>Ga0156014_1083_pt1 | contig 67405 bp, 61 predicted proteins | sample RifCSPlowO2_02_FD_107668 | JGI IMG/M metagenome (GOLD analysis project Ga0156014, IMG submission 107668) | Rhodocyclales bacterium RIFCSPLOWO2_02_FULL_63_24 | reverse complement strand
GGGCAAACCTCTCGCAATACGGGACATCGAGCTTCCGGAACTGCTTCCTGGCCAGGTTCTGATCAAAGTGTTTTTCAGCGGAGTCTGCCGCAGCCAGCTCATGGAAGTTCGTGGCGGACGAGGCCCGGATCCTTGGCTACCTCATTTGCTCGGTCACGAAGGCTCGGGAGAGGTTCTCGAAGTCGGAGAAGGAGTGACCAAGGTTCGCCCGGGAGACCAGGTCATTCTTGGCTGGGTAAAAGGCGAGGGGCTCGACGCGCCGGGTGCAAAGTATCTTTGCGAAGGACAAACAATTAATTCTGGCCGAGTGACCACCTTTAGCAAGCACACGATTGTGTCGGAGAGCAGGATCGTCAAGAAACCCGCGAATCTTTCCCCCGAAGTTGCGGTCCTGTTTGGTTGCGCCTTACCGACCGGTGCCGGAATGGTCCTCAACGAACTACGACCTGCTGCTGGAAGTTCGGTGGTCGTGCTTGGCCTGGGGGGGATCGGCTTGAGTGCTTTGATGGCGTTGCACGCATTTGAATGCAAGAACATCATTGCGGTTGACCTTTCTGACGAGAAGCTAGAACTCGCCAAAGATTTCGGGGCAACTCATGTTGTCAATCCGGTCCGGGAAGATGTGATCGAACGAGTCCTGAAGCTGACAGCAGGGGGAGCAGACGCCTGCGTTGAGTCAGCGGGTACGACTGCGAGCATCGAGCTCGGATTTGCGTTGATTCGCAAGGGAGGGGGCAAGCTTCTTTTTGCTTCGCACCCAGCCGAAGGCGAAACCATTCGACTTGCTCCGCATGAGTTGATCAGCGGCAAGCAGATTGCGGGAAGCTGGGGCGGCGGTACACAGCCAGACAGGGATATCCCGCGGATGTTCAATATCTTCAGCGAGGGCAACATCCCGCTTGATCGCTTGCTCACAAAGCGCTATCGCCTGGAAGAAATCAATCAAGCCCTGGATGATCTCGAGGCTGGAAAAGTATTCCGTCCATTGATTGCAATGGACCATTCAATAGACGTGCACTAGGGCGATCTCCCGATGTCAAACCGAACAGTTTTTGTATCCGGTAACTTCAACGTCCTTCACCCGGGGCACCTACGCTTGTTGCGCTTTGCGCGGGATTGCGGGGACAGGCTCGTCGTCGGCATCCAATCGGATCGGATCGCGGGCAAGGCCGCGCATGTTCCTGAACAGCTTCGCCTGGAAGGGGTTCAGAGCAACAGTTGGGTCGACGAGGCATTCTTGATCGATGAGCCGGTAACCGATGTCGTTGGTCGCCTGCGTCCAGACATCGTTGTCAAGGGCAAGGAACATGAGTCTCTGTTCAATCCGGAACTGGAGGCGCTGGAACGATATGGAGGGCGGTTGCTGTTCAGTTCAGGCGAAACTGCCTTCTCGTCCGTTGACCTGCTGCGCAAGGAATTCACGGAAGTAGACTATCGCTCAATCGCACTTCCCAGCGATTACCTTGCGCGTCACGCGATTCAGCATGCGAGACTGGCTGCCCTACTGCAGCGCTTTGCGGACATGAAGGTCTGTGTGGTTGGCGATCTGATCGTGGACGAGTACATCACCTGCGAGCCGCTTGGCATGTCGCAGGAAGATCCCACCATCGTGGTTTCACCATTGGATTCCACGCGTTTCATTGGCGGCGCTGGAATCGTGGCGGCACACGCAGCCGGTATGGGAGCGCAAGTCAGTTTCGTCTCGGTTACCGGAGTTGACGCGCCGCGTGACTTTGCGTTGAAGGAACTTGCTGCAGCAAAGGTTCAAGCCCATTTGCTGGAAGATGGGAACCGCCCGACTACCTTGAAACAGCGTTTTCGGTGCAAGGGGAAGACTCTGCTACGCGTCAGTCATCTACATCAGGGAGCCATTGCCGCTCCATTGCAGGCCCGCCTGCTCGAATATCTGGAAGAAGCTATGCAGGGTGCCGACCTCCTGGTCTTTTCTGATTTCAACTATGGCTGCCTACCGCAGAACGTGGTCGACAAGGTAACCTCCATGGCCAAGACGCGGAGCGTGATGCTGGCTGCCGACAGTCAATCGTCCTCCCAGGTGGGGGATATCAGCCGCTTCAAGCACATGGACCTCCTGACACCCACTGAACGCGAGGCCCGTATCAGTACGCGCAATCGCGAGGATGGATTGGTGGTATTGGCCGAAGCGTTGCGCCAGCAATCATCGGCACGAAATATTCTGCTTAAATTGGGAGAAGAAGGTTTATTGGTTCATGCCGGAAATGGGGACCGTCCCGACTGGTTGACGGATCGTGTCGGTGGGTTAAATTCGGCGCCGAAAGACGTCGCGGGTGCTGGTGACTCGCTGCTTATTGCCAGTGGGCTGACGCTGGCCTGTGGTGGCAATATCTGGGAAGCGGCCTGCCTGGGGTCTCTCGCCGCAGCAGTGCAAGTGGGACGGGTTGGCAACACACCGATTCAGCTCCATGAGATGCAGCAGGAGATTGCCTGATGCGGGCAATCCTCTTGGCCGCCGGCTTTGGCACACGACTGCGGCCGCTCACAGATACGGTTCCCAAATGCCTCGTGCCGATCAAGGGACGACCACTTCTGGGTATCTGGCTGCAAAATTTGAAGCACGCGGGCATCGGCCCGTTTCTTATCAATACGCATTACATGGCGGACAAAGTTACCGCGTACATTGACGCTAGCGAGTTCTCTGAACAAGCAACACTGGCACACGAACCAGCGTTACTTGGTACTGCTGGCACGTTGAAAGCCAACGTCGGCTTCTTTGGCGATGACGAAGGTCTTCTGATTCATGCGGACAATTATTGCTCGCCAGACTTTCGCGCCTTTATGCGCGCACATCGCGACCGCCCTGCGGGCTGCATGATAACCATGATGACTTTCCGTACCGACTCGCCGTCATCCTGCGGCATAGTCGAGTTGGATGAGCGAGGTGTAGTCGTCGGCTTCCATGAGAAAGTCAGTTCGCCGCCGGGAAATCTTGCCAACGGCGCTGTGTACATTCTCTCAAAGGAATTTCTCGGCGCGCTAAATGCCGAATTCCCTTGTGCAACGGACTTCAGTACCGAAGTGTTGCCTCACTTCGTTGGTCGGATTCTGAGCCACGAAACGAAGGGCTTCTTTCTCGACATCGGCACACCTGCAGCGTATGCAATGGCCAACGCCATGTCGCCGGCCGCCGCTGCATAACAACAACCATGCTTGGGGGCAGCCCCGCCGACTCAGCCAGGAAAATGGCTCCGTGCCAAACGCTCCAAGTCCGGCCCCTCCAGTGGCTGCATGCTGGCCAAGGCCCAAAGATCGAAATTCCGGGAACGCTGCATTCCTGCTACACGCAAAAACCCGGCGGCAAACAATACTTCGCGCAGCACTTTAAGCGTAAAACCGCAGCGATGAGCCATATACAGGTTGCCCGCTGCCATCGGCGGCCGGTGTCCATAGAGAATATCGAGCGGGGTAATCGGCCCGGCAGGTGACACGTAGGCGGGATCGCCCAACTTGTCCTCGGCGATCAGGGCGCTGACCGACTGGAGATCCGGGCAAGTAATGACCACAAAACCATCGGGCTTCAACACCCGCCGAAATTCCTTTAGTGCCAATGGCACCTCGTGCGGATACAAATGTTCGATGTTGTGGCTGGAAAATATCGCATCAACCGACGCATTGCCCACTTGCGACATATCGAGCATCGTTCCAACGATGTCGGGCTGCACACTTCGATCGATATCCAGACGCAGTTCAGTCCACTCTGGCGTGTTGAAGCTGCGTGTGGTTCTGTCTTTCCGATTTGGGCCGCAGCCGACATGGAGAAGGGTTGGCATGATTGTCTTGGCAGGTTTGGCAAAGATTTTTAGAGACTTGGCGAACTGTCGCTCACTACTGACACAAGAGTCGGCGCTGATAACACGGTGCCTTCGCATCGGGACGCGCACTCGACCGCAGAGGACACATATCGCTTCGCGCATTGCATTTCATATGGACCCGTACTCGCTTCTAAAACGCTCTCGTCGCTCATACGCATCGAGGCTCATGAAGCCGCTCACATCGCCACCAACGGTTGCAGTATCTGTACGCATGGCAAAAATCGTGGCGAGGTCAGGTGATACCGGTTGGTGGGTTGATCCATCGCAGAAATCCAGCCACATTTGTTCAAACAGTGCCTCGAGGTGATGCACCAGCTTTTTGGCATCGAACAAGGTGCTGCCAGGTAGGCTTTGCTTCAAACGTTCCTTGATTTTCTCTCGTTTTTCATGATTGTTGCCAAGCTCGATTGCAAGCGCAACATATTTTTCGGGCGTATCACAGACCAAATCCCGCATTCCCGTTGCCTGCGAGAGGCTGCCACAAACACGTGACGCAAAGCCGATACCGGCTAGTGTGACAATGGGTATTGCCATCCGTAGAGCATCTGAAGCGGTCGTATGGGCGCCATAAGGAAAGGTATCCAGAAAGACATCGGCATAGCGATGGCATCCAAGGTACTCGGTATTGGAGCGAAACGGCAGAAAAACCAGTCGTTCCGGCGCAACGCCGCGGCGGACCGCCTCGTTCCGCAACTGCCTTTCGGCGTCGTTTCCGGCACCGCGAAGCCACAGAACGCTTCCGGGAACACTGCTCAGAATGACCATCCAGCGAGAAAATACCGGTTCCGTGACCTTGACCGCTCCATTGAAGCAACAGAACACAACCCCGGTCTCGGGAAGGCCTAGATCGGCGCGCGAGCTGGCGAGCGCCGGAACCTCGTACAACTTGCCGTTTGGCTGATAACACGGCAGCCGTACAACTTTCTCGCTGTAATACCGCTCATGGCTTTGCGGAATGATGAATTCGTCGGCAATGATGTATTGATGCGCCTCCGAACCCATCGTTCCTGGGTAGCCCAGCCAGTTGGCAATGATTGGCGCCGGTTTCATGGCCAGCAGTCGCGGCCGCTGGTAATTGGTGTGCCCATTCATGTCGAGAAGAATGTCGATGCCACGCCCATTGATCAACGCAGCTGCATCCTTGTCGCTTACGCCCCGAATATCGACCCAGCCATCCACGCCAGCCATTATCTTCATTTGAATCGGGTCGTTCGTTCGTTCACTGAGGTTGAATACCGTGATCTCGAACCGGTCCCGATTGTGAAACTCGAAAATATCGCAAATCAGGTATCCGACGGCGTGGCCGCAGAAATCGGAGGAAAGGTAGCCGATTTTTATTTTCGAGCGCGTAGGCGTCTCGGGCGGAAGCCATTGTCCGAGTGTGCGGCAAATCGCTCCCGCATGAATCATCTGATTTGAATATGTCCACGCGGTGGCGAGTTGTAGCACGGGATCATCGACCAGTGAGCTCATTGACAATGGCGCCATCCTTTGCAGGATATCGCCGATACCAAGCGTGCCCACCGGCTCCAAGGCTGGCCAAATACATAAGCCCTGCCGAATATTGACCAAATGCTGAACGAGTTCGCGCTGGGTTGGGTCTATCTCTACGGCTTGCCTTAGGGCTCTTTCGGCAGCCGCCGCTTCAGTCTGCCGTTGAATTCGCGCCATGTTCTTCAAGGCGTGAATCTTGGTGGCGATGTTAGTTTGCGTAATGGCTGAAAGCAGATCTGCGACCTGCTGCAATTCGGCCACCGCGAGATCAGATGTGCCGAGTCGCTCCAAAGTCGAGGCCAGATTCAGGCGTGCAGGATAAAAATCGGGGGTAGCCGCTACGGCCCGCTCAAGCATGTCCTTGGCGCCCTGCAGGTCGCCACGCGTCAGCAGGATCGAGCCGCAATTGAAAGCGGGGACGTGACGCAAGGGATGGTTTGGATTCGCCAGTAGCCAGTACTTGTACAAGACCAAGGACAACTCCACGTCCCCTGCGGCAGAGAGCGCATCCGCAGCGGAAATCAGGCCCATTAGGTCAAGTGACGCCGCCTCTACTCGCTTGATTGCATCCAGAAAGACAACAGATGTCTGTCCCATGAGTGTCCTTTCTGACTAAACCTCACCCGTAATAAACGCGACCAGTCATCGCAAATCGCGTCAATCGCTTACGCCTTTTTCGGCGCCGGCAGGGTAATTCGCGAGGGCTTTATTGCCTTCAAAATGAAAGAAAACACAGTGTTGTCATCTGTCATGCGAATGCAATCGAAGTCCGCTTTATATATGTATCGAAAATCCGACATCGGCGTGTTGCCGACTTGACGGGTGTATTCGGGCTGAACCAGAAAAACAAAGTTCTCAGGTTGAACGATGCGCTTGTGCGACGGATCGCCCCAAGCCCATGGGGAGTGGCGCGACGGGCAAGTGCCGATCAAGTGTCCCCCCGGCTTGAGAATCCGCCACAATTCGGCAAACTGTGCGAAGAAAAACGCGTAATCGCCCTGCTGCCCGGTGTGCTCCAAGACCTCGTAGGCATGAATCTCGTCGAACTTGTCGTCCGCGAAAGGCAAGGGCATTTCTTCGAGATTCCACACAATGTCAGGCTGATGATCGGCGTTGATGTCGAGCGTCACCAGATCAGACCAATCAGGACGATCATTCACGGACATCTTCTTGACGAGACTGGAACCCGCGCCGATCAGCAATTCTTTGTAATTTGACATGAGCGTGATTACTAGTAGATAGATAGATGATGCGTCGGAAGCGTTTCCACCCCAGGTATCCCCATAGCCCTAGCCCCCAAGAGTCTGGCGAAAGTACTCGACGGTCTCGCGCAATCCATCGGCACGATCCTTCATCGGTTGCCACCCCAGATGCTGTCGGGCAAGACCGATGTCGGGACAGCGCCTGGTAGGATCGTCGGCGGGCAATGGTTGAAATACAAGCTCGGAACGCGAACCACAGAGCGCGATGATTTCCCTCGCCAGTTCAGCAATCGTGAGTTCCGCCGGGTTACCCAGATTGATCGGGCCGATGCACTCATCGTCGCTCGCCATCATCCTTATCAAGCCCTCCACCAGATCGCTGACATGGCAGAAAGACCGCGTTTGCAAACCCTCGCCATAGATCGTAATCGGCTTGCCAAGCAAGGCCTGTACGATGAAGTTTGAAACCACGCGACCATCGTTGGGGTGCATGCGGGGACCGTAGGTGTTGAAAATGCGAACCACCTTGATGCGCAGTTTGTGCTGCCGGTAGTAGTCAAAAAACAAGGTTTCGGCGCAACGCTTGCCCTCGTCGTAGCAGGAACGAACCCCTATCGGATTGACATTACCCCAGTACGACTCCTGTTGCGGGTGCATGGCCGGATCGCCATACACCTCGCTAGTGGACGCCTGAAGAATCTTCGCCCGTACGCGCTTGGCCAGGCCCAACATGTTGATCGCGCCATGCACACTGGTCTTGGTGGTCTGCACGGGATCGTATTGGTAGTGAATCGGCGAAGCCGGACAGGCCAGATTGTAGATTTCGTCCACCTCGACATAGAGCGGAAAAGTTATGTCATGACGCAGGAGCTCAAAGCGTGGCAGACCGATCAGATGTTCGATGTTGCGCTTCGATCCGGTGAAATAGTTATCCACGCAGATTACTTCATGCTCTTCGGCCAACAAACGTTCGCAGAGATGGGAGCCCAGAAATCCAGCACCTCCGGTGACCAAAATGCGCTTGCGCTGACTGGCGGGCAAAGGCACAAAATTACTTCGGGTATCGATGGTCATGTCTGTTTTGATCCTTCCAAGTAGTGCGCACTCAAAACAGCTCCATGCGCTTTTTTGGGCGAAGGACTGCGCGCAACGCTGACAAATACATCTTCCATCGCTCTGACAAATCTTGGCGTGTCGAACAAGGGGTGAGTCGCCCTGTTTTCTTGAAGACGTTGCCGAAGCCCACGCAGCCGCAATGGGTCGCTCGCCAGTTCCACCGCCAATTGCTCATACTCGCCGAAGTTCGTCGTGACCAACTCCGGCAAGCCTATCGCGTTTAGCAAACTCCCCGCCATGCGTGATGCAAAGGTTCGTCCCGAACAAGTAAGCAAGGGCAGGCCCATCCACAAAGCATCGCTTGCCGTCGTGCCACCATTGAATGGCAAGGTATCGAGAAACAGATCGGCCAACTGAAATCGAGCCAGATATTCAGTCGGTTGCACACGGGGAGCGAAGACCAACCGCTGGCTGTCGACCCCTTGCCGCTCGGCAGCACTGATGAGATTCAGGCGTGCAACCTCGTTGTCGGCAAGTAACCACAAAACGCTGTTCGGGGTCCGAGTTAGGATTCGCATCCATGTGCCAAATAGTTCGGGGGTAAATTTATGGTTATGGTTGAACGCACAGAATACGAAGACATCATCCGCAAGTCCATAGGTAGCGCGGCGTGGCAGTTCGGCAACGGTGCGCTTACGATCGTTAACCTGAAAGCAATCCGGCATGTACAGCGGCTTTTCGCTGTAGTACTGAACTTCCTTCTCGGGGATCAGGTAGCGATCGGCCAGAATGTAATCGACACCAGGGAGTCCTGTCGTCCCGGGAAAGCCAAGCCAGGCGATTTGCACGGGCGCGGGCCGATGAGCCAGAATGGTCGGCCTGCAACCCGAAGTGAGCCCCTGAAGGTCGATCAGGATATCGATTTCGGCGGCGCGGATAGTTTGTGCCGCCTGCTCGTCAGTCATCTGGTCAATGCGAATCAGATGATCCATGGCAGCGCGGATTCTTGCCCGCATTGGCGAGCCGTCCTCGGGGCTCCAGCAGAAGGCGAATACTTCTACCCGGCTTCGGTCATGTAGTTCGTAAAGCTCGGCCGTGAGTATCGTGACGGCATGAAGATTCAGGTTGGATGACAAATAGCCGACTCTCAAGCGCGGATGTTCATATCCCTGCGCCGGCGCGAGCGGTGGCAGATTGCCCGGAATCTTGGCGCGCGCGTAGCGCAGCGCGGTATCCAGTTGCTGCGCCGGATCGTTTGAAGCACTGAGCATGGCCAGCGCGGAAGTCGAACGTACCATCGATTCGACGCTCACGCCCGGAAGAGGTGAATAGACTGGCCAAGCACATTGTTTTTGTCGCAAATGCACCCAATGATGCAGCACTTCTTCCTGATCCGGCTGCACCGCAAGGCTACGGGTGAGCATCGTTTCGGCTTCGGCATAACGGTGCTGTTGTTCAAGCAGGCGACCGAGGCTGTTGAGCACATGTTTGAGCAACGCCGTGTCGGGTGTTTCAGCACCAGTGATCACGCCTAGGGCTTGTTCCCATTCCGCAATGGCCGCGTCCGGGCGACCGGAGCGCTCAAGCACCGAACCGAGATTGAGTCTCGCCTGGGGAAACTGGGGATTCTGGACAAGCGCTTCTCGATATACCTGCTCGGCCCCCCCCAGATCTCCGGCGTCACTGAGGATGCGGCCCAGATTGAAACGTGCAATGAATGCCAGCGGCGAGTTGGCGTGTGCTATCCATGTTCGATAGAGATCGGCAACCTCGCTACTTGAATCTGAGCGGGAAAGCTCGTCCGCGATCCCGATAAGGTCCGTAATCGACAACACGGCAATCGTCGCAGGTGTCCGGTCGCCCTTGCGTACTGCGTCGACGGCGTCTTTTGCATCGTGGATGGCGGCGGGCCTTGTCACATTGCTGATCTGTCCAGCTTTTCGCGCCTGCAACAGCCCGTGAGCCTTGCGCGCCGCATGATCCCAAGTCCATTGACTAGCCATGTCACTTGCCGCGCGCAGGCCGACAAGTCTTGCCTCATCGCGATTCTGGTAGACATGCAACATGCGCTCGGCCAATTGCTCGATATCGATTTCAGCCCACAAACCCGCCTCGCCAGCCCTGGGGAAGAACAAGGGGTCGAAGACCGGGACCAAGTTCATGACGTCGAGCAGGTGGGCATTGGCGTCGTTTGCGTACTCGGTGATCGCGCTGTATCGAGTCGTAATGACCGGAGTGCCACAGGCCATCGCCTCCATGATCGGCAGACCCCAACCTTCGGCCCGCGTCGGCAGGACAAAGCAATCGGCGTCGGCGTACCGCTTCGCCATCTCGACATCGGTCGCAACCGGCTTTACAGCCTTGACCGGCGCCATGCGGCCAAGGTTGAGTTTCTTGATTTCCTGTTCGACCGAAAAGCCACGTACAAAGGGGTTGTCGCACATCAGCACCAGCTCGACGTCCTTGATGCCACGAAATGCCTTGGCCCATGCCTTCAGCAATTCAACCTGGCCTTTGCGCACTTCCCATTTGCCAACGGTCAAGAAGCGGAAAACACTTCTTGATTTGCGTTGTTCGCGCAGCGCCGGGTTAAAGATCGCGGCATCAAACCCCTCCGGCACAACCTCGACCTTGATATCGGCAAGGCCGTTTTGTCGTATGACCTCCAGCCCCCAGCGCGAGGTCGTCCAAAGTTCATCGACCTGCCGCATGCCATTGATCCAGTCGGCAGCCAGCTTCGTGTATTCGAACACGGTATAACCGACACGGTAGCCGCCGTGAAATTTGTGGAAATCATTGCCATAGGCAATGCAGATCGACGGCTCGGACATATTGATTGCGCCTTGACGCGCAATCATCGTCGCCAAATCCTGGACAACGGGCTGACCACCGAAGTTGGCGTTGGTCGGAGTCAGGCATACCGGCTCGATGCGATTCAACGCACGAAAGAAATTTCGGGTATGCACCTGATACCCGAGATACCCGTAAGCAGGCCCGAATCCATTGATCATCAGCGCATGGCCTTCACATGAACGAAGATAGTTCGTCCCGGCCTACCGAACCATGCCAGTCCAACCGGCCTGATAGTGCGAGAACATCGGCGTAGCGCCGATCTGCTTTGCGTACTCGGCGACATAGGTTCCCTTGCCGCCGATCGCCGGTAGCGAAATCATGTCGAACTGGCTGTTCGCGTTGCCGACGACGCGGCAGGTAGACGGCGCATCGTCAACGACGACCATGGTATCGGCACGCAAGGCACCGACAATCGAGACCAGTTCCTTCAGGTGATGCACGGCGCTCGGCGTCGTATTGGTCCAATCCACGTCATAGGAGTCCAGATAAAGCAAATCGATCGATCTCCCGGCCGCCTTGAGCTGGCCGGCCACATCGATCAACACTGCAACGCTGTCGCCTGTGAGTACGGCGATGCGTTCGCTCACCAGCGTCTTGCACAGCGTCGTTGCCTGTGGATCGAGATCAATCGCAAATCCTGTCGATCCTTCGGGCGAAGCTCGAAGATAACGATCGAACAGCACGCTGCTCTGTCCATCGCCCGCCCAATTTCCCTGCGCGCGGGCGCACCCAGTCTCGACAATCGTTAGAGGACCATCCAGGGAGTCCAAATATGAAAACACCTTGCGAAACGATATTTCGCGCAATGCCAGCTTTGGCGCCGCTTCGCTGTCAAACCAGGTCCAGAACTCATCGTGCTTCATTGCTATCCCTTTGCAGCATCCTACGTCGACAGCCTCTCGCGAATGCGGCTAGCGAGGTACTGCCTGAAACGCGGCCAGCAATTCGCGTTTTAGAAAGACAATTTGCTTCTGTCCAACACCAATGTCGTACATGCGACGAAGCATCGCGCCAAAGTTGGCCTGCTCGACATAGGCCTGTAATCCGGGTACGAACAAGATGTCGAAATGCGGCTCGAGCAGCGCCGAGAACTCCTCTGGGGACACTGCTTGCATGTTCCTGAGATGATGTGGAATGAAGTCAACAAATAGCGCACGGGATACTTGGAGCATCCTTTGCATGCCCTTCAACGCAAAGTACTCCGAACCCTCAATATCCATCAGGATGAGCGAGTAATTCGTTGGTGGAAGAAATTCATCGAGGGCAACGGCATCCACCTCCGTCACGGAAGGATTGTCATGGAAATACTTCGGATTCGTATGAACGGGATAGCGCTTGCTGCCGCCTGAGTTATGCCGGCTGAACACAAAGGGTATCTTGCCGGACTTATCCCCCGCCGCCAGATTGCGTACATCGACGTTCTTGACGTCGTTCAGGATGAGGTTGCATTGCAAGAATTTGTAGTTCGCAGGATTGGCCTCAATTGCGGTCAGGTGCGCACACCGCTTGGCCAGGGCAACTGCGACTGTTCCAATGTGGGCGCCGACCACCAATATGTTGTCGCCAGTCGTTATCAGCCTTGATGCAAGCTCGACTTCAGCGGCACCCCAGGCCCCGGAGTCGCGCAGACTGCGTCCGACCAACTGATCCTCCAGGTCGAAGGCAAAAATTCCTTGCTCCGACGAAGTGATAATCCCGCTCTGGAAGGCCGAGGCAGTCGCTGACGGGGATGCTGTACCGCTTTGTGGAGCAGCGTTAGCCTCTGGCTGTGGCTTGGGTTGCAGGGAAGGCGCCTGCTTGCGCACATTCTCCACCAGGGCCGCCGACGCCTGCCCCAGGTCGTCGGTGTAGGCCGCGTAGGACTTCTCTTCGATCAACGCGGAGCCAAGCAGGTCATTGATCTCGCGTTTCACCGCCGCACGTTGGTCATTGGTCACATAAACCGCACGAGCAAGTTCAATGAAATTCGAGCCGAAATCCTTCGCCCGCTCGCACTCACGAATATCATCTTCGATCCACCACAACGACTCGTTTACCGCCTTGAGCTTGCGCGATAGTTCGGCCAGCGCCACATGCGCAGGAAAGTGCTGCTCGCGCACCGACACCAACTCATTCAATTCCCGCCTAACATTTGCCAACTTGGCAGGATTTGTCAGCTTCTCGGTCTTGATTTCAAGAATGGTGATTTTGTCGATGATCTCGCCCCAGGACTGGGGAATCATCGGCGTATCACTGGCGGAATCCCGCAAATGAACGGCAGTGAGTGCTGCACCGGATACCGGCGTGGTTCCATGCAGGCGTTCCGACAACGCATCCGCAATGCGACGGAAAACCGCGTCCCAGTCTCCGTCCACAACCTGTCGAAACAGGCGCATGTTGGGATACCAGGGACTATCGTCGCGCTCAAGCAGGAAGCGCCAGTCGGGAACCTTCTTGAGCGGCACCCAAACGGGACGCCCGAGCGCTCCGGCAAGATGGGCCACCGCTGAATCCGAAACAATGATCAGGTCGAGATTCATCATGATGGCCGCGGTATCGACAAAGGCGCCATCCCGATCGACATCAGCACCAAGTCGCTCCACCCGCATTCCTGCGGGCAAGCGATCGAGCTGATCGAGGCCATCACGCTGCTGCAGCGAGATCAACGTCACATTCGGCAGCCTCGCCAGCGGCGCAATAGCCGCTAGCGGCAAGGAACGCCCTTTGTCGATCTTGGCATTCGGATTGCCCTGCCAAGCAATCCCGATCTTGAAGCCGCTGAACCGTGCCAACCGGTCTTTCCAGTGGGCAACTCGCTCGGGTTCGGCCGTCAGGTAGGGAACCTCGGCCGGAATATCCTCGACATGCAAAGTGCCAAGAATGCGGGGAAGGCTCAACAACGGGGAATGCACGTCAAAAGGTGGTAGCGGAACGGTGTCGAGCGATACCAGCGTAACCCCGGGAATCTCGCCAATCACCCGCCGCAGCGGGGGATGAACCGCAAAAATCACCTTGGCGCCACGGGCAACCACGCGAGGCAGGTAGCGGACAAACTGGAATGAATCCCCCATGCCTTGCTCGCCATATACCAGTATCGTCTTGCCCTCGATGGATTCGCCACCCCACAGCGGCTGAGAAAATTCCCCGTGAATATTGCGCAGCCAAGCATATTCGCCCAGCTTCCAGCGCCAGTCATACTCGGGCCAGCCTTCTTCCAGTTCCCCGTGCAGCAGAAGCGACTGACCGAGGGTGTAATGAGCTTCTGCAAAATCCGGATACGCGGCCGTAGCTTTGCGCTGAACGGCGATGGCTTCCTCGAATCGGCCCAGCGAACGCAGCGTCAGCCCGAGATTGAAAAGAGCTTCGTAAAACTCGGGGCGGATGGATAAGGCTTTTTCGTACTGCAGAACGGCATCCTCGAGCTTGCCCATGCTGGAGTAGGCATTGCCCAAATTGCTATAGGGAGTCGGATTTCTTGGATTGATAGCGATTGCCCGCTTGTAGCAGGCGACCGCCTCATCGCTCCGCCCCTGGGCACTCAATACGTTGCCAAGGTTGCCGAGATAGATATCCCCCCCAGGTTCCAGCTTTATGGCCTTTTCAATCAGGCTTGCTGCGGTGGCGAGGTCCCCCCCAGCATAGGCCACCATTCCGGAAAGGTGCAAGCTGTCCGCATGCTTCGGATCCAGCGCGAGTATCTCGTCGTAGAGTTGCTTGCTTTCCGCAAGGCGGCCGGCCTTGTGATGCTCAAGCGCACGCTCGAACAACTTCCGCACCGCTGCTGCATTGGGTTTGGCTTTGGTTTTGCTTTTGTTTTGCCTCATCGCACAGGAAATCGTTTGACTAACGACTGTCTTTATAGCCGCCCGAGCGCCTCCCAAAGCGTCGATTGAAAAACGAGAAACCTGCCCAATTCGTCAGATATGCATCGCATCGAGGACTTCAAGAAAAATGGCGCCAATGCAGGAGGTTGCATTGCAGCATGCAGGAAAGCGCCGCTTTTGTACCCTTATCGCTGCAAAGCACGCCACGACACGAAGATAGGATAAGCGGATGGCAAAAGGTCAATATTCCGCCTCGCAGAACCGTTCCGGTCAAATGAGGCCTGGCGCGCGTTCACCTCTGCTGGAAGCGGTTTTTGAGCTCAAATCGGCCTGGATTGCAGTGTTTGTGTTCAGCATGGCGGTCAATTTCCTGATGCTGGCGCCGACCATATACATGATGCAGGTTTCCGATCGCGTCATGACCAGCCGCAACATGATGACCCTGCTCATGCTGAGCCTTCTCGCCTTGGCAGTATTCGCCGTCATGGGGGTATTGGAGTGGGCGCGCTCGCGTGTCCTGGTTCGGCTTGGGGTCAGGCTCGATCGGCGCATAGGCGCGCGCTTGCTTTCGTTAAGCCACCGATTTGAAGTGGAAAAACTGGGGGATAGCCGTCGCCTGCTGTCCGATCTCACCCATCTGCGAACCTTTCTTACAGGATATGCAATATTTGCACTGCTCGACGCACCCTGGGTACCGATCTTTCTGGTTGTCACGGTAATGCTGCACCCTCTGCTGGCTGCGGTGTCCCTCGGCGGCACCATTGTCATGGTAATTCTTACCTATATCACCGAACGTGCCGTGCGCACTCCGCTTGCCGATTCCAACAACAGTGCCGCGGAGACATCCCAGTTTGTCGCAACCAACATGCGGCATGGAGAAATCATCGAAGCCATGGGCATGTTCCCGATGATGCTGCAACGCTGGCAAAAGAAACAGGATCGCTATCTTGTGCAGCAAGCAATCGCCAGTGACCGGGCGGGCATGGTTCAGGGCGTAACAAAATTCGTCCGCATGACGAATCAGGCGCTGGCGATGGGCGTGGGCGGCTTCCTGTTTCTTCAATCCGACGTCTCGCCCGCGATCGTATTTGCCGCTTCACTATTGTCGAGCAGAATCTCGCAGCCTATCGAATCCCTGATGATGACCTGGTCGCAACTTGGAACGGCCAGCGAAAGCTGGAAACGCATCGACGATGCGTTGCGCTATGTGGACCAGCAGTACTCGGGGGTCACTTTGCCTGCTCCGACAGGAGAAGTGACCTTGGAAGGGGTGTTCGGCGGCCCCCCGGGAATTTCGGCACCCTTCGTCCAAAGCGTCAATCTCAAGATCCCGGCAGGGGTGATCGTGGCAATCGTGGGCTCTAGCGCTTCGGGAAAGTCGACTTTGGTACGTCTGATCACCGGGGTCTGGGCGCCTCGGGTCGGGACGGTGCGTCTCGATGGGGCGGATCTTCGCACCTGGCCACGGGAGCAGCTTGGCCCTTATATCGGCTACCTGCCCCAGGACGTTGAGCTGTTCGAAGGCACCGTCGCAGAGAACATCGCCCGCCTCGGGGCGCTCGACAGCGAGCGGGTGATTGCGGCAGCGCGTGCCGCCGGCGTCCATGAAATGGTCCTGCAGATGGCGGACGGCTATGGCACGCAGGTCGGAGCCAATGGCGCCTTCTTGTCCGGCGGCCAGCGCCAGCGCGTCGCACTGGCCCGTGCCATGTATGGCGACCCGCCGTTGCTCGTTCTTGACGAGCCCAACGCCAATCTGGACGAAGCCGGCGAACTCGCTCTGGACGCCGCACTCCAGCAGGCCAAGCAGCGTGGCCAGACGGTCATCATCGTCAGCCACCGGCCGATCGCGATCCGCAACTGCGATCTGATACTGGTCATGCAGGATGGCCAAGTTCTGCTCTATGGTCCTCGCGAGCAGGTCATGGCCAAGTTGGCCGCCGCAGCCGCGGCGGCAAAAAACTGAGAAGCCAAGGGCTGAGCACAACGCCCTGACTCGGCCAAGTCGCGGGGTATGCCTGCATTTCCCCTGCTTTTGTCCGCCTTCGCCAGAATCGGCGGACACTAGAATGTTCCAATGCGATTAATGTTCCCCGCAAATTCTTGCCATGGCAGCTAGTGCTTCCTGGTGGCGCAGGATTTTGCGCCGGTCGCCAGCGACTGACGATGGTCAGGCGCTGGCGACCGGCGCAGCAGGGGGATACTCGCTCGATGAACTTGACGATCCGCGCGGCGCCATCGCCTTTGGCTACAGCGTGATTTTCTTCGGCCTGGGTCTCACCGCGTTATGGGCCATATTCGTCCCTCTTGGCGAGGGCATCACTGCTCCCGGCGTGGTCGTGGTCGAATCTCATCGCAAGACCATCTCGCATCTGACGGGCGGAACAGTAGCGGCGGTCAAGGTTCGCGAGAACCAAGCAGTAAAGGAAGGAGAAATACTTCTCGAGTTGGATTCGGTACGGGCTCAGTCCGCTCGCGATACGGTGCTTCACGAATACATCGCGGCAGTGGCCAGAATGTCCCGGCTGACCGGCGAGCAGACATCGGCCGCACGCCTAGCATTCCCTGATGAGATCTATGCCTATGCCGCGCAGTTGAAGCGGGAAGACCTGCTGCGCGCCCAGGAACAGTTGTTCCGGGCGCGGCAGGATGCCTTCAAGGGTGAATTGGCGATTCTTCAGGAAAACCTTGAGGCTTCCCGCATTCAAGCCACCGGCGTCCGCAATCAACTCTACGCCCGCCGTCAGCAGGTCGAGTCGCTGCGCAAGGAGATCGAGAGTACGCGACCGCTGGTCGCAGAGGGCTACACCCCGCGCAATCGTTTGCTCGAACAGGAGCGCCAGCTCGCCGAACTGACCAGCGTCACTAGCGAACTGGAAGCTCGAATCGCACGCGAGGGAAGCAGCAGCGCAGAAATTCGGCTCCGTGCGCTTCAGCGTCGCCAGGAATATCTCAAGGACGTTGAAACGCAGGCCACGGAGACCCGCCGGGAGGTTGCGAACCTGACCGAAAAGCTGAAGGAAGCGGAGGCCGATCTTGAACGCATGACGGTCCGCGCGCCCTTGTCGGGGCAAGTCGTGGCGATGACCGCTCAGGCTCCAGGCGTGGTCATCGCACCAAACAGCAAGCTGATGGAAATTGTTCCGGCAGGCGACAAGCTGCTGATCGACGTGCAAGTCCCCATCACCGCAGCAAGCCGCGTCAAGCCTGAGTTGGAAACCGATATCCGCATCAGCACCTTCCCGGACACGCCGGCGATTGTCATCCAGGGACGCGTACAGTCCGTATCAAGTGATCGCCACGAGCCGCCGCCGCCTGCACTGCCCTACTATCTCGCGCGGGTAGAAGTGACGCCGGAAGGCGTCACTAGACTGCAAGGACGCAAGCTGCGTCCCGGCATGTCAACCGATGTCGTAATCAAGACGGGGGAACGGAGCTTCATGAAGTACCTCATGGCTCCGATTTCACGCCGGGTATTCGAGTCCTTCAAAGAGCCTTGACATGGTGGATCGCCAATCGCGGCTGAGCGGGATGCGTGGCCCCCGGTTCGGGTCTGCCTGCTGTTTGGCAGCCTCGCTGTCGCTGGCGCTTGCGGCGGGCTGCTCGCAGATAGGCGATTATCAGCGCCCGGACTCTTATATTCCGCCGCAGTGGCAACAAGGCGGACCCGGAGAGGCAACACAGCGGGCAACCCAGATTGACTGGCGCACATTCTTTCAGGATCCCCGCCTGCAAGCACTCATCGCCGGCGCCCTCCAGCACAACGGTGATTTGCAGATCGCCTTGGCGCGAGTTGAGGAAACACGGGCACAGCACGGCATTGCAAGTGCGGACCGCCTGCCATCGGCGAATCTCTCGGGCACCCGAACAAGGAGCAAAATTCCAGCCGCATTTACCGGAACCGACCGCCCGGTAACCACCGAACGCGCCGAGCTTTCGCTCACCGCCCTGTCCTTTGAGCTGGACTTTTGGGGGCGCGTTGCCAATTTGTCCGAGGCGGCGAGAGCGAATTATCTTGCCAGCGAATCCGCGAGCCGCGCCATGCGTATTACGCTGATTTCCGAGGTGGCGAACCAATACTTCACCTTGCTGGAATTTGACGAGCGGACGGCCATCACGCGTGCCGCGATCGAGTCCCGCAGAAAAAACCGCGACCTGGTGCGGCGCGGTATGGAGTTAGGTGCTGCCGCCCGCTCGGATTATCTGATGGCGGAAGGCGCACTCCATTCCGCACAAGGTGAACTGGCGAGCCAGGAAAACCTGCGGGCGAATGCCGAACATGCGTTGACGGTCCTGGTCGGCAAACCTCCTGGTGAGTTGCTCCCCGGGAAGAGGCTGCATGAACAAGAACTCCGCAACGATCTGGCGCCAGGCATTCCATCCGAAGTTTTGTATGCGCGACCGGACGTGATCGCGGCGGAGCATCGTTTGCAGGAAGCGCATGCAAATGTCGGCGCTGCGCGAGCGGCGTTTCTGCCGAAAATACTGCTGACGGCAGGCCTCGGCCTGGCCAGCCCTACGCTTGCCGGATTGTTCGCGCCCGGAACGGGCAACTGGAATTTCCAGCCTTCGCTGTCGCTGCCGCTGTTCGACGGCGGACGAACCGCCGGTTTCGAGGATGTTGCGGAGGCGCGCAAGAATGCCGCTGTCGCCGACTATGAGAAGACTATCCAACAAGCTTTTCGCGAAGTCGCCGACCTGCTGTCGGCGCGATCCAGCCTGATCGAGCAGCGCCAAGCCACCGAAGCCCTGGTCAGGGCATATCAAGAACGACTGGTAGTCGCCGAAGTACGCTTCAAGTCAGGGAGCGCCAGCTATCTTGAGGTACTCGACGCGCAGCGGGATCTATTCGCCCAGCAACAGGCAGCTGTCCAGATTCGTCGCGCCCAACTCAGCACGGCCGCCCAACTCTACAAAGCACTGGGTGGCGGAGCAGAACCGGAAGCTTAGCGGCAGCGAAAGTGCACCGCCTAGTAGGCCTGGATTTGCCCAGCAACCCTCGTACCGAGGGCGCCGAACAACCAGAGGCTGGCTTAAACCTGGATGTTCATGATGTCGTGATAGGCCGACACCAATTTGTTCCTGACCTGTACCATTTGCTGAAAGGACAAGTTGGCCTTTTGCAGGTTGATCATGACATCCTGCAGATTGACGTTGCTTTGCCCGCTGGAAAAATCCTCGGCCATCTTGTGCGCCTGTTGCTGGGCAGCATTGACCTGATCGATGGTGGACTTCAGCACCTGCGAAAAATCCGGCCCTTCGGCGGGAGCGGCATTACCCGCCGGCTTGCTCCCCGCCAGTGCAGAGGCGGAGCGCAACTCGGAGAGCATCTGGTCGATTTGTCGTGTATCGATGGCCATGGGGGAAACGTTACTTGAATTCGTTCAGAAATGGAATAGCAATCGGCGTGCCGGCTGTCGCTTCCTGATCAAGAATCCTCGTCATCGTTGAAAAATCCCTCGGCCCGATACTGGGAAAGCTTGTAGCGCAAAGTGCGTTCGGAAATACCGAGAATTGCCACCGCCTTCTTGCGCGAGCCACCGAATTTGGCCAAGGTATCCAAAATGTGTTGCCGTTCCAGATCTTTCATGTTCGCCGGAGAACCAGTGCTGACAGTGGTTTCCGCGAAAGTCGGCGCTGACGATACGGCAACCTGGGCGCCGGCCGGCTCCGCCGGAGCGGCCGCGCCGCTGGCAGTCGGGGCACCCGTCAGCGGCAGGCTGTCTGCCTCGATCGCTTCCCCCGCGGTCATGATCAGCGCGCGCTGGACCACATTTTCCAACTCGCGCACATTGCCCGGCCAGGAGTGGGCTACCAGCCGTGCTTCTGCCGAGGCGGCAAATTTTGCCGTCCGACGCGAGGCTGCGGCCTGTCTCGCCAGACAGTGCCGCGCCAGCGGCAGGATGTCGCCAGGGCGCTGGCGCAGAGCGGGAATTTCCAGAGGGAACACATTGAGGCGATAGTAGAGATCTTCGCGGAAACGCCCGGCACGGACCTCGCCGCCCATGTCGCGGTTACTGGTGGCCAGTACCCGGATATCCAACGCCACCGGCTTCTTGCCGCCGACTCGTTCGACTTCCCGTTCCTGCAACACGCGCAGCAGCTTGGCTTGAAGGCCGAGCGGCATTTCCGAAATCTCATCAAGCAGCAGAGTGCCGCCGTTGGCCTGTTCGAACTTACCGGCTTGCGCGGTCTGCGCGCCGGTAAACGCGCCTTTCTCGTAACCGAAGAGCGTCGCTTCGAGCAGGTTGTCGGGAATCGCTGCGCAGTTGATAGCGACGAATGGACCGCCGGCGCGGCTCGATTGGTCATGGATGTAGCGAGCAAACACTTCCTTGCCAACCCCAGATTCTCCGGTAAGCAGCACAGTGGCGTCGGTCTTCGCCACACGAGCGGCCAAGAGCAGGGTTTCGCGGGTTTTCGGATCGGCAGCGATCACACCGTCGGCGGGCGGCGGCGGTACGGCATAGCGCGCGATCTGGTCGATCAGCGTCTTCGGCTCGAACGGTTTCAGCATGAAATCGCAGGCACCGCCGCGCATCGCCGCAACAGCCTTATCGACATCGCCGAAGGCGGTCATCAGCAGCACCGGCAGGCCGGGATAGCGACTCCGGATTTCGCCTAGCAGCGTGAGGCCATCCATCGGATCCATGCGCAGGTCGGAGATCACCATGCTGAACGGATCGCAGGCAAGGGCGGTCAGCGCCGCCGCGCCGCCGCTGGCACCGGTTACGCGATGCCCGGCCGCTTCCAGCGTGATCAGCAGCGCGTCGCGCAAGGCATCATCGTCTTCAACAACCAGAATTTTCAAGGAATCGGACATGGCAAGGTAAGTATGAATTCGGCGCCGGCGCCGGGGCTGGAGACGACTTCGATGCCGCCACCGTGTGCACGGGCAACGCCGCGTGCGATGGATAGTCCTAGACCCGTGCCTTCAGCCCGGGTGGTAAAGAAAGGATCAAATAGCCGTGCGGCGGTTTCCGCGTTCATGCCACGCCCGTTGTCCCGCACTGCAAGCATCATCAACGCACCATCGCGCCGCGCGTCGAGATCGACACGCCCGCCGATCTCGACTGCCTGGAGCGCGTTCTCCAGCAGATTGGTCAGCGCCCCGACCAGCGACTTGCGATGGCCGGTAAGCGCGCCCCCGGCGCTTTCATCGGTAACCAGAAAAACGATGCCACGGCTTTTCGCCAGCGGTTCGAAGGTTTGTCCCAACTCCGCCAACAGGTCGGCAACGGCAAACATCTCGCGCCCAAGCACTTCGCCACGGGCAAACATCAGCATGTCTTGAATCAGGCGTTCCAGATGCTTCAATCGCGCCACGGTCTTTTGCGCAATGGAAACGCGACTGGCCGCCGGCAGTTCCGTATTCTCCAGATTGCCCGCATACAGAAGCGCCGCCGCGAGGGGCGTGCGCAACTGATGCGCGAGTTGCGCCGCCATTTCGCCCATTGCGGCAAGTCTCTGGTTGCGTTCGGCCTGTGTCTTCAGGTGCTGGGTTTCCGTCACGTCGTGCAGCAACACGATGCGCCCGCCCGCCGAATCGAGCGGGGTAACGGCCACGGCCAGCCGCCGGTCTCCGGCCAGGTATTCACCCGGAGTTTCGCTGGCTTGGAGCGCGTCGGCCTCAATCGCCGTCCAGCCAGCGCCGACTATGCCGTCGCCCAGGACCTGACTCGCGGCAGGGTTGGCCTGCAGCACACGGCCGGAGCCGTCGAGCACCACCACACCGGCCGGCAGCGCGTCGAGCAGCAAGGTCAGGCGCTCCGTCAGCGCGGCCTTTTCCTGATACTGCTGGCGCAGCGCGCCGTTGGCGGCGGCCAGTTCTGCGGTAAGCTGAGCCACCTGCCCCTGCAATTCGCTGTAAGCGGTAGCGAGTTCTTCCGACGCTTGACTGAAGATGCGGAAGGCCTCGGCGAGATGTTCGGCCTCACCGGGTGCAACGGCAGCAGTAGTGGATGGAGCGGCTGAAACCGCGGAAACTTTCATGGCATCCGATAATGGCAGAATCGTCCGGACTGAACAAGGAAAGCAGGCTTCCGATATGCCGGCAAAAATTGCCGCTTCTTTCGGGAACCCCTCTTGCTAGGGCGGTTCACAATCCGCGAGCGGGCAAATTGCTCGTACATGTAACGATAATACGAACAGAGCATGGCAGAAAACACAGCGGCAGCGCCGTTCCCGATATCGATTGAGTCTTTTAGCCGCCTCGCCCCACGTCAGAAGGTGATCGGCATGGCGGGCGTCGCACTATTGCTGGCCTTGCTGATCGGTGGCTGGATGTGGACCAAGGATCCGCCCTACGCGCTGCTGTTCTCGATCCAGGACGAGAAAGATGGCGGGCAGATCGTGGCCGCGCTATCGCAGCAGAACATACCCTACCGTTTCAGCGATGGCGGCCGCAGCATTCTGGTGCCGCAGGCGGTGGTCCATGACACACGCCTGCGGCTTGCATCGCAGGGGCTGCCCAAAGGCGGGCTGGTCGGCTTTGAAATCATGGAGACGCAAAAGCTGGGGGTCAGCCAGTTTGCCGAGCAGATCAACTATCAGCGTGCCCTGGAAGGCGAACTGGCCCGCTCGATTCAGTCGCTTGCCGCCGTGCGCGGCGCCCGTGTGCATCTGGCGATTCCGAAGCAGACTGCGTTCCTGCGCGACGACCAGAAAACCTCCGCATCGGTATTGGTGAGCCTGCATCCCGGCCGCACGCTGGAGCCGATCCAGGTAGCCGGCATCATAAACCTGGTTTCGTCCAGCGTGCCGCAGCTCAGCCCGATGAACGTCAGCGTGATCGATCAGGAAGGCAAGTTGATTTCCCAGCAGCGCGACCCGCTGCGCGATGCCGGCCTGGACCCGACCCAACTCAAGTTCCTGCGCGAGGTCGAGGCGGACTACGGCAAGCGCATCGAAGCAATCCTGATCCCGGTGGTCGGTCCAAACAACGTCCGCGCACAGGTTACGGCGGATCTCGACTTTTCACAGACTGACCAGGTCGCAGAGAGCTATAAGCCCAATCCCGCGTCGGAAACTGCGATCCGCAGCCAACAAACCGCGGAAGCGGGCAGCGGCTCGCCGCAAGCCGCAGGAATTCCGGGTGCCCTGAGCAACCAGCCGCCGGTACCGGCGACCGCCCCGCTGACCCAGCCGGGGCAGATTGCCGCGGCAAATGCGGGCACGGCAGGCAGTTCGCAGAACTTCACCAAGAACGCGACGATCAACTACGAGGTGGACAAGACCATCCGCCACACCAAGGGTGTGCCGGGCACGGTACGCCGGCTCTCGGTCGCTGTGGTGGTCAATCACAGGAAAGACCCGACCAAGCCCAAACCCATCCCGCTGACGGCCGCCGAGCTCAAGCAAATAACCGATCTGACGCGCGAAGCCATGGGCTTCAACAAGGATCGCGGCGATACCTTGAACGTCGCCAACGCACTGTTCACGCCGGCTGAAAAGGAAGTCGTGGCCGACGCGCCGCTCTGGGCCAACCAGGAACTGATTGCGATACTGAAGGAAATGGCGAGGTACCTGATCATCGCCGGCGCCGCCTTCTGGTTGTGGACCCGCCTGCTGAAGCCGGTGTTCGAGAAACTGATGGAACCGCCGCCGCCACGCCTGGCACCGGAAAAGACCGAATTCGAGGTTGGCGCCGACGGCATGTTGCATCGCCACCGGGGTTATGACGAAAAGCTAGCCGATGCAAGGCAACTGGCGAAGAAGGATCCCAAGGCAGTCGCCAACATGATCAAGGAATGGGTAGATGGCAGCGAGCACGGAAAGTGACGGCGTAGAAAAAGCCGCCATCCTCCTCCTTTCGCTCGGACAGGACGAAGCTGCCGAAATACTGAAGAATCTTGGGCCGAAGGAGGTGCAGAAGCTGGGCCACGCGATGGCGGCCTTGAAGCAGGTGCCGCGGGTCCGCATCGAGGCGGTGATCGATGAGTTCGAGGACCACTCGGCCAAAGGCGCTCCAGTGGCGGTGGACAACGAAACCATCAAGGCGATGCTGACCAAGGCGCTGGGCGACGACCGCGCCGCCAACCTGATCAGCCGCATCATGCAGGGCGGAGACACGGCCGGCATCGAGGGCCTGAAGTGGATGGATGCCGCCACCGTGGCGGACATGATCCGCAACGAGCACCCCCAAATCATCGCCACGATCCTGGTGCATCTGGAGTTCGACCAGGCCGGCGAGATTCTCAAGCACTTCACCGAGCGCCTGCGCAATGATGTGCTGCTGCGTATCGCCACGCTGGACGGCGTGCAGCCGACGGCCTTACATGAGCTGAACGAGGCGCTGAAGCGAATTCTGGCAGGCGCCTCCGGCAACGTAAAAAAAGCCGCCATGGGCGGCATCCGCCATGCCGCGGAAATCCTCAACTTCGTCGGCCAGCAGGTGGAAACCGCAATTGTGGACAATGTCCGCGAGTACGATCCGGAACTGGCACAGAAGATTCTCGACGAAATGTTCGTCTTCGAAAATCTGCTCGACATCGACGACCGCGGCGTCCAGTTGTTGCTGCGCGAAGTGCAGTCGGATTCGCTCATCATCGCATTGAAGGGTGCCTCGCAGGAACTGCGCGAAAAGGTGTTCAAGAACATGTCGCAGCGTGCTGCGGAAATGCTCAGGGAAGATCTCGAATCGAAAGGCCCGGTGCGCCTTTCGGAAGTCGAGGCCGAGCAGAAAGAAATTCTCAAGATCGCGCGCCGACTTGCCGACGAAGGTCAACTTCAGCTTGGCGGAGGCGGTGAAGGCGACGCCTTCATCTGATGGCCACCGGCGAACACCCCAAATCATCGCTCACCGCCTGGGAGCGCTGGGAGCTTGCAAGCTTCGACTCGGCCACCGAGTCAGCCGGAGGCAGCGGAACCAAACCGGGATCACCGTCCATCAGCGACGAGGAGATCAACCGGGTGCGCGAGCAAGCCCGCCGGGAAGGGCATCAGGCCGGTTACGCCAGCGGGCAAGCCGAAGGCTTTGCTGCCGGGCAAGCCAAGGCCGAAGCCGCTGGACGCCAGGAGGCTTTGCGCCTGGCGCAGACCCTGGAGAATCTTGAGCGCTGCATCGCCGAACTCAATCAGGTTGTCGCCGACGATTTGCTGGCCTTGAGCATCGAAGTTGCTCGCCAAGTCATCCGCCAAACCATTGCCGTAAAGCCGGAAGTGCTGCTTGGGGTGATTCGCGAAGCTCTCGAGCAACTGCCCTTGCTGCACGCAGCCATCCACCTTCACCCCGAAGATGCCTCGCTTGCCCGACTGCGCGCCGGCGACCAGCTTGCCCATGCCGGGCACCGGATTCACGAAGATACCAAGCTCAAGCGCGGCGACGTGATCATCGAAGCCGGCGGCAGTCATCTCGACGCGAGCATGGCGGTACGCTGGCGGCGTGTGGTGGAAGCTCTCGGCCAACATGCCCAGTGGATCGACACTGTTGAAAGCGACGCCCCGGTGGAGGCTCACACCGGCTCGATCGGCGTTAAACGCGGTGGGCCGTAACCAAGAATGAACCCTTCCGAGCTGTCACGCTTTCTGGTCGATTGCCGCGAACATGTAGCCGCAGTCCAGCCTTGGCAGACTGCCGGACGGCTGACGCGAATCAACGGACTGGTCATGGAAGCGTCGGGGCTCAAGCTGCCACTGGGCTCCGGCTGCCTCATACAGATACCCGGCGATGGCACTGTCGAAGCGGAAGTAGTCGGCTTTGCCGGCGACCGACTGTACATGATGCCCGCCGAGGATGTTTACGGGCTGTCGCCAGGCGCGCTGGTGATTCCAATGGAATCGCCGCAGCCGAGCCCGATGCCCGGTCAAGCCTACTCTCCGCTGCGACGCGCACCGGACCGTGCCAAACATCTACCGGTGGGAGACGGCCTGCTAGGTCGGGTAGTCGATGGCAATGGCCGCCCGCTTGACGGCCTTGGCCCCCTGGAGACCAAGGATTCGCGCTCGCTAGCCAGCCGTCCATTCAATCCGCTTTTGCGCGAACCGATCCGGCACACCATGGATGTCGGCATTCGTGCCATCAACTCCCTGCTGACAGTCGGGCGCGGTCAGCGTCTCGGTCTCTTTTCCGGATCGGGTGTCGGCAAGAGCGTTCTGCTCGGCATGATGGCGCGCTATACGGAAGCCGACGTGATTGTCGTCGGGCTCATCGGGGAACGCGGCCGCGAGGTAAAGGAATTCATCGAGCTCAATCTTGGCGACGAAGGCCGTGCCCGCTCGGTGGTGGTTGCCGCCCCCGCCGACGTCAGTCCGCTGATGCGTTTGCAAGGGGCAGCCTATGCCACGTCAATCGCCGAGCATTTCCGCGATCGGGGTCGGCATGTGCTGCTCATCATGGATTCGCTGACGCGCTATGCCATGGCGCAGCGCGAAATCGCGCTGGCAGTCGGCGAACCTCCTGTCACACGCGGCTATCCGCCGTCGGTTTTCGCCCGCCTGCCGCAACTGGTCGAACGGGCGGGCAACGGACCGGCCGGAGGCGGCTCGATAACCGCCTTCTACACGGTACTGGCCGAAGGTGATGACCAGCAGGATCCGATCGCCGATGCCGCGCGCGCCATTCTCGATGGCCACATAGTGCTCAGCCGACAGCTGGCCGATGCCGGACACTACCCGGCCATTGATATCGAACAATCCATTTCGCGTGTCATGACCAACCTGATCGGCGCGGACCATCTGGAGCAGGTACGCCACTTCAAGCAGCTGTATTCCCGCTACCAGCGGGCGCGCGACCTGATCGCCGTGGGTGCCTATGCGGCCGGATCCGATCCATTACTCGATCGCGCCATCATGATGAATCCGCGACTGGAAGAATTTCTTCAGCAACAGATCAACGAGCGAGCCGACCGCGCCTCCTCGCGGCAACGTCTGGCCGAGTTGTTCGGTGGAGCGTAAGATGAACCATCGTTTTTTCTCGGACCCCGGTTCAGCGGGAATCGTCGCTTCCAACTGAAGCAGGCTCTTCTGGCCATGACTCGCGCTTTTCCTCTCCAGTCCCTGCTCGACCTCTCGCAGTTGCGCCTCGATGAAGCGGCGCGGAAATTGGGCGACCTGATCGCCGGCGAACAGGAGGCTTCCAGGCGGCATAGTCTGTTGGTGCAATATCGCGAGGAGTATCGAACGCGTTTTGTGGCTGCCGCACAGGGCGGGCTGAGCCCGAGCGAATGGCAGAACTACACCAGCTTCCTCACCAGACTGGACGAGGCAATTGCCCAAGCCGATACGGCGATGACCCATACCAAACAGCGAACGGTGGCCGGACAACAGGAATGGGTGGCAAAACGCGGGCGCGTCAAAGCTTTCGATACCCTGTCGGATCGCCACCAGTCGCGCGTCGCCTATCAAGACCAACGCCGGGAACAAAAGGCCAGCGACGAGCATGCCGCTCGCCGCCACGCAGAAAAGGCCAAAGACTGAGGTGGCACATCCCTTGCATTTACCGGTGTGATGAATACCCATTCCGCGAGGGAATACCGATGCCCGAATTGATGATCTCCCCCCAGCCGGCAAAGGCCCCGAGCGGAACCGGGGCCGCCAATGCGCTCAGCCAAACCGACGCAGGCAGTCGATCCGGCGAAAGCGCAAAGGCGGAGAATGGGGCGGAGTCGCCCTTCGCCGCGGTGCTCAAATCGCGGATGGACAAGCAAGCTGCAGCAGATGCAGGAAAAGTGGCAAGCTCTTCGGCGACTGCGGATTCCACCGACGCTGAAACTTTGATTGCCAGCACGGACTTATCGGCTCTTTTGCCTCTGCTGGGAGCCAATCCAGCCGGAATGAAGGACGTCGGCACGATTCCCGCGGCCGCTGTCGAAACTGCCACCGACTCTGGCGAAGATGTGTTGTCAGCGCTGCAACCTGCAGTGGAACAAGCGCCGACTCTGGTACTCGCGGCCCTACCCTCGTCGGGAACCGTCGCGGCAAACGATATGATCCCCCGCAAACAGGGTGCGGAAGCGCAGGATGAGTCTTTGGCCGCAGCAGGCGCCGCGAAGTCCGAAGCGACAGGCTCAACTCCCGGCAAGATGGTGCCCGAAGCGGCAATTACTGCCGATGTCGACCCCAAGAGTGCTGAAAATAGTGTGGCCGAACGCCCTAGCGGCGATTTTCATGCGCTTATGGAACGCGCCGCCGCCATGACGCCCACTGCGACGAGCGCCGCCAGCGCCGCCGCGTCCAGCCCGAACCTGCGGATCGACACTCCGCTGGGGCAAGCCGGCTGGCATGACGAAATGGGCCAGAAACTGACCTGGATGGTTGGCAGCAAAAGCCAGCAAGCCGACATTGTCCTGACCCCGCCCCAGCTTGGTCGCGTAGAGATCTCACTGACGATGAACGGCGACCAGGCCACCGCCATATTCACCTCGCCGAACGCAGCGGTCCGTGAGGTGCTGGAAAATTCGCTGCATCGCCTGCGCGAAGTGTTGGCGGAAGCCGGGGTCAGCCTTGGCCAGGCCCAGGTGGGCTCTGAATCACCCAATCAGTCGTCACGCAAGAACGAACCGGATTTTGGCATGAATGAAGGCGTGCGCTATGCTTCGACCATCCCTCTGCAGGGAGTGGAGACAGTCGCGAGAACGCGCGTCGGCCGGAGCATGATTGATATTTTCGCCTGACGCGACAAATCCGCAGCGTGGGTTGAGCCTAAACGCTCGCCGCTACAGCAACGTGTTACAGGCAGGATCGGATTATCGCCGGAGTGAATGTCGCGGGTACGACCAGCACTGCTGGAGACTGGGGTGGCGATACTCCGCGCAACGACAGGGACAGGGAGAGAACTGATGGCGGATGCAAAGAAAGCGGACACTGAAGTAGAAACCCCTCCTCCGAGAAAAAGGGGGAAGTTGATACTGTTTATCGTCATTGGCGTTTTGATTCTCGTGCTGGGCGGAGGCGGCGCAGTCTATTTTCTGATGAAGAAAAAGACGGTGGACGAAGGCGAGGATGGCGAAGACGCGCCAAGGGAAGTCAGGGCGAAGAAGAAAGACAAAAAGGCCGATGCCGCTCCACCGTCCTTCCACAAATTCGACAAACCATTTACGGTGAAGCTGCAGACCGAAACGCAGGAGGCATATCTTCAGGCCGAGGTCCAGTTGCGCGTGCTGGATCAGGCGGCACTTGAACTGCTCAAGCAGTATGACCCTGAACTCAAACACCGCATCATGCTGATCCTGCTGACCAAGAAGGCCTCCGAACTGGGTACGGCGCAAGGTGTGCAACGGCTCTCGAACGAGATTCGCGAAACGGTGAACAACACCCTGGACCCCCCCGTCAGAAGGCGCAAGGATAAGGCGGAGGCCAAAGAACTCAGCGACCTCGCCGCGCCCGACGCGCCGGTGCAGGCTGTGCTGTTCACTTCGTTCATCATCCAGTAGTCCGTCGAATGAGTCAGGACTTTCTCTCCCAGGAAGAAGTTGATGCCTTGCTCAAGGGCGTCACGGGGGAGTCCGACGAGGCGCTGCCGGAAAGCGACGATGGCGGTGTCAGGACTTACGACCTTGGTCGGCAAGAGAGAATTGTTCGCGGCCGGATGCCGACGCTCGAACTCATCAACGAGCGCTTCGCCCGTTACCTGCGTATCGGACTGTTCAATTACATGCATCGCAGTACGGAAATTTCGGTGGGGCCGATCAAGGTGCAGAAGTACAGCGAATTCATCCGCAACCTGGTCGTTCCAACCAATCTGAACCTGATCCAGGCCAAGCCGCTGCGCGGCACCGGCCTGGTCGTCTTTGATCCAAATTTGGTCTTTCTCATCGTCGACAATATGTTCGGCGGCGACGGTCGCTTCCATACCCGAGTCGAAGGCCGCGATTTCACGGCCACCGAGCAACGCATCATCCAAGGACTGCTGGGCGTAGTATTCGAGGAGTATCAAAGAGCCTGGGCTCCGGTATATCCGCTTAGTTTCGAGTATATCCGATCGGAAATGAACACCCAGTTCGCGAACATCGCAACGCCGTCCGAAGTCATCGTTTCCGTGACATTTACCGTCGAACTTTCCGGCACCACCGCGGAGATGCATTTCTGCCTGCCCTACTCGATGGTCGAACCAATCCGCGACGTGCTCTACAGCACCATGCACAGCGAACAGGCCTCATCCGACAAGCGCTGGACAGGAACCTTGACGCGCCAGCTGCAGACGGCCGAAGTCGAATTGGTAGCCACGCTGGGCAGCGCCAGCGTGACCTTTGGCGACATTGTGAATATGAAGGTCGGCGACATCATCCCGATCACGATCGACGCAAAGATTCCGGTCGCGGTCAACGGTGTTCCGGTGGTGGAATGCCGATACGGAATACGGAATGGGCAATACGCGCTGAAGATCGAGCGCTTCTTCGCCGAAGAAGACGCCTAGGCACTAATACGCAGGGAGCATGCGATGAGCGACACGAACGAAACGGAAGAGCAGGTCTCCGACGACGATTGGGCGGCGGCCATGGGTGAGCAGGCCGCAGTCGAAGGCAGTGGCGCCACGGCCCAGCCCGCGGCGATATTCGAGCAATTTTCCGGCGGCACCGAAAACCCCGCGACGCCGCAGGGCTTCGACATGATCCTCGACATTCCGGTGAATCTCACCGTGGAGTTGGGTCGCACCAAGATATCGATTCGCAATTTGCTGCAGTTGGCGCATGGCTCGGTTGTAGAACTCGAAGGCATGGCCGGCGAGCCGATGGACGTACTGGTCAATGGCACCCTGATCGCACAAGGCGAGGTCGTCGTCGTAAATGAAAAATTCGGCATCCGCCTCACCGACATCATCACACCGCAAGAGCGCATCCGCAAACTGAACCGCTGATAAGTCCCGGCTTCTCCCCTCTGATTGAGGGCTTTTTGCCGCTGGCAAAAGCCTAAGCTCGCGCCCTACAAGGTCACTCCGGTTGCGAGCATGGTCCGTTTCACCCCTACCCCGTTGCTTCTGTTCGCCATGGCGGAGGCCTCTGCCCAGGCCACCCCGACGGTACCGGCGTCCGACTTGGGCGGAAGCTTGTGGCAGATGTTTCTCGGTCTGGCCATTGTTCTGGCTTTGGTAATTGGCAGTCTGTGGCTGTTGAAGAAACTGGTCGCCCAACGGGGAGACAACGCCGGACTCCTACGAGTGGTCGCGGGCACCGCGGTCGGCACTCGCGAACGCGTGGTCATTGTCGAGGTTGGCAGCACATGGCTGGTGCTCGGCGTGGCGCCGGGCCGCGTATCGGCTCTGGCCGAGGTTCCCCGTCAGTCCTCCGTCACTCCGCCAGGCAGCGCGGACTCAGCGTCCGGCGAAGGCTTCCCTGACTGGCTGCGCAAGCTGACACAGAGGAGATAGACGATGCTGGCAAGACTGCTTGGCTGCGCGCTGTTGCTGGCGCCGATGCTCGCCGACGCCCAGGTGTTGCCCGCGGTGACAAGCAGTCCGGCCGCGGGTGGCGGTACACAGTGGTCTCTATCGATTCAGACCCTGCTGCTACTCACCGGTCTCACCTTTTTGCCGGCCATATTGCTGATGATGACCAGCTTCACGCGCATCATCATCGTGCTGTCGCTGTTGCGTCATGCTCTTGGCACACAGACATCGCCGCCCAATCAAGTCATCGTTGGACTGGCTCTGTTTCTGACTTTTTTCATCATGGCACCGGTCACCGAGCGCATCTACAATGATGCGTATCTACCCTTATCGGAGAACAAGCTCAGCCTGCAGGCGGCTCTCGACAAGAGTGCCGTGCCCTTGCGCGCCTTCATGCTCAAACAGGTGCGCGAAGCCGATCTGGCGACGTTCGCCAAGGTCGCGAAGCAGCCGGCGCCGGCTAAGGCGGACGACATTCCGATGCGCATACTGATCCCGGCATTTGTCACATCCGAGCTGAAGACAGCGTTCCAGATCGGCTTCATCGTGTTCATTCCCTTCTTGATCATCGACATGGTGGTGGCTTCCGTGCTCATGTCGATGGGCATGATGATGATGTCGCCGGTCATCGTCGCCCTGCCCTTCAAGATAATGCTGTTTGTACTGGTTGACGGCTGGAACCTGCTCATTGGCTCATTGGTCCTAAGTTTTGGATAGAGACGCAAATGACTCCCACTACCGTAATAGAAATCGGCCGCAACGCGCTCGAACTTACATTGATGATCTCGGCCCCGCTGTTCATTGCGGCGCTGGTGACGGGCCTCATCATCAGCATTTTCCAGGCTGCGACGCAGATTAACGAAGCCACGCTCTCCTTCGTCCCCAAGCTGGTGGTGATCTTCATTACCCTGATCGTTGCCGGGCCGTGGATGATCACGATGATGACCGACTATATGCGCCGGCTCTATGAGTCGATCCCAAGCGTGATTGGCTGAGCATGAAGCATCTCCCCCGCCACCCCTTCATGGGGAAGGGGGCAAGAGCCGTTGGCGGTGGCGATCTGCCGCAGGCAAGGCAACGAAGCGCGTTGTGCGCAAACTGAGGGATAGGGCATGATCTCAATCAGTTCCGCCCAACTCGACGCGTGGCTCGCGCTCTTCGTGTTTCCTCTGACGCGAATCCTGGCGCTGCTTGCGACCGCCCCGGTTTTCAACAATGCCGCTTTGCCGGTGCGGATTCGCCTGATCGCGGGTCTCGCGATTACGTTCGCCCTCGCGCCGGCTTTGCCTCCGCCCCCCGCCATTCCAGCGAGTTCCTGGATAGGCCTGGTCGTGTTGGCCGAGCAGATCCTGATCGGGGTCCTGCTCGGCTTCGCCTTGCGCATCACCTTTGCGGCGGTTGATGTCGCCGGCGAACTGATCGGCCTGCAGATGGGCTTGTCGTTTGCCACGTTCTTCGACCCGACCAGCGGCGGACAGACCCCGGTTATCACTGAATTCCTTGGATTGCTTACAGCCCTGATATTCCTCAGCCTGAATGGCCATTTGCTGGCGCTGACCGTCCTCGCCGAGAGCTTCACGCTACTGCCGGTAAGCACGACTCCAATCCACAGTGCAGCGATTTCATCGCTGATGGCCTGGTCGGCAACCCTGTTTTCCACCGGGTTGCTGCTATCGCTGCCACTGATCACCGCCCTGCTGATCGCCAATATTGCCTTGGGCGTATTGGCGCGAATCGCCCAGCAACTGAATCTGTTCGCGGTAGGCTTCCCGGTTACTTTGGCGTTGGGCTTCTTGGTCCTGATGCTGTCGCTACCCTATATCGGAGCTGCCATGGAAGGTCTCTTCAGCCGAGGTTTCCAGGCGATGGGGGCGATCATGCGGGTTGCCGGAAGCCCGCTCTGAAACGACGCTACTTCCTGGTCAGGCGGATTACGCCCTGCGACACGCGCTGCGACCCCAGCACTGAAGACTCCATGCCCTCCGAATATTCGATGACTTGATAGCCGTCATAGCCGCCCTGGCGCATGAGTTCCTTCGCACGTTGATGGAATACCATGCGCGACTCGCCGGCGCCGCCGGCATAGAAACGCTTCATTTTCAGCGAAAAGTGGTAGTGACTGTCGGGGAAAGCCGCTTGTTCGATCTCCCAGTTGGGCGCCAGCGGATCGAGAATCAGGTAAGCGGCACCCGCGTATGCCCCCCAAAACACAAGTTTCTCCAGGCTGATGCCAAGACTTGGGGAGATATTGAGCGTGGTATCCGGCACGATCGGCCCCTGCGCGGGCAGACTGCCGCTGAGAGCCGTCGGGCCTGGATAGTTCATTGCGCCGCAGCCGGCAAGCGCGGCGAGCATGATCGCGGCAAACAGAAGTCGGCGCTGGCGGAACGGCGTCATATGTAGTTGAACAGGGAAAGTTGCGACATCTTGACGAACGACTGTTGCGCCGCCTGCAAATCGGTCTGCTTGCGCGTCAGGTCGGAAATCGCCTGGGCATAATCCAGATCCTGCAGTTGGGACAGTGTTTGCTGGTATTGAAGGTTCAGGTCCTCGCTGACGCTGGACAGGGAATCGATCTCTCCCATCCGCGCGCCTAGCTGGGCTCGCACACGCAAAATGTTGTCGGTTGCCTGATCGAGATTGGTCAGGGCGAAACCAATATCGTTGGCCAGCAGTGCCGTTGAAGCACTGGATCCGGTGGTCGCCCCTTCCATCGCGCCGATAAGTTTGCCGATGGTGGCAAAAACGCTCTGCGACGAACTCGGTGCAATGGTAAAGCTGTCACCGCTTGCCGGCTCGCCGGCAACCACGATGTTGCCACCGAAGTCGAACGCGGGCTCGGTACCCTGGCTCCGAAGCATGATGGGCTGGCCGGTTTGATAAACCCGCAGGCCGCTGGCCGCGGTCGGCGGCGCCAAGGGCGACGCGCCATTCGCTGGTGGGGCGCCAGTCAATAGTGAGTTACCGAAACTGGCACTGGCCGGATCGGTATCCACGATGTCGTAATAGGTGACGGGAGGCACCGCCACATTGTCAATGCTGAAATTGATGCTGTACTTCTTTGTCGCCAGAGCATTCCACTTGGCCGGATCGGTAATGCTTCCGGCATCGATCACCCCGGTTCCGGCGTTGGTCGCCGTGTAGTTGGTGACGAAATAGCCATTACCGTCGCGAATCCGCTTGAATACTTCATTGCCCGAATCGCTGATCTCGAGAAACCGCGTCGGAGACACCTGCAATCTGCGCTGTCCGTCATCGCCCTGGTAACCGATTTCATTGCCGGACAAAATGTCCTCGACGGTGCCGCCGAAAGGCTTGGTCGAGCCCATGAATCCCGAAAACAAATACTGCCCGGAGCCGTCGCTGGCGTTTGCGATGCCGATCATCTCGTCGAAACGCGCGCGCAATTCGAACGTGATTGCGCGCCTGTCGCTGCTCGACAGGGTTGTGTTGCCACCTTGTACCGCGAGCTCGCGGATTTTCGCCAGCAAATCGCTGGCACTCGACAACTGGGCTTCTTCCAGGCCCAGCGCCGACGTGGCATTGTTGTGATTCTCGGAGAACTGGGCAACGATGTCTTTCGACTGCGTGACCTCCAGCGCCCGTGCCGCACTCACGGGATCGTCACTGGGCGACAGCATGCGCCGACCGTTGGCGACCTGTTGCTGCAAATGCAGAAGGGACCCGGTCTGCCTGTTGATCGTGCTTACGCCCGCATCAAAGATCATTCCTGTACTGATTCGCATAGCGCGCCTTCCCTAATTGCGTTGCCCTTGACTACTGGCCAAGGGTAAGGAGTTCCTCGAAGACTTTCGCAGCGGTCGCGAGAATCTTGGCCGATGCCTGATAGGCCTGTTGGTAACGCAGCAGATTGGCGGCCTCCTCGTCCAGATTCACGCCAGAAATCTGCTGTAAGGACTGCGTGGCGTGATCAACCAGCGTCTGCTGTGAAGCGCCGATTGCGGCTACCTCATTGGCCTTGCTGCCGACCGAGCTGACGATCTGCGAATACGCCGACTGGTAGGACGCGGTCGGGCCGGCAGTGGCTTTGCCGTTCATCGTCGTCTTGGTTTGCAGAGCCCCCAACAGCATTGCATTCCGATTGTCGGCAACGCCATTCTTGTTGCCTTCGACGGTGAATTTATCGCCGGCGGTCGGGCTGCCTCTGATCTTGATGCGATAGCCGTAGTCAACGGCACCAGGAGTCGGAAAAATATCCGCGCCGACGGTATAGGTAATCCCCGCTTCGACAACCACCGGGGCTGCTGCCACGGTGTTGTCGTAGACCGTGTAGGTCGTTGGCGGATTGTCGAACTGGATCAGGACCGGAGGCGCCAACTGGCCCGTGGTGTTGAATGTCGCAAAAGCGGCATTGGTCGTATCCGTCACTGTTCCCGCATCGATGGAGCCGGTTCCGGTATTGGTCAATGCCATGGACGTCCGCACCGGCGCCGCCGCTGCTATCAGGCGCGCATCGGAGAACGCGGTGCTGATATTCCGTGCGCCCTGACGCGCAGGTTGAATGAGGAAACTGTCGCCGGCCAAGGGGGCGACCCAAGTTCCGGAATCAATGAACAGTCCATCCACCGATTGAGTCGGTGACACCGGCAATACCGTGTCGTTCCACACTACCGCGCTGTCCGCTAAACGCGTCAATTGATAGTTTGTACCGTCGTAACTAAGCCGGTAGTCACTGGTGGTCAGTTCATCGATATTGGCGCTGTCAAAGCTTGCCTGAGGTAATCCGGCGCCGGTATTGAGCGTGTTTGAAAACACGGCGGGCAGCGAAAAGCTAAAAAATTTCTGGCCCAATGCACCCGTGAGGTCGGTTCCGAGTTTGTGCTGGTCGTTGAAATTCTGCGCCAAGGTGAGGGCTATGCGGCCCAATCCGTTCTGTGCGGCATCCAGCGACTGGCTGCGAAACGTCACCAAGCCACCCAAGGCTCCCCCAGCGATCTGCGAGTCGGGCAATATCAGTGGCGTGGCGCTGGTCCCTGTCATCGCAACGACAATTCGCTCCGGATCCTCTCGCGAAGCGACTGCCTGGAGTTGATACGGCTGGGTACCGACCACCAGTGGCTGACCGTTGCCGATAAACACGTTGAAACTGCCATCGCTTTGAGTCAGGGTACTGACCCGAATGATCTTGTTCAGATCTTTCAGCATTTGCTCGCGCTGATCCAGCAAGTCATTCGGCGCCTGCGTTTGGCTGCCAGCCTGCGCTTGTATGATGCGCTGATTCATGTCCGCAAGCTGTGTCGCGTAGGTGTTGAGCGACGTCACCTGCGCCATGATCTGCGAATTAACCCCGTCGCGGATCTCGCCCAAGCGTTGATCGATCGACTGAAACCGGGCCACCAGCGCCTGGCTGGCAGACAACATCGATTGGCGGCCGGGAATCGACGCTGGATTTGCCGCCACCTCCTGAACACCCTTGAAGAATGCGGCCAACGCAGGCGAGAGGCCGGCGTTGGGATCGGCCAGCAGGTTGTCGATCTGCGTTATCTGCGCGAGGTAGCTATCCATCTCCGTCGCTGAAGCCTCGGCACTCAGCACTTGACGGCCCAGAAACGCGTCATAGACGCGCTTGACGGTTTGTACGTGGGTACCTTGCCCCTGAAACCCTGCTCCGGTGAGCATGGGAATATTGGTACCTTGAACAATCTCCTGGCGACTGTAGCCCGGGGTCGACGCGTTCGCGATATTGTGACTCGCGGTAAGGATGCCCGCCTGGGCAGCACCGAGACCACTGACGCCAACACTGAAAATACCCATGATTGCTCCGTGAGGTGAACTTAATTACGGCAAAACTTGCCGTGAGTTAAGTCTTCACAGGAACTAGAGCAATGGACGTGCCATCCATACCGCAGAAGGGTGAGAACAGCAACATGCTGTTCAGAGGAAGCGAATCAGCCGGTCATCACTTGTCGCAAAGTCGCTCCGCCGATGATTCGTTCGAGTTTGGCGGCATACATCGGATCGCTAGCAAAACCCGCACGCTGCAGCCCACGGGCAAAGCTGGCGGCATCCTGTACTCCGATGACGCCTGCGTAACGCGGGCTGGCCGACAACAGGCTGGAATAGTCGCGAAACGCCTCGGCGTAGGATCCGTAGGCACGGAAGCGCTCAACCTGTTTTTGCGCGACGCCGTTGATGTATTCAGTCGTCGTCGCCTCAGCCACCGGCCCTTGCCAGTTTTTCCCGGCCTTGATCCCAAACACATTGAAACTCTGGCTGCCATCGGCACGACGCGGCTCGGATCTGCCCCAGCCCGTCTCCAGCGCCGCTTGGGCCACCATGAAATGGGCAGGAATACCCGTACTGCGGCCCGCTTCAGCGGCGGCCGGCCACAGCCGATTGACGAACTCGCGCACCGCAGTCGAGGAACCCGCACCGTCGCCTGCCTGTCCAGGATCAGCCATCGATGCCAAAGGCGTAGCGCGCAATGCAGACGCAGCGCCTGGTTGCAGGTTTGACGGCTGCGGCGCCTGAAGCAGTTCGCGCTGGAAGGGAAGCCAGCCTTTCTCCGACAACGGCAGGGAGCGGACCGGCGGCGCCAAGGGAAGCGGGCCGTCAAATGCCTGCGGCTCCGGGTTCTGTTGCAGCAATTGCTTTTCTATCATGGCGGCGAGGCCGGTGCCCCCGCCTTTGGCGCCGAGAACCTGGACCAGTTGTTGATCGAGCAGCGACTCGTACATACGCGTCTGCTCGCTGTCGAACAATCCCTCGCGCGGAGTTGCGTCGCGCATGGACTTTAAAACCATTTGCAGGAACAAGGCCTCAAACTGCTGCGCAGCGGCCTTCAGCGACTTGGGGTCGCCGTCCTTGACCTGGCGTTTGAGGGCGGTGAGACTGCCCATGTCAAAGACGTTCGGATTGACGGCGGTGGCGGCATTCGCATTGGTACTCATGGCAATTTGCAGAATGTCAGAGAATCGCCACCGACATTCGTCCGATCAAGGCGAAGAAATATTCCCGACTCGCATGATCAAATGATCTCAAGTTCGGCGCGCAAAGCGCCCGCCGACTTCATCGCCTGCAGAATCGCCGTAAGATCCTGCGGATTGGCGCCAAGTGCGTTCAAAGCCTTGATGATGTCGGCCAGATTGGCGCCGGCCCTGATGTTCATCAACGCACCGCCCTCCTGCTTGATATCGATCTGGGCATTGGTCACGCCGGCAGTCTGGCCGCCGGAGAGGGCGCCCGGCTGACTCACGGCGTTGTCGCTGCTGACCGACACCGAGAGATTGCCGTGCGCCACTGCGCAACTTTCGAGCAGCACCGACTGATTCATCACCACGGATCCGGTGCGGCTGTTCACGATCACCTTGGCGGCAGAACGCGCTGGCGTCAACTCGACATTTTCGATCCGCCCGACGAAGGACACCCGCTCATCCGGATTGGTCGGGGCGCGTACGCGAATCTGCCGGGCATCGGCCGCGGTGGCGGCGCCAGGCACCACTCTGTTGATCGCCTCGACCGCCAGCTGAGCAGTGCCGAAATCCGTCGTATGCAGATCGAGATAGACGAATTCGCCTTGCCCGAGAGGCATGGGCACTTCCCTTTCGACCGTCGCTCCGCTGGCGATTCGGCCAGCCGACAGATGATTCACCGTCACCTTGGACCCGGCGCCAGACGCCCCCGCACCCACCACCACCACATTGCCCTGCGCCATGGCATAGATCTGCCCGTCGGCACCCTTCAGCGGCGTAAGTATGAGAGTGCCGCCCTTCAGACTCTTGGCGTTGCCTATCGACGATACCGTGATGTCGATCTGCTGCCCGGCGCGAGCAAAAGGCGGCAAGCTGGCGGTCACCATCACGGCGGCGACGTTCTTCAACTGCAGCGTCTGCCCGGGCGGCAAGTTGACGCCCATCGCGGACAACATGCTGATGATGCTCTGCACGGTAAATGGAGTTTGCGTCGTCTGGTCGCCGCTGCCGTCCAGGCCGACAACCAAGCCGTAGCCCACCAGCTGGTTGTTGCGCACGCCGGATATCGATGCGAGATCCTTGATGCGTTCGGCGCGCGCCGTATCCACGACCAGCAGCGCCACCAGCACCCAGAGAAACGCCAGGAAGCTTTTTTCGATTCTGGTCACGTCAAGCTCCTCAGAATGGCATGAAAGTCAGGAAAAACCGCCCCAGCCATCCCATGACCTGAGCCGAGTCAAGAAAGCCGTTTGCCTTGTACTCGATGCGCGCATCGGCCACCTGCGTCGACGTCACGGTATTGGCGGATGTGATGGTGTTCGGATTGATCACGCCCGAAAAGCGAACAAACTCTTCGCCCTCCTTGAGGCCGATCTGCTTCTCGCCGGAAACCAGCAAATTGCCGTTGGGATACACCTCGATGACCGTCACGGTGATCGTGCCGGTGAAATCGTTGGATGACGTGTTCTCGCCCTTGCCGTTGAAATTGTTGCTGTCGCTCGCAGCCAGCGTGGTGCCTTGCGCGCCCTTGAACGGCATGCCGATGATGGTCGGCACGCTGACGTCGACCGTCTGGCTGCGGGTGGTCTTGTTTTCCGACTTCTTCGATGCCTGAACCTTCTCCGCGATATTGATGGTGATGGTGTCGCCGACAAAGCGTGCGCGGCGATCCTCAAACAGGGGTCGGGCCGACGCAATATTGAAGATCGCCCCATTGCTCGGCGGCACATAGTTACGCGCTTCCGGACGAATGCTCATCGGCTGGTGAATCGCGGTGGTCGGCGTGGTGGTAACGCACCCCGACAACACGGCAGTCAGGCTAGCGATCAGGACGATGGTTTTCATGATGTCTTTCCCGTTAGAGCTGGGTCAATCTCGCCAGCATCTGATCCGAGGTAGTGATGGCCTTGGAGTTCATTTCATATCCCCGCTGCGCGACGATCATGGATACGAGTTCCTCCGCCACGTTCACGTTGGATGTTTCGACGTAGCCCTGATTGAGCAGACCGGTTCCATTGGTGCCCGGCGTGTTGGGAGTCGGCGTTCCCGACGAAGCCGTCTCGACGTAGAGATTCTCCCCGGTGCTCTGCAGCCCACCGTTATTGACGAAGCTGGCCAACTGGATGAGGCCCACCTGGGTCGGCGCCGTCACGCCCTGCTGGGAGTAGGAAACAATCCCGTCGCGAGTAATCGACACGCTGACGGCATTGGACGGGATAGTGATGGCCGGACTCAGCGGATAGCCGTTGGCCGTAACAATTTGACCGTTGGCATCCTTGGTGAACGAACCATCCCGCGTGTAGGAAATCGTTCCATCGGGCATTTGTACCTGGAAAAAGCCATTGCCTTGGATCGCGAGATCAAGCGGGTTCTCGGTCCTTTGCACGCTGCCTTGAGTAAAGATGTGTTCCGTACCTACCGTTCGCACGCCGGTACCGATCATCAGGCCCGAAGGAATGGTCGTCGCCTGCGAAGAGGCGGCACCAGGCTGGCGCAGGGTCTGATACAGCAGATCCTCGAACACCGGGCGCGAGCGCTTGAAACCGTTGGTACTGACATTGGCAAGATTGTTGGTAATGACATCCATCGAAGTCTGATGTGCATCCAGACCAGTCTTGGCAGTCCAAAGCGAACGGATCATTTGTGCTTACTCCCGGTGTAGCAAAACAGTTGCATTACGGCGTCAGTGCCCTGGCTAACGCACATTGGCCAAATCCTGCAATATCTGATCAAGTATCTTGAAAGTCTGGGCGCTTGCCTGATAGTTGCGCTGCTGCTCAATCAGGGCCACCAGTTCGGTGCTCAGGTCGACGTTGGATTGCTCCTTCGCCCCCCCTTGTATCGGCCCCAGGCCCATCGGCGTGGTCCCCAGAGCCCGTCCGGGGGTATCCAGAATCACCGTTCCGGTTCCCATCAACGGGTCCGCATTCTCGATCCATTGGTTGTCGCCGATGCTGATTAAGGCGTCTGGATTGACAAAGCTGGCCAGCACGATCTGCGCTACTTTGCGCGGCTGACCGTTTGAGTAATGCGCTTCAATGATCCCGTCGGCGCCGACGCTGAATTCCCTGGAGCTTTCGACAGTGCCCGAGCGATAGCCGTCCTGGGTCACCGAGTCGACACTGAAGGAACGACCGTACTGGACCGTTCCGCGGAAATCGAGGGTAACCGACATGCTTCCTCCGCTGCCTAGCGGATACGTCTGCGCTGCCAATGGCATGGCGGTCGTCATCACACCCTCGGTATCGAAACTCAGACTGACCGGCCCCGTCTGTCCAGCACCATCCATGGTTGAATACATATCCCACAGATTTCCCGGAGCCGATTTGACAAAGTACATTCGCAACTCGTGGGAGGCGCCTGCCGTATCGTAGGCGGTGACTGCCGTCGTATTGTTGTACGTAGCCGAATTGGTCAGATCGAAAGGGGCTGCCGGCACGGGAGCGCGCGCGTCGAGGGTGGCCCCGACGGTTACCGTGCTGGTTGCCGCGGCAGGCATGTTTGGATCGATGGAAATATGTTGGGGCTTGCCCGTCGTCACAATCACGCCCTGCGGATCGGTCGTGTATTCAGCAAGGTACCCGGTCACACTGAGCCCGGTCCGGCTGATGAGAAAGCGCTGGTCCGGAAAATCGGGGTCATAACCCAGTTGGAACTGGCCGTCGCGAGAATAGCTCACGTCGCCATTGTTGCTCAGGCGAAAGAATCCCTGGCCGGTGATCGCCATATCGAGCGGGTTCTCGCTCTGCATCAAATTGCCTTGCGTGAATTGCTGGTTGATGACTGCCGTGCTGACGCCGGCGTTGGGTGCGCCACCGGCAGGTCCGCCGGAGATGGAAGAGGCATAGACATCGGCAAAGCGCGCCTTCGACGACTTGAACCCGATGGTTTGCGAATTGGCGATGTTGTTGCCGATGACGTCGATCGCCCTCGATGCGCCATTCAGCCCGCTCAAGCTCAATGCAAAGCTCATTGCTCAGACCCCCCTTGCGCTTCCCGTGCGTTCGGGTCGGACTGGACAATCGAGAAAAACTGACTCATTGCAAGTTCCTAGCGTGAAGACAGAATTTGGGTGGCGGCCCGATCGTTGGCATCCGCGGTCGATAACATTTTCATTTGCATTTCGAACTGCCGAGCCAGGGAAATCATGGTCACCATTTGCTCGGCGGGATTGACGTTGCTGCCCTCGAGACTTCCGGCTGCCACCGTGACACGTCCGTCGCTCAGCGCGGCACTTTGATCACGCAAGCGAAACAGGCCGTCTTCACCACGCTCCAGATCGGCTACCGGCGGATTGACCAGCTTGACGCGTCCGATAACGCTTGCAGTGTTCTGCGCGCCAGTTTCCGGCAACGCCGAGATCGTGCCATCAACGCCGACACTGAGCTTCACTTCCGGCGGGATGGCAATCGGCCCGTCGTCGGTGCCTTGCACCGTCAGGCCGGTACGGGTCTGGACAATTCCGTTGACGTTGATTTCAAAACTGCCGTTGCGGGTATAGGCCTCGCTGCCGTCGGGCAGCTGAACGGCGATCCAGCCCGGCCCCTGTACGGCAATATCCAGCGGCCGTCCGGTGATCATCATCGGGCCGGGGGTGTAGTCCGTATGGGTGCTGGCATCCACTGCAAAAGCGCGCGTCGCCAAGCCCTTGTCCAGCGCATTGGACTGCACCTGAACGGCACGCAGCCGATGCTCTTCAGCTCTGTAACCGGTCGAACTCACGTTGGCAAGATTGTGAGCCACCGCCGCCTGCCGGTGCAGCGTCTGGCTGGCGCCGGTCATTGCCGTGTAGATCAATCTGTCCATGTCGCTGTCCGCTTCGCCGCTCAGTGTGCCGTAGTGTCAGCGCCGACTATTAACGCAGGTTGACCAAGGTTTGCAGGATGCTGTCCACGGTCTTGATGGTCTGCGCGTTGGCCTGATAGGCGCGTTGCTGCGTGATCATGTTGACCAGCTCGGCCGTCAAATCGACGTTGGAATCCTCCAGGCCCGACGCCTGCAACACGCCGTACTGACCCGAAGACCCCGGTTCTCCGGTAATCGCCTCGCCGCTGGTGGGCGATTGCGCCCAGCGGTTGTCCCCAAGCGGCTGCAAACCTTGTGGATTGCGGAAGTTGGCCAGCACGACCTGGCCTACGGCCTTGGTCTGGCCATTCGTATAACGACCGAGCACAATGCCGTCCTTGCCGATATTAAAGCCGGCCAGCGTGCCGGACGAGAATCCGTCCTGAAGCATGGCATTCACCGCAAATGGTGCGCCGTACTGAGTGGACCCGCCAAAGTCCACCTTGAAGCCAGTGCCAGCCGCGGACCCCAGCGGCGTGTTGATGGCACCGGGGTAACCCAGTTGGGCAGCGCTGACCACCGCCACCAACGTAGCCGAGGTGATCGCGCCGGACGGACCAAAGATGAGATTTCCCAAAGGGGCCGTGCTGTAGCTGACCGCACCGCCGCCCAATGTCACTGTGCCGCCTTGGGATAGGTCGGTGAACGTGGGCGAGGCGCCGGAGGGATTGGTCACCGTCGCAAAAACGTTCCAGTTGTTGGCCGCCGACGAGGCCCCCGTAGATAGGGCCGCGGCTACCGCCTTGTCAGCATAGCTCGTCGCATTTGCCAAGGTTGCGCCAGCCGCTTGCGCATCGGTGATCGCCTGCGTCTTGGCCGCCGCCGCGAAGCCACTAATCGCCGTGGCGGCAGCGGCCGGCGTCGCTGCGGCGAGTACCGTCGCCACCAGCGTCGTCGCCTGGGTAGCCACAGCATTTGAAGCTTCCTGCGCACCGACATCGCCGGCCGCGATTTCAGTGGCCAGCGCAAGGTCGGTTGCAGTCTGGACGGTCCCTGCCGTTGCGTTTTCCGCGGCGACAAGACCCGTTGCCGGCGCGACCTTGACGAAATACATCGAATACGTATGCGGATTGCCCAGACTGTCGTAGATGGTCGTCGCAGTCGATTGGTTGTAAGACGTCGGATCGCGGTAGTCGAACGGCACGGTGGCCGGAACCGCGAGACGGGAATCCAGATTGACGTTTGCCTGTATGCCGGTTGCCGCAGTGCTGGCACCCGTCGCTTGCGGCGTACCCGACAAGCTCTGTGTCGGATCGAACAGGCGCAAGGGTACCGCGGGCGAGCCAGTCGCAATCACGCCATCGACGGCGGCAATTCCCTTGAGCCGCAAACCCTGCGGACTAACGATGAAGCCATCCTTGTCAAGCTGGAACTGGCCGTTGCGGGCATATATCGTTCCGCCGGAACCATCGTCCATCTGAAAGAAGCCGCCGCCGTTGATTGCCGTGTCCAGCGGATTGTTGGTGACAGAAATATTGCCCTGCGTAAATTGCTGGACAATTCCCGCCACCTTGGCCCCGATGCCCACCGACGCACTGCCGGCGCCACTCAGCGACGCTGCGAAGACGTCGGCAAACTGCGCCGAACCTCCCTTGAAGCCAACCGTCCCCGAGTTGGCTATGTTGTTGCCAATGGTGTCAAGCGACTTGGAAGAAGCGTTAAGGCCACTCAAACCTTGCTGAAATCCCATGTTCTTCTCCTGCTCAGAATATCTGTTTGATGTCGCTCATTTTTGCCAGCCCGAGTTGCCCGAGATCGAGCGTCACCCCTTCCAGACCGCTTCGGCTGACGCTAACCACTCCGGCAAGTTCCAGGGTTGACGCCTCGACTTTCTCGCCTCCTCGCTTCGCTACCACCGATACGCTGTAGGTGCCATTCACCGCCTGCGCACCCGCATCGGTTTTACCGTCCCACGCAAAATTGTGCGTCCCGCCTTCCAGGTCGCCGAGATCCATGGTTTTGATTGCAAGGCCGTTGGCATCCTTGATGGTCAGCACAACCTGGTCGGCCGCCGCCTTGAGTTCCACACCGCCCGCCGCTCCGTTATCTGTCAGCTTGAGTCCGCTGCCAACCACCATGACCTGATGCCCCACCAGAGCGGCCGCCTGCATGGCCTCGGCATCCACTGTGCTCGACAGCATTTTCTGCAAGGTGGCATTCAGCTTCTCGATACCATCGACGGTGCTGATCTGGGCCAGTTGCGAAGTCATCTGGGCGTTGTCCATCGGATTCAGCGGATCCTGATTCTTCAACTGGGTGGTAAGCAGTTTCAAGAAACGGTCTTGCGCCTCCCCCGTGGTACTCGTGGATTTCTTGCTCGCCGTTCCATTGACCGAGTCAATGAGCGACTGGGCAGTAGCCGAGATGCCAGAAGTTGCAGTTGTGGTCATGTCATCTTCCCTTCAGAAACTATTGCCCGATCGCCAGCGTTTTTTGCATCAAGGACTTGGCGGTGTTCATTACCTCCGCATTGTTCTGGTATGAACGCGAGGCCGAAATCATGTTGACCATCTCGTCGACCACATTGACGTTCGGCATCGCGACATATCCCTGTTCGTTCGCTGCGGGACTCATCGGGTCATACATCATGCGTAGCGGCGCGGCGCTATCGACCACCTGGGTAACCCGGACCCCAATGCCGCCCCCTTCAACCGCGGTAGCCTTGAATACCACCTGCTTTGCGCGATAAGGCTGGCCGTCGGCGCCGGCCACGCTATCGGCATTGGCAAGATTGCTGGCAACCGCGTTCAGGCGTGCCGACTGCGCGGTAAGCGCCGATCCGGCAATCGAAAAAATATTGAACAGGCTCATGACTATCTCCGCTTACTGACTCGACATTGCCGTCTGCAAGGTACTCAGATCGCTGCGAATGAAGGTAAGCATTGCTTCCATCTGCACCGCGTTCTCGGCGAATGCCGCGCGTTCCACATCCATGTTCACCGTGTTGCCGTCGACATTTGGCTGAAACTCGGTACGGTACTTGGCGGCAGCCCCCATGGGCTGGCCGGATTCGTTTCCCAGATGGCGCGAGGAAGTCCTGGCCAAACTCAAGTTGCCTTCCATGCGTCCGGTGAGCGCGCCTTCCAGCGCCCCCTTGAAATCGATATCCCTGGCCTTGAAATGAGGTGTATCCGCGTTGGCGATATTCGAGGCGAGCAATTCCTGTCTATAAGCCCGTGCATTCAGAGCCGTACGCTTGACTTGGAGAAGGGCATCGATTCGGTCTATCACGGTAATGGGCGGGAATCGCGAGATTTGGTACGGTGGCCAATGCATCATCCGTGCCATACCCTTGCCGGGCGTCAACAAGCAGCGATTGGGTCCTCTCGGGCGCTGCCGCCGGCAAGCCCGGCGCAGCACTCGGCAAAACTTGCCGCCGCCCTGCAAGGGTTCATCGAGAATTAGGGGGGTACGAAATTGCTGCTGGGCGCATGCCCCGGGCCAAAGCTGTGATTCAATGCGACTCATGCGACTTCTTCATGGTTTCCTGACTACCTTATTGCTGCTGAGTCCTGGGCAGCCATCTCTGGCAGCCGATTCTTCGGCGATCCGACGCGCAGTCGACGATTTTTTGGGCATCCAGATCAAAGGACTCCCGGGAAAGGCCACTTACAGCATCGGCCGCATCGATGCAGACAGATTGGCTGGCGTCTGCCAAGGCTTTGACGTGTCCATGGGAAACGGCGCACGCCCGTGGGGGAAAACCCAAGTAGTCGTGAACTGTCGCGGCGGCACCTGGAAGCTCTGGGTGCCGGTACAGATTCGTGTCGTGGCCGAATATCTGGTCATTGCGCGCCCAATTACCGCCGGCCAGAAACTCACTGAAGCAGATATCCGGGGGCAATTGGGCGAGCTTTCGGACCTGCCGAACGGTGTGTTGATGGACAAAGAGCAGGCAGTCGGACGCGCTGCGATAGCTTCGCTCGCCGCCGGGCGCCCGTTGCGGGCCGATATGCTGCGACAGCCGACAGTTGTGCAGCAAGGCCAGAGCGTGAAGGTTATCGGTACAGGAAATGGATTCCAAGTAGCCAACGAAGGACGCGCAATCACCAGCGCAGCCGTTGGACAAGTTACCCAGGTACGGTTAAACTCCGGTCAGGTCTTGAGCGGGGTCGTCCGTGCCGATGGGTCGGTAGAGATAAGGTTTTGATTACCTTAACAATCATGACCAATCAAGATCATTCCAAATAGCTTAAAGTTATTGGGAAATATGCCGTAAACGCAAGCAGACGCTGCATACACGACGGAAGCCGCTACCCATGAAAATCGACAACTCGACCAAGACGATCGGCTCCGTGCAAAGCCCAAACGGCTCCCGTACGCCGGCGACTCGCGCCAGTCAAGCAAGCGTCGCTTCGAGCAGTCCCGCCGCGGGACAGTCGACGACTGTGGTTGCGACCGCGTTGCACGCCGTGAGTGGTTCCGAAGCTGCCTTCAATTCCCAGAAGGTCGCCGAGATCCGGCAGGCGATCAGCGAGGGCCGGTTTCAGATCAATCCCGAGCGGATCGCGGATGGGTTGATCAGCAGCGTCCGTGAGATGCTCAGTCAAAATCGACGCCCCACTTGATGGTGAAGTCGATAACCTGATTGTCAGCAAGTTCGCCAATCACTGTGGAATCCTTGTCGGATCTACTGGTCAGCGAACTGGCGGAGTTGAAGCGGTTTTGTGCTTTGATCGAGGAAGAGCGCAAAGTACTTACCGGAGCTCAAGCGGACCGCCTGCCCGCTATCGCGGCCGAAAAGGCGACGCTTGCAGGGCGGTTAAGTCAATTCGAGACACAGCGCGATGCCCTGCTGGTCAAGAGCGGCTTCGCAAAGGGTCGTCCGGGCATTGAAGCCTGGCTGGCAAATCGTCCAAAAGCAGTTGTCGAGCGGCGACGGTGGGACGAGTTGTTGAAGCTAGCCACGGCGGCCCGCGACGGAAATGAGACCAACGGCCGACTGATCAACCTCCTGCTGAAACAGAACCAGGAAGCGCTATCCGTATTGTTATCCGGAGGTGCCGGATCAATCTACGGCGCCGATGGTCAGCAGAGGACCATGGCTGGCGGAAAACGCTCTTTCGGCGCCGTTTGAGGGCCGGATCATGACGAGGTCCTTACCGCAAACCCTCATTCGGGAATTTGCACTTCGACCGGATTGTCGGGATTGCGCGACTCGATCGTGATCGCCACGCGACGGTTGCGCTGACGACCTTCGACCGTAGCGTTGTCGGCCAGAGGCCGCTGGTCGGCGTACCCAGTCGCGGTCAGGCGACGCCCGTCGACGCCCGTCTCGATGAACAGGCGCACGACGCTTGAGGCTCGCATTCCGGAGAGTTCCCAGTTGGAAGGGAACTGCGCGGTGCTGATGGGCGTGTTATCGGTGTGTCCCTCGACAATGATCGGAAAATCAGTCGGTACCAGAATCTGGGCGACAGCAGACAATGCTCGCACCGCGCCAAGGTCAAGGCGGGCATCTCCAGGAGCAAACAGCACGCTGGCATTGATATCGACCGTGATTCCCAAGGCTCCTTCGGTGACCGTAACCTTGCCCTCATCTACGAGCGGGGCTAAAGCCTGGTTCAGTTCCTTGGCCATATTCCGCAGTCGATCCCTCTTCGCGACCTGCATGGCATCGGTCTTGACATTCGGCGGAAGACGCTTGGTCGGAATGGCGACCGAAAGCGGACTGAGGCTGGTGTTGATGGCGACCTGAGCTCCCGAAGTACTGCCAGGAATGCTGCGAAAAGCCGAACTGATCGAGTCCGACATGATCCTGTACTTGCCCTCGTTGATTGACGAGAGGGCATACATCACCACAAAGAACGCGAACAGCAAGGTGATGAAATCAGCATAGGAAACCAACCAACGCTCGTGGTTTTCTTGCTCATCGGCCTCGCGGCGACGGCGGCGGCGACCATAATGCGCCATCAGGCAAGATAACCCTGCAAGCGAGTTTCTACAATCCTCGGATTGTCTCCGTTGGCGATGCCAACCAACCCATCGACCAGCATCTCCCGAACGGTAACCAATCGGCCAATGTTGGCCATCAATTTCTTCGCGATCGGGAGGAAGATCAGATTCGCGGCACCGACGCCGTAGATCGTCGCAACAAAAGCAATGGCGATTCCGCTGCCCAACTTGGCCGGATCGGAAAGGTTTTCCATCACATGAATCAAGCCCATGACGGCGCCGAGAATTCCGATGGTGGGCGAGTAGCCCCCGGCGGACTCCCACACCTTTGAGGCAAGTTTCAAGTGGGCCTCATAGGCGCTGATCTCTACTTCCAGCACTTCGCGCAAGCGTTCCGGCTCTGCCCCATCGACCAGGAGTTGCAAGCCCTTTCTGGCAAATGGATCCGGGAGAGCAAGGATCTGCGCTTCAAGGGCAAGCAAGCCTTCCTTGCGTGCGATGTGGCTCCAGCGACCAACGTCGGTAATCAGTTGCTGTGGATTTACAACCGGCGGGAAAAACACCCAGGCGCCCATTTTCATTCCGGCCATGAACACCTGCATCGAGCTTTGCAACATCACCGCGCCCAGAGTTCCCCCGATGACTATCAGAAAGGCCGTGGGCTGGACCAGGGAAGCGACATGCCCGCCTTCCAGCACTTGCCCGACTACGATTGCAGCGAGGCCGAGCGCAAGTCCGGCAATACTGATCTTGTCCATGTCAGACTTGGGGTCGAACCGCTTTGCGACCGCGGCGGACCTTACTGACAGGCTTGTCGTCGCCAACCACCGCCGCCCGCAGACGAACGATCGCCTGACTGTGCAATTGACATACCCGAGACTCGGTGACGCCCAACACCTCGCCAATCTCCCGTAGATTCAGATCCTGCTCATAATACAAGGCCATCATCATTTTTTCGCGGTCCGGCAGGGCTTCGATGGCGGTCACCAAGGCTTGACGGGTTCCTGCTTCCTCGAGCATGGCCAAGGGATCAAGGCCCGGCGTCGGACCGTGTCGATCGAGAAAATCGCCGCTCTGGCCATCCGTCAGGTCCTCCAGATAAACCAGTTGGTGGCCGCGCGCCTCGAGCAGCAGTTTCTGGTAGTCGGCCAAACTCAGGTCAAGTGCCGCCGCCAGTTCGCTTTCCGAGGGTTGGCGTCCGTTTTCGTGTTCCAACTTGTGGATCGCAGCCTCGACACGCCGCATTTCGCGACGTGCACCACGCGGCAGCCAGTCATTTTCCCTCAAGCCATCGAGCATGGCGCCGCGTATCCGCTGTACGGCATAGGTCTCGAATTGGGCACCAAGCCCCTCCTCATAGCGGCTCATGGCGTCAAGCAGACCAATCATTCCGTTCTGCACCAGATCGTCGACTTCGACGCTGGCCGGCAGCTTCGCCATCAAATGAAAGGCGATGCGCTTGACGAGGGGAACATACTTGGAAACGAGCTGCTCTTTGGCGAGCACGCCCTGTGCGGTGTACATCGATCCGGTCGATTATGCCGTCTAAGACGGAACGACTATACCACCGATTCCAGGCGCTTCGGCACATGCCCGGACAGACTCCGACCCACCCCTGGCCGCCCTTCGAAAGGAAGGAATCCGCCACCATCAATTTCCTCGCCACCGGGAGGCAGCCTGCTTTGGAGCGCATCAGCGAGATGGTCTGTCATGGGCACACGCGAGCCGCCGAGATAGTCGAGCCGAACGCCAAGATGCTCTCGTGCAGTGCGCCGCAGGTTGTCAAAAATGGCCTGGGCTTCTGCGTCGGATCGGGCGCGGGTGACTACCACCTGAAACCGATCGCGCCCACGCTCGCGGGCCAGCCGCTTGATAAGCGCGTAGGCATGGGTAATCGCCGAACTCTGTGCCGCCACCACCACCGCAACGTGCCTGGCGGCAAGTGCAAGCGGCGAAATATGTCCGCCCTGCCTTGCTGCACAATCGATCATGACAAACGATGCGCCTTGCTGAACTTGCCGCAGCCCGGCATTCAGATATTCTGCGGAAGCAGCATCCACGTGCAGCAATTCGTCGGCGAAGCGGGAGGCTGCAACTGCCCGGACCATGGGTGCGACAGGCTGCATGATCTGCTGCACCGAGCGACCGCCGCGCAGCATGTCGATCAGGTCATAGCGCGACTTCACGCCAAAGGTCGACAGGACGTTATCGGGTCCGGAATTCTCGTCGATGATCACGACGCCATGCCCCGCATGCGCTAGAGCCGCCGCCGTCTGCACCAGCAAGGTGGTTCGGCCACAGGCATCCCGCCCGGAAACGAAAGCGATCACCTGCGGCGCCCGCACACCAAACAGACGACGCAGCCCGGCAGCCTGATCTCCGGCTGCGTGATGAAGCCGCTCAAGCAAAGGAAGCTCCCAGCGACGACGAACTGCGCGGCGAGATTGCCAGGGCGACCTCTTCATCGCGCAGGCTGTGCGCCGTATCACCAGCGCCGACTTTGAACGCCCGATGCAGCAGGTAATTGCGATTGGGCAAGTGCAGATCCTCAGGTACCCTCTGACCGTTTGCCACGTAACTAAGCGTCAGGCCGTGCCGGATGATGCAATCGAGTGCTGGCGCAAGCGCAGTCGCCTCGTCGACCTTGGTCATAATGCAACCGGCCAGATCCTCGCCGGCATAGGCGCGCACCACATCGTCCAAAGTGTCGCCGCGGCAGCCGGCATTGAGCAGCAGCAGTCTATTCACCTCTCCCGAGCGCATCAGCATCGCCGCCTGCTCGGCTACCATGCGGTCGCGCTGACTCATGCCGACGGTGTCGATCAGGACCATATGCTTGTCGCGCAGATCAGCCAGGGTACGGCGCAGATCCTCGCCGTCGCGTACCACGAACACCGGTACGCCAAGGATGCGACCATATATCCGCAATTGCTCCTGCGCCCCGATCCGGTAGCCGTCCGTGGTCAGGAGCGCCAGACGGTCTGCGCCATAGCGCACCACGCAACGCGCGGCCAGCTTTGCCGTAGTCGTGGTCTTGCCCACGCCGGTAGGCCCGACGATGGCATACACACCGCCGCGGTCAATGAAATCCGACTCCGTCGGCAAGGTGCGCAAACGCCGATTGACCGCCGCCTTTAGCCACTTGCGTCCGTCATCCTGATTCATGTCCGGGGGCATGTCCTGCACCAGACGTCGCGCAAGCTGGCCGGAGAACCCGGCTTCGATCATTTCCCCCAGCAGCAGTGCGCGAACCGGCGTATCGCGGGCCATTTCACCCCAGGCAAAGCCGGCCAACTGACGCTCGAGCAAGCTCTTGATGACACGCATTTCATCCCGCAATTGGGCAACCTCCACCGGCGGTTCGGCGGCAGGCGATTCATTGTGATCGACCGCCGAACGCAAGGACGCAGCAACCTGGGGGGGCGAGAGAACATCCGGCTCCGCCGCCGTGCGCGGTGGCAGTGGCCGCAGACGGGTTCGCGTGTCCTGGGCGGGTTCTGCAGCGGGAGCCGTTTCGTAGGGTGTCCAGGGACGGACTACGGGCGCTTTGCGTCCCGCGGAAGACAGGGTCACCGTGTAATCGTCGTCCGCAGCCTTGGGCTTTTGTGCGGCAGGCGGCGAGGAAGCTGCCGGCGGGACCGTGGTACGCGGGGCTCCCGCCTGCTGAGAAATCGCGTCAAGGCTATCGGGCGTCATGGCAACGATCTCGACGCCGTTGTCCGTGGGCTTGTTCGAAATCACCACGGCATCAGGCCCGAGTTCCTCTTTCACCCTGCGCAGACATTCCCGCGCGGATGTGCCGACGAATCGTTTTACGGTCATTTATTTGCTCCGATGATGGTCGTCACCTTGATTGTTCGCGAATCCGGCACTTCGGCATTGGCAATCACCTTCAGTTGTGGAACTACCCGCCGCAGGAAGCGGGAAAGCAGCCAGCGCACGTTGCCTGGAACCAAGAGGACGGGGGGCAGCCCAAGATCCTCCTGGCGCTGGGACGCCGTTGCGGTCTCCCGCATCAGCGTGTCAGCGAGCCCCGGTTCGATTCCGGAGGCATCGCCTCCTCCGCCCTGCAGCGCCTGCCCAAGCACCCGCTCTAGCCCGGGCTCAAGCGCCATGACCTGCATCTCGTTGCCTCCGGGATAGAGCTGCTGGATGATCGCGCGACCCAACGCGATACGCACTTGGGAGGTGAGCACCAAGGGGTCCTGATTCCGCGGCGCATGCTCTGCCAGGGTTTCAATAATGGTTCGCATGTCGCGAATATTTACGCCTTCTTCAAGCAAATTCTGCAACACGCGCTGCAAGGTGGACAACGGCAGTTGCTTGGGCACCAGATCCTCGACCAACTTGGGTGATTCGCTCGCGATGTGATCGAGGAGCGCCTGGGTTTCCTGGCGTCCCAGCAACTCGGCGGCATGCGACAGGATGATGTGATTGAGATGGGTTGCAACCACGGTACTGGCGTCGACTACGGTGTAACCGTAAACATGGGCCTGCTCCCGCGATCCGGCGTCGATCCACACGGCGGGTAGACCAAAGGCGGGATCCTGGGTCGGCGTGCCGGCCAATTGCCCCGAAACGCGGCCCGGATTGATAGCGAGATACATCCCCGGAAAGGCCTCGCCATTGCCGATCGCCACCCCTTTCAGCGTCAAACGATAGGCGTTGGGACGAAGTTCCAGGTTGTCGCGAATGTGCACCGGAGCGGACAGGAAGCCGATCTCCTGGGCGAACTTCTTGCGCAAACCGCGAATGCGCTTGAGCAGTTCGCCATCCTGCCCCCTGTCGACCAGGGGAATCAGGCGATAGCCGACTTCGAGGCCGAGGACATCCACCGGCGCGACATCGGACCAGCTCGCCTCGACACTTTCGGGCATGACAGCCGCCTGTTGCTCTGGTGCGGCGATCTCGGCCGCTCGCTCGCTCGCCGCGGACTTTCTCATCATCCGCCAAGCCAGGAATCCCAGAATCGACCCCAGCATCAGGAAGACAAAATTTGGCATGCCGGGAATCAGTCCAAGAATTCCAAGAATGGCTGCCGTAATAGCCAGAATCATCGGATTGCCGAACAGCTGCCCTACCAACTGCTGACCGATATCCTGCCCGGTCGCTACGCGCGTGACCACCAGACCGGCCGCGGTCGAAATTATCAGCGCCGGAATCTGCGCCACCAGGCCGTCGCCAATAGTCAGCAAGGTATAGGTCTTGGCAGCATCGCCCGCCGACATATCGTGCTGGAGAACCCCGATGATCAGGCCGCCGATAATGTTGATGAACAGGATCAGAATGCCCGCCACCGCGTCGCCCCGCACAAACTTCGAGGCGCCATCCATGGATCCGTAGAAGTCCGCTTCCTGGGCTACCGTGGCGCGGCGCTTGCGTGCCTCATCCTCGCCAATCAGGCCGGCATTCAGATCGGCATCGATGGCCATCTGCTTGCCCGGCATGGCATCGAGGGTAAAACGTGCCGTCACTTCGGCGATGCGGCCGGCGCCCTTGGTGATCACTATGAAGTTGATCAAAGTCAGGATGATGAATACAACGATACCCACCGCATAATTGCCGCCCACCAGGAAATGACCGAAGGCCTCGATGACCTTGCCTGCCGCGTCGGGACCGGTATGTCCCTGCAGCAGCACGATTCGCGTCGATGCGACGTTCAACGAGAGGCGCAACAGCGTCGTGACCAGCAATACCGTGGGAAAAATCGAGAAGTCGAGCGGCTTCATGGTGTACATCGCCACCAACAACACCATGACCGAGATCGCGATGTTGAACGTAAAAAACACGTCCAGTACGAAGGGCGGCAGCGGCAGCACCATCATCGACAGGATGAGGACAATCAGCAGCGGCGCCAGCATCTGCCGGATATTCAGGCGTCCGATAAACCCCTGCAATGTCAAGGCATCGTTCATTCCGGAATCCCTGGATCCATGCCTTCCGGCACTGCGATTGCAGTCGGTGCAACCGGCGGCAAGATATCTCCCGCCGACGTCGCGAACTGGTTCAACTGGTATACGTAGGCCATGACCTCGGCCACAGCGGTATACAGAGGCGCCGGTATCTGGTCACCGATATCGGCGTGGCGGTATAGCGCACGCGCCAGCGGCGGCGCTTCGAGAACGGGAACCCGGTTTTCGCCTGCCAGTTCGCGGATTCGCTGTGCAATCAGGTTCATGCCCTTGGCCACCACGATTGGCGCTCCCATCGTGCCGCTCTCGTACTTCAAAGCCACCGCAAAATGGGTCGGGTTGGTCACCACCACATCCGCCTTGGGTACTTCCGACATCATCCGGCTACGGGCCAACTCGCGCTGCTGACTGCGTATGCGCGCCTTAAGATGCGGATCACCTTCGCTTTCCCTGGCTTCCCGCTTCAATTCCTCGTAGGTCATCTTCAGCCGGTCGTGGTATTGCCAAAGCTGAAATGGAACGTCGATTGCGGCGATCAAGGCCAGACCCGCGACCAAAGCGAGGAAGCTGTAGAGCAATACCTGCGCAAAGGACATCAATGCGGTTTCAATCGGCTGGCTGAGCAAAGCGAACAGACGATCCTGCTCATGCTTGACCACCCAGTAGAGAACGCCGCCTATCAGCATCGCCTTGAGCACCGCCTTGACCAACTCGGCCACGCTTTGCCAAGAGAACATCCGCTCGAATCCCTTGATTGGATCCATGCGGTTGAGATCCAGCTGGAACGCCTTTGGAGAAATCACTCCGCCGCCGATCATGAACGGGGTAGCAAGGGCCGCCGCGATAGCAATAAGGAATATCGGCCCGGTAATCACAAACGCCTCGGCCGTCAGGGACAGCGCCGAACCGGTCATCAAGGATGTGTCGAAAGCGGCTTCACGGCTGAAACTCAGACCCTGCCGCAAGAGGCTGGACGAGCGCTGCGAGAGCCATCCGCCAAGAACCCAAAAGACCCCCGCCCCCGCAGCCAGCACCATGAAGGCCATGAGTTCGCGCGACTGCGGAACATTGCCCTCTTCGCGCGCCTGTTCCAGGCGCCGCGATGACGCGGGCTCAGTTCGTTCAAGGTCGCTTTCTTCAGCCACGGAGGTTCTCTCTCATACCGGCAATTATTGCCGCCGGCCCAAGCGGGGAACCCGTGAACAGGCGCAGAAACGCCCGTTATTTAGAATCTACTTCGGTGGAAATTTCCAACCCGGCAACCACCCCCGCACAACGCCTTGCACTCCGGTACTTAGCGTGCCACGAATTTCGCTGCGCGGGCAGGCGTCGCTTGGCAGGACACGAGCCGTCAGGCCGCCGCCAACTTCTCCATTGGAATGAAAGCAGAGCGCGGGACGCCGCGACCTTCACCGAATGCACCGAGAACTTCCTTCATATCCAGAATCAGCACAATCTGCCCATTCGACAGCGTGGTAACACCGGCAACGCCCTTGGGACGGAAATCGTCGAGTGATTTGATGACAGCGTCTTCGCGTCCCATGAATCCGTCGATGGCCAGAATAAACGTATGCTCGGCCATCTGCATCAGCACGCCGTACTCGGGAATCCGCTCCGACGTCCAGCCAAGCAGATAGTTGAGCGGATACATCGGCATGACCTCGCCACGGACAACCATCGTTGCGCAGCCGCCAACCTCCTGTACGGCGTCGATCTTGATGGGCAATATTTCCCTGACCATGGACAGCGGTACGGCGAACGGCTGGTCGCCAAGCTTGACCAGCAGCACCGGCAGGATTGCCAGCGTCAACGGCAGTGAAATGATGAACGTCGAACCCTTGCCCAACACGCTCTTTATCTCAATGGAGCCATTGAGCTTCTGGATGTTGGTCTTGACCACGTCCATACCGACGCCGCGCCCGGAAACGTCGGACGCAACATCCTTGGTCGAGAACCCTGGCAGCATCACGAGATTGAAGCTCTGCCGCTCGTCCATCGTGTTGGCTTCTTCGTCGGTGATGATGCCTTTTTCCAACGCCTTTGCGCGCAAGCGCTCGGCGTTCATTCCGCGACCATCGTCGGAAACCAGGAGAACGATGTGGTCGCCCTCCTGACGCGCCTCCAGCCTGACTTGCGACTTCTCCGGCTTGCCTGCCGCACGCCGGTCTTCGGTCGATTCGACGCCATGATCAACGGCGTTGCGGATCAAGTGAATAATCGGGTCGGACAAGTCCTCGATCATTGTCTTGTCAATTTCAGTCTCTTCGCCAACCAGGACGAGTTCGACGTCCTTGCCCAGACTACGGGCGAGATCCCGCGCGATGCGCGGATACTTCTGGAACAGACGCCCGACCGGCTGCATCCGCGTTTTCATCACGGCGTTCTGCAGATCCGACACCAGCAGATCAAGCTGACTCACGGCCTGGTCAAGCGCGTGCAGCGTCTCGGTATCGGAGCGGCCGTTGAGAATGTCCGAGCGCAACGCATTCAACCGGTTCTTGGTCAGGCCAATTTCTCCCGACAGGTTGAGCACCTGATCGAGTCGCGTGGTATCGACCCGGATCGAGTTGTCGCGCGCCTTCTCTGTTTCGCGACGACCCACCGGAACTTGTGCGCCCGGCTTGTCTGCGGCACGGCGTCCAACCGCAGCGTGAATGATCTGCTCCGGCGTCTCGCCGCTGACATCGTGGCTGACATGAGGTGCCGCGGGAGTCATGCCGGTGGCCTCCATCGCCGCCGCCGGCGCGGCGGCCCCCGTTACGGCACTAAAAAGGTTGTTCCAGTCGGGACCGCTCCCCGCAGGTGCAGGTGAACTCGCCGCCGGCGCGGCAACAGCAACAACTGGCGCCGCAACCGAAGCCAGCGGCTCGCCGGCCAAGGCGGCCTTGAGCCGTGCGAGAACGTCAGGATCAGCCGGATCGGGCTGCACGCCACGCTCCAGCATGCCGAACATATCGCGTACGCCGGCCGTTGCAGCCATGATCACATCCATGACCTCGCCAGTGATGGTCAACTCGCCATTGCGCAGGCGGTCAAACAGGTTTTCCGTCAAATGGCACAGCGTGACCAGTTCGGCCGCATTGAGAAAACCGGCGCCGCCCTTGATGGTGTGGAATCCGCGAAAGATCTCGTTGAGCAGGGCATGGTCCCCCGGATTCTGCTCGAGATCCACCAGCTTGTTATCGACTCCAGACAGCAGGTCGCCGGCCTCAACCAGGAAATCCTGGAGTAGGTCTTCCATTCCTTGAAAATCGCTCATTGCCATCTCCCCCTGAGAACAGAGGACAGAGCACAGAGGACAGCAACAAGCGCAGCGGGATGCGCCGGGATTACTATGTCCTCTGTCTTCAGTCTTCTGTCCTTAGTCATCAGAACCCCAGACTCTCCAACAGGTCATCAACCTGCGCCTGACTCGTCACTACATCGCTGCGGCCGGTGGAATTGATCACTGGCCCGTTCAGCAAACCCTCCGGAGCCTCCGCCTTGCGCTGTTCCGGCATGGCCTCGATCAACAAACTAAGCAGTTGAGTCTCCATCACCTGCACCACTTCGACCACCTTCTTGATCACCTGCCCGGTCAGATCCTGAAAATCCTGCGCCATCATGATTTCCATCAATTGATCGTTGGTGATCTTCAGCTTGGGCGGCGCATCAACAAAATATTTGCGTGTGTCCGTCGCCAGCAGCTTGAACTCGTCCACCGACAACTGGTTGGCAAACATCTTGTCCCACCGCTTCGACATCGTCTCCGAACGCGCCATCAGTTCGTCCTGAATCGGCTTGGCGATGTCGGCCGCATTCAATACCCTGGAGGCAGCCTGCTCCGTCATCTGGGCAATGTAGGTCAGGCGCTGGCGGGCGTCCGGAATCTGGTTCGCCGTATCTGCCAGCAGCTTGTCGACACCCAGTCCACGCAGGCTGTCGTGCAACTGTCGCGCAAGATGGCCCAAGCGATTGAATACCACCTCTTCATGCGGGCTGTCGTCCGCATTGCCGGCAGCAGGAGCGGCAGCAAGACCCGCAGCTTGCTCCTGGGCAACACTGTCGAACAATGCCTGCAAGTCATCAGAGTCGCCCGAGGAATCTGCACGTGCCGGCGGCGGCGGTGTTGGCGGCGCGCCTGCAGCAATGCTGTCGAACAATGCCTGAAGGTCTTCGGAATCATTTCCGTCGTCTGGTTTGATCGGTTTTGCCATCTCACCCTTTTCCTGATCATCCGGCACCCTCAGGCACCCTGCCCCATCTTTTCGAAAATTTTTGCCAACTTATCGTTCAAGGTGGCCGCGGTAAAAGGTTTCACGATATAGCCCGAGGCGCCTGCCTGAGCGGCAGCGATGATGTTTTCCTTCTTTGCCTCAGCGGTAATCATGAGAAACGGCAAATGCCGCAGTGCCGGATCGGCCCGCACAGACTGCAACAGGGTCAGGCCATCCATGTTCGGCATGTTCCAGTCCGACACCACGAACTCAAAGCCCCCACCCTTCAGCTTGCCCAGCGCCACGGCGCCGTCTTCGGCCTCGTCGACGTTGGTGAAGCCCAGTTCCTTGAGCAAATTTCGGACAATCCTGCGCATGGTCGAAAAATCGTCGACCACCAAAATCTTGAGCTTGCCAGGTTCAATAGCCATTTTCCCTCTGCCCGATCAATCGCGAGCCGACTTCATCAGCATCGGGCGCAGGGTTTCCGCCAGTGCGTCTGCATCGAACTTTGCCACATAGGAATCGACGCCTACGCTCTTGCCCATCGCCCGATTGGCTTCCGAAGAGAGGGACGAATGCATCACTACGGGAATACCGGCAAAGCGCGAATCCGACTTGATGTTCTTGGTCAGCACATAACCATCCATTTCCGGCATCTCGGCATCGACGAGGATCAGATTCACCTCGTCACGCAGGCTCTGCCCGGTCTGCTGGGCATGCGACGCCATCCCGGAAAGCCGAGTCCATGCCTCCATGCCGTTTTGCGCATGCTTGTGCCTGACACCGAGCTTTTCCAGGACTTCGGCGATCTTCTTGCGCGCGACTGCGGAATCATCGACGAAGAAGACGTTCAAATTATCAGCATCCTGCATGCGCTCAATCTGGCCAATCACGGCTTCGCCAAAGGTATTCGCCATGATCTGCTCGACATCGACAATCGACACGAGCTTGCCATTCGGCAACTCCGTGATGGCGGTGATGTAAGCATGGGAACCGCTGGTCACGGCCTCCGGCGCGCGCACCTTGTCCCATTCGACGCGAATGATCCGGTCGACGCTGTGCACCAGAAAACCGAGAGTGCGCTTGCTGTATTCGGTAACCATCATCGACCCGCCCCGTGTGGCCGGTGCGTCGGTCAGATTCATGACCTTCGACAACGACAGCACCGGAATAACATTGCCACGCAGGCTTATCAGACCTTCTACTCCGCCCGGCATGTTGGGCGCCTTGGTGATGGTCGGGGTCTGGCTGACCTCGCGCACCTTGAATACATTGATGCCGAAGGTTTCGTGGGTGCCCAGCGAAAACAGCAGGATTTCCATCCGGTTCGACCCTGCAAGCATGGTGCGCGCATCGACGTGTTCCAGCAAGGAATTGCTGTTCGCAGAAGTACCTGCATATGTCTGGGCGGAGTTCATATCAAGCGGCTCTCTCGTTCAGTTTGTGGCGGCAGCCGCGGTCTTGTGGCCGAGCAGCAGACGTCCGAGCGTTTCCGACAAGCGGTGAGGTTCAAACTTCGGCACATATTCATCGACACCCACCGAGCGGCCCAGCTGCTGATTCGACATCGACGACAGCGAAGAATGCATGATGATCGGGATACCTTCAAAGCGCGGATCGGACTTGATGTTCTTGGTCAGCAGATAGCCGTCCATTTCCGGCATCTCGACGTCCGTCAGCACCAGTTGCACATAGTCCTTGGCTCGCTTTCCGGTGCTTTCGGCGAGAGTAGCGATACGCTGCATCTCATCCCACGCGGCGCGCCCATTTACCGTACCGATGTGCTTTACCCCGAGGACGGCCAAGGTTCGCTCGATCTGTGCACGCGCCACCGAGGAATCGTCAGCGAACAGTATGGTGAGATCGTCGCGACCGAGCGGCGCGATGCCGCTGAATATCATGGCATCGTCCTCCTTGGCGGTTTCCGCCAAGACGCGCTCGACATCCAGCATCATGACCAGTCGATCATCCTGCAACTCGGTAACCGCGGTCACCAAGCCGCCCAGATTGGAAGTCAGCATTTGCGGTGGAACCCGCATTTGCGACCAGTCGAGGCGCAGAATGGTATCGACCGACTCGACCAGGAAGCCCTGGGTTTTGCCGTTGTATTCCGTCACGATCATGATGTCGCGCGGGCTGTCCGGCTGCATGCCGATGTAATCTGCAAGATCGACCACAGGAACCAGAGCGCCGCGCAGGCTGACCATTCCCTTCACGGCCGCCGGCATATCCGGTGCAGCGGTGATCGGCGGCGTGCGCATCACCTCACGGACCTTGAAGACGTTGATGCCGAAGGTTTCGCGGCGACCGGTACGATTGTCCTTACCGAGAGCGAACAGCAATATCTCCAGCTTGTTGGTTCCCGCCAATCGGGTCCGAGCGTCAATATTGTTGAAGAGTTCCGACATTTGCTAACCTTTCAGCGCCGACGGCTGCACAAACGAGCCCCTCGCGCGGTAATCAATATTACGCCACTTTTCAGCGGAAACAGCCTCGGGAGGCCGCCGAATCTCCGCCAGACAAAGAGCATCATTCTGTGCGATAACCGATCCGCACGCCACCCCAGTGGCGGCCCTTGACGTAAATCGGCGCCGAAATGTCATGCATGATTTCGCCGGTATCCCGGCGATATGTTTGCAACAGAAAAGGAAGCTCGTGATCCCCGCAACGCTTGCCCACCGGGTCGGCAAAAACACGCTTGGTGCGATTCCCCACGAAGTCTTTCTTTTCATCACCGGTGAGTGGCTGGCAAAAGCGGTTGTTATGCGTCGGTACATAGCCGCGCCGATCGCAAGCGATTGAGTAGGCCACCTCCTTGTTGCTATCCAGCACTGCCTCCTGGATCGGCGGCAACAGCTTGTCGCAGAAACCGTCAAACTTGGTGTGGAATTTCTGCGGCTTGGTATTCGGAATCGCTACGTAGTTCGAATCGAACAGATCATCAACCTTGATCTGGCCTCGATCAACTGCGTCGGAAAAGGCCTTGGACATCGACTTCGCCATCGCCTGCACAACGCCAGGCATGCGTTCATGCACTTTGAGCGCCTGTTCGCCCGTTGCGCCAAGCTTGAATATCGAACCGATTTCTTCCAGGTTCATGGCGAGATAGTCGAGCTGGGTCGCCTCAGTCAGTGTGTTTTTCGAACACTGGGCATTCCGATCGGCCAAGCCCATGATGCTACTGACCTGTTCCGCAATGGATTTCGTCTTCTGGCTGTGGTCGTGCATGGTACCGGCGATAACGGCCACCTTGTCCAGCGTTTCCTGCGCGCCCGCCTTGATCTGTCCCAGTGCTTCGGCAGCCTGGTTCGCCAACTGAGCCCCATTGGCGGCTTGCAAGGATCCGGCCTTGATGGTGGAGATAGCGTGACTTGTTTCGGTCTGGATCGCAGCTATCACAGAACTGATTTCGCTTGTGGCCGCAGTCGTGCGCTCGGCCAGCTTACGCACTTCGTCGGCAACAACCGCGAATCCACGCCCTTGCTCGCCCGCCCGCGCCGCCTCGATGGCGGCGTTGAGCGCCAACAGATTGGTTTGGTCGGCAATGTCATGAATCACCTTGACGATGCCGGAAATCTGCGCTGACCGTTCGCCAAGTGCAGCCACAACCTGGGCCGACTGTTCCACCGAGGATGCGATACGTTCGATTTCGGAAGCCGCGTCATGGACGATGTCAGCGCCGCGTGACGAGTGCTCGCGTGCCGCAAGCGCTATGCGCGCTGTTTCTTCGGCGTGCTCGGCAGCTTCCCTCATGCCCCCCGCCATTTCCGAAACCGAGGTTGCGGCGGACTCTGCCGCCGCATTTTGCTGCTCGGAACTTGATGTAGTTTCACGTGCCTCGGCAATCAGTTTGTCGGCCGCCTGCGCCAACTGATTGGAATTGAACAAAACCCGGGTGATGATGCCCTGAATGCTCGCAATCAATTCGTTATAGGCTGCAGCGGCGGGGGCCACGCTTGAACCGGATGGAACGATTACCCTGCGCGCCAGATCGCCATCGTTGCGGGTTGTGTAGAGCACGTCCCGCATGTGATTCACCGGTCCGGCGACAGTGGCGTTGAAATACATTGTCGGCACGACGGCAACCACCACGCCCAGCACTGCCAAGAACACCAAGACATCTATCCCGAGCGCGCCCCCCGCATAGCTGACAATCCCCGCCCCTCCGCCGGCGAGTACCAATCCAGCGACAAAATGCACCGATGCAACGCGAGACAGTGGTCCAGCCATTTTTCCTCTCCTCCTTAAGCTTGAAACTATCGCTTAGGTCATAACCGGCAAATTGTAGGTTTTATCGCTTCGCCTCGAAACAAGGGCAAGAGCGGCGTGCCGGTCAATGTATCTTTGCTCTCTAGTGCCACTCTAGCAAATCTACGGCCGAACTCAAAGCCGAATGCATGAAACCATGCGCGAGCGGCCCAGAACTGATGAATGGGGAAACCCGGGGATGCGCACCGAGGGCGCGCCGCAACTCAATCGATGCTGAACAACTTGCCGAAGTTGGCAATATCGAGAATTTGCTTCACGGCGCCACGGCAATTGGCGAGCGCCACCTCCCGTGCCGCCCCCTTGGCCCGATCGCGAAGCATAAGCAGCATCCCCAGCGCTGAGCTGTCCAGATACTCGACGCTCCCCAGATCGACCACGATCGTACTGGCCGGACTGGCCAGTACGGTATCAATCGCTTCACGAAAGTCACGATGCGAATTGAAATCAAATCGCCCTTCCAACCGGATTACGGCGCGACCTTCGGTGACAGTGACGCTGGCCTGCATGATCGATCCTCGACAGGGAAAATTTGCGGACCGAGTATAGCCCGAATTTCAGGTACCCGAGTCAGCCGCCGGGGAGGTGTTTGTCCACTGCGCGCAGCCTCGCCAGTATGCTGCGGGAAATGTCGCCAAGACTGGCTACTTCGTCCAGTGCACCAATCTGCGCCGCTTCCCTCGGCATCCCATAGACAACGCAGGACGCCTGATCCTGGCCGATATTCCAGGCTCCGGCCTGGCGCATGGCCAGCAAGCCCTGTGCGCCGTCTTTGCCCATACCGGTAAGAATCACGCCCAAACCGTTTTGCCGAACGTGCTCGGCAACCGACCAAAACAGCACGTCTGCGGCAGGTCTATGACGATTGACTGGTTCATCCTTGGCAAGCTCCAGCAAAAATCCCCCGCCTCCTTTTTTCACTCGCATGTGCGAATGGCCCGGCGCCAGGTAGGCAGTTCCGGGCTGCAGACGCTCGCCACCCTGTGCCTCGATGACCGTCAGTTTCGACAGACTGTTCAGACGCTGGGCGAAAGATGGCGTAAAGGTTTCCGGCATGTGCTGCACCATGACAATGGGCGGCATTTCTCCCGGCAGCGAACACAGGACTTCCTTGATCGCCTCCGTCCCCCCCGTCGAGGCGCCGATGGCTATCACCTTTTCGGCCAACAACCGGGGCGAAAAGCTGCCTTTGGACTGGGCAAGAGTCGGCGCTGGCGGCGCGGCAATGAGCGTTCTTGACGTCACCTGCGCACTGGCGGCGGCGCGTATCTTCTCGCGAATATCCTCCGCATAGCTTTGCAGTATCGATATGTTTTCCGCCCGCGGTTTCGCCAGGTAATCGACGGCGCCAAGCTCCAGCGCCTTCAGGGTGACCTCCGAGCCTGACGCAGTAAAAGAGGAAATCATGATTACCGGCATGGGCCGCAGGCGCATCAACCGGTCCAGAAAGTCGAGACCATCCATGCGCGGCATTTCGACGTCGAGCGTCAATACGTCGGGGTTTAGCGTCTTGATCATTTCACGCGCGGCGATCGGATCCGGTGCAGCACCCACCACTTCGAGATCGGGGGCGCCATTGATGATCTCGGTCAGCAATGCCCGCATCAGCGCCGAGTCGTCAACGATAAGGACCTTGATCGACATGCCCCCCCCTAGAACAGCTCGATGTCGCCTGACACCGGCGCTTCGGTGAGACGGGCAGCGTATTCGCTTTCGCGCCGCAGCAGGGTGTCGTTGTGCAAGCGCGTCAGCTTCTTGACGAGGACGCGCCCGGTCGTCGGAAAGAAATAGACTTTGCGCGGATGGACATCGAGCAAATCCTGCGCGGAAACAAAAATTCCTTCGGTATGCAGGAAATCGAGTACGAAACTGGAATTGCGCTCACCGACATTTGAACTTGAAAGGCTGGCCATTACCCTGCCGCCGCCAAACACCTTGGCTTCGAGACTGCCGCGGCGGGCGCCGAGTTTGAGCAAATGGTTGATCAGGATTTCCATGGCGTAGGTACCGTAGCGCGCCGAAGCCGAGTAAGGCGATTGCTCGGCCGAATCTGCCAACATGAAATGATTCATGCCGCCGATGCCCTTGTCCCTGTCGCGAATGCAGGCCGATACGCAGGAGCCGAGCACCGTCACCAGCAGCATGTCGGTCGTCGTCACAAAATACTCGCCCGGCAACACCTTGACCGCCTCCGCACCGAAAGTCGGATCAAAGTAGCGATTGCCAGCCAGGTGTTCGACGAAGCCCGCCTCCATAGTCACACGCGTCCCGCGGATGCATGCGCCGGCCGATCGGCACGCTCGTACACGGTGCGGCCAAGGGAGCGGAACAAGTCGGCAGCATGCAGAAAACTCTCCGAATGGCCGGCGAACAGCAAGCCGTCTTCACGCAGCAAGGGGACGAACTTCTTGAGGATCGCGTATTGCGTCGGCTTGTCGAAATAAATCATTACATTGCGACAGAACATGATGTCAAAGGGTCCCTGCAGCGGCAAGCGCGCGTCGAGCAGGTTGATCCGCGTGAAGCTGAGCAGATTCTGCAATTCCGGCCGCACGCGGACATAGCCGGCCTGCGCGCCGCTTCCTTTGAGAAAGAATCGGCGCAGGCGGTCCGCGCTCAGTTTCTCCATCCGATCCATCGGATAGACGCCCTTTTCCGCCGTAGCCAGCACGTTGGTATCTATATCGCTGGCGATGATGGCTACTGGTGGCGTCAGACTGTCGAACGCCTCGCAGGCAGTCATGGCGAGGGTGTAGGGTTCTTCGCCGGTTGATGCGGCGGAGCACCAGATGCGAATGGGGCGATGCTTCAGTTCGCGCAAATGGCGCAGCAAGATTTCAAAGTGATGCGCCTCGCGGAAAAACGAAGTGAGATTGGTTGTCAGCGAGTTAACGAAGGTTTCCCACTCCGCTTCGTCGTTCGATTCAAGGTGCGCCAGGTACTGCTCGAAGGTGGTGTAACCGAGCGCCCGCAATCGTCTCGCAAGCCGGCTGTAGACCATGTCCTGCTTGATCGGTGCCAGGGAAATACCCGCATGCTTGTAAATCAGCGTGCGTACCCGTTCGAAATCGGTGGCGGTAAAGTGGAATTCGCGGTCGCGCTGATCCATCTCAGAAGACGCATGGTAATGCCGACGCCGAACTTCGCGCCGCGCCTGCCTGCCTGCAGCGGTCCGTCATAGCTGCTGCGAGCATCAGAATTCGTCCCATTGCTCATCGTCCTTGCCAAGGTAAGTCGTCGCATCCTTGCGTCCTACCGAAACCGCGGGAGGCAGTTGCTCCGGGGCGGCAGTTTCGTGTCGCGAGCGAAGCAGGCGAATCAGGCTGACCGTCTCGTTGGTCAGGCGGGTGAAGTCTCCCCCCAGAAGGTTCGCGGCGCCGCGCGAATCGCCGCCAAGGTGGAAGCGCACTATCTTCCCAGCGGATTTATGAAACTTCGCATGGACGTCGCGCAATTTGCCAAATGTGAGGTCTGATTCCAAGACCCGACCGTCACCATGGATCCAGCAGCCGAGTTCGCACTTGTCGTCGCGCTCCACTACAGAGGGATCCAGGGAATCTCCCCTGCCCGCCATGAATTCCCGCAGTTTCTGCTTCCAGGCCAGGTGGGCCTTGAGCACTCCATCGAAGTTAAGGCTGACACCCGACTGGCCGTTCGGAAGCTGTCGCATGGTGACGCTGCGCAGAGCCGGCGCCGGAAGGTTCGCGGTACTTCTCTGGCCGCCGCCTTCGACCAGCTTGAACATGCTCACTGTCTGCATCAGACCGCGTGCCTGCT
>Ga0156014_1119_pt1 | contig 68512 bp, 50 predicted proteins | sample RifCSPlowO2_02_FD_107668 | JGI IMG/M metagenome (GOLD analysis project Ga0156014, IMG submission 107668) | Rhodocyclales bacterium RIFCSPLOWO2_02_FULL_63_24 | reverse complement strand
TATGGCCGAGATCCGCCAGCAGGCCATCGGAGACATCGATCGCGGCACTGGCGACGCCGCGCAGAGCCAGGCCCAAGGCGACGCGCGGTTGCGGCCGGTGCAGTGCGGCGAGGCAGGCCGTCAGCCTGGGCTCGGCCAATGCGGTGCGACCTTGCAGGTGAGCCAGGCCCAGGGCCGCCCGGCCTGGCCAGCCGGAAATCCAGATCGAGTCGCCCGGCTTGGCGCCATCGCGGCGCAATGCTTGTCCGGCCGGGACTTCGCCGAGGATAGTGACGCAGAAGGCGCGCGGCCCGCGCGTGGTGTCGCCGCCGATCAGGTCCACGCCATAGTGGTCCGCGCAGGCGAAGAAGCCGCGCGCGAAGGCATCGATCCAGTCAACAGTCGGCGCTGGAAACACGGCGGCCAAGGTAGCCCAACGGGGTTGCGCGCCCATCGCGGCCAGGTCCGAGATATTCACGGCCAGGGTTTTCCAGCCCAGCGCCTCGGGATCGGTATCGGCCAGGAAATGCGTACCTTCGACCAGCAGGTCGGTGGAGATTGCCAACTCCTGGCCGGTGGTCGGCGCGATCAGTGCAGCGTCATCGCCGACGCCGAGCGCCGTATGGGAGGTAGCGCGCGTGAAACAGCGCGCAATGAGCTCAAATTCCGACGGCACCTCTCAGGGCTTCCGTATCTCCGCAGCCCGCAGCACCGCAGCCAGCTTGTCCAGCACGCCATTCACAAACTTGTGGCCGTCGGTGCCGCCAAAGGTCTTGGCCAGTTCGATGGCTTCGTTGATGATGACGCGATACGGGGTTTCGAGATGGAGCTTGAGTTCGCAGGCACCCAGCAGCAGGACGCAACGCTCGATCGGCGAGACTTCTTCCCAGTTGCGGTCGATATGCGGGGCGAGGGAAAGTTTGAGCGCTTCGACATGCTGCCGGGTCTCGGCCAGCAAGGTGCCGTAGAACTTGCTGTCGGCCTTGTCGAAGCCGGCGACGCCTTCGGCCTGGACCTGGATCGCCGCTTCGTCCTGGCCGCCCACCTGCCATTGGTAGAGTCCTTGGACGATGAATTCGCGGGCGCGTCGCCGCGGTGATTTGCCGCTCATTTACCGCCTGTGACCTTGAGGGCTTTCAGCAGATTCACCATTTCGATGGCGGCCTGCGCGGCTTCCGCGCCTTTTTGCACCATGCGCACCAGTGCCTGGTCGTCGTTTTCGGTGGTCAGCACCGCGTTGGCGATCGGCACGCCGCTATTGAGTTGCACGTCGGTGATGCCGCGCGCCGATTCGTTGGAAACGATTTCGAAATGATAGGTCTCGCCGCGTATTACGGCGCCCAACGCAACGAGCGCATCGAAACGGCCGCTTTGCGCCATGGCCTGCAGCGCCAGCGGCAGTTCGAGTGCGCCGGGGACCGTGGCGAACCTGATGTCGGTGTCGGCCACGCCGAGCCGCTCCAGCTCGGTCAGGCAGCCCGAGCGCAGCCCATCGCCGATATCCTCGTTGAAGCGGCTTTGCACCACGCCGATACGCAAGCCCTTGCCTGCCAGGTTAACTTCGAGTTCGCGGATAGTCATTTGAATCCCTTCCCCCCAACCCCCTCCGTGAGGAAGGGGGAGACTGCGATTCGCCGCTGTGCGGCTCCATGTGGTGACTTGCGCCCCTTCGGGCGGCCGTGCGGGGCGCTCATGCCGTTTCTTCCCCAGTCGGAGTGAAGTAGCCGGTGACTTCGAGACCGAAGCCGGCCATGCTCGGCATCTTGCGCGGACTCGCCATCAGGCGCATCCTGCCGACGCCCACTTCGCGCAGGATTTGCGCGCCAATGCCGTAGATGCGCGGATCCCACGTATATGCCGGCCGCTCCGTGCGTTCGTTCTTGAGCGCCGCCAGCAGGGCGTTGCCGGATTCGGCGCGATGCAGCATTACCAGCACGCCGCGTCCTTGCTCGGCGATCTTGCGCAGTGCGAAGTCCACGCTGTAGGTGTGACCGCGGCTGCCGTGGTCGAGGAAATCCAGCACGCAGACGGCTTCATGGACGCGCACCAGGGTCTCGTCGGCGGCGGTGATTTCGCCGCAGGACATGGCCAGATGCACGTCGCCGCTGCTGCGGTCGGCAAAGGCGCGCAAGCGGAACTTGCCTTGGGCGCATTCGACGTTCTTGTCGGCGACACATTCGATCAGCTTCTCGGTTTCCGAGCGGTGGTGGATCAGGTCGCGGATGGTGCCGATCTTGAGGCCATGCTCGCGGGCGAATTCGAGCAGATCCGGCAACCGCGCCATGGTGCCGTCGTCCTTGAGGATTTCGCAGATCACCGAGGCGGGTTCGAGACCCGCAAGCTGGGCAAAGTCGCAGCCGGCTTCGGTGTGGCCGGCGCGTACCAGCACGCCGCCGTTTTGCGCCATCAGCGGAAAGATGTGGCCGGGCTGGACGATGTCGGCCGGCGTCGCATTCTTCGCCACGGCGACCTGCACCGTGCGCGAGCGATCCTGCGCCGAGATGCCGGTGGTGACTCCTGCGGCGGCTTCGATCGAGACGGTGAAGGCGGTACCGTGCTGTGCCTTGTTGTCGCGCACCATCAGCGGCAGGTCGAGTTGGCGGCAACGGGCTTCGGTCAGCGTCAGGCAGATCAGTCCGCGCCCCCACTTGGCCATGAAATTGATCGCTTCCGGTGTCACGTGCTCGGCGGCGAGCACGAGATCGCCTTCGTTTTCGCGGTCTTCTTCGTCGACCAGGATCACCATGCGGCCAGCGCGCATGTCGGCGACGATATCCAGAACGGGGCTGATGCTCATGGGGGAGGTCTCTAGCGAAAGGAGGCGCGCATTCTACGCCGCCGTGGCGCCTGCCGTCAGCATGCGCTCGACGTAGCGGGCGATCAGGTCGATCTCCAGATTCACCCGGCTGCCTGCTTTCAGGTGTTTCAGCGTGGTCACCTCGACGGTGTGCGGAATCAGGTTGATCGAGAAGCGGCGGCCCTTGACGCGATTGGTGGTGAGAGAGACGCCATCGACGACGATCGAGCCTTTGCGCGCAATGTATTTCGCCAGTGCTTTCGGGGCCTTGATCACCAGTTCGTGGGATTCGCCGATCGGCTCGAACTTCTCCACTTCGCCAACACCGTCGACATGGCCGGAAACCAGGTGACCGCCGATGAAGTCGGACAGGCGCATCGCCTTTTCCAGGTTGACCTCGCTGCCCGGCGTATCGAGGCCGACCGTGCAGTCCAGCGTCTCGCGCGAAACATCGACCTGGTAACTGCGCTTTTTCTTGGCGATCACGGTCAGGCAGACGCCGCCGTGGGCGATCGAATCACCAAGCGCGACATCGGCAAGCTTGAGACCAGGGGCCTCGATGGTGAGGCGCAGGCCCTTTTCGAGCGGCTGGGCGTGACTGATTTTTCCAACTGCGGTGATGATGCCGGTGAACATGGAAACTCCGAAGTGATCAGCGCAGGACGCGCTCGAGGGTAGGCAGGAAATTTTCCGCGGGCTGGAAGCCGACGACGCGCAGATCGCCCCGTTCACGGCCGCCGGCGTCGAAGAAAATGATGCCGGGCGGGCCGAACAGGCCGAAGCGCTTGAGCAGCGCCACGTCGGCGGCGGAATTCGCGGTCACGTCGGCCTTCAGCAGCACGAACTGCTTCATGCCCGCCGCGACCTTCGGGTCGGCGAAAGTGAAGCGCTCCATTTCCTTGCAGCTGACACACCAGTCGGCGTAGAAATCCAGCATCACCGGCCGGCCGGCGGATTTTGCTTCGGCCAGCTTTGCGTCGAGTCGTTCGGTTGATGCAACGCGCTCGAAAGTCGGCGCTGGCGCTTCGGCGACACCGCCGCCGCGCAGGAAGCCGAGCGGTTGCAACGGATCCTTGGCGCCGCCGAGAACACCGATCAGCATTGCCGCGCCGCCGAACAGGAGGACGACGCCGAGACCCTTGCCCAGGCGCTGCCAGCCCTGGGCGTGAGGCGGCAAGGGGTCGAGCGCATGCAGAAAGATCGCCGGGATGACCATCAACAGCGCCCAGCCGAACATCTGCAACCACATCGGGACGACGGGAGAAACCAGCCATAGCGCCGTGGCGAGCATGATGACGCCGAAGAACTTCTTGACGCCTTCCATCCACGGCCCGGATTTCGGCAGCAGGGAACGGGAGAAGGCGCCCACCAGCAGCAGCGGTACTCCCATGCCGAGGGCCATGACGAACAGCGCCGCACCGCCCAGTACGGCATTACCGGTTTGCGCGATGTACAACAGGGCGCCGGCCAGCGGCGCGGCGACGCAGGGGCCGACGATCAGCGCCGAGAGCGCGCCCATCAGGGCGATCGCGGGCAGCGAGCCACCCTGACGGTTGGCCGTGTCGGAAACCCGGCTTTGCAGCGCCGCCGGGATCTGCAGTTCATACAAGCCGAACATCGACAGCGAGAGCACGACGAAGATCAGTGCGAAGCTGCCCAGAACCCAGACATTCTGCAGTGCCGCCGACAGCAGGGTGCCCGAAAGCCCGGCGGCGACACCCACCACGGCATAGGTGATGGCCATGCCCAGCACGTAGGCAAGCGACAGGACGAAGGAGCGCAGGTGGCTTACCGCATGGCCGTGATTGACGATGATCCCGGACAGGATCGGGATCATCGGGAATACGCAGGGTGTCAGCGAAAGCAGCAGGCCGAAGCCAAAGAAGCTGACCAGCACCAATGCCAGATTGCCGCCTTTGAACAGGCTGGCGATGCGCGAACTTTCATCGCCAGGCGTTGCAGAGGCCGGCACTTTGGGCAGGCCGGAAGTCGGCGCCGGCGCTACGCCGCCGGGCAATGTCTCGCGGACCCCGGCGGCAGTACTGGTACTTGTTGCCGCGGCCGGTTCGGGGCGCGCCGCCAGGTCGAGTTTCGCCTCCTGCTTGAGCGGCGGATAACAGATGCCGCCGTCCCAGCAGCCCTGGGAGGTGGCGGTCAGCGTGACGGCAGCGGCGGCCGCGACCGGCAGCAGGATTTTCACTTCCTTGCGGTAGGTCTCGACCTTGCCGAAGAATTCGTCGTCCTTGACTTTTCCCGGAGGCAGTTTCGGCGTCCCCAGCGTGCCGCCGTCCAGCGCGAACTTGAACTTGTCGCGGTACATGTAATAGCCGTCGGTGATTTGCCAGCGGGCTTCGATGGTCTTGGCATCGATGGCGCGCGCCGAGAAGCGATAGGCCTCTTCGGGAGGCAGCGGCTCTTCGGCCCAGGCCAGGCCCGACGTGATCAACAGCAACAGGAACAGAAAGCGGATCAGCATGTGGAAGGATTCCCGTCAGCAGGTTCGACAAGGGTTTCGGCGGCGACCCAGGCCAGATACTCCGGCAGGCCAAGCGCGATTGGGACCGCGACGATCTCGGGAAGTTCATAAGGGTGGCGGGCGCGGATCGCCGCCTCCAGTGCCCCATATCGTTCCGCAGTGGTCTTGATCAGGAGAGGGACTTCCTGTGTGCTTTCGATCTCGCCCTGCCAGCGATACACCGAGCGACAGGGAGCCAATATATTGATGCAGGCCGCCAGTCGTTCATTCACCAAGGACGAAGCCATCGCATATGCGCTGGCTTCGTCCGGCAAATTGGTCAGTACGACCAGGGTTTGGCAGCGAGTTTGAGACATTTCCATTGGCCTATTCTACCTTCGGCCCGTGCCGGGTCTGGGTTAGGCTGTCACGACCGGAAGCCTGAGGTTTTTCCGGAATTGGGAGTACGGCTTGAGCAAGCTCTTGAATGGATTGATGGAGACGGAGCGGCAGCGTTTGCAGCGTGCCGCGGCAGCCGCAGCAAATGCGACCGATGCCGAGCGCGCGGCTGAAGCGGATGCTTTGGCCCGCGCCGCCGCGGAAGAACGCGCCCGTTCGGTCGCCGAATCGCATCGCGCCCTGGCCGCCGAGCGTACGGCCGCCGCGCAACGGCGCCAGCAAGCGGAAGAGCTTGCGGCGGAGCACGCGGTCAGCCGCGCCGCCGCCGAAACGGCGGCAGAGGCAGCGGCGGCGCAGCAAGCACATGTCGAGCGCTTGGCCGAGCTTGCGCTGCGCACGCGAATCGAGGCCGAGCAGCGCGCCTTGGCCGACGCACAGCGCCGCGAGTTTGCCGCCGCCGAGCTGGCCGCCGCCGCCGCCGCCCGCGCCAAGAAAGAAGAGGAGCTCGCCCGTTTGGCCAGGGAACGGGTTGCCGCCGAACGGCATGCCGCCGATCTGGCGACCGAGAAGGTACGTGCCGAGCAAATCGCCGAAGCGGCGGCCCTGTCGTGCGTTGCCGCCGAAAAGGAGGCGGCGCGCGAAGCCAGGCGTCGTGCCGAACAGGAAGCAGAAGCCGGGCGTGCCGTCGCCGCGCGTCTCGACGCCGAGCATGAAGCCAGCATGGCGCGAACCGAGCGTAGCGCGGCCGACGCGGCAGCGCTCTCGGCCTCGGTCGGTCATCAAGAAATTGCCGCCGCGCTTGCGGCCGTTCGGTCCTCGGCTTCGCATTCCGATGCCGCCGCCGAGGCAATGCCCCCTTCCCGCAAGCCGATTTCGGCCTATCGTCGCATGCTGGCCAGTGCTGCCATGGCTCTAATGGCTGGCATCGGTGTCGGCATGTGGCTGGGCAAGAGCCCTGCGAACTCGTCAACTCGACTATCCGTCGAGCAGGAGACGTTGCGACTGCGGCTGGATGACGCTTTGACGGGTCCAGTCCCTGCCGCGCGCGGCCAAGTCCTGACGCCGCGCCCACGATCGGCGTCTCGCTGAAGGCTAGTTCTGGGCGGGTTTCTTCCAGGCCCAGGAAAAGCTGCCGGAATCGCCTTGGAACAAGCGTTGACGCGCGGCACGCGGGTCGCGCAGCTTCTGTTTGATATCGGCCACCTCGATGCCCGAGAACACCGGCGTTCCCGGAACGATGGCCATGGCTTGGACCGCGACATCACCCGTGATTTGTCCGACATCGCAGCGGATATCGGCGCCCGCTTGCTCGCGCTCGGCATTCAATGCGGCCAATTGCTCGTCTTGTTCGGCGAGCTTGGGTTTGAGTGCTTCGATGTCCTTCTGCAAGCCGTGGATTTCCAGCAGGGGCCTGGCCAGTTTCTGTGCCGCCTGCCGCCACTGGGCTTCTTGTGCCGGCGTGAGCTTTAGCGTGCCGGAACGAATACGCTGATCGGCGGCGAGATAGTTTCTGATTTCCGGCGCTGCCAGTCGCGCGTCGAGCTGTTCCTGCCTGGCTTTCATCTGCTGCTTCAACTCGCCGATTTCCTTCGCCAATTCCAGCTGACGCTTGTCCAGGCCGGCGAAGTCGGGAGTGCAGACCGTGAGCAGGGTCTCCACGTCCCGCCGTGCTCCGGCGCGTGCCAGTCGGATGCGCCGCGCCGCGATGGTGCAGGCGGTTGCGTCGTCGATTTCAACCTCTTCGGCGATGATGTCGCAGGCCACGGCGCGATCTATCTTTACGCTGCCGGCGACGATGGTCACGCCTTCGGCCTGCCCGATCTGCACTTCGCCATCCCGCGCTTCGATGACCGCGCGCGATGCGCGCTGGTCGATCTGGACGACGCCAAAGGCATTTTTTATGGTGCCGCCTGCGAGATTCGCCAGCAGGTGCACGCGGCCGCCGTTCGACACGATGCTGCCAAACACGTCGGCATGAAAACTCATATGCTTGCCTTCGACCACGCGGCGTTCCTGAACTTCTCCGTGTTCCTCGTATTGGTCGCCCGCCAGCGAGAGATTGCCGGTCGTGCGCAGGCTGACACCCTCGCGGTTGATGATCTTTTCGGTAATCGAGATCTGGTGCGACTTGGTGTCGATATTGAGGAAGCCGTCGCGAGCGGCGAGGAGGAATTCGCCCTTGGCCGTGCGTTCGACACGCGTACCGACGCCGGCCATGTCCTCGAGTTCGAAATCGCGCGGCACCGCCGGTTCCAGCGTGGTGCCGTCGGTATTGAAACCCAGTACTCCAAAGCGGCGCGGCAGCTTTTGCAGCAAGCAGGTGCCGGCGTTCACTTGCGGAAAGCGGTTCTTGAACTGGCGCAGGTCGACCCTGCCATTGGCCAGAATGGAGGGCGAATCATCGCGGTGCAACGCTTCGGTCTTTTCCTGCACTGTGGCGTCCGCTCCGGCGACCGGGTCGATGCGTCGCGCGATATCGACGCGCTCGACCCGGCCCGAGGCAATGGCAGCACGCACCGCCGCGATGTCGATGCCGCTGCGCACCTCTTTTTGCCACATGGCGGCAACGAACTCGTCGGCATCCAGCGTGGTCGGTTCGTAGCGGATCTGCTTTTCGTAGCCGGTTATCACGGGCTGACCGTTTTCGTCCTCGCTGCCGTAAATCGGCATTTCGACGACACGCTCGATCTTTGCCGGCTCAAAAACGTACTCGATGCGCGCTCCCCCGTCTGCGGACTTCACGTTCTTGTACAACTCGCGTCTTTCGGGCGCGAAGCTGCGGATGCCGTCGGCGATACGTACCAGTCCCTTTTCCGGCACGCCGACCTGAACGCCCTCTGGTTCCCTCGGATACAGCAAACGAAAAAAAGCGGTGTAATCCAGCCCGGTAAAATAGGCGCCGGCGAATACGCGATCGACAAAACGCCGCATCTGCGTCGCGTCCCCCATCAATGCTGTGTTGACAAATAAGCCACCCGCGCTATGTGTGACGAAGTCGGGCAGCAACACATCCCCTTCGCCCAGTTCGACGACGTCGTCGATGGGCTGCGGGGACGAGGGCGGTTGTGTTGCCGCCAATCCCGGATGGGGATCTTGTTGCGCCATTGCGGGGTCCTGATCTCGGTGAGGTGTCGGGGAGCCGGGTTTTGTCCAACGTGGCGCGCGAACAACGCTTTGCCTGGTGTTGCGTGAAACTGTCTGTTTAAAGGTTGCTGATAGACTCGAACTTTGCTAGCTTTCGACAATAACTAGAAACAACTTTAGCTATTCCTTGATTACTCAATGATTTTAATGGAAATTTAATGGCGAAAGCGATAGCCAAACTGTTGGCCGCAGTCGCTTTTCTGGTTGTCGGATCGCTGAACTGCGTAATGGCGCAGGATAGCAGTTTCGACATAGCGCGCTTTCAGATCGAAGGGAATACGATTCTGCCGGCGGCACGAGCGCAGCAACTGGTGGCGCCCTTTGTCGGTCGCCGCAAAGTTTATGGCGACGTACAGAAGGCACTGGAAGCCCTCGAAGGAGAGTTTCGGCGCCTCGGTTACGGTACCGTGCAGGTCTATGTGCCGGAGCAGGAGCTCACCACGGGCGTGGTGCGACTGCAAGTCAGCGAAGGTGTGGTGGGCAAGGTCACCATCGTCGGCAACAAGTATTTCGATGCCGCCAATGTCCGCGCCAGTCTGCCGCACCTGAAGGAAGGCACGGCGCCCAATATGCGCCAGCTTTCCGAGAATGTTCTGCTCTCCAACGAGAATCCTGCCAAACAGGTCGAGGTGACCTTGGGCGTCAGCGAGGAGGAGGGCAAGGTCGACGTCAAGGTCGACGTGAAGGAAGAAGATCCAGAGCGTTTCTACGTCACGCTGGACAACACCGGCACCAAGGCCAGCGGCAAGCACCGGCTGGGTTTTTCCTACCAGAACGCGAATCTGGCCAACAGCGATCAGGTGCTGACCTTGGCCTACACGACCGCCGCGGACCCGCCGGGCGGCATGAAGATTCTTGCCAACCGGATATTTCCATGGCAGCACGGCAATGGAGTCAAGGTCGATATTTTCAGTATCGGCTATCGCCTGCCGCTCTATTCGGTGGGCGACAGCATCGATTTCATCTACGGCAATTCCAGCACCGACTCGCCGACCAATTCGCCCAATCTTGGCGCGGGCCTCGCAATCAACGGCAAGGGCGAAGTCTTTGGGCTGCGCTATAACCACATTTTCCCGCGTGCCGGGGAATTCACCTCCAAGCTGGTGTTCGGATACGACTACAAGTACATGAACAGCCGCTGCGCCACGAATGGCAATCCAACGGCGTTTGGTACGGCGTCCTGCACGCCGCATACGTTCCGACCCGTTTCGGCCACCTATAGCGGTCAGTGGCAAAAGCCGGGCGAGTCCATCGATTTCAATATCGGCTTGGTGCATCACCTGTTCCCGATGGGCAGCCGGTTTACCTTCACTCCGGCGGCGCCCGCGGCCGGCGGCACTGATCGCTACTCTGCCGCAACCGGGTACCAGACCAAGGACCAGTTCGCGGCGCTGCGCTTCGGCGGCAGCTATGCAACGGCAATAAGTGGCGAGTGGTTGCTGCGCGTCGCAGCGAGCGGGCAGCATGCGAACAACGCGTTGCCCGCGGGCGAACGGCTCGGTCTTGCCGGGTCGACGGCGGTGCGCGGTTTCCTTGAGCGCGCGGTTGCGTCGGATCGCGGCTATGTTGCCAATATCGAGATATATTCACCGGATGCCGCGGCAAGCCTGGGCGTGCAGGGAAATCTCAAGTGGCTTGTTTTCTTCGATTCGGCGCAGGGTTACAACCTCAATCCGTCAGTGAACCAGAAAGTAAATATTGCATCCATGGGCGTCGGTTTGCGCTACAACATCAAGAAAGATGTCAGCGCTCGCTTCGACGTTGCGAGGGTTATGGATGGCGTTTGGCCGAATGGCGCGCCAAATACCGCGCTGGAGGGAGATATCCGGGGCCATTTCGGTTTTGCCTTCGGCTTCTGACTGAGGCAACAATTTGCACCCGGTGTGACTTACGCCATAGCGCCATAGTGGTTTTGGGGTTATAAGCAATGTGAGAATCGGGCGGCTGTACCGTCCCCGGAGTTTGCAGATGAGTTACAAAAATCCTTCCCGCAAGTGCTCGTTGCGGCTGTCCACGTCCGTTCGACTTGGGGTGGCCGCCGTGGCGGCGTGTTTTATCGTTGCCCCCGTACTGTCGAACCCGGTGAATCCCACCGTGGTGAATGGTACGGCCAGCTTCAGTCAGGCCGGTAACGTCCTGACGGTAACCAACAGCAACGGCGCCATCATCAACTGGGACAAGTTCTCCATCAAAGCGGGTGAGACTACCCACTTTGCCCAGACCTCGGCTTCGTCGAGCGTTCTCAATCGGGTATTGAACGATCCGACCGCGATTTACGGAACCCTGAGTTCCAACGGCCGTGTGTGGCTGGTGAATCCAGCCGGGATCATGGTTGGTCCGGGGGGGCGGGTTGATACCGCGGCCTTCGTTGCTTCCACGCTGGCGGTTCGCAATGAAGACTTTCTAGCCGGGCGTAACCTGTTCGTCAATGACGGCAGCGCAAGGGATATCCTCAATCAAGGCGAAATCAGGACGCCGGCGGGCGGCAGCGTTTACCTGATCGGCAGCAACGTCGGCAACGAAGGCATCATCACCACGCCCAAGGGCGAAACCATACTGGCGGCCGGTGCCACCGTCAGCCTGATCGACAGCGCCACGCCCGGGGTCAAGGTCGACATCACGGGCGCCACAGGCAACAGTACCAATCTCGGCGAGATCACTGCGGAGGCCGGCCGCATCGGTATCGCCGGCGTGATCGTCAGGAACAGCGGCCAGCTTAACGCCTCCAGTGTGGTCAGCGAAGGTGGGCGCATCTTCCTCAAGGCCAGTCGCGACGCCTACATCGATGGCAACGGCCGCATTGTCACCACCGGCACCAAGGGTGGCCGCGTCGAGGTCTTGGGTGACCGTGTCGCGGTGATGGACCAGGCCAGTGTCGACGTCAGCGGCATCAATGGCGGCGGCAGGATTTTGGTCGGCGGCGACTACCAGGGCAAGAACCCGGATATCCAGAACGCCAGCATCACTTACTTCGGCCCCGATGCGACACTGAAGGCGGATGCCACAGAAGTCGGCGCTGGCGGTACGGTGATCGTCTGGGCCGATGACACGGCGCGAGCCTACGGCAGCATCTCCGCGCGAGGTGGTGCTATGGGCGGCAACGGCGGCTTTGTGGAGACCTCTGGACATCGCTACCTGGATGTTGCCGGCGCGCGAATTGATACTCGCGCGCCGAGCGGAAAGACCGGTGATTGGTTGCTTGATCCAGCAGACATCACGATTGTGCACAGCACCGGCTCGGTACTTGCGCTTGGCAGCGACACCTTCGCTCCAGGCGGCGCAACGTCGACCACCTCGGATTTCGATATCAACAACCAGCTTGCCACAACCAATGTAACCATCCAGACCTACGGTGGCAGCGGAGGTTATGGCGACATCACGATCAACCCCGGCGTGGCTATTCACAACGGGGCAAACAATCCGAGTTTTTCTCTGGAGGCTGATCGGGACATTTCAATTTACGGCTCGACCATCATGGGAGGGTCGTCGACCTACAAGCTCGGAATTCACCTTACCGCCCAGCGCAACGTCTTCATCAAGGATTCGGTACTCGAAACCTATGGCGGAGACATGAGCATCTCTGCCGTCAATATCACGCTGACCGGCGACACCGGCTACGGCGCCATAGCCAGCACGGCGGGCTGCGCCGTGCCCGGCGTTTTAAGCTGCCAGCCGTATTCCGGTACCTTCGTTTCCGGCGGGCTGCAAACGATCACCGCAACCAATCTGCTGAAGCTCGAGGCCCCCGCCGCCGGCGGCCTGGGCGTCGGCCTGGTTTCCGGTGGTGGCCAGAACATCACGGCCGACAGCATCGAAGTGCTGGGCGGGGTCACCGGGCAGAACAATGGCGCCCACATCGTCAACTATTCGACGGCTAACCAGACGGTACAGGCCCACAGCATACTGATCAAGGCGGGCGGGTCGAACGCGACCGATTTCAACGACGGGGCGTCGATTTCTTCGTACGGCAACCAGGTGATCACGATCACTGGAGGCGGCTCCATCACCCTCTATGGCGGCGCTGGCGGGGCGGACGTGGCCGCATACGGGGGCATTGCCGGAGCAAATTACGGCAGCGAGTGCGTGACCTATGGCGGCGACATCAATTATTGCTACACGAGCAGCAACCGCGCCGAGATCGCGCATAGTTCCGATGCCGGATACGGCCAGACCATTGCGTTTTCCGGTGGCCCAGGCAGCATCTCGCTCTATGGCGGCAGCAGTGGCGCGGGCAACAGCGCCGAAATCAAGAACGACTCCAACACCTACGGCGCGAGTCCGGGTGCGCAACTGATAGGCAGTGCAAGCTACGGCGCCAACATCTACATTCAGGGCGGCAGTTCCGGCGGCAAGGCGGTTTACGGTTCGAACGGCAAGTTCTACGACGAACGCAACGGCGCCGGGATCGAGGGCGATTCGAACATGACGGTGTATGCCGGTACCATCACGCTGGTTGGCGGCGGCGGGACCGGCGCAGTGACCGGCGCGATCATCGGCGGCGGCGCCGACGCGGGTGGCGGCACGATGAACATTTACACCACCGGCGACGTCAGTCTGACGGGCGGCAGTTCTCCCACTGTTGCCGCTTTCAATAACGGCGCGAAACTCTACGACCTTACCGCTCCGGCTGCCATCGGTAGCGACAAGGACATCACCATCAACTTGAATGTCGGCGGCAATCTGTCGCTGAGCGGGGGCAGCGGTACCGGGTCTGGAGCGCTGGTCGGCTCGCTCGACGGCGTGGTGACGATCGTCGCGCAAGTGAGTGGCAACGTGGGAGTCACGGCCAATGCCGGCACGGCGGGCATCGGCGCCCTCCACGGCTATGGCGGCTCCGTGGCCATCTACGGCGCTCAGGACATCACCTTCGGCGACAACACCGGCATCACCAACGGACCGGGATATACGCCGACCGCGGCGACCAACATCAAACTTCTGGCCAAGCGCAACATTGACTTGGGCTTGTCGTCCAACGACGCCTACGGCGGGAATGTGCAAGTGATCGCCGGTTGGGACGGCAACATGGTCACTCCCGGCGTCTATGGTGGCCCGTTGACCGACGGCAACCTCACCATGACGGGGGCAGCGATCCAGACCCGCAATGCCGCCAACATGGACGTGCGTGCCTATGGCGACCTGGCGATGACCTCGGTCGACAGCGCATCCGCAAACCTCTGGATACAGAACAGCAGCGGCGGCAATACAATGAATGTCTCTGCCGGACATGACATTTCGCTGACCGCGGCCTATGGCAGCAACGCGTTCATCAGCATGGTCGGCGGCGGCACGCAGACCATTGCCGCAGGCGGCGCGCTGACGCTCAACGGTGCCTCGGGATCGTTCAGTCCGAACTACGGCGGTGCGGCGTTCATCAACGCCGGCAACACCTCGCTCAACACGACACTGCAACATGTCACGGCGCATCAAATCTCGCTGCTGGCCGGTGGCTCCGCCACGAGCAACAACAAGGGCAGCAGCGCGCTGATCCAAGCCTACGGGCCACAGGTCATCGACATTACCGGTACCGGTGGCGGCATAACGCTCACCGGCAACGGGGGCGCGTCAGGGTCCGACAACTACGCGATCATTCGGCAGTTGGGCAGCACCGGGAGCCAATCCATCACCTTCTACGGCAGTGGCGCGAACTTGCTGGTGACGGGCGGCAGCGGTGCCGGCACGGCCGGGACGCCGAACAGCGCTTGCGCTTCCGACCCCGACGGTTGCGGCAGCCAGACGATGAGTTCCAACGTCGCCGGCATAGAGAATCAAGGCAGCGGCAGCCAGACCCTGAGTTTCAATGGCACGGGCGGCAGCATCGCGCTGTATGGCGGCAGCGCCGGCGTCCGCAACACGGCGTTCATGTACTCACCCAACGGCGCACAACAAATCTCGGGCGCGCCGGCAATCACCTTGACCGGCGGCTCGTCGGGCGGCAGCGGTTTCCAGGCGGCAGATGGCAACCACTATCTGTCCAACCACGCCGTAATCTATTCGCAGTATGGCGCACAGACCATCAACGCCGCCAGCCTGACCCTGAACGGAGTGGTGGGCGGGGCCAGCGCAGGCACCTATGGCGGTGCCGGGATCGAGGGTTCGACGCAAGCGATCACCGTCTATGGCTCAACCACGCTCACGGCCGGGGGAACATCCCGTGCCGGCGTGCACATTATCAGTCACGGCAATCAATCGCTCACGTCTGCGTCGCTCGCACTCCAGGCTGGCGACGACGGGCACGGTAACAAGGCCATTGTGGTCGGCAACGGCACGCAGTCGATCGTCTTGACCGGCAGCGGCGACGTGCTGACCCTGACGGGTGGCAGCGGGGCCGCCTCCTACGACAACTATGCACAGATTCAGCAATTGGCGTCGGCGGGATCGCAGACCATCGCGTTGACCGGGGCCAGCGGCGGCAACATCGTGATTACCGGTGGCTCCGGCGGCGGCACCGGCGGGGCCGCACCGAATGGCTGCGCGGCTGCCGTCTCAGGCGATCCCTGCTACGGCGCCGATATTGCCCACAACAATGCGGGCCTCTATAGCACCGGTACCGGCGGCCAGTCGGTGAGTTTCAGCTATGGCGGTGCCTTGTCGCTGTATGGCGGCAGTGTCGGCAATCGCAACAACGCCTTCATCCAGAGTCTCTATGGCGGGCAGGCGATCTCCGGAAATGCGGCGATCACCCTGGTGGGCGGGACATCGGGCGGTGCCTGGGTGCCCAATCCCTACGGCGGGTCTTACCTTGGCAACGGCGCCGGCATTCGCTCGGAAGATCCTACCGCCGCGCAAAGCATCTATGGCAGCAGCATTACCTTGAAGGGCAATGGCGCCGGCGCCGCGGCCAATACGGTGGCCGGAGCGTCGATACGAGCGCTCGGCAGCGGCGGCCAAACGGTATTTGCCACGGGCGCGGTGACTCTTACAGGCGGCAGCGCCACTTACGGCGGCGTTGGCATCATTTCGACGGGTCCGCAAACATTTACCGCGCAGTCCTTCGGGGCCTATGGCGGAACCGGCGGGCACGACAACGCAGCGGTGCTGTCGGCCTACGGCGGCCAGACAGTGACCTTGACTGGCAGCGGCGACGTACTGACCTTGGCCGGCGGGGGCGGGACGAATCCGGACGGCTACAACAACTACGCTGAAATCCGGCAACTCAGCCTGTCGTCAGGCCAGTCCATCAACCTGACGGGTAGCGGGGCGAATGTCGTGCTGCAAGGCGGTAGCGGCAATGGGCTGCTCGGTGAGATGGAAAGCGATTGCGTTGCGGGTGTCGGCGCGGCCCTGTGTCAGGCCAGCTACAACAAGGCGACGATAGAGAACCGCGGCTCGGGCGGACAGACCCTCAGCTATGTTTATGGCGGAGGTTCGCTGCAGATCTACGGTGGCGACACCGGGTACAGAAACCAAGCCGGGCTCGACAACTCGAATAACGTCAGTACCGTTGGTGTCCAGCAAATTCTTGGCGCTCCGAACATCCTGATTCAGGGCGGCACCTCCGGCGGCCGCATGGTGCTGCCAAGCGCCAGCGCGAAGCCATTCTTCATTGCCAACGAAGCGGGCATCTTCTCGGACAATACGCAGACCATCTATGCCGGAACGCTGACGATGGTCGGTGGCAGCGGCGCATCCACGGTATCGCCAGCCGTGCTCTCGGCGCCGACCCAGATTATCAACGCTACCGGCGCGATCACTTTGCAAGGTGGCAGCGGATCGGCCGCCTCGGTCGCCTACGGCGGTTCATTTGCGCCCGCCGCGCCCTGGTCTCAGTTGGCAACCGGCGCGGTAATCGGGGTGAACGACAAGTCCAAAGGCAACGTCACGATCAAGGGCGGCAGTATCGCGGCGACTACAGGCGCTGGAACCTCCGGGTCGGTGATGATCGGTTCCCTCGAGTACGGCGCGGACGTGCAGCTTGGTGCCTACGGAGACATCGTGCTGCAGGCCAACGCCGCACCGCTGAATATCGGCTCCGGGGCGTCGGCGGCGCCGACCAGCTATGGCGGCGTCACGGTGACTATCGATGCCGGCAACGATTTGCTGATCGATGCGCTCGGCAGCGGGCAAGTCAGCATCGGTGCGACCAACATTCTTGCAACCGATACCGCCAGCATCAGTCTTTCTGCAGGGCGCCATCTCGCCATCAACGGCACGGGCAGCGGGCCGGTGCTTATCGGTACGGCGACGGCGGCGACGCCGGTCAATATCGTCGCAGGCAAGGCGACAAACGGGGTGTTGGCGGTTGCGAATGCCGGGTATGGGGGCAACCTGACCATCGGCGCCAATACGACGGTATCGGCCTATGGTGCCAGTGCGTCGTTGGTGGGCACCCATGGCGTTACTTACGGCGGCGACATCATTTTGTCCAGCGGGTCGGCGGTCTACGGCGGCGGTTACGTCGATGTCATTGCCGGCGGCAACGAGACGCTGGCCGGAACGCTGCAAACCAATGTCCTGGCCACGGGCGGCATCCGGGCACAAGCTGGTGCGGGGACCGTCGGGACGGCAAACGGCTACGGCGGCAATCTGACTGTCTCCGGCAACCTGTCGGCGTATGGCGGCAGCGCCGTCAATCTGGAATTGACCAGTTTTGGCGGGACGGCAAATGCAGGCACGCTGACTCAAACGGCCGGCAATCTGTATGGAGGCGGATTTGCCCTCACTTCCTACGGGGCGATGGGCCTGGCCGGTAATGCATCGACGGACGCTCTTGGCATCGGGTTGATTCGCGCAGGCTACCAGGGGGCTGGATGGCGTAATGTGCCTGTCGCATTGACCGTAAGTGGAGCGATCAGTGGCGGGTCCCTCACCGTTGGTTCTAGCGGTGACGTTTCGCTGACAGGCCCCGTGACATCGGGGGCTGCCATCCTGACCGTCACCGCCGGTGACTTCACGGCCGGTACCGGCGGCGACATTACTCTTGGCAGCAATACGCTGTCGGGCTATGGTGGAGTCACGCTGACCGCAAATCATGGCAGTGGCGCCAACGGCGATATTACCCAGGCCGCGAGCGGCACAATCGTTGGGGTTGGCAACCCGTCGACGTCAACGGTCAATATCTACGCTGGCGGCAATCTTACGCTTGGCGCCGTCCAGGCGGTCACCAGCATTTCCACCGCCAGCGGTTCGACTTCCGGTGGTACCGCCAATGGTTATGGCGGTAGTTCGAGCCTGTTGGGGAACCTGAGCGCTGGCAGCATATCTGTTCGAGCTCACGGCGGTAGCAATTATGGCGGTGACCTTACGTCGGCTGCTGGCACGACCATGACATCGACCGCGACAGCGCAAACGGTAACGGTGCGCGGTGACGGGGATGTCGGCCTGTCCGGCAATATTGTCGCGCCGACCGGGTCGGTTGCGGTCAGTTCCGGCTATACGGGGGCGGCAGGCAAATTCACCGCGATCAACGTGATCGATACCGGTGCAGGTACGGTGAATGTGACGGCCACTGGCCCGATTCTCGACAACAACGGCGTCGGTGTGACGAATATCACCGCCAATTCGGTTTTGCTCAGCAGTGTTTACGGCGGTGCGTCGGGCGGACTGGCAATTAGTTCGGATATTGCGGGCAGCAGTTCGATTACCGCGAGCGTTGCGGCCGGCGCGACCTACGGCGGCATCTACATTCGCGATTCCGGCAGCAGCGTGCCAACGACCATTGCGCTAGCGGACGCGGCAAGCTATCAGCCGTCGGCGACGTTCTACTATGGCGGCAATTTGGCACTCGGTGCCGGGCATACGTTCACCGCGGGCTCAGGGAACATCGCCATTACGTCCGGCGGCTTGATGAGCGGGATCGAGACAGCGCGTTTCGGCGGAACCCCGGCGAGCATTCAGCTTGTCGCTCAAGGCGGCGACATGAGCCTGTCCAATACGCTGGGCTCGGTCGGCAACATTCGACTTGCGGCCGGCGGTGTGCTCGACATCGGCTACCAGTTGTCCGCGGCCGACCTTACGCTGGCCGGTTCGACGATCAATATTTCAGGGCCGGCAACCGCTACGGGCGATGTTGCGATTGGTGGCGGCGTCATCAACATCAACTCCGGCGTTGCCGGCCAGAACGTGGTGTTGGGCACCGGCAGCCTGAACATCGGCAACACCGGCGGTACGGGAGGGATTAGCGCAGTCAATCACTTGTTGGCGGTCGTTAGCGGCAGTGCAAACATTGCTGGCGGCTATCTGACGACAGGCAACGGCGATCTTGAACTTCTGGTGGGAGGCAGTCTCAACCTCGGTAACGCCAGCTATGGCGGTTACATTTGGGCTGGCTACAACAACAACGCGCCCTACCCGGACGTGAGCATCGCGGTCGGCGGCGACCTCAGGCTGAATAACGGCGGCCACATCGACGCGGCCAACGATGTATATCTAGACCTGCTGGGCGCCTCCTCCAAGCTGGTGCTGAACGATGGTACCGCTGGCTATGCACCGTCCTATGTTCTTACCGACATTGGCACGGGCGTTGCAGCCACCACCCATCTGACCTTCCTCAATCGAAGCTCTGGTGGCGTAGTGATCAACGGCACGGAAACCACCACGTCGGTACCAGGCGGCAGCGGCTTCTTTGCGGTGAACACTGATCGCAGTACCCCGGCGGCCCCAGTGGTTACTTTTGCCATACAGGCCCAAGATAGCGTTGCTGCGCAACTGACCAACGATATCGTCAAGGCTGCCGACGAGGTCAAGTCTACCGAGACGCCGACCGACAGCGATGCGCCGCCGCCGCTTGAATTCACCAAGACCGATCCGACCCAGCCACCGGTCGACTTGAGCAAGACGGTCGGCAACACGGAAGGCACCTTCGGCGGCGAATCCGGAGGCAGCGGTACCGGCGGTGATACCAACGGGACTACGCCAGACGACCAGCCGCCCGCTACAGAGACGAAAAAGGAAGAGGGCCCCACTACGACGGCCAAGGACGAGAAGACAGACGATAAGAAAGACGAGAAGGACGAGAAGGACGAGAAGGACAAGAAGGACAAGAAGAAGTCGGACGAAGCCAAAGAAGAGAAAAAAGATGACAAGCCAGCCCAGAAAAAAGTTGCCCAGTGTTCTTCGTAGGCCTGCAGGCGGCATGATTCAGGCAGCGATTGCCGCCGCCGTGCTGGTGCTCGGCGTGGTTTCGATTCCGGCCGCGCAGGCCGCCACGGCGGGCCATATCACGCACCTGTCGGGTACGCTTTCGGCCAAGCGTGCGGACGGCACGAGCAAGCTGCTTTCCGTCAAGTCGGAAGTTCTCGAAGGCGACATGCTGAATACCGAAACCGAGACCTACGCCCGGATCAAGTTTGCCGATGGCGGCGAGGTGGTGATGCGCCCCGGCACTCAACTGAAGATCGAGAACTACGCTTACAACGCCGCCAAGCCCGAGGGCGACAATATCGTCATGAACATGCTGAAGGGCGGCTTGCGGGCAGTGACTGGGCTGATCGGTAAGCGCAACCGGGAGAAGGTCAGTTTCCAGACCGAAACGGCGACCATCGGCATCCGCGGCACCCACTTTGGCGCCTTGCTATGCCAGAACGACTGCGGCGGCGTTCCCACCACCGGCGGCAAGCCGCCTCCCAATGGCCTGCACGTGGATGTGACCAATGGCTCCATCTCGATGAGCAACAAAGCCGGCACGATACAAATCAATGCCGGTCAGTTCGGGTTTGCCGCCAACGCCAACACGCCGCCGGTCCCGATCCCGCCGCAACAGGGCATCCAGGTGACGATGCCGAATTCGATCGCACAGAACAAGGGCAGCGGAAAGGGCATCGGCAAAGGCGACGAGGTCGAGTGCAAGTTCTGATCGCCATCGCCTGGCCGAGTCCTGCAAAGGGATACGTCTCTTGCGGGACATAAAGCGGAATCCCGCCAGGGAGAGCCAAAGCAGCCAAAGCGCGTTTGCCCCGGCTGTATTGCGCATCGGCCAAGGCTGCGGAATTTTTCGACAGCTTTACTATTTTTGCTTGGGCACGCGCCCCATCAGATAGAACTCGTCGTTCGGCCGCATGCCGGTCATGTTGGCCATGCGGTTGGAAAGGCCGAAGAATGCCGCGACGGCGCCGATGTCCCAGATATCCTCATCATTGAAGCCGTGCTCGTGCAGCTTGGCGAAATCGGCGTCATCCACCGCAGCCGAATCGAGCGCGATCTTCATGGCGAAATCCAGCATGGATTTCTGGCGTGGGGTGATGTCGGCTTTGCGGTAGTTGACGGCCACTTGGTCGGCGACCAGCGCGTTCTTGGCCCGGATGCGCAGGATGGCGCCGTGGGCGACCACGCAGTACTGGCAGCCGTTGGCATTGGAGGTGGCGACCACGATCATCTCCCGCTCTGCCTTGGTGAGTCCGCTTTCCTTGTCCATCAGCGCGTCGTGGAAGGCAAAGAAGGCGCGCCATTCGGCGGGCCGATGCGCCAAAGCAAGAAACACGTTGGGAACGAATCCGGATTTCTCCTGCACTTCGAGGATGCGGGTGCGAATGTCTTCCGGCAGGTCTTTCAACTCCGGTACAGGGTAACGGCTGATGGGCGGCGTGCTCATGATGTCCTCATTGAAATAGCGTTCAGGTCGGCGTATTTTACGGTTTCCCTCAACCCCAGGAGACTTCCATGACTACGTCCCGCCAGAAGGCCGTAATGAAGACCGATGACCAAGCCCAGTTCGACGGTCTGTTGCCGGCAGAACCCTTCAGTCGCCGTTCCTTTATTGCCACCGCTGTCGGTGCCGGCTTTGCTCTGGCGACGCAGCCGATCTCGGCGCAGACGGTTATCAAGACCGATGCGGAGGGCCTGCTGGCCGGCGAGATCAAGGTGCCCGCCGCCGATCGCGAATTGCCGGGCTACCGCGCCATGCCCGCCGGCGGATCGAATCTGCCGACGGTCCTGGTGATCCACGAGATATTCGGTGTGCATGAATACCTCCGCGATGTCTGCCGCAGATTGGCCAAGGCCGGTTACCTGGCGGTCGCGGTGGACATGTATATCCGCCACGGCGAAACGGCAAAGATGACCAATGTCCAAGAGATTCTGGCGGGACCGGTGGCGGCGGCATCGGATACCGAGCACATGGCCGATCTCGATGCCTGTGCCGCATGGGCAGCGAAAAACGGCGGCGATCCGAAGCGCCTGGCCGTCACGGGTTTTTGCCGCGGTGGGCGCACGGTCTGGCTGTATGCCGCGCACAACCCGCAGCTGAAGGCAGCGGTCGCCTGGTACGGGCATCTCGAAATGGCGCCGACTGCGCGCCAGCCCAAGCATCCGATCGATCTGGCGGGCCAGCTGAAGGCTCCGGTATTAGGTTTGTATGCCGGAAAGGATCAGGGCATTACGCCGGATCAGGTCGAAGACATGCGTGGCGAGTTGGCGAAGGCCGGCAGCAAGTCGCAGATCCATGTCTATCCGGATGCACCGCATGCCTTTCACGCCGATTACCGGCCAACTTACCGTAAAGACGCCGCGGAGGATGGCTGGAAGCGTCTGCTGGAGTGGTTGCGTCAGAACGGTGTTTGAGCACGCCCGACCCGGTCGGTGTTCATGGCCGCGGCAGGCGGCTTCCGTCGGTCATGGTGTGCGGACTGGGCTGGAGGACAGTTTGTGGCTCGACGATGCACGCACCGTACTCGCCACCAATCTGCAACTGGTGGCGCGCGTAGCGACCCAGGCGGCGGCACCGGGCCCGCTCTTGGCCAGTCGGAGCCGGGTGCGTCATCGCCTTGGTTTCGAACTCCGCTCGTGAAGATGGCTGCGCCTGGTCGGCTGGTAATTTTCGGCGCCAGCAACATCGTTTCCGACCTCTTTGATTGCGCCTTGGCCAATGGCTTGGAGCTCGCCAAGGTGGTGTTGCACTTGCCCGAATCGAGCGGCGCCCGGGATATTCCACTGGCCGCCCGCATTGCTGCTCTGGAAGGGCTTTGCGACCCGCCACAGGTGGAATCCCTGGAAACCTTTCAACCCGGTGCCGACGAGCTTTACCTGCTGGGTCCGACCACGCCGACCCGCATCAATCTGGCAGCGGAACTGGAACGCCGCTTCGGCCTCCGCTACCATACCCTGATTCATCCTACGGCCTATGTGTCGCCGTTGGCGCAGCTCGGACAGGGCGTTTTCGTCGGGGCCAACAGCGTGATCGGCCCAGGCGTACATCTCGACGATCATGTCTTCGTCAACCGGGGCGTGACGATCGGTCACGATACCCATATCGGCACCTATTCGCGAATCCAGCCGGGGGCCAATCTGGGCGGGCTGTCTCGAATCGGCAGCGGCGTCACGATTGCCATCGGCGCAACCTTGCTGGAGCGGCTGGTGATTGGCAATGGCGCGTTTGTCGGCGCCGGGGCCGTGGCCACTGAAGATGTGCCCGATGACGTCCTGGTGTTGGGAATTCCCGCCAAGTTCAGGAAAGTTCTATAAGCCGCATTTTGGCGAGTTCGGCGGCTTGCTGACAGGCGGCCACCAGCGCCGCACCCGAGGCGTCGAGATCAATGCGCTCGACAAAGCGTCTCCGCAAGGCATCACCCATATCGTGGCGCAGGACGGGGTTTTCTGTCAGGGCCGCCAAGCGCTCCAGGTAGGCGTTCATGTCCGGCAGCGCCAGATCGCCCACTTTGTCGCCGCCGTCCGAATCCGCGAACGCTACCACCGGCAAGCCTTCTGCCATAGCTTCGGCGACGCTGAATCCGCCGCCCATACGCGGCGGATTCACATAGACATCCGAGCAGCGCAAGATGGCGGGCACATCGTTGCGGGTCGGCAAACTCCGTACGCTTCCCGGTGCCGCCTGCGACAAGGCCGACGGCAGTTTGCCTTCACCTCCTATCAGAAGCCAGACGACCTGAGGGTGGCGCGATAACAGCCGCAACATGCGGTTGGCCCAGTCGCCCTTTATCTCATGTTCCAGGCGGAAGCCGGCGGTGATCCAGATCACCGTCGTTGCGTCCAGTTCGAGTTCGGTCCGGGTCAGACGCCATTGCTGCGATGAACGAGTCACCCGGTAGGGGTGAAAGACCGGCTGCGGCGGCGAGAACATTTCGCCCCACGCTTCCCGGTGTTCAATATCCGGATCGGCGGTCAGCCAGACATCCAGGGGAGCGATCGGCGCCACGGTATTGACGCTGATTCCCGCCATCGGACGGACCGTATATAGGGCTGCCGCGAGCGGCGAATAGAGCCCGACCAGGAGCACCACATCGGGATCGAACTTGGCCAGCAAGGGCATCAGGTTGCGCCAACGCCCCGGCAGGCTGTAGCGGCTGTCGCTGATGCTCATGCCAACCCCCTTCGGCAGGATGTTTGCCCAGGCTTGCGTGTCCAGGGGCGGCAGCACCAAATCGCGGCCGTCGCCGCGAAACTGCGACGCGTCGGGCGGCATCAACTCCTGGGCGGAAAATATATGCACCTGACAGCCTTCGCGCGCGAGTACCGCGCATTGGTGTACTGCCATCATGCTGGGAGTATGGAACTGGTGGCCGACATAGGGAACCACGACCGCCGCTCGCCGGATTTCGTGCGTCGTGCGCGGGGAAAAACCTGGGGGAAGCACCTGAACTGCACTCTGCATCAGGCGCTTGGCCATTTGCGGCACAAGTCCGGCCTTGAGGGTGGCGACGAAATCCGACCGCTGCTCTTGGTTCTGCAACGCGCCGAGCCATCGGAAGGCCATGAAGGCAGCCAGTCGATCCGGGTCGGTCGGCTCCGCTGCAAGCACCCGAACCGCAGCAGTGTCGTCGAACCGCGATTGGCCGGTGGCGCCGGCAAGAAACGTCAGGCGCAGGATATCCGCGCTTACATCGTCGTTCGGCGGGCCGTCAAGGACATCCAGTACGGACTGCCGTGCCGACGGGTCCCGGGATTCAAGCCAGATTGCCATCAGGCCGTGCCAGCGCTGCGCACAGCGGGGCTCCCTCAAGGTTCGGTCGAGTGCATCGAGCAACAGCGTCATAACGACAGTTTCCATTACCGGAGTGCGCGGATTGGCGGATGTTACCGCGCAGCGCCGCCCGACCTGTGATGTTGCGGGCATTCGGCCGCAATCGACATCCCTATTTCCATTTCCCGGGAAATAGTCTATGAAATTAGAAGGTTCGACCCAATAAGGGTCTGTATGGCTACCTTGAACGTTTCGCCCATCGTTGCCGGACTGTCTGCGGCGACAAGCACGCAGTGGATTGCTGGCCGTAAGCAGTTAGAAGTTGCTTTGCCACACGGCAGGGGGGATGTTGAGCCCAAAGCGGATGCCAGCTTCGAGACCACGGTGTCCGCCAAGCCCGAAAGCAAGTCCTCGGCGACGCAGCTGACGCCCGAACAAAAGCGCCAGGTTGCCGCGTTGGCGCGCATCGATCAGGAGGTACGTGCGCACGAGGCGGCTCACCTCAGGGTGGGGGCGGGGGTGGTCACCAGTGCGGCGAATTTCAGCTATACCTACGGTCCGGATGGCAAGTCCTACGCGGTCGCCGGCGAAGTTGGAATCGACACATCGCCGGAACAAGCGCCCGAGGCGAATATCGACAAGGGGCAGCGCATCCGGATTGTTGCGCTGGCGCCCGCCGAGCCGAGCCCGCAGGACTACCGGGTGGCCGCCATTGGAAGTCGAATCGAGCAGATGGGCTACGCGGGCCTGGCGCAACAGCAGGTTCTTGAACTGGCGGAAAAAGCCGCAGCGCAGCGCGCAGAACAGACTCGGCGCAGCGACGGCATCGGCAATGTCGGGCCATCCGACGCCACCGGCAACGCGACGCGTGAGGTACTGGCCAGATCCTATCCGCCGCCTGCGACCGGCAGCACGTCCGGGATCAGCCTGTTTGCCTGATCAGCCGGCAGTTGCCAGCCGCGCCAGGGCCGCGCGGCCGGACAGCAGATGATCGTGCATGCGCCGCCCTGCCAGGGCGGCGTCTTTGGCGCGCAAGGCGTCGAGGATAGCGCGGTGTTCCGCCAGCGATTGCTTCAGGCGGCCTTCCAGGCGCAGCGAATCGCGACGGGTGAGCTTGATGACCTTGCGCGCGTCGTCGATCAACTGCGCCAGATAGCGATTGCCGGCGATTTCCTGCAAGGCGGTGTGAAAGCGTTGGTTGGCCTCAAAAAAGCGGTCGGTATCGTTGGCCGCCGCATGATGTTCGAGTTCATCGTGGATCGAGGCGAGTCGGGCAAAGTCGGCGCTGGTGGCACGGCGCGCCGCTTCTTCGGCGACCCGGCCTTCGAGCATTGCCATCACCGGGAAGACCTCGTCGATGTCCTGTTCGGAGAGTTGCGTCACGTAGCAGCCGCGCCGCGGCTTGAGTATCACCAAGCCTTCGGCGGCCAGCACCTTTAGCGCTTCACGCAGCGGCGTACGGCTGATCCCATACTCCAAAGCGAGCGCTTGCTCGTCTATCCAACCGCCAGGCGGTAGCTCGTGGGCAAAGATTCTTGCCCGCAGACGCTCAGCCACCTGCTCGTAGAGAGCGGGGGCGGTGAGAATATGCGAGGACGGTCTTGCATTCATAATTATGAATGCAGTATCATATGTCCTCGTCTGGAAGTCAACCGCATCTTTCGTTCCGCAGGAAATGATGCAGCAGAAAGGGCAGAACCATGAGCAAGGCACCCGAAGTCAATATTCCTTCGATCGAGGCTTGGACCAAGGCCGCTGCCAAGTCGACGCCGGAGGGCGACGTATCCCGCCTGAACTGGGTGACGCCGGAAGGCCTGACCGTCAAGCCGCTTTATACCAAGGCCGATGTCGAGAACCTGCCCTACGCCGATACCCTGCCGGGTTTCGCGCCCTTCCTGCGCGGGCCGCAGGCCACGATGTACGCGGTGCGGCCGTGGACCATCCGCCAGTACGCCGGTTTCTCGACCGCCGAGGCGTCCAACGCCTTCTATCGCCAGGCGCTGGCCGCCGGCGGCCAGGGCGTCTCGGTGGCCTTCGACCTCGCCACCCATCGCGGCTATGACTCGGACCACCCGCGGGTCACGGGGGATGTCGGCAAGGCCGGCGTGGCGATCGACTCGGTGGAGGACATGAAGATCCTGTTCGACGGCATTCCACTGGACAAGATTTCGGTGTCGATGACCATGAACGGCGCCGTGCTGCCCATCCTCGCCGGCTATGTGGTCGCCGCGGAAGAGCAGGGCGTCGCGCAGGAGCAGCTCTCGGGGACGATCCAGAACGACATTCTCAAGGAGTTCATGGTTCGCAACACCTACATCTATCCGCCCGAGCCCTCGATGCGCATCATCGCCGACATCATCGGCTACACCGCGCAGAACATGCCGAAGTTCAACTCGATCTCGATCTCCGGCTACCACATGCAGGAAGCCGGCGCGACCCAGGCGCTGGAACTGGCCTTCACCTTGGCCGACGGCCGCGAGTACGTCAAGACGGCGCTGGCCTCCGGCATGGATGTCGATGCCTTCGCCGGGCGCTTAAGCTTTTTCTGGGCTATCGGCATGAATTTCTATCTCGAAATCGCCAAAATGCGCGCCGCGCGCCTGCTCTGGTGGCGGATCATGAAGGAGTTCCAACCGAAGAATCCGAAGTCGCTGATGCTGCGCACCCATTGCCAGACCTCGGGCTGGTCGCTGACCGAGCAGGACCCCTACAACAACGTGGTGCGCACCACTATCGAAGCGATGGCGGCGGTATTCGGCGGCACGCAATCCCTGCATACCAATTCGCTCGACGAAGCCATCGCGCTACCGACCGAGTTCTCCTCGCGCATCGCGCGCAACACCCAGCTCATCATCCAGGAAGAGACCCACATCACCAGCGTCATCGATCCCTGGGCCGGCAGTTACATGATGGAAAAGCTGACCCAGGACATCGCCGACGAAGCCTGGCGCATCATCGAGGACGTGGACAAGATGGGCGGCATGACCCAGGCGGTGCAAAGCGGCTGGGCCAAGCTACAGATCGAGAAATGCGCGGCCGAGAAACAGGCCCGCATTGATTCCGGCAAGGACGTGATCGTCGGCGTGAACAAATACAAGCTCAAGGAAGAAGCGCCAATCGAAATCCTCGACGTCGACAACCATGCCGTGCGCGACGGCCAGATCGTGCGCCTCAAGAAAATCCGCGCCACGCGCGACGCGGCGGCCGTGCAGTCGGCGCTGGCGGCCCTGACCGATGCGGCAAAAACCGGCAGCGGCAACCTGCTCGACCTGGCGATCAAGGCCAGCCGCCTGCGTGCTACAGTCGGCGAAATTTCGGACGCGCTGGAGGCGGTCTATGGCCGCCATCGCGCCACCACGCAAACCGTTTCTGGCGTGTATAGCGCAGCCTTCGGCGAGGACGGCACCATGAAGGAAATCCGCGACCTGATCGACAATTTCGCCGCCGCCGAAGGGCGCCGGCCGCGCATCATGATCGCCAAGCTCGGTCAGGACGGCCATGACCGCGGCGCCAAGGTGGTGGCCACGGCCTTCGCCGACCTCGGCTTCGACGTCGACGTCGGCCCGCTGTTCCAGACCCCGGAAGAGGCGGCGCGCCAGGCCGTGGAGAACGATGTCCATGCCATCGGGGTTTCCACGCTGGCGGCCGGCCACAAGACGCTGGTGCCGGCGTTGATCAAGGCGCTGCGAGATCAAGGAGCCGACGATATCGTGGTGTTCGTTGGCGGGGTGATCCCGGCGCAAGACTATGCGCAGTTGTACAAGGACGGCGCCGCCGGCATCTTCGGCCCGGGCACGCCGATTCCGCAATGCGCCCACGAAGTGCTGCGCGCCATCCGCGCCGCGCATCTGCCGGCCAGCGCCTGATCCAAGCAATGCAACCGATGCCCGAACTGGGTCAATCCGGGGTGGACGCGAAGGATACGGCCCTGGTCGATGGCGTGCTGGCCGGCAGCCGGCGCGCTTTGGCCAAGGCCATCACGCTGGTCGAGTCGACCCGTCCCGAGCATCGGCAGCGGGCGCAGAAGCTGCTCGACACGCTGCTGCCGCATACCGGCCGCTCCATCCGGCTCGGCATCTCGGGCGTGCCCGGGGTCGGCAAGTCGACCTTCGTCGAAGCGCTGGGCATGTACCTGATCGACAACGGTCATCGCGTTGCGGTGCTGGCGGTCGATCCTTCATCGACGGTGCATGGCGGTTCGATCCTCGGCGACAAGACGCGCATGGAAAAGCTCTCGCAGCAGACCGCCGCCTTCATCCGTCCGTCGCCGTCCTCCGGTAGCCTCGGCGGCGTCGCCGAGCACACGCGCGAGGCCGTGCTGCTGTGCGAGGCCGCCGGCTACGACGTCATCATTGTGGAGACCGTCGGCGTCGGCCAGTCCGAGACCGCGGTGGCCGGAATGACCGACGCTTTTGTCCTGCTGCAATTGCCGAATGCCGGCGACGACCTGCAGGCGATCAAGAAGGGCATTGTGGAGCTCGCCGATTTGGTGGTATTCAACAAGGCCGACATCGATCCGACAGCGGCACAACTCGCCGCGGCGCAGATGCGCTCGGCCTTGTCGATGCTGCATCCGGCTTCGCCCAACTGGCAGCCACCGGTGCTGACGCTCTCGGCCATGCGCAAGGACGGCCTTGCCGAATTCTGGCAGGTGATCGAAACGTTCAGAAGTTCCCTGACGGCCACCGGCGAGTTCGCGGCGCGGCGGCGCCACCAGGCGCTGGCCTGGATGTGGCAGCAGATCGATTCGGGCTTGCGCAGCCGCTTTCGCGAGCATTCCGTCGTGAAGGCAGCCCTGGCCGAGCTCTCAGTTTCCGTCGAGACCGGTATGACCACACCGACGGCGGCCGCGCGGCGCCTGCTTGGGTTGATGACCCCTCATTCCTAGTTTGTTCGATCGGAGGTTTTCGTATGCATGACATCATTCACCAGTTGGACGAAAAGCGCGGTCGGGCGGCGCTCGGCGGCGGCCAGAAGCGCATCGACGCCCAGCACAGCAAGGGCAAGCTGACCGCGCGCGAACGCATCGAAATGCTGCTCGACGATGGAACGTTCGAAGAGTGGGACATGTTCAAGGAGCATCGCTGCGTCGACTTCGGCATGGGCGACAGCCACATCCCCGGTGACGGCGTGGTGACCGGCTATGGCACCATCAACGGCCGCATGGTGTTCGTCTTCTCGCAGGATTTCACGGTGTTCGGCGGTGCCCTCTCCGAGGCGCACGCGGAAAAGATATGCAAGATCATGGATCACGCGCTCAAGGTCGGCGCCCCGGTGATCGGCTTGAACGACTCCGGCGGTGCGCGCATTCAGGAAGGCGTCGCCGCGCTCGGCGGCTATGCCGATGTGTTTCAGCGCAACGTCATGGCCAGCGGCGTGATCCCGCAGATCTCGATGATCATGGGTCCCTGCGCCGGCGGCGCGGTGTATAGCCCGGCGATGACCGACTTCATCTTCATGGTCAAGGATTCCTCCTACATGTTCGTCACCGGCCCCGAGGTGGTGAAGACGGTGACGCATGAAGAAGTGACCGCCGAGGAACTCGGCGGCGCAGTGACGCACTCCAGCAGATCCGGCGTCGCCGACCTGGCCTTCGAAAACGACGTCGACGCGCTGTTGCTGTTGCGCCGCTTCTTCAACTATCTGCCGCTCAACAACAAGGAGAAGCCGCCGGTGCGCAGCACCAGTGATCCTGCGGATCGCCTCGATTTCTCGCTCGACACGCTGGTGCCGGACAATCCCAACAAGCCCTACGACATGAAGGAGCTGATTCTCAAGATGGTCGATGACACCGACTTCTTCGAGATCCAGCCCGACCATGCGAAAAACATCCTGATCGGCTTCGCCCGCATGGAAGGCCAGACCGTGGGCATCGTCGCCAACCAGCCGATGGTGCTGGCGGGCTGCCTCGACATCAAGTCATCGATCAAGGCGGGGCGTTTCGTGCGCTTCTGCGACGCCTTCAACATTCCGATCATCACCCTGGTCGATGTGCCTGGCTTCATGCCCGGCACGGCGCAGGAATACGGCGGCATCATCAAGCACGGCGCCAAGCTGCTGTATGCCTATGCCGAATGCACGGTGCCGAAGGTGACGCTGATCACGCGCAAGGCCTATGGCGGAGCCTACGACGTGATGGCCTCGAAGCACCTGCGCGGCGACGTCAACTTCGCCTGGCCCTCGGCGGAGATTGCCGTGATGGGGCCGAAGGGCGCGGTCGAGATCATTTTCCGCGAAGAGAAGGGCGATCCGGTCAAGGTGGCCGAACGCGAGGCCGAGTACAAGGCCAAGTTCGCCAATCCCTTCGTCGCCGGGGCGCGCGGCTTTATTGACGACGTGATCATGCCCAACGAAACGCGCAAGCGCATCTGCCGCTCGCTGGCGATGCTCAAGAACAAAGACATCCAGAATCCGTGGCGCAAGCACGGCAATATTCCGCTGTAAGCGTCGGAGACAAAAACATGTTCAAGAAGATTCTGATTGCAAACCGTGGCGAGATCGCCTGCCGCGTCATCAAGACTGCCCGCAAGATGGGCATTGCCACGGTCGCCGTGTATTCGGAGGCCGACAAGGATGCGCGCCATGTCGAGATGGCCGACGAGGCGGTCTGCATCGGTGCGCCGCCCTCCAAGGAATCCTATCTGGTGATCGACAAGATCATCGCGGCGTGCAAGCAGACCGGCGCCGAGGCGGTGCATCCGGGTTACGGCTTTCTCTCGGAGAACCCGGAGTTCTCGCGCCAACTGGAAGACAACGGCATCATTTTCATCGGCCCCAAGCACTACTCGATGGCCGCGATGGGCGACAAGATCGCCTCGAAGAAGCTGGCGAACGAGGCGAAGGTCAACACCATCCCCGGCTACAACGAAGCCATCGACACGCCGGAGCAGGCCATGGAGATCGCCAAGGGCATCGGCTATCCGGTGATGATCAAGGCCTCCGCCGGCGGCGGCGGCAAAGGCCTGCGCGTGGCCTACAACAGCCGTGAAGCCCACGAAGGTTTTGTCGCTTGCCGCACGGAAGCCAAGAATGCCTTTGGCGACGATCGAATTTTTATCGAGAAGTTCGTCGAGGAGCCGCGCCACATCGAGATCCAGTTGATCGGCGATGCCCACGGCAACACGATCTATTTGTGGGAGCGCGAATGCTCGTTGCAGCGCCGCCACCAGAAAGTCATCGAGGAGGCACCCTCGTCCTTCATCGACCCGGCGACACGCAAGGCCATGGGCGAGCAGGCCGTGGCGCTGGCCAAGGCGGTGAACTACCAGAGCGCCGGCACCGTCGAGTTCGTCGTCGGCAAGGACAAGAGCTTCTACTTCCTGGAAATGAACACGCGCCTGCAGGTCGAGCATCCGGTGACCGAACTGATCACCGGCCTGGATCTGGTGGAGTTGATGATCCGCGTTGCCGCTGGCGAGAAGCTGCCTTTCAGCCAGGACCAGGTCAAGCTTGACGGCTGGGCCATGGAATGCCGGATCAACGCCGAGGACCCCTTCCGCGGCTTCCTGCCGTCCACCGGCCGCCTGGTCAAGTACCTGCCGCCGCCGGAAGTGCATGGCGTGCGCGTCGATACCGGCGTCTATGAGGGCGGCGAGATCTCGATGTTCTACGACTCGATGATCGCCAAGCTGATCGTTCATGCTTCGACCCGCGACCAGGCCATCGCTCGCATGCGGGATGCATTGAACCAGTTCGTGATCCGCGGTGTCGCCTCCAACATCGCCTTCCAGGCCGCGCTGATGCAGAATCCGCGCTTCCTCTCTGGCGACTTCAACACCGGGCTGATCGCCGAGCAGTATCCCAAGGGCTTCAATGCCGCCGACGTGCCGCACGACGATCCGGCGATGCTGGTGGCAGTCGCGGCGGCGATTCACCGCCAGTATCTGGCGCGCAATGCGACCATCTCCGGGCAGATGCCGGGACATGAATTTGTCGCCGGCGAGGATTTCGTCGTGGCACTGGGGGCTACCCAGTACCAGGCCAAGGTGATCGAGGCCGACGGCGGCTGGGATGTCAGTTTTGCCGGCGAGCGCTATGAGTTGCGCTCCGATTGGCAATTTGGCGATCCGCTGTATGTGGCGACGCTCAACGGCCTGGCGATCTGCATGCAGATCGAGCGGCGCGGGCTGGTCTATCGGCTGTTCCATTGGGGCGTGCAGGCCGACATGCAGGTGATGTCGGCGCGCACCGCCGAGTTGCGCGCGCTGATGCCGCTCAAGGCGGCGCCCGACATGTCGAAGTTTCTGCTCTCGCCGATGCCTGGCCTGCTGACACAGATCGCCGTCGCGGCGGGACAGGAGGTCAAGGCCGGCGAAATCCTGGCCAAGATCGAGGCCATGAAGATGGAGAACGTGCTCAAGGCCGAGCGCGACTGCGTGGTGGAGAAACTGCTGGCCAAGCCGGGCGAAAGCCTGGCCGTGGATCAGGCCATCATCGCCTTCAAGTAGACAAGCCTGCGGCAAGCGGCGCTGACACCGATTGGCGCCGTGCCGCCAGCGCCGACTTTTACGGACCCGTCGGATTCGCCTGCGCTCAGAAAGCGAGTTCGATCCGCGCGCCGATCAGCGTCGCGTTGCGAGTCGCTGCTGCGCCGCCTGGATGACGGACATGCTGGACATTGGGCTGCACCTGGAACCATTGCGTGATCGCGACGCGCCAAGTGATCTCGACGGCCTCTTCCGCGGCGACTGTATCGGTGCCGGCGGCTGCCTGCACGGCGCGCCACTTCGGTGCCAGGCGGCCGCGCGTCCAGCCCAGCGCGATACTGTCGTCCGGCCTGCTGGCGAGCGGGCCGCGGACGCGCAGGCCGAGGTTCCACATGCGGTCTATCGAAGTCGAATGGCCGCTGCTGAAGGTATAGCGACCGAAGGCCGTGACATCCCGGTTGGTTTCGCCGCCGAGGCTGAACAGGCTTCGTTCGGCCAGCACATAGCCACCCTGCGAGCGGCGCTGGAGCGGGTTGCCGTCGGCATCGACATCGAGCTGGTCGGGCACGCGATTGCCGTAGCGCCAAAAACCGATGGCATACTTGCTGAGGCCGCCGTATTTTTCGTGGGCCACGAGTTCCGGCGTCGGCCTCACCCTGGATGGGTCGATAGGTTCGAAGGTATGGCCGGTTTCCAGCGGCATCCAGCCAAGCTCGCCGATGACGAACGCGCCGTCGCCCTTGGCAAAGCGGATGGCGGTGGCTTTCGGGCGCGCCGGATCATTGGGTATGCCGTCCATCAGGGCGCCCATGGCATACAGTTCGCGATCCGCGGACAGCAATTTGCCACGGATGCCGAAGGCGGCGTTGTTGAATACCGACGGCGCGTTGGTCAGCGCCAGGTCGGCGGGCGTGCCATAGGCAGGATGGACCAGCGTTGCCGCCGAGTCCATGGTGAAAAACTCGGAATCGATCGGGTAGATGCCGACCAGAACGGACAGACGGTCGTCGATGAATCCCTTCTGCACCCAGGCATGGAACAATCTCGTGGTCTGCACCGGAACCTCGATATTGCTGACGCCCATCAGGCTGCCGGTGCGTCGTGCGTTGATGCCTGCGCCGCCATCGGTGTCGGTGTTCACGTACGCCACCGCATTGTTCCAGCCGAGCAATTTTTGCAGGTCGGCGCGCAGTTTCAATTCGAGGTGAGTGACCGTTTGTCCCCCATCCATGAGGCCGCCGCGATTGCGCAGGCTGTCGAGCTTGAGACCGGCTTCCAGCGCCACGCCGCTCTGCCATAACGCGCTGCGGGCGCCGTTCCAGTCGCCGATCAATGTCGTGCCTGCATAGTCGGGGGCGTCCTCGGCCGCTGCCGCGAACGACCAGGCGAGGCCGGCAAGCAAGGTCATGGTTGTAGCGGGGAGTCGCATGAAGAGGGCTTTCGTGTTTGGTCGTGGTTATGTCGCTGTTCGCGGCCTCGGCTTGCGCAGGGATTCTACTTTCACCGTCGCGCCAGCGCCGACTCTTTGCATGGCGGCGGTGTTCCGATTGACGAATCGCAGGACGACAATGAAACCGCAGCCGACATTTGCGGGATAGCTTACGAGGCGGAGCGCTTGCGCTGGCTGCGGTATTCAATCGTATAGAATTTGGCGGCGATTCCAACCGGCTCGTCCCGCGCCGCATTTCCCTGCTTACGGCATGACGCTGGCTTCCGCGAGCATTGGCCCTCACTGAAACTTCGCTATGTTTCGTTTTCTGTTGTTGTTGTGCTGTTGGGCTTGCCATGTCGGGTCTTCGCCTGCGGCTGTGCGGCTGGCGCCGGGCACTGTGTCGCATCCCCTGGCGGCCGAGGTGTCTGTGCTCGAAGATCCGGACGGCCGCTTGTCGTTGGCAGAGGTGCAGGACCGTGGCGCCGACTTTCGTCCCACGTCGGTGCAGCCAGATGCGGCAATAAATTTCGGCTACTCGTCGTCCGCATGGTGGCTGCGCTTCGAGATCGAGGCCGCTTCGGGCGCGCCGCGCGACTGGCTGCTGGAAGTCGCCTTTCCTACGCTGGACCGCATCGAATACTTCGGCCCCGGCGGCGAACATGTGGTTACCGGCGACCGCCTGCCGTTTGCGGCGCGACCCTTGGTCCATCGCAACTTCGTTTTTCCCGTCCATCTGAATGAATCCGGCACCAGCACGGTCTTGCTGCGCGTCGTCTCGGAAGGCACCCTGACCATTCCCTTGCGCTTGTGGCAGGTACAGGCTTTCTGGCAGGACTCGCAGGCCGGCTACGCCTTGCTTTCGGTGTATTTCGGCATGCTGCTGGCGCTGGCGCTCTACAACCTGCTGCTTTGGGTTTCGCTGCGCGATCACACCTATCTCACCTATGTCCTGTTCGCTGCCAGCATGGCCGTCGGACAGCTTTCCCTCAACGGTTTGGGCAACGAGTTTCTCTGGCCCAACTGGCCGGAATGGGGCAACCTGGCGTTTACCGTCGGTTTCGCCGCGACCGGCCTGTTCGGCGCCTTGTTTACGCGCGGCTTCCTCGCCACGCGGCGCAGCGTGCCGCGCCTCGACGGCGCTGTGACCGGCCTCGCCGCGCTGTTTGCCTTGTGCGTCGTGGCACCCCTGATTGCGCCCTACCGCCTGGCAGCGATCCTCACCTCGCTGACCGGCGTCACGTTTTCCCTGGTCGCGGTAGTGGCCGGTCTGCGCTGCTGGCGCATCGGCCAGCCCGGCGCGCGTACCTTCCTGCTGGCGTGGACCATACTGTTGTTCGGTGTCGCCATCGTCGGTTTGCGCAACCTGGACCTGCTGCCCACCACCTTCGTCAGTTTCTACGCCATGCAGATCGGCTCCGCGCTGGAAATGCTGCTGTTGTCCTTTGCACTGGCCGATCGCATCAACGGCCTGCGCCACGAGAAGGATGCGGCCCAGGGCGAGGCGCTCGCCGCCAAGCAGCAACTGGTGGGCGCCCTGCAACGCTCGGAGGCCAACCTGGAACGGCGCGTCGCGGAGCGCACCGAGGAGCTGGAAGCGGCCAATGCCCGCCTGCGCGAGAGCGAACGCCAATTGCAGGCGCTGGCCCACACCGACGCCTTGACCGGCCTCGCCAACCGTCTGCTGCTCGATGCCCGGCTGTTGCAGTCGATGCAGCATGCGCGGCGCAGCCATGGACTGATAGCGGTGCTGCTGATCGATCTCGACCGCTTCAAGAAGATCAACGACGGTTACGGCCACGCCATCGGCGACGAGGTACTGCGCCTGGTGGCGGAAAAGCTGCGCGTCGCGGTGCGCGAGGTGGATACGGTGGCGCGTCTCGGCGGCGACGAGTTTGTCGTCGTGCTGCATGGTATCGGCGATGTCGCCGATGCGGAGCGGGTGGCGGCCAAGATCGTCGCCGACCTCAGCCAGCCGATGCGCGTGCTCGGCCTGCCGCTGGAATCCGGCGCCTGCATCGGCATCGCCCTGTTTTCCTCGGGCGAGCTGACCACGGCGGAACTGCTGCGCCGCGCGGATCAGGCCATGTATGCGGCGAAGAATGCCGGCGGCGGCTACCGGGTATTCGCGGCTTAAGCCAGCCGCGCGAAGGCTGCGATGACGTCCGCCGGAGCCTGGACCAGTTCGATCAGTACGCCTTCGCCGGCGATCGGGAACTGCTCGTTGGCCTTGGGATGGAGGAAGGTGATGTCATAGCCGGCCGCGCCCTTGCGAATGCCTCCTGGAGCGAAGCGCACGCCCTGCGCCGCGAGCCATTCGACGGCGGCCGGCAGGTCGTCGATCCAGAGTCCGACATGGTTGAGCGGCGGCTCATGGACGGCGGGCTTTTTCGCCGCATCGAGCGGCTGCATCAGGTCGACTTCCACCTTGAAGGGGCCGCTGCCCATGGCCGTGATGTCCTCGTCCACGTTCTCCCGTTCGCTGACGAAATTGCCGGTTACGGTCAGGCCGAACATATCGACCCAGAGTTTCCTCAGGCGATCCTTGGAGGGACCGCCGATGGCGATTTGCTGGATGCCGAGCACCTTGAAGGGGCGCGGATTTGCTTGCTGGGTCATCGGGATATCCTTTGTTCCGGGGTGTGCCGTCCGGCTTACCTGGCCTTGCGCGGTTTTGCGATGCAGTCGCGGATGCGGGTCAGCAGGTCCTCTTCGTCGTAGGGCTTGCCGAGGTAGTGATCGACGCCGATCTCTTCCGCATGTTGACGGTGCTTGTCGGCCGTGCGCGAGGTGATCATGATGATCGGGATATGTTTGAGGCGTTGGTCGGCGCGAATGTTGCGCGCCAGGTCGAAGCCATCCATGCGCGGCATCTCGATGTCCAGCAGCATGACATCGGGGACCACCTCGCGCAACTGCTCCAGCGCATCGACGCCGTCCTTGGCCGTCAGCACGTGATAGCCATGACGCGCCAGCAGGCGGCCGCTGATCTTGCGTACGGTCAGCGAATCGTCGACCACCATCACGGCTGCCGCCGCGGCAGCGGGCTGCAGCGTCGCCGCGGCGACGGCAGTTGCCGACGGCGGGGCGATGCTGCGCGCGACGGCGCGCGCCGCGAGCGCGATCGGGTTGATGATCAGCGCGACTTCGCCGTTGCCCAGCACCGTCGCCCCGGCCAGGCCCGGGACGCGGGCCAGTTGCGGCCCCAGGGCCTTGACCACGACTTCCTGGTTGCCGCTGAGGTTGTCGACTTCCAGCGCGACGCGTTCGGTGCCGCCCTTGATCAGCAGTATCCAGTGCCGCCGCGCCGGTGGCGGTATGGCGCCGGTGTCGCCGAGCAGCCCGGCGAGATAATGGTAGGGGTAGCGCTTGCCCAGCCACTCGGCGACGCCGGCGTCACGGATTTCTGCCGCGGCATCGGGCTTGTGTTCGTTGGCCTGCTCGATCATCGATGACGGAATGGCGTAGCGGCGATTTCCGGCGCCAACCAGCACCACTTTGGTGACCGCCAGTGTAAGCGGCAGGTAGATGCGGAAGGTGGCGCCCTGGCCGGTGGTCGTGGTGACTTCGATGCGGCCGCCGAGGCTGGTCGTCTCGCTCTTCACCACGTCCATGCCGACACCGCGGCCGGCGAGCGCCGTCAGTTCGTCGGCGGTGGAAAATCCGGGTTGAAAGATGAGCTGGATCAGGCTTGCTTCGTCGATCGTCGCGTCCGCTGCAATCAAGCCGCGTTCGACGGCGCGCCGGCGAATGCGCTCGAAGTCGAGGCCGGCGCCGTCGTCGGCGATGGCAATCACGATTTCATTGCCTTCCTGCGCCAGCGACACGGTGATCTGGCCAATCGCTTCCTTGCCCGCCGCCGCACGCGCGTCGCGGTCTTCGAGGCCGTGGGCGACGCTGTTGCGCAGCAGATGCTCAAGCGGGCCGGCCATCTTGTCCAGCACGGAACGGTCGAGTTCGGTCTGGCCGTGACGGATATCCAGGTTGGCGCGTTTTCCAGAATCCTTGGCAGCCTGCCGCACCACGCGATGCAGGCGCTCGGCCAGGCTTTCGAAGGGCACCATGCGCACGCCCATCATGCGCTGCGAGAGTTCGCGGGAGAGGCGCGCCTGTGCCACCACGGCGGCATTGGCATGGTCGAGGTTGCGCATCAGGTTCTGCTGCACCGTGGCCACGTCGTTCACGCTTTCCGCCATCATCCGCGTCACCTCCTGGAAGCGGGTGAAGCGGTCGAATTCGAGCGGATCGAACTGCTGTCCGCGCTCGTTCGCCAGCGCTTGCTGCGACTGCATCTGCGATTCGGCCTGGATTTCCACCTCGCGCAGTTGCTTGCGCAGGCGAATCACGTTTTCCGTCAAATCGAACAACGATGCCTTCAATGCCAGAAGGTCGCCCTCGATCCGGCCGCGGGCGATGGCGACCTCGCCGGCTTCATTGACCAGTTGGTCCACCAGGCTCGCGCGCACCCGCAGGTATACCTGCGGCGCGGGCACGAAGGCGGTGGGCGCGGTTGCCGTTACGGCATGGGTCGGTGCCGCCTCCTCATGCGCAAGCGGCGGCGGCTCGGTTGCCTGCGCTTCGACGGAGACATCGGCGCCGGTCGCAGGACGCTGCGCTGCCTGCGGCCCGGCTGCGGCTGCCCGGGGATTGCGCAGGTGCTCGATCAGCATCGCTGCACGGTCGTAAGAGGTTTCCAGTCCGTCGATGACCGTCGGTTGCACCGATTGCATGGCGGTCGCCTGGTCGATGCGGTCTTCCATCGAATGCAACAATTCGCCGCAGCCCATGGCACCGGCCATGCGCGCACTGCCTTTGAGCGTGTGCAGGGCACGCTGCAGGGCGCGGGCAATTTCGCCGTCGGTCGGCGCGGCACGCCATTCGCGCAGCCCTTCGCCGATCTCGCGCATGAGGTCGACGCTTTCCTCAAGAAAGAGTGGCAGTACCTGCGGATCGACTTCGTCTTCAAGCCGCGTTGCGCGGCGCTCCGCCGCGGTCAGGCTGATTTCCGGCACGGCCGGTCCCGCCGGCGGTTCGCCGGGTTCATGCGGCGCGGCCTGTCCGGGCGTCTCGACAGCCGGTATTGCCGCGGGAAGTTCGGCTGCCGCAATGGCCACCGGCAACATCGCGTTCAGCTCGGCGGTGAGATCAGCCTCTTTGCCCGGCATGCGCCGCTCGGCGACGGCGCCGAGCATGCCTTCGAGGGCACCGGCGCAGCGCGCGAAAACAAAACGCTGCGCCTCGGTGGGGATTGCCTCCATCAGCGACAGGCGCACCAAGGCATCCTCCAGGGCGCGGGAGAGGCTGGAAATCGACATGAAGCCGGTGGCCGCGGAAATGCTGGCTGTGGTGTGCGCGGCGCGGATCGCCTCGTTGCCGGGGACCTCTTCGAGGCCAAGGCGGGCCTGCAGCGTGGCAACGTGTTCGCGGGTTTCGCCGAGATACAGGTTGTAGAGCGTGGACGCGACTTCCAGATCGCCGACGCGGACCGGCGGCGGGGCCGGGAAGGAGACAACCTCGGCGGAAGGCTGGATTTCCTTCGCGGCTTCTGCCGGCAAGTTTTCTGCGGCAGGCGCGGGTTCAAACGCGGCTTCCTCGGCTGTCGTTTCCTCTGACGGTCTTTCTTCGGGTCGAGTCTCCTCTGGCGGGACTGCTTCAACAGTCGGCGCTGGCGCTGCGGCGATCTCGGCCTCCGCATCTTCCGCTCCGCCCAGAACCCGGCAGCGCCGGACCAATTCGACATCGTCGAAATGGCTGCCGCCGCCGGATTCGAGTTGCGTGACCCAGGCCTTGAAAATCTCCGCCGCCAGATCGAGCATGTCGAGCAGGGCGGGAGAGGCGGTGCGCGCCTCATGCAGCCAGCCGTTGAGTACCTGCTCCACGGCCCAGGCCGCTTCGCCCAGTTCCGTCAGGCCGACCATGCGGCCGCTGCCCTTGAGGGTGTGGAAGCTGCGGCGCAGCGTTAGCAACGGGCCCTGGTCGCTTGGCGCGGCATGCACCAGCGGCAGATGTTCGCCGATGGTTGCCAGTACTTCGCGGGCTTCCTCAAGGAAAATCGAGAGCAGCTCCGCGTCCACTTCTTCCGCGCTGGCATCCACCAGTCGCGAGGCTTCGGCCGACGGGGCCGGGGTTTCGACAGGCGCGGCGAGGGGCGTTGGCGGAAGTTCGGGCGGGGCTGCCGGCACCTCGACTTCGAAGTCGGGCAGCGCTTCGGCAGCGGTCTGCTCGGCACTCGGTAGGGGTTCCGGTATCGGCGGGGCCGCGACAGGGGGCTCCTCGCCCCGATCCGTTGCTGGCGGCATAGCGGCTTCCACCGCAACCGGCTCGGCTTCCCCGCTGCCGGGAGTGGCGGCGGATTTCTGCGGTTCGAGCAGGGCATCGATATCGGCCGCGCCGCTTTGCAGTTGGGCGACGAAGAAACCCAGTGCAGAAAGCTTTTTCGCCACGTCCTCGAAGTCGCCGGGCTGCGGCGTGAAGCCTGCTGCGGCGAAGCGCTCGACTGCCTGCGCGCATTCATCAAGTATGGCATTGGCGCGATCCTGGCCCAGCACCATGAGCGCGCCCCGGATCTGGCCGATCGGATGCTGCAGCGCGGCCAGCGTGGCCTGGCGCGAAGTGTCGCGGAAGAACGCATCCAGCGTCTGTTCGATGGCGCCAAGATTGGAACGGATTTCGCGCGCTACCGATTCGAGCAGCAGGCGCTCCTGGGCGCGACGCGACATGGCGTCGAGATGCGGCAATGCCAGCATGCCGAGTTCCTCGCCACGCCCGAGTGCGGCGAGACGGTCGACAACGGTATTTGCCGAATGCGCAAAGTCGGCATCCAGCGACTGGAAATTCTCCAGCGCCGATTCGGCGAGCAGCAGCGCCGTGGCGATCTCCAGTGCCATGATCTCGTTGTGGCGGGTAGGATCGCGGCGCAACTGGTCGGTCAGTTCGAGAATGGCCGCGGTCAGCCGCGCGTAGTCGGCTTGCCCGGTCGCCGCGCCTTCTTCGGCGATTTTCGCCGTGCGTTCGTGGAATGGCGGCAGCGCCGCTGCGCTGCCGGCGCACAGGCGGTTCCAGTCTTCCTTGGCGGCCGCCAGGAAGTCGCGCAAGCGCCGGATATGGGGCAGCAGGCGTTCGGTTTCCGAGGGCGTTGCCGCCGGCACCATGCCGTCCAGACGGTAGGCGGCGCGCACGATGGCCAGCGCCTCGCCGCCCTTGGTCGCGCAGGCGGCCAGATAGAGCGCCTCGCGCAAGATCTTTTCGTCCGGCTCGGCCTGGGTTTCGATCAGCTTCTTGGCCTGCGCGCCCAGGCGCATGGCAAACCGCTTGGCCTCGGTCGCGTCGGGCAGGCCGTCGGCGGCAAGCGCCTCGAGCACGCCCAGCGCAATCCACCAGTAGGCGCGCGCGGCGGGCGTGCCGCGGGTCATTTCGATCATGGCGACCGCGACCTTCATCTCGGCGATGCCTTTGGGATCGCTCTTGAGCCACTTCAGGAGGCCGCGCTCGAAACCCAGGCGCGCCGCCTTGAGGCGTGCCGCGAGAGACTCGGGGCTCAGGGGCGGAGATTCCTTGTCGCGCTTCGGCGGGCGCTGGGTGAGGTCGGGGAAAAACAGGTCGGCGGGTACGGGCGCGGGCCGCCCGCGCGCCACGGCCATCGCGCTATAGGGAATAAAAAGCTTCAGCGGCTGGTCGGGGTGGCCCACCATCAGGTCGTCGAGATAACCACGCAGCGCGGCAAACCCATCCTGCGCCGCGGCTATCGCGGCGGCCACGTCCGGCGCTGCGCCATCGGCCAGCGCCGCCAGCAGTTGTTCGATCGCATTGGCGAATTCCGTGATGCCGTCAAGGCCGACGATGGCCAGCGCGCCGTGGGCCTGGTGCATGCCGGCACGCGCCTTCTGTAACCCGCCGCCGGCAGGGTCGGCTGCGTACGCGGCGAGATCGTGTCCGGCGCGCTCCAGCGCAAGGTCGATTTCACCCTTGACCCAGGACAGCGGACCGATGTCGAGATCCATGCTCATGACAGGCTATACACTGCGACGGGGTCCATGACGTTGTCGTTCACACCTTGAAGCCGGAAACCGAGCCCTTGAGTTCGACCGCGAGCTCGGTCAGTTCGCCGATCGATACCGCGGTTTCCTGGGTGTTGGTGGTGGTCTGGCCCGTGATGTGAAGAATCCCCTGCATCGAGTCCGCCACCTTCGTGGCGATGTCGGCCTGCGCCTGGGTGTCGCTCGAAATCGCTTCGATCAGGCGGGCCAGATCCTGCGACACGCTGGAGATTTCGTTGAGCGCCTGGCCGGCGGCATCCGACAGCTTGGCGCCTTCCACCACGCCTTGCGTCGAATGTTCCATGGCCGCCACGGCGTCGTGGGTGTCGGTCTGGATGGTCTTGACGATGGCGGCGATCTGCTTGGTCGCCTCGCCGGAGCGTTCGGCCAGGCGCTGCACTTCTTCGGCCACCACCGAGAAGCCGCGCCCCGCCTCGCCGGCCGAGGCGGCCTGGATGGCGGCGTTGAGGGCCAGCACGTTGGTTTGTTCGGTAATGTCGGAAATCAGTTCGACGATCTCGCCGATCTCCTGCGAGGATTCGCCAAGCCGCTTGATGCGCTTGGAAGTCTCCTGGATCTGGCTGCGAATTTCGTTCATGCCCGAAATCGAGTTCGCTACGGCGGCGGCGCCTTTCTGCGCGGCGTCGAGCGAGGCGCGTGCGACGCGGGCCGATTCCAGGGCCGAGGAAGATACCGTCTTCATCGAGTCGGCCATTTCGAGAACCACTGCGTTGGCGTTCTGGATTTCGGCCGACTGCACCTTGGTGGCGGCCAGCAGTTCGTTGGAGGTGCTTTGCGCGGCGGTCGAGGCGCGGGTTACGCGTTCGGCGGCATCGTTGATGCGACGGACCAGTACCGCGAGTTCCTCGACGGTGTAATTCACCGAGTCGGCAATGGCGCCGGTGATGTCCTCCGAAACGGTGGCGCGGACCGTCAGGTCGCCGTCGGCGAGGTCGCCCATTTCGTTCATCAGGCGCAGGATGGCGCCTTGCGTGGCATCCTTGGCGGCTTCTGCGAGGCGCCGCTGGTGGTTGGCCTCATCGCTGCGGCGCAGACCTTCGTCGTTGAAGGCCTTGACCATCAGCACCAGCATCACCAGGGCCAGCGAGCCGAAGATGGCGGCAGAGAGCGAGGTGGCCTCCTGCGCCGCGATCTCGCTTTCATAGGTCTTGACCAGATTCTCGGAAATCGAGGTCAGTCCGCGCCAGCCGGTGACCAGGGTATTGCCGGCATTGCGCGCCTGCACCAGCGGCTTGAGATCGCCGGACAGGACGGCAATGGCCGGCTCCATGGCTTTCAGGCTCTTTGCCAGTTGGGTGCCGGCGGGCGCCAGTTCCAGCGCGCCGGCAATATCCTTCGCCAGCTGCACGGCCAGGGTTTCATCGAAGCCGGGCGCCAGGGCGAGCTGGGTGGACGCGCGCAGGATGCGCTCGGTCAGGTAGGGCAGCTTGCCGCCGGCGGCCTCTGCCGCTTCGGTCATCGCATGACCCTGCTGCACCGATTCGCTGGCCAGGCGACCGATCGCCGCCAGGCGGCTTTCCTGCGCCAGCAACTGGCCGACGATCGCGCTGCGCTTGCTCCAGACATCGCGTAATTCGTCAAGCGCCGGCCGCGAATCGACGCTGGTGGCCGACACCTTGGTGCCCTTGACTTCGCCGCCTTCGATCAGGCCTTCGAGCAGTTTGCCGAAGTTGTTGCGGACATCGCGCAGTTCGGCGAAGCCCTCCGGATGTCCTTGCATTGCGCCGAGCGCGGCTTTGGGAATTTGCTGGGTCAACGGCGCTATGTGGCGCGCTACCGACAGGTAGCCGGTACCCCGCGCCGTGGCCTGGCCTTGCATGAAGATGGCGGCGATCGTAATCAGCAGGCTGAGCAGGAATATCGTACCGAGGATGCGGAACTGGAGCTCGACGCTGAGGTACCCGATCAGCGGCAGGACTTTGCGGCGTGGCGCTTCCGTAGCAGCAGGCGCGGCGGTTTTGCGGAACAGCGACTTGAGATCGAAGGCCATGGCGGGTTCTTTCCGGAACGCTCAGAGAGCGATGTCGAGATAGTTGGGGTCGGCCAGCAAAGCCGGGATGCGCAACTGGGTCCAGATGACGTCCTGTGTATCCTTGAAGCGGCCGCCCAGCCAGGGCGGGACTTCGTGCGCCGTAGTGCCGGCGCCGACTTCGCTTGCCGCATGCATCTGCAATTGCGGCCGCAGTCCCAACGCGCGTCGAACCAGCAGTGCGCTGTTGATGCCGTGCCGGGCGCCGACCAGCAGCAGGCGCGACTGCGCGTTGCAAGGCGTCGGCGCGCCGCCGCGCCAAGCAGAAAAATCCACCACGGCGTAGAGCACGCCACGAATGTTGGCGATGCCGGCGAACCACGGCTTGGTCAAGGGTGCCGGCGTGAGCAACGGCAACGGCGCCACTTCGCCCGAGTCGGCCAGATCGATCAGCCAGCGACTGCCGCCGGGAAGATCGTCGGAGCCGGATTCGATGCCGAGCAAGGCCTGCCCGCCTTCGCCGCGTTTGGCGGACAGCAGCCGCTCGGAGAGGCTTTGCTGGAACTCGCGCAGGCTGATGCGATTGGCCATGGCGGGGGCTTAGCCGAGAGCGGCGATCTTGGCCAGCAAGGTCGGGCCGTTGATGGGCTTGGTGATGTAATCGCGCGCGCCCTGGCGCATGCCCCAGACCTTGTCGGTCTCCTGGTTCTTGGTGGTGCAGATGATGACGGGAATGTCCTTGGTCGCTTCGTCCTTGGACAAGGCGCGGGTAGCCTGAAAGCCGTTGGCCCCGGGCATCACCACATCCATGAGAATGAGATCGGGCTTGGTCTGCCTGGCCCGTTCGATGCCCTCTTCGCCGTTTTCGGCGGTACTGACCTGGAAGCCGTTGCCCAGCAGCAATTGGCTCAGGATGTGGCGTTCGGTAGGGGAATCGTCAATGATCAGAACGGTCTTGATGGGCATGGTGGCTGGCTCGCGAGAAAATCATTGGCGCGCAGCGTGTGCGGCAACGGTTTTGAGGAGGCTCTCCTTGGTGAAGGGCTTGGTCAGGTATTCGTCGGAACCGACCATGCGTCCGCGCGCACGGTCAAAGAGGCCATCCTTGGAGGACAGCATGATCACCGGGGTGGCTGCGAATTTCGGGTTCTTCTTGATCAGCGCGCAGGTCTGATAGCCATCGAGTCGCGGCATCAGGATGTCGCAGAAAACCACATCGGGCTGGTGATCGTTGATCTTCGCCAGCGCATCGAAGCCGTCCTCGGCCAGCACCACCTGGGCTCCGGCCTGCAGCAGGAAAATTTCCGCAGTCCTGCGGATGGTGTTCGAATCGTCGATCACCATCACCTTGATGCCGGAAAGCTGGGGTATTTCGCTCACGTCACTCCATGCCGGATGCAAACTTCAACGGTGGCGAGCAGGGGCGCAACAACACAAACGTCATGGAATCCCCTTCCTTCACGAGCGCTGCCCATGTCCTCCCGCCGCCGTAAGGTTGCTGCGTTTGAATCAAGGTAGCGCCTCGCCGCCTTAATCATACTTAGATTCTGACCATTTCAAAGTCATCCTTGCGCGCACCGCATTCCGGGCAGGTCCAGTTGGGGGGGATGTCGCCCCATCGGGTGCCGGCCGCCAGGCCTTCGTCCGGCAGTCCGGCCGCTTCGTCGTAGATGAAACCGCAGATCAGACACATCCATTTTGAATAATTCGGTTCGCTGGTCATGACGCGGCTGTAGGGTTATCTCCCCGTGCGCTGGCGTCGGGGACGGTATCCGTTCGGATAGAATCGCAGAATATTAACCCAAGCCGCTCACCGCCCGATATGTCCGGGTCGGGTCAGGAAATTTATGACCGTTGCCGTTCCCGCCAGCCTGTCGCCGCCCATCGTGCTGACCTTCGCTGCCTCCGATCCCACCGGCGGCGCCGGGCTGCAGGCCGATATCCTGACGCTGGCCAGCCTCGGCTGCCACCCGCTGTCTGTCGTCACGGCGATTACCGTACAGGACACGGCGGGCGTCGAGGGCGTGTTGCCGATCGATGCCGAGTGGGTGGCCGATCAGGCCCGCGCCCTGCTCGAAGACATGCCGGTGGCGGCGTTCAAGCTGGGCATGCTGGGCAGCGTCGAGGTCATCGCCGCAATCGCCGAAATCATTTCGGACTACCCCGATATTCCCGTGGTGCTCGATCCGGTGCTGGCCTCGGGGCGCGGCGACCAGTTTGCCGACGAGGAGATGATCGAGGCCATGATCGGCCTGCTGCTGCCCCAGACCACGCTGCTGACGCCCAACAGCCTGGAGGCGCGGCGCCTGGCGCAGGAGATCGGGGAGGCCGGCGAAGATAGCCGCCTCGGGCCGGATCTCGCCGACTGTGCCCACCGCCTGATCGATGCCGGATGTGAGTACGTGTTGGTGACAGGGACCCACGAAGGCACGCCGCAGGTCATCAATACGCTCTACGGCAGCCACGGCACTGTGCGCACCGATCGCTGGGACCGCCTGCCGGGCAGCTATCATGGCTCGGGCTGCACGCTGGCCTCGGCCATTGCGGCCCACTTTGCCAGCGGAGTCAACGTCGCCGAAGCAGTGATGGGTGCCCAGGAATACACCTGGCGCACGCTGGCCGCCGGCTTTCGGCCCGGCATGGGACAATTCATTCCCGACCGCTTGTTCTGGTCGCGGGAAGAGGATGACGAGGCGGATGAAACCTGATGTGCGGCATCTGATCGAGGGTATCGTGCGATGAAGCTCGCAGGCCTGTGCGCGGTCACGGTCGACGACCACCTGTTGCCGCGTCTTTCGGCGCTGGTCAAGGCGGCGCTGGACGGGGGGGCGCCACTTGTCCAATACCGCAACAAGGTGGCGCCACACCCGCTGCGCAGGGCACAGGCGGCCGAGATGCTGCGCATCTGCCGCGCCTCGGGCGCCAAACTGATCATCAACGACGATGTCTGGCTGGCGGTGGAGATCGGCGCCGACGGCGCCCACATCGGACGCGACGACGCGCCCGGAGGTTCGCTCGCCGCGGCGCGCGATGCCCTGGGACCAAAGCGCATCCTCGGCGTCTCCTGCTACAACGAACTTGCCCGCGGCGAAGAAGCTGCCGCCGCAGGTGCCGACTATCTTGCCTTCGGCACCATGTTCCCCTCGCGCACCAAGCCCGCGGCGGTGCGCGCGCCGCTGGAGCTGCTGGGTGCCGCGCGCAAGCGCTTTGGCTTGCCGATCGCCGCCATCGGCGGCATTACGCTCGACAATGCGCCGCAGGTGATCGCCGCCGGCGCCGACATGATTGCCGTGGTCAGCGACCTGTTCGACGCGATGGACATCAAGGCGCGGGCGGAAGCCTATCAGGCGCTGTTCGAGCCAGGCGCGCGGCGGGTATCCTGAGCGGCGCCGACGCCTTCCCCCGCTTTACCGGATAAACAGGACTCTGTCATGACTCGCAACGAAGAACTCTTCACTCGTGCCCAGAAAACCATTCCTGGCGGCGTCAATTCGCCGGTGCGGGCCTTCCGCTCGGTGGGCGGCGCGCCGCGGTTTTTTGCGCGCGGCGAGGGTGCCCGGGTCTGGGATGCCGACGGCAGGTCCTATATCGACTATGTGGGATCCTGGGGTCCGCTGATTCTCGGCCACGCCGATCCCGACACCGTGTATGCGGTGCAGGAGGCCGCGGCGAAAGGGCTTTCCTTCGGCGCGCCGACCGAGGCCGAGATCGAACTGGCCGAATTGCTGGTGCAGCGGGTGCCGAGCATGGACATGGTGCGCCTGGTCTCCTCCGGCACCGAGGCCACCATGAGCGCCATCCGCCTGGCGCGCGGCTTTACTGGGCGCGACGCGATCGTCAAGTTCGAGGGCTGCTACCACGGGCATGGCGACAGCCTGCTGGTCAAGGCCGGCTCGGGTCTGCTGACTTTCGGCAACCCGTCCTCGGCGGGAGTGCCGGCGGATCTTGCGCAACACACTCTGGTGCTCGACTACAACGATGCTCAGGGCCTGCGCGAGGCCTTCGCCACACATGGCAAGAGCATTGCCTGCGTGATCGTCGAGCCGGTGGCCGGCAACATGAACCTGATTGCGCCCAAGCCCGAATTCCTCGCAGCGATGCGCGAACTGTGCACCCAGCACGGGGCGCTGCTGATTTTCGACGAGGTGATGACCGGCTTTCGCGTCGGCCCGGGGTCGGCGCAGGGCCTGTATGGCATCACGCCGGACCTGTCGACCTTCGGCAAGGTGGTCGGCGGCGGCATGCCGCTCGGCGCCTTCGGCGGCCGGCGCGACATCATGGAGAAAATTGCGCCGCTGGGTCCGGTGTACCAGGCCGGCACCTTGTCGGGCAATCCGTTGTCGGTGGCGGCGGGCCTGGTTACGTTGAAGAAGATCGCCGCGCCAGGCTTTTACGAAGCACTGGCGGCGAAGACCAAAGCCCTGGTCGAGGGGCTGGCTGCCGCCGCGCAACGGCGCGGCGTGAAGTTCTCGGCACAGTCGGTGGGCGGCATGTTCGGCGTCTATTTCGCCGCCACGCCGCCGACCTCCTATGCCCAAGTGATGGTCACCGACAAGGACGCCTTCAACCGCTTCTTCCACGCCATGCTGGATGCCGGCTTCTACCTGGCGCCCTCGGCCTTCGAGGCGGGTTTCGTCTCGGCCGCGCACAGCGATGCCGACATCGCCGCAACGGTGGCGGCGGCCGAGGCGATCTTCGCTGCCGGCTGAGAGTCGGCGCTGGCGGTATGGCGACCATGCCGGTTCTCAGCTCCGCGGCGGCCTGGATCGTCCTTCTGGTCGCCGGCTTGTGCGAAGTGGCCTGGGCCATCGGCCTCAAATACACCGAAGGCTTCACGCGTCTGACCCCGAGCGCCTGGACGCTGGCGGCGATGGCCGCCTCGGTGCTGCTGCTGGCCTGGTCGTTGAAAACCTTGCCGGTGGGCACTGCCTATGCGGTGTGGACCGGCATCGGCGCGGTCGGCACGGCGCTACTTGGCATGGCGCTGTTCAATGAATCGCGCGAGGTCGCCCGGCTGGTTTGCATCGGCCTGATCGTGGCCGGCATCCTCGGCCTCAAGCTGGTGACGAAGTAGCGCCCGACGTCGGCGGCGCTCAGGCCTCGCGTCCGGCGCGCCGGGCGGCGAGCAGCTTCCTCGCCTTGCGGGTTTCCAGCCAGCGCAGCGTGACGTAGGTGCCCCAGCCGACGAGGCCCATGGCGACGACGAAGGCGCCGTAGGAAACCGGCCAGGGGATGCCCTGGGTCATCATCGAGAACTCGCTCATGCCGCCGATGCCGGCGATGATGTTGAGCGGGACGAACACCACGCTGATGGTGGTCAGTTTGGATATGCGTTTGTTCTGGTTGATGTTGATGAAGCCGACCGTGGCATCCATCAGGAAGTTGATCTTGCCGAACAGGAAGGACGTGTGCCCATCCAGCGAATCGATGTCGCGCAGGATTTGGCGGACGTCGTCGTGCTGGTCGCTGGACAGCAGCCGGCTGCGCATCAGGAAAGAGAGCGCGCGTCGGGTATCGAGGACGTTGCGCCGGATGCGGCCATTGAGGTCCTCTTCATTGGCGATATCGGAAAGAATCTCGGCCGCCTCGTCGTCGGTGACCTGCGGCGTCAGTACAGTACGGCTGACCTTCTCCAGTTCGGCGTAGATGTCCTCCAGCGCATCGGCGGAGTATTCGACGTCGGCGTCGTAAAGGTCGAGCAGCACGTCCTTGCCGTCGGTGACGTAGCCCGGCTGGATCCGCGCGCGCAGCCGCTGCAGGCGGAACACCGGCAGCTCCTCGTCGCGCATCGAGAACAGGATATTGTTGTGCAGGACGAAGGCCACCGCAACGTTGCGCGATTCGTCCTCCTTGTCGAGCAGGAAGTCCGAGTGCAGATGCACCGCAGCGTCTTCGTCGATATAGAAGCGCGCCGATTCCTCGATATCGGTGAGGTCGTCGGCATCCGGCAGGTCGAGGTCGAAGATGTCCTTGACCCACCTCCTTTCCTCCTTCGATGGGGCGAGCAGGTCGACCCAGATCGGCGCTGTGGCGGCGAGGTCTTCCTTGCTGTCGATCTGGATCTGGCGCAGGCGGCCGTTCTTCAACTCGAAGGCGTTGACCGTCGCCGGCTTGCGCTGGGCTTCGTTCGCCTGCTGTGCGCGAGGCATGTCGCCGGGCGGTGCAGCGGGAGCTTCGTCCGGCTCCTCTCCCAGTGAGTCCTGCAGGGCGTCGGATAGCTCCTCGAGTACGTCCTCGCCCTGTTCCTTGTCCAGCAGTTCCCAGACCTGGACGCTCTCGTCGGGCGGCAGCGCATCGAGGATGCGCGCCACGGATTCCGCGGCCAGCGGTTCCAGTCGCGCGCGCAGCGCCGTCCATTCCTGGCGGCGTATCAGGTCCTCGACCTCGCGCAGGGTCTCCTGCTCTTCGGCGCGCTGGCGCGCCTCGGCATCGTCTTCAACGGGCGGGTTCAGGATCTCGGACATGGCGGCCGTATTCTAGTCGCCTTCGTCATGATTCATGGCACTTCCGCGCCACCCATGCGGCCGAGAATCAGTTGGGCGCGGCCGTTCAGGTAAGCCGACCAGGGATTGCGTTCGTAGCGGCGCGGGGCGGGCAGCATGACCGCCAGCCGCGCCGCCTGTTCGGCACCGAGCTGGGCCGCGGAGATGCCGAAATAGCGCCGTGCGGCGGCCTCTGCGCCGAATACGCCGTCGCCCCATTCGACGACGTTGAGATAGACCTCGAGGATGCGCCGCTTGTCCCACAGCAGCTCGATCCAAACCGTGATGATGGCCTCTTCGGCCTTGCGCAAAACCGACTTGGTCGGCGACAGCAGCAGATTCTTCGCCAGTTGCTGGGAGATGGTGGAGCCGCCGGCCACCACCTTGCCTTTCTTCTGGTTCTTTTCGATGGCCTTCTGTATGCCCTCCCAGTCGAAGCCCTCATGATCGATGAACTTGTCATCCTCGGCGGCGATCACGGCGCGCTTGAGGTGCACCGAAATTCGTTCGTACGGCACCCACTGACGCTTGATCTCGGCTTTCGGGTTCTTTTGCCGCGCTTCATCGAGGCGCTGACTCTGGAAACTGGTGGTGCCGGGATTCACCCATTTCCACCAGATCACCCAACCCAGGTACCAGCCTTGCCAGAGCAGCAGCAAACCCGCGATTGCCGCGAGCCCCACTTTGAGCCAGCGCGGCGCGGGTCTCATGATCGACATTTCCCCTCACCCGCTTTCCGGGAAAGGGGGTGAGGGTAGTTCGGTCGGCCAGATGCCGACCTCCAGGTGATACGCTGCGCCCGCCTTGGGGCGGTCCGGCGCCAGTCATTCATGACGCCTTGAGCGCTGCCAGTACCGGCGCGGTATGCGGGCGCACCCCACGCCAGACGAAGAAGGCCTCGGCGGCCTGCTCCACCAGCATGCCGAGCCCGTCGGCAACGCGAGCGTCGGCGTCGCGCGCCTGATTCATGAAGGGCGTGACGCGGCCATAGACCATTTCATAGGCGACGCAGCGCGGCGCGAAAACGGAAGTCGGCAGTGGCAGTACGGCGCCGCTGAGCCCGGCCGAGGTGGCGTTGATGACGAGGTCGAACGCTCGCCCGGCGAGGCCGGGAAAGCCCATGCCATCGGGTGTTACGCCGACCGTGCAGCCGGGCAGTCGGGAAAACGAATTGGCAAACTCAAGGGCCAGGCGGGCCGCCGTTTCCTCGGTGCGATTGGCAATCACCAGTTCGGCGGGATCTTCCAGCAGCAGCGGCAGGATCACGCCGCGTGCGGCGCCGCCGGCTCCCAGCAGAAGGATGCGGCGCCCGGCCGGGTCGCAGCCGAGATTGTGCTTGAGGTCGCGCACCAGTCCCGCGCCATCGGTGTTGTCGCCGATGATGGCGCCTGCTTCGAAGCTCAGGGTATTCACCGCACCGGCGGCTTCAGCGCGGGGCGTGCGTTGCGCGGCAAGGCGGAAGGCCTCTTCCTTGAACGGCACGGTAACGTTGGCGCCGCGGGCCGGCCCCTCGCCCGCCGCAACGAAGGCATCTACGGCGGCAGCGAAGCCATTGCGCTCCGCCAGGATGGCCTGGTAGCTGATGTCCTGCCCGGTCTGCGCCGCGAACAGCGCGTGGATGCGGGGCGACTGGCTGTGCCCGATAGGGTTGCCGAAAACGGCGTAACGATCAGTCATGAAGGCTATGGCGGTCGGAGTCAGTCCGAACGCAGGCGATCGGCGTTGGTGAAGGTCCAGGTACGGGTGATCTCCAGCACGTCGGTGTCGCGCCGGATGGCGTCGGGAAAGGCGGCGTAGGGCGCGGCCATCTGCACGATGCGGCGCGCGGCGTCGTCGAGCAGGCTCTTGCCCGAGGAGCGGCTGACCTCGACGCGCTCCAGGTCGCCGTTGGCCTTGATGATCACGGTCAACACCAGGCTGCCGTAGAGGCGGCCCCTGACGGCATCGGGGTAGTTCAGGTTGCCGATGCGTTCGATCTTCTGCCGCCAGTCCTCGACGTATTGCGCGAAGCGGTACTCCTCGACCCGGGCGCCGATGAATTTCTTGCGCGGCCGCTGGTTGTACTCGTCCAATTGGCGTGAGATCTGGCCCTCGATGCGGGCGATGGCCAGCGCGCTATTGGCAAGGTCGACCCCGGAACGGCTGGGTTCCGGGGTCGGCGTCGGCTTGTTTTGGTTCTTGTTCGCGGCAATGGCTTTTTCGCTCGCCAGCCGCGTCAGCATTTCCTGCTGCTGCGCTTCGAGTTCGGCGACGCGACGCTGCGCTTCGAGCAGTTCGCGGCCTTCCCTGGTATTCGGCGATGGCGGCAGCGGCGTCCTGGCGCGACGGTCTTCCTCGGTGTTGCCGCCGCCATCGAGACTGGTTTGTGCCTTGGCCTGCGCCTTGTTGGGTCGGCTCTTGCTCTTGCTGTTGACCAGGATCACGTCGAGCGCCCGTTCGCGCGCCTTGTCGATGAAATCCGGCGGCGTGAAGCGAATCGCGAGGACGACAGCGTGGATCAGCAGCGAGGCGCCCAGCGCCAGGGTCAGGTTGCGTCGCGGTGCATCCATTGCGGCGAAAAACGCCGGCATGGGCGGCAGAAAAGATCCGGAGGCGCGCGACGGACTGGGGGAGTTTGGCATGACTTCGCCGATTTTACTCCCCGACTTCCTCGTCCTCTGCGCCGCCGAAGGCGGCATCAGAGCCTTGATTCGAGGCCAATTCAGGCGCCAGTTCGAGATAGCGGAAGCGCCCCTCCGCCTCCAGCAGGTCGATCGCCTCGACGCTCAGTCGCACCCGCGCTCCGCGCGGCAGTTCGGGCAGCGAAGGGACGCGGATCACCAGCGGAATGCTGTCGAGGCGCACCAGGGACTCGCGCAGCACTTGCGCCAGCACCACCTGTCGGTCCTCCTGCAGCAGCCAGCGCAGGCACCAGTAGCGTTCCATGCCGCGCTGGAATTCGGCATAGGCGGCATAGGTCAGCTCGAAATCGCGCATCGCGGCCAGCAGCTCAGCCGACTTCGGTGCGCCCTTCTGTCCGAACGGCGGCGGTTCATTGTTCAGCAGCGCGATCAGCTGCCACTGGTTGAGCAGGTCGCAATAGCGCCGCAAGGGCGAGGACGACCAGGCATAGCACTCGACGCCGAGTCCTTCGTGCGCCGCGGCGACCGTGCTCATGCGCACCTTGCCCGCCGTCTGCACGCGGTACAGGGCGGGAATGCCGGCGTCGCGCAGCATCGCGCCCCAGGTCGCGTTGGCCATGATCATCAGCTCGGCGACCAGGGTGTCCAGCGGGCTGCCGCGGGCGCGTTCGTCGATAGCGACCCGGCCCTTGCCCGGCTCGGCGGCAATGTCGCTGTCGGCGTTCCAGTCGACGACGAAGTTGTAGTCCTTGCGCGTGCTGTTGTCGGAGGGCTTGCCGCGTCCGGCTTCCAGTACCTGGGCAAATTCCCAGAGCAGCTTGAGTTCGTCGCGGTAGGCAAACTCCGGCAGGCCGGCGGCCAGCGTGTCGGCGTTGAACAGCGGCTCGATGTCGTGGTGGCGCAGATTGGCGACGATGGGTACGCGTTCCATGCGCGTCTCGTGGCCGAGCAGTCGGTAGTCGGCGGCGACATCGAGATACAGCGAAATCGCGGCCACGGTCTGGCCCGCGGCCAGCGTGAAATGCTCGACGATGTCCTGCGGCAGCATGGTGATCTTGCGTCCCGGCATATACACCGTGGACAAGCGTTCGCGCGCGATGCGGCCCAAGTCGGAGTCGGGCGCGAAGCCCAGGCCCGGCGCGGCGATGTGGATGCCGATCCGCCAACCGCCGCCATCTCTTGCGGTAACCGAAAACGCGTCGTCGATCTCGGTAGTGTGTGCATCGTCGATGCTGAAAGCGGCGACGGCAGCAAGCGGTAGCTCGACCGGCTCTGTCGGCGCGGCAAAATAGGGAAAGCCGGTACCGCCCTTGCTCTCGGGGAAGAACTCGAACAGGAAGCGGCCGAGGTGGTAGTCATGGGTCGAAGGCAATGCGCCGCAATCGAACAGCAGGCGCGCGGCGGATTTTCCGGTGTCGGCGCAGGCGGCTTCGAGGGCCTTGGTCTCGCCGCGGTTGCGATCGGGTTTGTAGATGAGTTGCGGCAGGATGGCGGCGAACTCGGCGGGCAGTGCACCGTCTTTGAGTTCCCTGGCCATGCGCTCGATGGCTGCGGCCTGCTGGCGCTTCTTTTCCAGTCCGGCCAGCGCCGCCTGCAGGATCTCGGGCGGCGCCTTGCGGAAGCGGCCGCGGCCCTTGCGATGAAAATAGATCGGGGCCGAATGCAGGCGCAGCAGAACCGCCGCGGACTGCACCGACTCCGGCTTGGCTCCATGGTATTCCGCGGCCAGTTGCTCGAAGCCGAATTCGTCCTCGCCGCAGACCTCCCACAGAAACTCCACGTCGATACCCTCGGCCTCGGCCTCCGCGCGCTCCAGCAGTTCGCCCGGCGCCGGGGTCACAAAGCGCAGCAGCACGTTGCCCGCCTTTACCTTGGTGCGCTTGCCCGAGGCGAGTTCGATCTGCAAGGAAGTCACGCTGTCGGCAAGCACGGTGCCGGCACGAAACGCGCCGTCCTCTTCAAACAGGACATTCATCGGGATGGGAGCGCCACGGGGCGCGAGCGGAAAACGCGGGGGACGGATTATACCGGTCTGGCGGTGGCGATCAGGACCGTGCTGCTCAGCCGGTAGCCGCCTGCCACCGCATGTGGCGCAAGGTCTTCGCCGACCGCGACGGCGATCACCGCTTGCTTTTCGGCCGGCAGGCGCGACAGGCTTTCCGCGGCGCCGCCGGCGAGGTCGAGAAAGCCCTGCCAGTAGGCCGCGGCGTCGGCGAATTCGACTGCGAGGCGGTAGGCTTGAATCTCGATAGCGCGATAGTCGGCGCTGGCGAGACGGCGCGCGAGTTCGTCCGCCTCGCCAAAGCGGAAGATCGAGGGGCGCACTACCTTCGGTGGCGGCAGCAGGCGGCGCATGCAGGACAGCGCGGTCTCCACCAGCGGCACTTCTGCCGCCGGTCCCCACACCGACAGCGCGAGCAGTCCGTCTGGCCGCAACACACGGCGGATTTCGCGCAAGGCCGCTTGCTCGTCGGGAAAGAACATCAGGCCGAGGCCGCACAGCACCCGATCGACGCTGGCGCTGGCGAACGGCAGCGCTTCACCGTCGGCGGCCACCCGTAGGAGATCGGGACAACAGGCGAGCTGGCCTTCGCTGATGTCGCTGGCGATCGCCAGGCCGGCGGCGCCCACCCGTTCGCGCGCGTCGCGCGCCAGCAGGCCGGGGCCGCTGGCCAAGTCGAGCACGCGCTGTCCCGGCACCAGTTGGGCTCGGTCCAGCAACGCTGCGGCCAGTTCGCCGCGGGCGCCGGCGGCTGCCAGATAGCGCGGCCCGATGCGGTTGTAGCCGGCGCGTTCAAGCCGTTTGAACTGGGCGGGATCGAAGCTCATGGGACGGCGACGGTCCGGTTGCCGGCCGACCTGAGCAGATCGACGCTATACACGGCGAGACCGGCCCAGATCGCGGCAAACCCCAGCGTGCGGGACAGGTTCAACTGCTCGTCATAGACAAACACGGCGAGCAGGAAGGTGATGGACGGCGCCAGGTATTGCAGAAAGCCGAGCATGTTGAGCGGCAGCCGGCGCGCCGCCACGGCAAACAGCAGCAGCGGAATGGCCGTGACCGCGCCGGTGGCGACCAGCAGCAGGTCGCGCGCGGTGAGAAGCCCTGCCGTGCCGCCGAAGTGGTTCTCGCCGTTGAACGTCAGCCAGAGCAGCCAGCCCAGCGCCAAGGGCATCATGCACACGGTTTCGAGAAACAGGCCGCTGGCGGCATCCAGCGGCAGTTGCTTGCGCAGCAGGCCGTAGATGCCGAAGCTGGCGGCCAGCACCAGCGAGATCCAGGGCAGGCCGCCGACGCGCGCGGCCTCGATGCCGACGCCGAGCGCGGCCAGCAGCACCGCCAGCCATTGCAGCGGGCGCAGGCGTTCCTTGAGCACCAGCACGCCGAGCGCGACATTGAACAGGGGCAGGATGAAGTAACCCAGGCTGGTTTCCAGGATGTGGCCGGAATTCACGCCCCAGACGAAGGTCAGCCAGTTGATCATCACCATGGCCGAGGCCAGCGCGATGCGTGCGAGCTGCCTGGGAATCCGCGCGGTGCGCAAGGCGGCGCCGAAGCCGCGACCGAAGCCGATCACCGCCGTCATCAAGAGCATGGCCCAGAGCACGCGGTGGGCGATGATCTCATCGGCCGGCACCTCGGCGATCTGCTTGAAGAACACCGGCACCAGCCCCCAGATCAGGTAGGCGGCCAGTCCGGCGAAGACACCCAGGCGGGTATTTTCCGGCGTCGCCACGGGTGATGTGCCGCTCACGTCAGTCCGTCGTAGCTGATGATCGGATCGAGGTAGTCGCCCCAGCGCGTAAAGCTGTGGTCGCCGCCGGGCAGCACGGTTTGCCGCGCGCCGGCGTAGCGGCTTACGGCGTGGCGGTAGTCGAGCGTCTCGTCGCCCTTTTCGACCAGCAGCCAGAAGCGCTGCGGTTTGCCCAAGACCGGGATTTCGATGGCGCGCAGTTCTTCGATGTGCTCGCGGGTGAAGTCGAAGGGCTCGCCGGTATATAGCCAGCGTTGCTGGCCGACATAGCTCTGGAGCGACAGGTGGGCAACCACGGCGGGGTTTACCAGGACCGCCTTGAGATCGAAGGTCTCCGCCAGATAGGTCGCGTAGTAGCCGCCGAGCGACGAGCCAACCACGGTCGTGACGCCGTGGTGGGCGATCAGGTCGGTGGCGAGCGCAATCGCCGTGCGCGGCGATGCCGGCAATTGCGGGCTGAGAAAGAACTCGCCGAGGCCGCGTTCGCGCATGCGCGTGCCGAGGGCTTGCGCCTTGTGCGATTGCGGCCCGCTGGTGAAGCCATGCAGATAGAGGATCACCCGGCGCTCCAGTCCACCAGCCCGAGTTGCCAGGTGGCCAGCACCACGCCGCCGAAGGCGATGCGGTACCAGGCGAAGATCGTGAAGTCGTGGGTGGCGATGAAGCGCAGCAGCCAACGCACGCAGAGGAAGGCCGAGACGAAGGAGGCGACGAAGCCCATGGCCCACATGCCGAGGTCGTCCATGGCCAGCAGGTGGCGCTCCTTGTAGAGTTGATAGGCGGTGGCGGCCAGCAGGGTGGGAATCGCGAGGAAGAAGGAAAACTCCGTTGCCGCCTTGCGCGAGAGACCGAACAGCAGGCCGCCGATGATCGTCGCGCCGGAGCGCGAGGTGCCAGGAATCAGCGCGCAGGCTTGCGCCAGGCCGAGTTTGAAGGCATCGCCAAGACCGAGGTCTTCGACGTTGTCGATGCGAATCCGATGCTCGCGCCGTTCGGCCCAGAGGATGACGAAGCCGCCCAGGATGAAGGTGGTCGCCACGGTCACCGGGTTGAACAGGTTGGCCTTGATCACCTTGCCGAAGAGCAGGCCCAGCACCGCCAGCGGCATGAAGGCGACCGCGAGATTGAGGGTGAAGCGCCGTGCGGCGGGTTCGCGCGGCAGGCCGCGAACAATGCCCATGATGCGCTCGCGGTATTCCCAGCAGACCGCGAGAATCGCGCCGGACTGGATCACGATTTCGAACAATTTGCCTTTCTCATCGTTGAAGTGCAAAACATCGCCAGCCAAGATAAGATGACCGGTAGATGAGACGGGAAGGAATTCGGTGAGGCCTTCGACGACGCCGAGTATCAGCGCCTGGAGCAAGGGGTGAAAATCCATGGCAGGAGAATAAGTGACCGCCAGAAACGGCCGCAAAGTCTAGCATGTTGAAAAAGATCGGCGTCGAGCACCTGCGTGTCGGCATGCACCTCGAAGAACTTTGCGGTTCGTGGATGGAGCATCCCTTCTGGCGCACCAAGTTCATCGTCAAGGACCAGGACGTCATCCGTGAAGTCATCGACAGCGGCATCAAGGAAGTCTGGATCGATGTCGAAAAAGGTCTCGACGTGCCTGCCGTCGCCGAAAGCAAGGAAGAAGTGGAGGCGGAGGTTGATCAGGCGCTGATGAATGCCGCCGTTACCGGCACGCCACAGCAGATCGTACCGCCGAAGCAGGTGCCGCTGACCGAGGAGGTCAAGCGCGCGGTAAAAATCTGCGCCACGGCCAAGAGCGCCGTGGTCTCGATGTTCCAGGAAGTGCGCATGGGCCAGGCGATTTCCAGCGAGGCGGCCGGCGAACTGGTGGATGAAATTTCTTCTTCGGTGATGCGCAATCCCGGCGCCCTGATCAGCCTGGCGCGGCTCAAGACCGCCGACGACTATACCTACATGCATTCGGTCGCCGTCTGCGCCCTGATGGTGGCGCTGGCCAACCGACTCGGCCTCGACGACAAGCAGACGCGCGATGCCGGCATGGCCGGTCTGCTGCACGACCTGGGCAAGGCGCTGATGCCGATGGAAGTGCTGAACAAGCCGGGCAAGCTCACCGAAGAAGAGTTCCGCATCATCAAGGGCCATCCCGTGGAGGGACATCGCCTGCTGGTCGAAGGCGGCAGCGTGGGGCTCGTCCCGCTCGATGTCTGTCTGCATCATCATGAAAAAATCGATGGCAGCGGTTACCCGAACCAACTCAAGGGCGAGCAGATAACCCTTTTCGCCAAGATGGGCGCGGTCTGCGATGTCTATGACGCGATTACCTCCAACCGCCCTTACAAGGCCGGCTGGGATCCCGCCGAATCGATACGCAAGATGACCGAGTGGTGCAACGGCCATTTCGACATGAGAATTTTTCAGGCCTTCGTCAAGAGCATCGGCATCTATCCCGTGGGCTCTCTGGTGCGCCTGAGTTCAGACCGCCTCGGCGTGGTTGCCGAGCAGTCCGAAAAGTCCTTGCTGACGCCGCGTATCAAGGTTTTCTTCTCGACCAGGTCGATGTCCTACATTCCGCCCGAACTGATCGACCTTGCGCGCGCGGGAAACACCGAGAAAATCGTCGCTCGCGAAGACGCCGAGAAGTGGGGCGTCAAGAATCTCGACCAGTATTGGGCGGCGTAGTGGCCTGTTCAAGCGCCGCCAGCCAGCTCAGGGCTGCGTGTCGATCATTGCCGCACATTTCCGCCGACGGTCGTAGCCCGGAGCAGCAGGCGGGCCTTTCCGCCGAGCCGAATAGCGCGCAGCGGAAGTCCGGGTCGAGATGGCGGCAGGGCTCGCCCGCCGCCTTGCGCAAGCTGCTGATCGAAGGCGCGATGCAACAGGCACCGCAGCCGGGACGGCAGTCCATGGCGTGCTCGACCGCCGCCTCGCCATCCGCTACGGCGCGGAGAGCGTTTTTTTCTCGACCGCCTTGTAGCGCAGGGGCTTCATCAGCGCCGACTTTCAGCTTGCCTTGTAGATTTCGCTGCCCGCCTTGACGAACTCGACGGCCTTGACCTCCATGCCCTTGTTCAGGGCTTCCTGCTCCGAAACGCCGATCTTGGCCGCGTAGTCGCGAACGTCCTGGGTGATCTTCATCGAACAGAAGTGCGGCCCGCACATGGAGCAGAAGTGGGCCAGCTTGGCGCCGTGCTGGGGCAGGGTTTCGTCGTGGAATTCGCGCGCCTTGTCGGGGTCGAGGCCGAGGTTGAACTGGTCTTCCCAGCGGAACTCGAAGCGCGCCTTGGACAGCGCGTTGTCGCGCGCCTGCGCGCCGGGATGGCCCTTGGCCAGGTCGGCGGCGTGGGCGGCGATCTTGTAGGCCATGATGCCGTCCTTGACGTCGTTCTTGTCGGGCAGGCCGAGGTGTTCCTTCGGCGTCACATAACAGAGCATGGCGGTGCCGTACCAGCCGATCATGGCGGCGCCAATGGCGCTGGTGATGTGGTCGTAGCCCGGTGCGATGTCGGTGGTCAATGGGCCCAGCGTGTAGAAGGGCGCTTCGCCGCAGAGGCGCAATTGCTCGTCCATGTTGTGCTTGATCATGTGCATGGGCACATGGCCGGGGCCTTCGATCATCACCTGCACGTCGTGCCGCCAGGCGATCTTGGTCAGTTCGCCCAGGGTTTCCAGTTCGCCCATCTGCGCCGCGTCGTTGGCGTCGTAGATCGAGCCGGGGCGCAGGCCGTCGCCGAGGCTGAAGGCGACGTCGTAGGCCTTCATGATGTCGCAGATGTCCTCGAAGTGGGTGTAGAGAAAGTTTTCCTTGTGGTGCGACAAACACCACTTGGCCAGGATCGATCCGCCGCGGCTGACGATCCCGGTCATGCGTTTCGCCGTCAACGGCACATAGCGCAGCAGCACGCCAGCATGGATGGTGAAGTAATCGACACCCTGCTCGGCCTGCTCGATCAGGGTGTCGCGGAAGATTTCCCAGGTCAAGTCTTCGGCCTTGCCATCGACCTTTTCCAGCGCCTGGTAGATCGGCACGGTGCCGATCGGCACCGGGGCGTTGCGCACGATCCATTCGCGGGTTTCGTGGATGTTCTTGCCGGTCGAGAGGTCCATCACCGTGTCGCCGCCCCAGCGGATGGCCCAGGTCATCTTGTCCACTTCATCCTGGATGGTCGAGGCCAGCGGCGAGTTGCCGATGTTGCAGTTGATCTTGGTGAGGAAGTTGCGGCCGATGATCATCGGCTCGGACTCCGGGTGGTTGATGTTGTTGGGGATGATGGCGCGGCCGCGGGCAACCTCGTCGCGGACGAATTCCGGCGTGATCACGCGCGGGATCGAGGCGCCGAAGCTCTGGCCGGGATGCTGTTGGCGCAGCAGGTCTTCGAGGCCGTCGAGTTTCTGGTTCTCGCGAATCGCGACGTACTCCATCTCGGGCGTGATGACGCCGGCCCGCGCGTAATGCATCTGCGAGACGTTCTTGCCGGCGAGCGCGCGGCGCGGCTTGCGCCCGAGATCGAAACGCAGGCCGGCCAGTTCGGCGTTCCTGTTGGCAGAAGCGGCCCGCTGACGGCCGTACTCCGACGTAAGATCGGGCAGCTCCTCGGTGTCGCCGCGCTCGGCAATCCAGGTGGCGCGCAGTGCCGGCAGGCCCTTGCGGATGTCGATGGTCGCCGCCGGGTCGGTGTAGGGACCAGAGCAGTCATAGACGGTGATCGGCGGATTGGGCACGTCGGCGGTCGGGCTCTGGGCGATTTCGCGCATCGGCACGCGAATGTCCGGACGACTGCCGGCGACGTAGATTTTGTGCGAGTTGGGCAAGGGGGCGATCGCGGCAGCATCGACGTGCGCGTCGGCGGCGATGAATTTTTCAGTGGCATTCATGGGGCATTCGGTGTGGGCTGGGGCAGAGGGTCGAAACTACTGGAAAGGCCGGGCGAATGCAACCCGCGGTGGTGAAAGGACACTTCCGGCAGAGGCCCCGTATGCTTAGCGCCGGATCCGCGCTAAAGTATTGCAATTCAGGGCCGTAAGCTAAAGAAGCTCGAAACTACGTTCAGTGAAGGCTAAGGTCGGCTTTATGTCCCTGCAGGGCGCGGGGATGGTATCTTTCGCAGATATCGATGGTGAGCACAGCGACCGCAGCTAATAAGGATAAAGGGAGAAGCATGCCTGTGTTCCGCATCTCGTCGGTAATTGCCGCCACCCTGGCCGCAACGGCGTTCGTTCTGGGGCTTGGCCTTCCTGCCCAGGCCGCCGACTGGCAACGCGTCGTGGCCGGCAAGATCGAGATCATCGAGATCGACAAGGCGCGCATCGCCCGTGGCTCCAGCGGGATCACGGGCTGGAGCCGCATTCTCCTTGGCCGCGAAGTCAATGACCCGGGTGGCGTGTACAACGCGATCCACGCACAGAATTTCTACGACTGCGATGGCCGTCGTTTCACCACGCTGCGTCGCGCCTATTTCAACGGCGATGCCCTGGTTCGAGAGGAATCGGTGTCGCGCCAGCGTGCCAACCGGGTACAAGCCGGCAGCATCGACGAGCGTTTGCTGAATGAGGCTTGCCACGCGCGGACCACAGGTGAGGCGGCGGAAGCGGTCAGTTCGGTCGGGCTGGATACGCACGATCCCGAGCGGCCGAGCGCCATGCACGCCGACATGCGCACACTGGCCGAGGGTGCGCAGCTGCGGGTGGTACCGGTCGCGGATGCTGTGGTCAAACCGGTGTCGCCGGCCCCGGCCGCAACACCTGCTCCGGCTGCGCCTGCGGTAGCCGCAACCGCAGCGCCGACACCTTCCGGCGAAAGGCCGCGGCACATCATGCTGCCGGCGATCGACAAGGCCGCGGCCGACTTGGCTGCGGCAAATGCCGGGATGAAGTCCGCCGCGCCTCCCCCTGCAGCTGCCAAGCCGGCTGCAAAGCCCGAGCTGAGGGCAACCGCCAAAGCGGCATCGCTCGCGGCGGCGGTGCAGGCGGAGTCGGCCGGCGACAGGCGCGCGCGCGAACTTCAATATGCCACCAGCGGCCCGCGCAAACCGGCGCGGAAAAAACCGGCGGATGAGCATGCGCAGAATCCGCCAAGTCTGGCGCACATCCATTGGGCCTATGAAGGGGACGGTGCGCCTGGCAACTGGGGCAAGTTGCGCAGCGAGTATGCGATCTGCGACAAAGGCCTGCGCCAGTCGCCTATCGACATTCGCGACGGCATCAAGGTCAGCCTGGAAATCATACGTTTCGAGTACAAGCCGAGCCAGTTCCGCATTGTCGATAACGGCCATACCCTGCAGGTCAATCTCGGCGAGGGCCTTGCCATGCATGTCATGGGCAAGCGCTACGAACTGGTCCAGTTCCATTTTCATCGCCCCTCGGAAGAGCGCGTGAACGGCAAGCTCTACGACATGGTGGCGCATCTGGTGCACAAGAACGACGAAGGGCAGTTGGCGGTGGTTGCCGTGTTGTTCGAGAAAGGCGGCGAACACCCGTTGATCCAGACCCTGTGGAACAACATTCCGCTTGACCGGGACATGGAAGTCACTCCGGCGGAGCCCATCGACCTCGCGCAACTGCTGCCGGAAAACCGCGCTTACTGGACTTACATGGGCTCGCTGACGACGCCGCCATGCACCGAAGGCGTGCTATGGATGGTGATGAAGCAGCCTTTGCAAGTTTCGGCGGACCAGGTTGCGATCTTCTCGCGCCTCTATCGCAGCAACGCGCGACCCATACAGCCCACGAACGGGCGACTGATCAAGGAGTCGCGCTGACCGATCGAAACCCCACCTGCGGCTAGACCGCATAGCCGATGGTCTTGAGCGCATCGAAGATTTTTTTCGATATCAGGGCGTGGCCGGCGGCGTTGGGGTGGATTTGATCGGCCTTGAGTTCGGTCGTCGAGAGCACCTCGGCCAATGCGTCCTTGATCAGGGGCACTTGGTGCTCCTTGGCCACCTCCTGGTAGAAATCGGCTGCCGACAGGCTATTGAAGACTGCGCCGGCGATGCTCGGTTTCGGCGTCGCAAGCAAGACGGCCTTGGCGCCGCGAGCCTTTACCATCGTGAGCATCTGGCCCAGGTTGGAGACGGTCTGTCCTTGCGGCAGTTTGCGCAGCATGTCGTTGCCACCCAAGGTCACCAGCACCAGTTGCGGACTGTGCTCATCGAGCAATGCCGGCAGGCGCTGCAGCGCGCCAGCGCTGGTGTCGCCGCTGACGCCGCCATTGATCACGATCCAGCCGGTCTGCCCAGCCAGCAGATTCGGCCAGGCTTCGTCGGGCGTGACGCCATGCGGTGCGGTCAGGCTGTCGCCCAGTGCCAGAACCTTGGTGCCGCGGGGCAGGGGATCCTCCTTGTGGTGGCTGCAGGCGGCTACCAACAGCAGCGCAAGCAGCGCCAGCGAGCTGCGGCCAAGTGCGATGAATCTATGCATGCGCGTTTTGCGTTCCCGCGCGTCCACCCTGCGAGCGGATGCTTTGCATGCCGGGGACTGCGCTTCGCGCGCCGGTGCTTTGCATGCCGGAAATAGCGCTTCGCGCGCCGGCATCATGATTGGCCGAACACTTCATTGAGTTGGCGCGCGACGCGGATGAAGGTGGTGCGCTTCGAGAGTTCCCTGAGCTTGTGGGCGCCGACGTAGGTGCACGCGGAGCGCACGCCGCCCAGAATTTCCTGCACGGTGTTCTCGACCGGCCCGCGATAGTCGAGCAGTACCTCCTTGCCTTCCGCGGCGCGGTAGTTGGCGACTCCTCCGGCGTGCTTGTCCATAGCTGCGCGCGAACTCATGCCGTAGAAGCGCACCTTGCGCACACCATCCTGTTCGGTGATCTCGCCCATGCATTCGTCGTGGCCGGCGAGCATGCCGCCCAGCATGATGAAGTCCGCGCCGCCGCCAAAAGCCTTGGCCAGGTCGCCTGGCGAGGTGCACCCGCCATCGGCGCAGATCAGGCCGCCCAGCCCGTGGGCGGCATCGGCGCATTCGATGATCGCGGAGAGCTGGGGGTAGCCGATACCGGTCATTTTGCGCGTGGTGCACACCGAGCCGGGGCCGATGCCGACCTTGACGATATCCGCGCCGTCCAGAATCAACTCTTCCGCCATCTCGCCGGTCACGACGTTGCCCGCCATGATGGTAATTTGCGGGTGAGCGTCGCGCAGGCGATGGAGAAAATCGACGAAGGACTTTGTGTAGCCGTTGGCCACATCAACGCAAACATAGGAAACGGCATCGCCGACCGCTTGTTTGACCCGGCAGAACTTTTCATAGTCCTCGCGGGTAATTCCCATCGAATAGAACACCGGCGCTGCGGCCGGCAAACCCTGGAAAAAACTTGCCAGTTCGCGTTCTTCGTAATGCTTGTGGAGCGCCGTAGCCAATCGGTATTTGGCCAAGGCGAGCGCCATTTCGAAGGTACCCACGGTATCCATGTTGGCGGCGACGATCGGTACGCCATGGTAGCTGCGCCCGGAATGGCGGAACACGAACTCGCGCGAAATGTCGACTTCGGAGCGCGAGGTCAGGGTCGAGCGCTTGGGGCGGATGAGGACGTCCTGAAAATCGAGCTTGAGCTCTTCTTCGATTCGCATGGGGGGCTTCCTTGCTTGGATGTCGGATGACCTGGGCAGCGTCGTCGCGGCGGCCGCCCTCGAGGGCTCCGCCGCGTGCGGCGTGAACCGAGCTTACCGCGTAAACCCGTCATCCGGTTCTTGCACCTTGGCGGCCGAGCAAGGAGCCTGCTCAAGTCGGCTTCGCAGATGCCGATATCAGAAGTAACTGTGGGGCGCGGTGGTTCGGGTAACTGCCGTTAGCCCCCCACTTCCCTGTGTCGCCACCTCAAGAACCCTGGCGCCACCGAATTCAGCGCGATGTCTTATGCGCCCCTCGCAATCCAGAACGAAAAGCACCGGACGCCGCACGGTGGAGTTGACGCTGCCAGCCTCTTCTATATACTTACTGACTGGTCAGTAACTAATTTTGCCATTGTGGAAACGCCAACTCACCCGCGTCAACGCCGCAAGGAAGCGCGACCCTCCGAACTCATGGCGGCGGCCCTGGAACTGTTCGTCGAAAAGGGATTCGTCGGCACCCGCCTGGAAGATGTGGCGGCGCGCGCCGGGGTGTCGAAAGGCACGCTGTATCTCTATTTCGACAGCAAGGAAGCCCTGTTCAAGGCGGTGATCCGGGAGGGCATCGTGCCGATCCTGGAGGAAGGTGCGGGCCTGGTCGACAACTTCGCGGGCTGCAGCGCCGATCTGCTGCGGGCGCTGATCGGCGAATGGTGGCAGCGCATCGGCAACACCCATTTGGCAGGCGTGCCCAAGCTGATGATCAGCGAGGCCGGCAACTTTCCCGAACTGGCGATTTACTACCACGACACCGTGATCGTGCGCGGCCGCGAGCTGATGCGCCGGACCTTGCAACGCGGTATCGCTGCCGGCGAGTTCCGCGCGGTGGACGTCGAAACCGCGATTGACGTGATCTTCGCGCCGGTGTTGATGATGGTGATCTGGCGCTATTCGCTGGGCGCCTGCTGCGGCACGGGGCACGATCCGCAGGTCTATCTGGGTACCCACCTTGACTTGGCCCTGCGCGGGCTCATGATGCCGGCTACATCCGGCAAACGGAGAACAACAAAGTGAAATCCGCCGCTCTGCTTGCCTTGGTTCTTTCGCTGCTGCTGGCCGCCTGCGGCGAGAAGCCGGCCGAGCCGCCACCGGCCGCCGCCGCGCCGCTCGCGGTCAGTGTCGTTCCCTACGCCGACCTTGGCTTCCGTCCCGAGCGCGAGGCGCCGGCAACCGTGCTGGGCAAGAACGAAACCCGGATCGCGGCCGAGACTTCGGCTCGCATTGTGGCGATCGCGGTCGACAGCGGCGACGCCGTCAAGGCCGGGCAGGTGCTGCTGCGGCTCGATGCCAAGGACGCCGAGCTGGCCCTGGCGCGCGCCGCGGCAGGGCTGGCGCAAAGCGCCGCACGCCTGGCTCAAGCTGAGGCGCAGACGGCGCGGGCACGCTCCCTGCGCGAGAAGAATTTCATTTCCGCCGAGGCGCTGACGCTGCGCGAGACCGAACTCGCGACAACCCAGGCCGATGTGCAATCGGCGCGCGCGAACCGCGATTCGGCGCGGCGCGGCGTCGAGAAGTGCACCGTCACCGCGCCCTTCAACGGCATCGTGCGCAGTCGCACAGGGCAGGTCGGCGAACTCGCCGCGCCCGGCACGCCTTTGCTGACCTTGGCCGACACAAGCGACCTGCAGGTGGTGGCCCAGGTCCAGGCGCGCGATGCGGAAGGCCTGGCCGGCGCCGAAAAAGTCGAATTCGCCGCCGCCGGCCAGACACATGCATTGATGCCGCTGCGCATCTCGGGCGCAATCAGTCGCGAGGCGCGCACGGTCGAGGCGCGCCATCGCTTTTCGGGCGCCGCGCCGGCGCCGGGAACCGAGGGCCGGTTGATCTGGCGCGACCCGCGCCCGCACATTCCGGCCGACTACATCCTGCGCCGCAATGGCCGCTACGGAGTGTTCGTGCTCGAAGGAGACAAGGCGCGATTCCTTGAGTTGCCGCAGGCCCAGGAGGGCCGTCCCGCCAGCGCCGACTTTCCGCCCGAAGCGCGCATCGTCATGCGCGGCCGCCATGCATTGCAGGACGCGATGACTGTACGCGTCGAACCGGCTGCCGCGGCGAAATGAACCGCGCTTGCCGCAAAGCCGCCTCAAGGCGGGCGCAGCCAACAGCATGGAGCCGTCGTAAGACGGCGAACTGTCGTCACTCCCTTTCCCGGAAAGGGGGGCGGGGGGAATGAGCTTCTATTCCCGCCTGATCCAGAACCATCCACTGGCCAACATCGCCTTCGCGGTGGTGCTGGTCATGGGTGCGCTGGCCTATCTGGCCATGCCGCGCGAGCAGGATCCGGAAATCAATTTCAACTGGGTCATGGTCACCACGGTGCTGCCCGGGGCTTCGGCCGAGGATGTCGAGAAGCGCGTGACCAAGCCGCTGGAGGACGCGATCAAGGGCGTCGCCGACATCCGCTTCGTGATGTCTTCGTCGCGCGAGAACATTGCCTCGATCCTGGTGCGCTTCCGCGACATCGACGAGCGTGTCTTCGACAAGCGCATCAACGACCTGCGCCGCGAAATCCAGAACAAGGCCAAGAGCGAGCTGCCGGTCGAGGCCAAGGATCCGCGCGTGCT
>Ga0156014_1092_pt2 | contig 83274 bp, 77 predicted proteins | sample RifCSPlowO2_02_FD_107668 | JGI IMG/M metagenome (GOLD analysis project Ga0156014, IMG submission 107668) | Rhodocyclales bacterium RIFCSPLOWO2_02_FULL_63_24 | reverse complement strand
GAACCGGACGATTACCTCACGGATGGCAAGACCCAGGCCAAGGGCGCCAAGCTGTCCTATTTCGGCGAGAACGCCGGCCTCAAGGGCAGCGCCTGGCTCGCGTCACCCGCAACACCGGCTCGGATGGCCTGACCCGGCACAAGATCAGCCTCGACTATGTGCATGCGCCGACGGCAAGCTGGTACGACCGACTGAGCGCCAAGGCCTACTGGCAACGGCAACGAACGGACAACTACAACTACCAGTTGCGCAGCAATGCCTCCTTCAATGCCACTTGGGGTTGCTCATCCGTCACCGCCGGTGTCGGCAATTGCGACGTCAATCAACGGTTCAAGTTCGAGCAGCAGCACCTGGGCAGCAGCCTGGTGATGGAAAAGGCCATCGCCGGCAGCTTGCCCCAGTTCCTGACCCTCGGCGCCGACCTGTCGCGCACCACCACCAAGGAAACCAAGGACACCACCTGGACCAACCTCGCCACAGGCGCCGTATCCAACAAGTTCCTCGGCGAAACCTACCCCCTGAGCGAGTTTCCCAAGGGCCACATGGACCAGCTGGGCCTCTTCGGCCAGGATGAAATCCACCTCGCAGGCGGCCGCCTGCGCCTGACCCCGGGTCTGCGCTACGACGCCTTCAAGCTGAAGCCCGAGGACGATCCCATGTTCCACCCCGCCGCCGGCTTCACCGCCGTCGGCAAGAGCGGCAACCGCCTGTCACCCAAGCTGCTGGCCTCCTTCGAAATCGTTCCGCAATGGCATGCCTACGGTCAGTACGTCGAAGGCTATCGGGCCCCCAGCTACGAGGAGGTCAACCGGGTCTTCCTCAACAATCAGCAGAACTACGGCTCCGTGCCCAACCCCAACCTCAAGCCCGAAACCAGTCAGGGGCTGGAGTTTGGTCTCAAGGCGGGCGGCAAGGCACTGGGCGGTGCCGTGTCTGCCTTCAGCAATACCTATGATGATTTCATCGAGTCGGTCAAGCTCGCCGCCGGCGATCCCTCCCTGCTGCCGGCGCCCTACACTTCGACCTACCAGTACCGCAACCTGAGTAACGTTCGAATTCATGGTTACGAACTGCGTGGCCATTGGCGAGCCCGCAAGGACCTGAAACTATCCGCTGCCTACGCCTACGCTTGGGGCGAGTACGAATCCACGCCGGGCGTCAAGCTCCCGCTCAACAGCATCGAGCCGCGCCGCATCACGCTGACCGCGCTGTGGACGCCCGTCGCCGATCTCGGGCTGGAAACCCGCATCCGCGCCGCCGCCAAACAAAGCCGTGTCGACGACTCCTCGGCAACCCTGTTCCGCCCCGGTGGCTACGCCGTGGTGGATCTCGGCGGTTGGTGGCAGATCAAGCGCGACACCCGTCTCAACGTGAACGTCGGCAACCTCTTCGATCGCAAGCACTGGCTGTGGGCCACGGCACGCGGCATGAACGCCGGCGACCTGGGGCCGGAGTTCTACACCCAGCCCGGCCGCAACCTCTCGGCCAGCCTCAAGGTCGATTTCTGACTCCGCCATGAAAACCGACGAGCTTCCAGACATCGTCTTCCTGATGGCTTCGGCCCTGGTGGTGATGACCCGCTTCATCCAGACCGGCTGCCCCCGCCAGGGAGCGCTGGTGCGCCGCCAACTCGGTTTTCTCCAGAGCTATCCCGACCATCTGATGCCACCGCCGCTGAAGGCCGCCGTACGCCGCCTGCACGGCGACTGGGAGCTGATGCTGCTGGGCACCCCGCAAGGCAATGCCGCCACCCCCTCCACCCTGCAATGAGGCCCCGCCATGAACGCCGAACTTGATCCGATACCGTCGCGCCACGACACGTTCGTCGCCATCCGTCGCCTGCGCGCACCGCGCCGCGCCGATGCGGCGGCAATCCTGGTACGTGAGGAGCTGCTGTTTCCACCGGTGCCCGCCGCCGAACTGGAACGCGACATCGCCGATTTGCTGCAAGCGATGCGACGCAGTCCGGGCTGTCTCGGCTGCGACAGCCGGCGCGGCGCCGGCACGGCGGAGCTGGCGCACTTTCGCCTGGAAAGCCGCTGGTCCGCGGCGGACAACTTCGTGGCCTGGACCAGGCGCACGCTGTTCACCGCCATCGCCGGCGAGCTGCGGAGTCGGCGGCTGCGCATCGAGCCGCTGGACGCGCCAACACCGACGGCATGAAGGCCGGCTCGTTCCTCCGTCGCGGTGCGGCCGGCCTGCTGCTGTTTGCCGTCACGGCCGCGCAGGCGGCCTCGCTGCTGTTCGTCACCAGCAACCCGATCCCGCCCGGAAAGTTCCGCCTGCTGGCCGACATCGCGGCACCCCACGGCATCAAGGTCGATACGCGCTATATCGAAAAGCTGCCGGCCGAGGTGGACGCCGGCCTCTTCCGCCGCCATGACATGGTGATCGTCGATGCGCCGCGCGACCACTTGCGCGACGCGGTGCAGGCCAGGCTTGCGCCGGCCCTGCCCGGCCTCAAAGTGCCGTCGCTGTGGCTGCACGGCAGCCAGCCGACCTGGAGCGGCCTGCCTGGGCCGCTGGCGCAGCGGCTGCACAGCTATTACACGAACGGCAGCAAGGCCAACTTCAAGGGCTTCTTCCAGACCCTCGCCGCCCATTTCGGCGGCAAGCCCGGGGACGGCATCGCCGCGCCCATCGTCTTTCCCAAAACCGCGATCTACCATCCGCGGGCGCCCGGCCTGGTCTTCGCCGATCCCGCCGCCTACCTCGCCTGGAAGCAGGCGGATGCCGCCGGCGCCGGCAAGCCGCCGGTGATCGCCATCGCCCTGCACCAGCAATACATCGCCGCCGAACAGACCGACTTCATCGACGACCTGATCGCCCGCATCGAAGCCGCCGGGGCGCTGCCGCTGGCCTTTTACAGCCCGGTCATGGATGCCGACGCCATGCGCCGGATCATGGCTCCCGGCGGCCCGCAGCTCGCCAATGTGCTGATCAACACCCAGATCATGCTCAACCCCGATGGCCGCCGGAAGGAATTCGAGGCCATGGGCCTGCCGGTGATCCAGGCCATGCCCTACCGCAAGGGCGACGCCGCCGCCTGGGCCGCCGATCCGCAGGGCGTGGCGCTGATGGACATTCCTTTCTACCTGGCCCAGGCCGAATATGCCGGCGTTGCCGACATCCAGATCGCCGCGGCCACCGACAAGACCAGCGACCAGATCGTGCCGATCGCCGCCCAGTCCGCCGCCATCGTGGCCAAGGCGCTGAACCTGGCCCGACTGCAGACGCGGCCCAAGGCCGAGAAGAAGATCGCCCTGCTGTTCTGGAACTACCCGCCGGGCGAGAAGAACCTGGGCGCCTCCTACATGAATCTTCCGCGCAGCCTGGAAGCCACGCTGGCGGCACTTAAAAGCGCCGGCTACGCCACCCAGACCGCCGCCGAGAAGGAGCTGACCAAACTGCTGCAACGTCTGCTGGCGCCCTTCTACCAGCCGCCGACGGACAACGCCGAACTCGACGCGCTGCTGCGCGACGGGCTGGCCGAACTGTTCCCGGTCGCCCGCTACCGGGCCTGGCTCGACGGCCTGCCGCCGGCCGTGAAGGCAGCGCTGATGAAGGACTGGGGCGAGCCGGAAAAGTCGGCGATGGTGCTACGGCGCAACGGCGAGGCATATTTCGCCGTGCCTCGGCTCAAGCTCGGCAATCTGATCGTCATGCCGCAGGCGCCGCGCGGCGAGTTTGGGAAAAGCGGCGGCCAGGACAAGGAGAAAGCCCTCTACCATTCCAGCAGCGCCGCACCGCCCCACTTCTACGTCGCCAGCTACCTCTGGGCACGCCAGCGGTTCGGCGCCGACGCGCTGATCCACTACGGCACCCAGGAATGGCTGCCGGGCAAGGAGCGCGGCCTCTCGGTCTACGACTACCCGCTGCTCGCCATCGGCGATGTCCCGGTGATCTATCCCTACATCGTGGACAACATCGGCGAAGCCACCCAGGCCAAGCGCCGCGGCCGCGCCGTGACCGTCACCTACCAGACGCCACCCTTCGCCCCGGCCGGTCTGCACCAGGCGCTGACGCAAATCCACGACCTGCTGCACGCCTGGCTGGCGCAGGACGAGGGCGCCGTAAAGGAGAAGCAAAAGGCCGAGTTCCTGCAGTTGGTGAAGCAGCAGCACATCGAGAAAGACCTGGCCTGGGACGAGGCGCGTATCGAGCAGGATTTCCGCGGCTTCGTCGACACGGTGCACGACCACCTGCACGAACTGGCGCGCAGCGCCCAGCCCATGGGCCTGCATACCTTCGGCCGCGGCGCCGACGAGAAATGGCGTCTGGGCACGGTGCTGCTGATGCTGGGCAAGGACTTCGTCGAAGCCGCCGCCGGCCCCGATGAAGATGCCGACGAAGTGCTGGTCGGCGACTACGCGAAACTCGTCGAGTCCTCGCCCTATCGGTTGCTCAAGCGTCATCTGATCGACGGCGTGACGACCGCCGGCCTCGCGCCGAAACTCAAGGAGGCGGTGGACCGAGGCCGGCGCTGGTATGCCGACCTCGCCGCCGGCAACGAAATGACGGCGCTGCTGGCCGCACTCGACGGCCGCTACATCCCGACCTCCTACGGCGGCGACCCGATCAAGAACCCGGAGTCCTTGCCCACCGGGCGCAACCTCTACGGTTTCGACCCCTCGCGCATCCCGACCAAGGCCGCCTGGGAAGCCGGCAAGGAGGCCATGGAAAACCTCCTCGCGGCCCACCGCAAGCAGTCCGGCCGCGCACCGAAAAAACTCACCTTTTCGCTCTGGTCGGTGGAAACCATGCGCCACCAGGGCATGCTCGAAGCCCAGGCGCTGTGGGGGCTCGGCGTCGAACCGGTGTGGGATGCCGGCGGCCGCGTCAGCGACGTCAGGCTGGTGCCGCGCGATACCCTCAAGCGCCCGCGCGTGGACATCGTGCTCTCCGCCACCGGCCTCTACCGCGACCACTTTCCCAACGTCATGAAGCAGCTGGCCAAGGCGGCCAAGCTCGCCGCCTTGGCCAATGAAAACGACAACCCGGTGGCCGCCAATGCGCGCGCAATCGGCGCCAGCCTGGTCCGCCAGGGCTGGACCCGGGACGCGGCGCAGAAGGCCGGCCAGACCCGCACCTTCTCCGCGCAATCGGGCCGCTACGGCACCGGCCTGGACGACGCGACGCTCGCCACCGACACTTGGGCCAGCAAGGCCGAGGGCGACCAGAAGCTGGCCCAGTTGTATCTCTCGCGCATGCAGTTCGCCTACGGCCCGGACGAAGAGGACTGGGGCAAGGACGCCAAGGCCTTGAGCGGCGGCAAGGCCGGCAACCTCTATGCGATGCAGCTCAAGGGCACCGAAGGCGCGGTGCTCTCGCGCACGTCCAACCTCTACGGCATGCTGACCACCGACGACCCTTTCCAGTACCTCGGCGGCATCGCATTGGCGGTGCGTCACCTCGACGGCAAAGCACCGGAGCTTTATATCTCCAATCTGCGTGGTTCCGGTTCCGGCAAAGTCGAGGGCGCCGCCCAGTTCCTCGCCAAGGAACTCGCCACCCGCAACTTCCATCCCGGCTACATCAAGGGCCTGATGGCGGAGGGCTACGCCGGCACCCTGGAGGTGCTCGACAGCATGAACAATTTCTCGGGGTGGACCATGGTCGCGCGCGAGATCGTGCGCAACGACCAATGGCAGGAATTCGCCGACGTCTATGTCCGCGACAAGCACCGGCTCGGCCTCAGGACATGGTTCGAGCGCGAAAACCCGCATGCCCTGGCGCAGACCATCGAGCGCATGCTGGAAGCCGCGCGCCATGGCTACTGGGAAGCCGATCCCGCCACCGTCGAGGAGCTCAAGCAGACCTACCGCGAACTGGCCCAGCGCTACGACGTGCGCAGCGACAACGCCAAGCTGCGGGCCTTCGTCGGCATGCCGGGCTTCGGTCTCGGCGCCGTGCCACCGGCGCCGACTCCCGCCATACGAGCCGCCGCCGCAACCACTACCGCAGCCGCAGCCGCAGCGCCGCAAATCACCGGCATGAAGCTGGAGCAAGTGCCGCCGCAAGTCATCCAGGCCTTGGGAGCCCTGCTGATAGCCTCCGTCGTCCTGCTGGTGCTCGTCCCGCTCGGCGGCGCCTGGCGCCAATGGAAAAGAGCCGCCAACGCTTGACATCCCGGCGACCGAAGCCCCAACCCGCAATCAAACCAAGGAAACACCATGAACGAATCCTCCCTGATTGAGCTGCTGATGTACCAGATCGGGCAACTATTCCTGATGCCCGTGCTTTTCCTGGTCGCGACCCTGTTCGCCTATGCCCTGTATTCGCTCGGCACGTTCGCCGTACAAGCCTTGCAGCGACGCCGGCGCGGTGATTCGCTGGCCGGTTTCCCGCTGCTGGCCTACCACCGCGCCAAACCGGGGAGCAGCGTCGACGAACTCGACCTGCATGCCCACAAGATGCTGGAGCCGGCGCGACTGGCCAGCCGCGTGGCACCGATGCTGGGCCTGGTCGGCACCATGATCCCGATGGGGCCGGCGCTGAAATCGCTGGCCGACGGCAATCTCGCGCAAGTGTCGGGAAACCTCACGGTCGCCTTCTCGGTGGTCACCATCGCCCTGATCGCGGCCAGCATCACTTACTGGATTTCCAACGTGCGCCGTCGCTGGCTGGCCGAGGAACTGCTTGAACTTCAGAGCGAAGGCCGCCCATGAGCCTCAAGTTATTGCACGAACCCGAGAACGACGACCCGATCCTTTCGGTGGTGAACATCATCGACATTTTTCTGGTAATCATCGCCGCCCTGCTGATCACGGTGGCCCAGAACCCCCTGCTGAATCCGTTCTCGAAGAAGGATGTGACCGTGATCACCGACGCCGGCAAGCCGAGCATGGAAATGCTGGTGAAGAAAGGCGAGAAGATCGAGCGCTACAAGTCGAGCGGCGCGATCGGCCAGGGCGAAGGCGCCAAGGCCGGCACCGCCTACCGCATGAAGGACGGCTCCATCGTGTATGTGCCTGAAAGCGGGGCGTCCGACGGCGCACGGGCGCTCTAACCCACTGAACCCATATTGCCTATCGAGGCGTCCGGGGCGACAATGTTGCCAGCCAGCCAACCGCCATGCGGCCAGCCAGCCAACCCATCCATCACGTTTCGGGAGGCAGCCATGAAAGGCGAAACCAAGATCATTGCGTCGCTCAATTCCCTGCTGGCCGGCGAACTCACCGCCATCGACCAGTACTTCATCCATTCCGAAATGCTCGCCAACTGGGGTCTGCACCGTCTCGCCGAGCGCCTGCGCCACGAGGTGGAAGATGAGCGCGGCCACGCCCGCGCCCTGATTGCGCGCATCCTGTTCCTGGAAGGGGTGCCCGATCTGGCGACCCGTGCTCCCCTGGCGGTGGGCAAGGACGTACCGCATATGCTGAAGAACGACCTCGCGGTGGAATTGGACGTGGTGAAAGCCTTGCGCGCAGCCATCGCCGAGTGCGAGAAACTCCACGATTACGTGACGCGGGAAATGCTCGAACAGCTTCTCGAAGATACCGAGGAAGACCATGCCCACTGGCTCGAACAGCAGCTCGGCTTGATCCGCATGGTCGGACAGGAGAACTACATCCAGTCCCAGATGGGTTCGCCGCCCGGCACCGCCACCTGAGCACGACGCGGGGCGACTCGGAGCGCCCCGGCTAGCTCCGGCGCCGATTCGGCGCACTGCAACCAGAATCCCTTTCATCTATCGCCCTGCGCAACTCGCAGGGCGATAGCGCTCGCCTATTGAATCTATTTTGACAATCAATTAGACGATACCGATTGCAATAATTAATATTCACTCCATCGCAGCAAATCATTTCAACCACCCAAGGAGATCCACCATGAACGCATCCCTGATCAACACCGAAATCCTCCCCTTCAAGGCCACCGCTTTCCACGCAGGCAAGTTCGTCGAAGTCACCGAAGCCTCGCTCAAGGGCAAATGGTCCGTGGTGTTCTTCTACCCGGCCGACTTCACCTTCGTCTGCCCGACCGAACTCGGCGACATGGCCGATTTCTACCCCGAGTTCCAGAAGCTGGGCGTCGAGATCTACGCCGTATCGACCGACACCCACTTCACGCACAAGGCCTGGCACGACTCGTCCGAGACCATCGGCAAGATCAACTATCCGATGATCGGCGACCCGACCGGCACGCTGACCCGCAACTTCGGCGTGATGATCGAAGCCGCCGGCCTGGCCGAGCGCGGCACCTTCGTCATGGACCCGGCGGGCAAGATCCAGATCATCGAGATCAACGCCGGCGGCATCGGCCGCGACGCCTCCGAACTGCTGCGCAAGGTGAAGGCCGCCCAGTACGTCGCCAGCCATCCAGGCGAAGTCTGTCCCGCCAAGTGGAAGGAAGGCGAAGCCACCCTGGCGCCGTCGCTCGACCTGGTAGGAAAAATCTAACAACGCACCCCGACCCCAACATTCCCGCCCCGGCCACACTTACCCCCGCTGGGGTCGGGATTGCAGCGTAAAGGCCGCCTCACGACGGCGGTCTTTGCAGTGCAATCCATCACAGGAGAAGATCATGCTCGACGCCGCCATCAAGACGCAACTCGCCGCCTACCTCGAAAAGCTCCAGACCCCGATCGAACTCGTTGCCTCGCTCGACGACAGCGACGCCGCGCGTCAGATGGGCGAACTGCTGGCCGACATCGCCGCGCTCTCGCCCAAGGTCAGCGTCCGCGAAGATGGCACGGACGCGCGCAAGCCTTCGTTCTCCGTCGGCCGTCCGGACGAAGCCGCCCGCATCCGCTTTGCCGGCATCCCGATGGGCCACGAATTCACATCGCTGGTGCTCGCGCTGATGCAGACCGGCGGCCACCCGCCCAAGGTCGACGCCGCAGTGATCGAGCAGATCAAGAATTTGAAAGGCAAGTTCCGCTTCGAAACCTACATTTCGCTCTCCTGCCACAACTGCCCGGACGTGGTCCAGGCGCTCAACCTGATGGCCGCGCTCAATCCCGGCGTCGAGAGCGTGATGATCGACGGTGCTCTGTACCAGGACGAAGTGAGTGCACGCCAAATCATGGCGGTGCCGACGGTGCTGCTGAATGGCGAGCCCTTCGGCCAAGGCCGCATGACGATCGAGGAAATTCTTGCCAAGGTCGACACCGGCGCTGCCGCGCGCGATGCCGAAAAGCTCGATGCCAAAGACGCCTACGACGTGCTCGTCGTCGGCGGCGGCCCGGCCGGCGCGGCGGCGGCGATCTACGCCGCGCGCAAGGGCATCCGCACCGGCGTGGTGGCCGAACGCTTCGGCGGCCAGGTGCTCGACACACTGGGCATCGAAAACTTCATTTCCGTGCAGCGCACCGAAGGCCCCAAGCTCGCCATGGCGCTGGAGCAGCACGTCAAGGAATACGAGGTCGACATCATGAACTTGCAGCGCGCCACCGCCCTGATTCCGGGCGAGGGGATGCACCAGGTCAGGCTCGTCAACGGCGCCACGCTCCAGGCGAAAAGCCTGATCCTAGCCACCGGCGCGCGCTGGCGCGAGATGAACGTGCCGGGCGAGAAGGAATACAAGGCCAAGGGCGTCTGCTTCTGCCCGCACTGCGACGGGCCGCTGTTCAAGGGCAAGCGCGTGGCGGTGATCGGCGGCGGCAACTCGGGCGTCGAGGCGGCGATCGACCTCGCCGGCATCGTCAGCCACGTCACCTTGCTCGAATTCGACAGCAAGCTCAGGGCCGATGCCGTGCTGCAAGCCAAGCTCGGCAGCCTGCCCAACGTCACCATCGTTACCAGCGCGCTGACCACCGAGGTCACCGGCGACGGCGAGAAGGTCAACGGCATCGTCTATCAGGACCGCAGCAGCGGCGCCACGCATCGCGTCGAGCTCGAAGGCATCTTCGTCCAGATCGGCTTGCTGCCGAACACCGACTGGCTGAAGGGCATCGTGAACCTCTCGCCACGCGGCGAGATCGAGATCGATGCGCGCGGCCAGACCTCGGTACCGGGTGTGTTTGCCGCCGGCGACGCGACGACCTCGCCCTACAAGCAGATCATCATCGCCATGGGCGACGGCGCCAAAGCCAGCCTGTCGGCCTTCGATCACCTGATCCGCAGTCCGGCGCCGGCCGCACCGAGCACAGCCCCCTCCCTTGATCTGCGTCAGCCCGCCTGACCCCTGCCAGCGTATTCTTATCGCATTACCGGCCCAGCCGAATCCACCAAGGAGCAAACATCATGAAAACGAAAAAGCCCGCCAAGCCCAGCAAGGTCGCCAAGCTCGACATCGGCATCTCCGACACCGACCGCGCCGCCATCGCCCAGGGCCTGTCCGGCCTGCTGGCGGACAGCTACACGCTCTACCTGATGACGCACAACTTCCACTGGAACGTCACCGGGCCGATGTTCAACACCCTGCACCTGATGTTCATGGGCCAATACACCGAACAATGGAACGCGCTCGATCTGGTCGCCGAACGCATCCGCGCCCTCGGTCATCCGGCCCCCGGCACCTACAAGGAGTTCGTCAAGCTGGCGACCATCAAGGAAGTCGAAGGGCAACCCAAGGCGCTCGACATGGTGCGCCACCTCGTCGCCGCGCAGGAAGCCACGGCGCGCACCGCGCGCAAGCTGTTTCCGCTGGTGGATAAGGCCAACGACCAGCCCACGGCCGACCTGCTGACGCAACGCATCGAGGTGCACGAGAAGACGGCCTGGATGCTGCGCAGCCTGCTGGAGGAGTAATCGGTCGCGGACGAAAGTCGGCGCCGGCGCTACGGCGGCCGCAAAGAGAAAGGGCGCCCCATGCATCGGGGGCGCCCTTTTGTTTCGCTGCGCCGGGATTACTTGCCGAACGGCGTCGGACGCGGCGTCTTGTCCGCGGATGGCGGCAGGATCGGCAGCGCGAAACTCGGCTGGTCGCCGGTCAGCGTCTTCAGGAAGGCGACGACATTGCCGTTCTCGTCGGCGGTGAACTTCTTGCCAAGCTGGATGCGGCCCATGACGTCGACGGCTTCTGTCAGGGTGTTGGCGGCGCCGTCATGGAAGTAGGGATAGGTCATTTCGACGTTGCGCAGGGTCGGCACCTTGTAGTTGAAACGGTCGGCATCCTTGCCGGTGACCGCGCTGCGGCCCTCGATCTTGTCGTTGGCCTTGTACGGAACGACCAGGCCCATCTTCTGGAACGATGCGCCGCCGACGGCCGGGCCGTTATGGCAGCCGACGCAGCCGGCGTCCTTGAACAGCTTGTAGCCCGCCTTTTCGTCGGCATTGAGTGCGTCGGCCTTGCCCAGCAGCCATTGGTCGAAACGCGAGTTGGGCGTGACCAGGGTTTTCTCGAACTCCGCGATGGAGAGCGTGACTTCCTCGATGCTGATCTTGCCCTTGCCGAAGACCTGCTTGAACTCGCGCACGTAGTGCGGAATCGACTCAAGCACGCTGATCGCCAGCGTATGGCTGAACGCCATCTCGCCGGGGTTGGCGATCGGGCCGCCCGCCTGGGCCTTGAGGTCGGCGGCGCGGCCGTCCCAGAACTGGGCGACGTTGAGGCTGGAGTTCAACACCGTCGGCGCATTGATCGGGCCTTGCTGCCACTTGTCGCCGATCGAGGTCGGAATGTTGTCGGTGCCGCCCATCGACAGGTTGTGGCAGGAGTTGCAGGAGATGAAGCCGGACTTCGACAGGCGCGGATCGAAGTAGAGCTTCTTGCCCAGCTCGACCATGCCGAGGTTGATCTGCGCGGGCGACTTGACCGGCTGGATCGGTTCGTTGGACTGGGCGAAGGCAGTTGCGCCGAAGGCCAGCAGTGAGGCGACGATGATGCGTACTTTCATGGTTTGGCTCCTGAGGTTGAAGAAAAAAATGAAATCCATGGCCACGAAAGATATCCATACTAAAATTAGGGATGTTGATCTAACTCAATGATTTATAATTAGTTTTTTGCTATAAAGCATATAGAAACGGACTATAGGTATAGATATGAAATTTTCAACTTTGCGTTATCTGGTGGCCTTCGGCGACGAAGGCTCCTTCAGCCGCGCCGCCGAGCGCTGCCACATCAGCCAGCCGACCCTGAGCGTGGCCTTGCAGAACCTTGAGGCCGAACTCGGCGTCACCCTGATCGAGCGCGGCAAGAGCCACGTCGCGCTGACCGACATCGGCTGGCAGGTGGTGGCGCAGGCGCGCAAGACGCTCGACGAGGCGCGCCGCATCGAACTCGTCGCCCAGTCCGGCAAGGACCCGCTGGCGGGCGATTTCCGCCTCGGCGTGATCCATACCATCGGCCCCTACCTGTTGCCGGAATTGATCGCCGCGATGCGCAAGACCGCGCCGAACACCCGCTTCTACATCGAGGAAAGCATGACCGCGCTGCTCACCGACGCCCTCAAGTACGGCACGGTGGATGCCGCCATCATCGCGCTGCCGTTCGACGTCAAGGGACTGCAGGTGCAACCGCTGTATGACGAAGCCTTCGAGGTGATCGTACCCAAGGGCCACCGCTGGGCCAGGCGCAAGAAGATCGCCAGCCACGAGGTGCGCGGCGAGGAGGTGCTGGTGCTGAAGGCCGGCAACTGCTTTCGCGAGCAGGTGCTCGATGCCTGCCCGGACATCAGCCACGCCGAAGGCTCGCTGCACGAAGGCCATTCGATCGAGACCGTGCGCTGCATGGTGGCCTCGGGTTACGGGGTTTCCGTCCTGCCCGCCGGCTCGCTGCGCGGTATCTACCGGAGCGGCATGGTGGTGGCGATTCCCTTTGAAGCGCCGGCGCCGTCGCGGCGGGTGGCGCTGGCCTGGCGCGAGGGATTCCACCGTCCGCAGGTGCTCAAGGCGATCATCGAGGCCGTGAAGCTGATCGACAATCCGGCCTATCGGCCGATTCCGGCCTAAGCCCGGATCAGCCGGCGTCGAAACCGGCGTCTTCGATAGCCTGCGCAAGTTGAGCGCGGCTGACTTTCGCCGCGTCGAACTCGACCACCGCCTGTTTCTGCTCCAGCGAGACCTCGGCCTTCGCCACGCCGTCGAGCGCCGTCAGCACGCCGGTCACGCTTTTTACGCAGCCGCCGCAGGACATGCCACCTACCTTGATTGTCGTCGTTTCCATATCAGTCCTTTTTGGATTGCCACCGGCGCAGCAGCAGGGAATTGCTCACCACCGACACCGAACTTGCCGCCATTGCCGCGCCGGCGATGACCGGATTGAGCATGCCCAGCGCCGCCAGCGGAATGCCGAGCACGTTGTAGATAAAAGCGAAAAACAGATTCTGCCGTATCTTGGCCAGCGTCGCGCGCGACAGCGAGATCGCGTCGGCGACGCTGCCGAGGTCGTCGCGCATCAGGGTCACGTCGGCGGCCTGCATCGCCACGTCGGAACCCGCCGCCATGGCGAAGCTGACGTCGGCCGCGGCCAGCGCCGGCGCGTCGTTGATGCCGTCGCCGGCCATGCCGACCAGGCGGCCGCCGCCCTTGAGCTTGTTCACCGCCGCCGCCTTGTCGCCGGGCAAGACCTCGGCCTCGAAGTGCATGATGCCGGCTTCATGAGCGACGGCCCGTGCCGTGCCGGCGTTGTCGCCGGTGAGCATGACCACCTCGATGCCGAGCCGGTTCAGGCGCGCCACCGCCGCGCGCGATGTGGCACGCAGCGGATCGGCGATGCCGATGAAACCGAGCAGGACATCGTCGGCCACCACCGCGACGACGCTGCGGCCGGCCTGCGCCAGCGCCTCGGCCGCAGACGCGGACCCGCCCTGCTCCTTCATCCAGGTCACGGAGCCGAGTCGCACGCGACGACCATCGACCTCGCCGGCAAGGCCGCGGCCAGCGGTGGTCACGACGTTCAGCGGCGACGTCAACACCAGCCCGTCATCCTTCGCCCGCGCCACGATGGCGGCGGCCAACGGGTGCGTCGAGCCCTGTTCAAGACTGGCCGCGAGTTGCAGCAGAATCACCGCATCACCAGCGCCGTCCGTCTGGATACCGCTTCGCATAACTCCCACAACATCGGTCACCACCGGCCGCCCCTCGGTCAATGTACCGGTCTTGTCCACCACCAGCACCTTGAGCTTCTCCGCCATTTCCAGCGCCACGGCATTGCGGATCAGCACGCCGGCATGCGCGCCCTGGCCGGTGCCGACCATGATCGCCGTCGGCGTCGCCAGCCCCAGCGCACAGGGGCAGGCGATCACCAGCACCGCCACGGCATTCACCAGGGCCTGCGTGAAATCGCCGGCCAGCGCCCACCAGGCGACAAAGGTCAGCAACGCAATGAGCGTCACCACAGGCACAAAGATCGCCGCCACCTTGTCGGCCAGGCGCTGCACCGGCGCCTTCGAGCCCTGCGCCTCTTCGACCAGGCGAATGATGCCGGCCAGCAGCGTGTGGCTGCCGACGCCGGTGGCACGGCAGCGCAGCAGGCCGTCGCCGTTGATCGTCGCGGCGAAGACCTTGTCCCCCGCCGCCTTCGACACCGGCAGGCTTTCGCCGGTCAGCATCGCCTCGTTGGCCGCCGACGCGCCGTCGATGATTTCGCCATCGACGGGCACCGCCTCGCCGGCGCGAACGACGAAGACGTCGCCGGGGATCATCGTCGCCACCGCCACGTCGACCAGCTGCACCGTGTCGCCGGCCCGCCGCTCGACGCGCGCGGTCTGCGGCTGCAGCCTGGCCAGGGCTTCAATGGCGGAGGAGGTCTTGGCCTTGGCCCGCGCTTCGAGGATCTTGCCCAGCAGCACCAGCGTGATGACCGTCGCCGAGGCTTCGTAATAGACGTGATGGTGGTGCAGATCGGCCACCGTGACGACGAAGCTGTAGGCCCAGGCCATGGTGGTGCCCAGCGCCACCAGCACGTCCATGTTGCCGGCGCCGCCGCGCACCGCATTGAAGCCGCCGACGTAGAAACGCCAGCCGATCCAGAACTGCACCGGCGTCGCCAGCAGCAGTTGCAGCCAGCGCGGCAGCACATCGGCATGGACGCCGGCACCGAACATGAAAGCCATCTGCGCCACCAGCGGCAGCGTCAGCGCCGCGGCGATCCAGAAGCGGCGCAACTCCTCCCGATACACGGCGAGCTTGCGGGCTTTTTCCTCGGCGCGCGTGTCGTTGCTGGAAACGCTTGCCGTGTAGCCGGCCTTGACCACGGTCGCCACCAGGCGATCCGGGTCGGCCAGCCCCGGCACGTAGCGCACATGGGCTTTTTCGGCGGCAAAATTGACTGCCGCCTCGACGCCTTCGAGTTTGTTCAACTGCTTTTCGATGCGCGCCGCGCAGGCGGCACAGGTCATGCCGCCGATGGCCAGATCGACGGTGGCCGGCGGCACCTCGAAGCCGGTCTTGCGGATGGTCTCGACCAGCTTCGCGGCCGTGGTGCCGGCCACCGCATAGCGTATGGTCGCCCGCTCGGTAGCGAAGTTCACCGCCGCCTCGACGCCCGGCAGCTTGTTCAGCTGCTTCTCGATCCGCGCCGCGCAGGCGGCGCAGGTCATGCCCGCCAAGGGCAGTTCCAGCGCCTGCGGTTCATTGTCCGTGGTGGCGTTCATGGCTATCTCTCCTTTCAGTCCGCGAGGGCGGCTGGAAGTTTCATGGCACCCAGTCTAAACTCTGTACCTCGGTACGGAGTCAAGGGGTCTCGATGAAACTTTCGGAGCAAACATTCACTATCGGCAAGCTGGCCGCAGCGGCGGGCGTCGGCGTCGAGACCGTGCGCTATTACGAGCGCCGCAAGCTGCTCGTGCAGCCGCCGGCCGCCGCCGGCTACCGCCGCTACGGCGCGCCCCATCTGGAACGCCTGAGCTTCATCAAGCGGGCGCAAGGGGTCGGTTTCACGCTGGAAGAAATCGCCGAACTGCTGACGCTCAACGACACCCGCGACCACCATCTGGCGCGCAGCCTGGCCAGCGAAAAAATCCGCCAGATCGAAACGCGCATCGAACAACTGGGCAAAGTCGCCGATGCCCTGCGCCACCTGGTTCACGAATGCGAATGCGGCGGACAGGAAATGCCCTGTCCGATCATCCGTATGGCGCTGACGCCCTGAGCGCGCTTACTTCGCGGCGCCGAGACTCTCCAGTGCTACCGCCGTGAATGCCCGGAGCCGCGGGCTGTCGGCGCTGTCCAGACGCCACACGATACTGGTCGCGAGCTTGCCGAAGCCGCCGGGTACGGGACGGGTGCGCAGTGCGTCGCGCAGCATGTGGCGTTCGACGATACGCGCGGGCAACGCGGTGAACCCGTTGCCGGCGGCGACGTGGGCGAGAATGCCGTCGAGCGTTCCCAGTTCGTTGACCGCGGCGGGAACGGCCTTGAGCGATCCCAGCCAGCCTTCCAGCGCGGCGCGAAAAGCGCATCCGGCCTTATAGACGTAGACCGGCGGCGCCGGCCGATTGCGCTTGATCGCCGGCATTTCACCCGCTGCGGCATGGATCAGCACCAGTTCGTCGGTCCTTGCTGCGCGCCCGCTCAGCGTCTTGTCCGACGCCAGGCCGGAAACAATCACGACATCCAGCTTGAGATCTTTCAGCAAGCGACTCAACTCCTGCGTGGTCCCGGTGGACAGTTCCACCGACAGGTCCGGATGCCGGTGGCGCAGGCTCGCCAGCATGCGCGGCAAATCCAGCGTCGCCACGGTTTCGACCACGCCCAGACGCAGGCTACCGGCCAGCCCGATGTGTGCCTCCGGTGCCTGCAGGGCCTGCACCCGGTCGAGAATCTCGCGCGCCCGGGGGTAAAGCCGGACACCGGCTTCGGTCAGGGCCATGCCGCGCCGGGAGCGCGCGAACAGCGTCTGCGCCAAGTGATCTTCGAGCTGGCGGACCCGTGCCGTGATGTTGGACTGGACGCTGGCCAGCCGCTCGGCGGCGCGCGTGATCGAACCCAGGTCGGCGACGGCGACGAAAGTACGCAAATGCACCAACTCGACTCTATCCATCTGTTTTATAGATTGCCGTATTCACAATTGACTATTCTACAGATGGAGAAAGTCTTCGTACAGTGGCCTGCATCGAACCCCAAGGAGCACACCATGCAACCGCAAACCGATACCAGCAGCGACACGCCATCCCTTACCCGCAGGCGCTGTTTCATGTCCATGGCGGCCCTGCCCCTGGTCGGCTGCGCCACCTCGCCGTCGCCCCCGGATGACGGCGAGGTGGCGCGCCCAGGGCCAGTTGCTCGGCCACCGCCGCATCGGCAACGGGTCTGAGGCTGTACTGGTGATGCACGAATGGCTTGGCGACCATGCCAACTGGGAGCCGGTGTGGCCCTACCTCGACACGGCACGATTCAGCTATGTGTTCATGGACCTGCGCGGCTACGGCTGGTCGAGAACAATGACGGGCGCCTATTCTGTCGACGAGGCGGTGGCCGACGGGATGCGGCTCATGGACTATCACGGACTGACGCGCTTCCATGTCGTCGGCCATTCGATGTCGGGGATGATCGCGCAGAAATTCCCGCTGACGGCGCCGTCGCGGGTCAGGAGCGTGGTCGCCATCTGCCCGGTGCCGGCGAGCGGATTCAAGGCCGATGAAAAAACCATGGCCGCGCTACGGGCGGTAATCGAGGACGACGCCGCGGCAAAGAAGGCCATCCTCGCCCGCGGCGGCACGCGTTACGGCGACAACTGGGTGAACTTCAAGCTGGCGCTGGCGCGACGGGCGTCCAGCCGGGCGGCGATGCACGGTTACCTGAAAATGTTCACCGGCACCGACTTCGCCGCCGAAGCACGGACCAACCGGACGCCGATCCTTGCCCTCATCGGCAAGCACGATATCCCCTTCTATCGGGAAGAATCGGTAAGGAGAAATTTCGCGCCGCTCTACCCCAACTTCTCGCTGGCGATGTGCGAGGAGGCCGGACACTATCCGATGCTTGAAGCGCCGGTATTCGTGGCAGGCACCATGGAAAAGTTCATCGCCACAGTGCCCGCCTGAAGCCGCCGTGCGGCGAAACCGCGTCGCCACAGCGCCGGCCGGCACGACGAAGCAGGAAGCACCGTATCGCCTGCGCCGACTCTTAAACGTGGCAGACGACGCCTTGCCAGAGCTTGCCGCCCAGCACGGTGGCATTGAACAAGCCCCATACGCCGAAGGCCAGCACGATCAGGCCGGAGCCAAGGCGCAAGGCGCGCCCCTGGATGACGCTGCGAAAGCGAACCAGCAGCAGCCCGGCAAGCATCAGGTTGGGCAGGGTGCCGAGGCCGAACGCCAGCATGGTCAGCGCCCCGCGCGCCGCGCTGCCGGTCAAGAGGGTCATGGTCAGCACGCTATACACCAGGCCGCAGGGCAGCCAGCCCCACAGCATGCCGAGCGGAAACGCCTGAGCCACGCCGCGCACCGGCAGGAAGCGCCGGGTCGCCGGCTGCACGCACCGCCACAACCATTGCCCGGCGCGCTCGGTAAAGGCCAGCGTCTGCGTCAATCCGGTGAGATAGAGGCCGAGCGCCACCATCATCAGGTTGGCGACGACATACAGGGTCATTTGTACCGGCAACCAGCCGTTGAGCAGCAACCCCAGACTGCCGAGCGCGCCCATCACGGCACCGGCAAGGGAATAGCTGGCGATGCGGCCGAGGTTGTAGGCGAGATGCACGCTCCACGCCGGACGGCCTCCGGGTACTTGCAGGCTCAGGGCCGAGACGATGCCGCCACACATTCCGGCGCAATGCACGCCGCCCAGCAGGCCGACCAGGAATACCGCAAGAAAACCGCTGTCAGGCACCCGGCCACCCGCGGCGATTAAATGACTTTGGAATAGCGGACGCGTTCGCGGTCGGTACGCAGATAGCGGTCAAAGGCCATGGCGATGCCGCGTACCAGCAGGCGGCCGCGCGGCTGGACGCTGATCCACTGCTCGTCGATGGTGAGCAGGCCGCCCTTTTCCATCTCCCGCAGATCGGCCAGTTCGGCCGCGAAGTACGACTTGAAGTCGATCAGGTGGGCGATCTCGATCGATTCGATGGAAAGCTCGAAATGGCACATCAGGGCCTGGATGATGCTGCGCCGCAGGAGGTCGTCAGCGTTCAACTCGATGCCGCGGAAGATCGGCAGCACGCCCTGGTCGAGGCTGTCGTAGTACTCGTCGAGGGTGCGCACATTCTGGCAATAGCTGGGGCCGACCTTGCCGATGGCGGACACGCCGAAGGCCATCAGATCGGCTTCGGCATGCGTCGAATAACCCTGGAAATTGCGATGCAGCCGGCCTTGGCGCTGCGCCACAGCAAGCTCGTCGTCCGGCTTGGCGAAGTGGTCCATGCCGATGAAGACATAGCCTGCGTCGGTCAGGCGGCGGATCGCCAGTTGCAATATCTGCAGGCGCTCGTCCGGCGACGGCAAATCGGATTCCTTGATGCGCCGCTGCGGCTTGGCAAGGCTGGGCAGGTGGGCATAGTTGTAGATCGACAGGCGATCGGGACCGAGCTTGATGACTTCGTCCAGGGTATGGTTGAAGCTGATCACGTTCTGTTTCGGCAACCCGTAGATGAGGTCGACCGAAACCGACTTGAAGCCGAATTCGCGCGCGGAGTCGATCACCAGCCGGGTTTCGTCGAGACTTTGCACGCGGTTCACCGCCACCTGCACGTCCTGCGCGAAATCCTGCACGCCGACGCTCATGCGGTTGAAACCCAGGTCGCCAAGCAGCTTGACGGTCTCGCGATCGACCTTGCGCGGATCGACTTCGATCGAGTATTCGCCCCCGTCCAGCAAGCGGAAATGCTTGCGGATGATGTCCAACAGCCGGCGCATTTCGTCGTGCGCCAGGAAGGTCGGCGTACCGCCGCCGAAATGCAACTGGACCACGTCGCGACTGCCCTGCAGCGCGGCTTCCTGCATGGCGATTTCCTTGCCCAGGTACTTGATGTACTTGGCGGAACGCCCGTGATCCTTGGTGATGATCTTGTTGCAGGCGCAGTAGTAGCAGATGGTGTTGCAGAAAGGGATGTGGACGTATAATGATAAAGGTCGTCCTATCCCACCCACCGTCCTCTGTCCCAACCAGCGCACGTAGTCGTCAGCCCCGAAAGCCTCGACGAAGCGATCAGCAGTCGGATAGGATGTATATCTTGGTCCGTTTACGTCGAATCGTCGAATGACCTGAGGGTCGAAGATCAGTTCCTGATAATCCATTGGCTAAGAGTACAAGGTCGGCAGCGAGTGCGGCAATATAGTTCAAGTGTATAGAATGCAACAAGCGCCAGAAAGTTGCATTGACACAGATCAAAGGGGTACCCCGAACAGGGTAACGCAAACAGCGTGCACTCAAACGTGAAGCAGAATGTTGTCCCGTTGATTACTCCCGGGCTCAAAGTCGCCTGTTCGCAGTGCAATTTGCGCGAGTTGTGCCTGCCCTTCGGCCTGTCGGAAAGCGACATGATCCGCCTCGATTGCCTGATCGGCGGCGGGCGCAAACTCAAGCGCGGCCAGCACCTGTATCGCGCTGGCGATCCGTTCGAATCCATCTTTGCCGTCAAGACCGGCTTTTTCAAAACCGATGTGCTGACCGAAGACGGACGCGATCAGGTCACCGGGTTCCAGATGGCCGGGGAAATTCTCGGCATGGACGGCATCAGCACCGAGGTGCACGCCTGCAACGCGGTGGCGCTGGAAGATAGCGAGGTGTGCCTGATCCCATTCACCGAACTCGAAGCCCTCTCCAGCGAGATTCCCACACTGCAGCATCACTTGCACAAGGTCATGAGCCGCGAGATCGTGCGCGACCACGGCGTCATGATGTTGCTCGGCACTATGCGCGCCGAAGAGCGCTTGGCGGCCTTCCTGCTGAACCTGTCGCAGCGCTTCACCGCCCGCGGCTATTCGCCGGCCGAATTTCACTTGCGCATGACGCGCGAGGAAATCGGCTCCTATCTCGGCCTCAAACTCGAAACCGTGAGCCGCGCCTTCTCGCGTTTCCAGGACGAAGGCCTGATCTCGGTGCAGCAGAAGCACATCCGGATTCTCGATATCGCCAGGCTCAAGGCCTTGCTCGCGCCGCCCGACGGGCGTATCTCCTAGCCCAGCGCCGCCAGGAAGCCCAGCGGCTGGCGAGTCAGGGCCACCGACACGATCCAGCCGAATACCGTCATCGCCGCCAGCCAGCAGACAATACGCGTCCTTGGCGTGCTGCCTGCCCGCAGCGCGAGCGAACCGAGAATGATGTAGGCGATCACACCCAGCACTTTCGCGGTAACCCAGCCGGCGACAAACGGATACTGTTCCGACATCACCGCCAGAGTGAGCGCCGCCAGCAGTAGCACCGTGTCGTTGACATGAGGCAAGACCTTGATCCAGCGCGCGTTGGTCACTGGCGACGCGCGAAGCACCAGAATCCCGCGCAAAAAGAACCCCGCCAAGCTCAGCACCGCGCTGGTGACATGCACGTATTTAACCAGGATATACATTGCCTTCAGTCCGGCTTGCCGTCCGCGCGCGGACGCCAGAAGGCCGGCGCATAGCGCCAGGCCCACAGAGCGAAAGCGCCGAGCCAAAGCAAGGTCGACAACCACATCAATTGGTAGCTGCCCGGCAGCATGGGCAACTCGCTGATCACCCGCACGACCGCCGCCGCCTGCATCATGCAGAACGCCCGCCACATGACGTCGTCGGCCGCCACCGGCCGGCCAGAATGCCCCAGCGTTACGCGCGAAACCATGCCGAACAGCATCGAGGCAAAAAAGCCAAGTGTCAAGGCATGCAAGGGCGCCTGACCGAGAAAGCCCGGCGCCGCCTCGGCCAGGAGGCTCTGCAAGGCAAACAGGGCGAAGGCCGGACCCAGCCAGGCAAACGCGAGATGCAAAACAGCCAGCATCCGGTTCTCGATGGCAGCGCGACTCCACCACAGGTAGGTCAAACGGGCAGCCGCGAACATCGCGGGTAGATCCGCCAGCCATAGCCATGATGTTTTTCCGAACGCCGCCAGCGCACCGTGGGCCAAGCTGGCACCAATGAGGACTCGCAATGCCCATAGCGGGCGATGCAGTTCATAACCGCGCAGCGCCGAGGCGGTGAAAAAAGGCAGCATGCGATGCGCCACGGTAAGAAAAACCGGCAGCAGGAATCCCCAGACCGAGAATGAAATGGCCGCGCGCGCCCATCGCAGTTCGCCTCCGGCAGCAAACGCCAGGAACGCCCCGAGCCCTGCCGCGCCTAGCCAGGCGGCAACGCAGACGAAGACGATATGCTCACGCTCGGTTGCCCGCTGTCGCGCGATCCGCGTCAGTGTCAAGGCCGCAGCAATCCAGCCCGCCAGCACCAGCGCAAGCCCCCAGACCAGCAGTTGCGGCAACAGCAACGCGGCCCACACCAGCAGCCAGCCACCGGCCAGCAAGCCGAAAGCGGGCAGAAAATCGCGCCGCGACAGCTCGCCCAAACCCTGCCAGCGTGGACCGGCGGTAAAGATGAATCCGAAAATGTAGAAAGGGAACACACCACTGGAAATCAGCAAGGCGTGCAGCAAAGTTGGCGGGAACGAGGTCAGCAAGGGCCAAGCCGATGCGGGCCAGAGTCCGGCATAGCGGCCCCCCACTTCCATAGACCAGAAAGCCATGACCGCCATGGCTTGAACCGTGCCAGCAAAGAACATGACGCGATGCGGTGCACCAAAAAATACCGGCAAGCGCATCATGACCGCCGCCACCGAGGCGAGGCATGGTAAGGTTCAGTTGACCAACCAAGAGTATTGCCATGCACGAAACCCGGCTCGACATTCCCCAGATTCTTTCCCGCCTTCCGCTGTTCCAGGAACTCGCGCCAGACCAGATCGCCGCGCTGGAAACGGCGTGTCGCGAGCGCCGACTCGCCAAAGGCGAGATGCTGTTTCAAAAAGGCGATCCGGCGAAAGGCTTTTTCGTCGTCGTCTTCGGCCAGATCAAACTGGCTTTCCCCTCCTCCCAAGGCAACGAAAAAGTGGTCCAGATTCTGGGGCCGCGACAGAGCTTTGGCGAAGCGGTCATGTTCATGGACCGCCCCTACCCGGTATTTGCCGAGGGTCTGGTAGACAGCCTGCTGCTGCATATCGGCAGTGCCACGGTATTCGATTTGCTGGCGCGCGATCCGTTGTTTGCGCGACGCATGCTCGCTGGACTGTCGCTGCGACTGCATTCCCTGGTACATGATGTTGAAACTTACTCCTTGCGCTCGTCGGCACAGCGTGTGGTCGGTTACTTGCTGCAGCAATGTCCGCAGGACGATTCCAAGGAGGTTTCGTTCGATATTTCGCTGCCGACCTCGAAGCAGGTGATTGCGTCTCGCCTGAATCTGACGCCGGAAACTCTCTCGCGGATTTTTCACGACCTTTCGGCCAACGGACTGATCGGCGTCAGCGGCAAGCAAATTACCATCAATGACGTCAGGCGGCTGCGCGAATTTGATCTCTGAAACCCTGGTAGCGCCTGACGGCTCCCGCCAGATTGCAACCCAGCCAGACGAATGACGCGGCCAAGGCCAGGCCAGCTGGGCGGATCAAGCCGGGTTGCCACACAGCCGTCAACAGCATAAGCACGGCGAGCACATGGAGACGCAACTGGCCGGTCATGGCGTCGGCCGGAATCATCTTTTTCATGTTCGGCACTGCCGAAATGGGGGCACCCAGCCGCTGCAGATGAAGCCAGTTGAGAAAGGGCACGATCTTGTACATCATCCCCGTGATGGCTGACACGAATACCCCGACCAAGGCCAGCACACCCAGCCAAACCACGAACCGCGGATCGGCCCCCAACTCGGGACGCAGAAAGTACACGGTGCCGGAGACGGCAAAGGCCAGCATCGACAACATCGCAACACGAAAATACAGGGACGTCGCATCATGGATCTTCCTGCGCCGCGTGTATTGCAGCCACAGGGTGGTGCCGGCGTAAGCAGACAAGATCAACAGCAGGGGATACGCAATCAGCGGCGACCAGAGCGCGTCGTCGAGCAACAGCCGCGACGACCAGGCAAGCAGAAAACCCAGCAGCAGCAGACCGAAGCTTCGGGTGAACCAGGACGGATAGGGCCGCGTCAGTTGAAACATCGGCACGACGTGGTAGGACACGCCGGCCAGCAGCATCAAGGCCCAACCGCCCAGACCCCAGCCAAGATGCACATTGGTCAGATCGACAATCGGTACCGCGAAGCCATGCGCCAGCGCTTCGGCCAGAAGCGAGCCCAGCAGCACGGTGATCGCCAAGCCCGCGATCGCCATACGCATCGCCCACAAGGTCATGCCCGTCGCAGGCGTCTGCCACAGTGCCAGTGCTACCACCGTAACAAAGCCGCCGATCGCCAGCAGAAACAGCGGGACAGCAGCGGACAACAGAACCGGGCGGCCGAACAGCAAGCCCGCGACAAGCAGCAACGTGGCCAGGAGCAACAGGGGCTGCACAGTATTGGCGACCAGCCTGGGACGCCAGACGTTGCCGCCCACTGCAACCGGGATGAACTGAAACAACGCGCCGCACATGGCCTGGAGCATGAAACCCAGGGCGATCAGATGGGTCAATGCCAAGGCTTCCGGTGTCCACCGCGAACCCAAGGCATCGGCCCCCGCCCATACCAACAGAATTCCGGCCGTTGCGCCAAACCAGGGCGCCACGAGGAAAAAGCGATAAGGGACCGAAATGGGCGGAGCCTGATCGAACGAAAGGCTGGCGTGCATTCGAGCGGCGGCAGTCAGCCGGGCAGTTTGTGTATCCGGATCTCGCGCGTCCCGTCGGCGCGAACCTCTTCGCCCCAGGCATAGCCGTTCTTTTTCAAGATACTGAACAGCGGATGCGGCTGGCAATACAGCAACAACAACACATCATCGCCCTCGGCGAGCGTATCCAGCGCCTCCAAGGTGCGCTCCATCGGCTCGGGCGGCTGCAACTCGCGGCCATCGATCACCGTGGTGGTCATGATGCCTTCAGACGCGCCGCCAGGGAGGCACCGACATCGGACGCACCCAAGGCGTTGTCGCACATCGGGTACAGGATGTTTTCCTCTTTCATGTTGTGCTGCTGCATAAGGATGAGCAAGGTCTCGGCGGCGCCGCCAAAAGCATCGCTGTCGCGCGCAGCCAGAGCCCCGCGCATCTGCGCCAACAGGTCGCGCATTTGGCGATGCTCGCCACGCATGACTTCCGTCGGCCCGGAGGTCATCCCGGTAGCGGTCTCGAACGCCGGAAACAACAACTCCTCTTCACTGCTGAAGTGAGTTTCGAGCTGGTCGCAGAGGAGCGCGAAAGCCTGCTCGCCTTCTACCCAGTCAGCGTTGGCGCAAGCGTCTTCGGCGCGCGCAAATACTTCATCGCAGTGCTTGTGATGCTGGAATAACGGGGTGGTAATAGACATGGCAGCAAACTCCCTTGAACAGCGGTTGATTCTGGGCGTCGCCTCGTCCCGCGACATTGACCGCCGTCAAGAACACGGGTCGCTTTGCGCGCCTGGAGTTCCGCTTTGCAGGCCGGCGTCAGGACTTCAATACCCCTACATCCAGCCGGGAAAACCAGTCGATAAAACGCCGCACGTCTGCGCCCCGATAGATTGCGCCATGCTGCGGGCAGAGCATGTCGATTTCCAACGCTGAAACACGGGCACACCAGTCGCGCTTGGCCTTGTCAGACCCCATCCAGCGCCGGTGAAAACCTTCCGCATGCCTGATATGACGATCGAAATCCTCGACGAACAGACCATCCTCCGCGGCAGGCAACAAAGCGGCGCCCACATCGCCGGAGAAAAGAACTTTGGCCTTCGGATCGTAAAGATGGAAGTTGCCGGAGGAATGCAGATAGTGGGCCGGAATCGCCTGCAGTCGCCTGGAGCCGACCAGAATTTCCATGCCGTTGTCCGGGATGGCGACAAAGGTATCCGCATTGCCGGCAAAGTGCGGCACGAATCCCTGCCACAGCCAGCTCAAATAGCATTTGATCCCTGGATTGAATTCAAGCCACATGGGCAGCGACGAAATTACGTCCGGATCCTGATGCGAGGCGAAAATCTTGTGAATGCGGCGTGGATCGAAGCCGGTGCTCACCGCGGAAAATACTGCCGGAAAGATCTCGCTGCCGCCTGGATCAAGCAGCATCGCGTCGCCATCGCTGGTCACCAGATATTCGTTGGTATCGATCAGGAAATCCGGACGGCTTGTATCGCGAGCCAGGGCGAACCACTTGTGGTCGCCGTCTTCATAAATGACGCGCGCAATCTTCATGCAAGAAAGTCCTCCGATTGGTGTTTGGTCAGACTCTCCAGGGAACGCTGAATCTCACCTATGATTTTCTCGAAATCGCTTGAAACCTGCATCAGCGACCCAGAGAATCCCCCGCCGTAGGCGGCTTCGATCTTTGCCGAGCGTGCCAGCACACTGCCCAGTTCGACGAGTTGCGCGGTGTCGGCAATCATGTGGGTCAGACGACGATTCAAGGCGGCCATCTGCTCGTCATTGCGGGCCAGGGTGGATTCATCGCGGGAACGCGCCAATTGCTGAATCAGGGTCTTGGCCTGGCCTTGCGCCTCGATCCGGGCACGTTCCAGCAAGCGGCTGATGCGCGACTGCTTGACCAGCACGGTCACGGTTGAAACGCTGCCGTAGGTTGCCTCGCGCAAAGTGTCCATTTGCCGCTGCAGATCGGTGGCGAAGCGGCGCAGCTCATTGGACAACACCCCGAAGCCGAGCGCCGACTGACCTGCGCGCTTGGCCAGGAAAATCGCGTTCATGGCCATGAGATTGATCTTGAACGCGGCCGACACGACGCTCTTGATCTCTTCGTTGATGCGCACGATGCGTCTCAACTCGCGACCCGCGCCCTCTGAGCTATGTGAATTCGCCATGCCTGTTCGCCGCCTTCAGTTCATGCATCGCCTACCCGTGTTTCCATCATCGCCCCCCGTCGGCGGCCTCATGCTTCGAGCACATAGGTGCCCGGCGCATCGGCCAGCGCTGGAAACTTGTCGGTTTCGACTGCCGGTGCCGAGACCAGTCTTCCCGACTGCGGTTTCAGCCAGGCCATCCAATCCTCCCACCAGCTGCCGTGACGAAAATCCGACCGCTCGCGCCAGTCGTCCGGAGTATCGTGCCGTTCGACGGTCCCCACGTGGTAGTCGCGCCTGGGTGGATTCACCACCGGATTGACGATACCCAGAATATGCCCCGAACTGGACAACACGTAGCGGCGCGAACTGGCAACGGAATTATTGATGCGAAATGTTTGCCGCCACGGCGCGATGTGATCATCCTCGGCCGATACGGCATACAGCGGCTGGGAAATGCGCCCCAGGTCGATGCTCTCGCCGGCCACCCGAAGCGCATCCTTCTTGATCAGGAGGTTCTCCAGGTAGAAATTGCGCAGATACCAGCTGTGCATCGCCGCGGGCATGCGGGTCGCATCCATGTTCCAGAACAGGACGTCGAAGGGCGGCGGCGCCTCGCCAAACAAATAGCCCCGCACCACATAGTGCCAGACGAGGCTGTTCGAGCGTAGCAGCCGGAATGCCGATGCCATCTCCTTACCGTCAAGGTAACCTTTTTCGGTCATCGATTTTTCCAGCCATTTGATGCTGTTTTCGTCGAGAAACACTTCGATGTCTCCCGGCTTGTGATAGTCCACCAGCGTAGTCAGCAGGGTTATCGTTTCGACTGGTACGTCCTTCTTCTCGTAGTGCGCATTGGCCCATGCCATCCAGGTTGCCAATGCCGCACCGCCAATGCAGTAACCTACCGCGTGCACCTTGCCGGAACCGGATATGCCGCGGGCGGTTTCGATGGCTTGGCCGATGCCTTCCGTCAAGTAGTCGTCGAATGTGACATCGCGCATGTCTGCCGTGGGATTCTTCCAACTGGTGATATAGACATCGAAGCCCTGATCGACCAGATACCTCACCATGCTCTTCTTGGCGTTGAGATCGAGAATGTAGAACTTGTTGATCCATGGCGTGACAATGACAATGGGGGTTTCGTAGACCTTTTCCCTGGTGGGCGTGTAGTGCACAACCTCCAGCAGACGATTGCGCAACACCACCTTTCCCGGCGTGGTCGCCAGATCCTTGCCGACCACGAAGTCCGTGGGCCTTGCCATCTGCACATCGCCGGCCTGAAAGTCGGTCACGAAATTGTTGAAGCCTTTGAGCAGGCTCTCGCCACGACTCTCCATCGCCTTCTGCATGGCGACCGGGTTGCTCAGCAGGAAATTGGTGGGTGCCACGGCATTGAGCCACTTGCGCCACCAGAACGCGGCACGCCGACGATCGCGGCCGGACAAGCCCGGTGTTTCATAGAGCATGTCCTGCACCTGGCGAGTCATCACCAGATACCACTCCTTCACGATGTCCCAACTCGCCGACTCGCTCCAGATCGGATCGGAAAACCGCGTATCGTCAGGATTCGGCGACACCACATCCTTGCTTGGCATACCCAGTGCCCGGTGCCAGGAGTGGGTCTGCAACTCCCAGAGCTTGGTCGAAAAGACAGTCAAGGCTTCCGCCATTTCCTGCGGATGCGACAGCCAAGCCAATTGCGCGTGTAGCAGCGGAGTCGCCATGCCGATCGGATCGACCTTGGCTTCGACCGCCTGATTCACCGCCTGCCACGCCGCCTGCGGGGACGCCGGCGACTTCGACTGTTTGGTCGTGCTCATGACAATTTTCTCCACTTCACATCGGCGGTGAAACGCTCCGCAACCGCCATAATGCCATTGTGCCCGATGCTGCTCGGGTATAGTTCGGGTTGCTGTTGATCTTGATCAACGCCGCCGTTCATTGGTACGCTAGGCTAGATTATCTTTTTAAGGATCAAATCCCATGTTCAAGCATATTCTCGTTCCGACCGATGGAACGCAGTTGTCGGCTGACACCGCAAAGCGTGCAATCGCCTTTGCCAAGGAGACCGGGGCAAAGGTGACCTTCTTTTTCGCGAAACCGGATTATCCCGTGGCGTTTTATGGCGAGGGCGCCTTGATTGACCCCACCACGCCGGACAAGTTCGCGGAAATGGCAGACCAGCAGGCAAAGGAAATTCTCGCTGCGCACGAAGCCGCTGCCAAGGCGGAGGGCGTGACCTGCGCCGGAACGAGTGCCGTAAGCGATATTCCTTATGAGGCAATCATCGCGGCCGCCGAAGATGCCGGCGCGGACCTGATTTTCATGGCGTCCCACGGACGTCGGGGTATCAGCGGACTCCTGCTCGGGTCCGAAACACAAAAGGTCCTGACGCATTCGAAAATTCCGGTACTGGTCTACCGCTGAAAAGCCGAATAACGCCCGCAGCGACACACCGCAGCAGGACAAGCAGCCCGACGCCACGAATTCGGTGGCGTGATCGCCTTACGGGAGATGGCGATCGAACCTTGATGCCCGCGCAATAGGCAGCGCCTTGGGCGGAAGCCCAAACATCAAACACCGGCCCGCAGTTGCGGGCCGCGTCATTGCTGGACGCTGCCTCCCGAATGGTGCGGGGTGTGCATGTTCTTGTTCAGGTCGGAGGCGCTGAGTTGCAGGAACCACGTCATCAAACTGGACGCCGCGCAAACTGCCCAGAAACCAAAGAAACCAACTGAGTAGGTCGCGATCTTCGAGAAATGCACCGGCTGCCCGAAGAGATAGAGCTCTTGCGGATCGATCACGGTGAAGAAAATTCCTTCGGCGATACCGGCGACCACAAACGAGGGCCACAACACCCATAAGATCTTCTGCATTCTGCTCTCCTTCGGAGTCTGGAAGGGGAAACGCTTACTTCGCCTTGTTGGCGTCCTCTTCGGCCTTTTTCTTGTAGAACCCCACCATGAATACGGCCATGACGATGACGAAGCCGATTGTAAACAGGCTAAGCAGGCCGATGTCGCTACCGAGCAAAAGTTTCCAAGCTTCCATGAAGTTTTCTCCTTTGAACGATCGATTCAGTTGCGAATATCTGCAGGTGCGGGTGCAGCTCGCGGCGGCGTCGCCGGTCCGCCAATGAGCGTTTCCCCGTTTGCCGGCAGAATCACATTACCCATCAGGCGCCAGGTCTTGCGCTCGTCTTCGAGCAGCACCAACCAGTGTCCTGCGGCCGGCAGGCGTACGGTGCCGGTATAAAGGGTGCCATCACGCACCAGCACGCGGGCCTGATCCAGACCGGCACGGGTTGGATGGGAAATTGTCACCGCCAGGGTCGGCGGCATTACGAAGCTGCTGTCACTCGCCTGAAGGCGCACCGACAAAGTTTCGCTGGTAATCCGAACTCCGGCTACCAAGCCCATCTTTGCTGCCTGTTCGCTGCGTGCAATGGTTTGGTTGGCCGAGAGGCCCTTCTTGTAGTAATCGTCGGTAACCAGCCCGTCGTTGCTCTTCACGGCCAGCCACGCCGTGTAGATCGCCGCCACCACCACGATGAATGGCCCCGCCGCCAGAATCCAAGGCCAGGGCTCTCGGTACCAGGGACGGCTGGCAACGCTATTGATTTTGGCTTCCGTCATGGCTGCAGGAATGTGGCTTTTTCGTGCACAGCCACCTTCTCGTCGGCGAGAGACTTCACGTCAAAGAAGATTTGATTCGAGCCTTTCTTGCCCGAATCCGGCGGTACGCGCACTTGCACGGTATACGTCTTGGCCGCAGCGGGCGGAACTTCAACGATGCGATCTCCTGTCATGTCGATTCCCGCCAGGCCGGATACGCTGATCGAATAACGATGCGGCTGCTCGGATACGTTGATGACGTGAAGTCTATATACGTTCTCAATCAGGCCACCCTCGACCTCGCGCGCCAGCGTTGCACGATCGCGGATCACGTCCACCCGCAGGCTCGCCTTGGTGGCGATACCCCAGACAAAGGCCACGCAAATCGCACCGAGGATCGCGGAGTAGATGATGACCCGCGGCCGGACGACATGGCCGATGATCTCCTTCCAGCCCCAGTGTGCTTCGATCGCATGCTCGGTGGAATAACGGATCAGTCCTTTCGGATAGTCCATTTTCTCCATCACCTGATCGCAGGCGTCGATGCAGGCCGCGCAACCGATGCACTCGTACTGGAGGCCGTCGCGAATATCAATGCCGGTCGGGCAAACCTGCACGCAGATACCGCAATCGACACAATCGCCCTTCGCGATCGACTGCGGATTAACCCCTTTCTTCCTCGCACCACGGGGCTCGCCGCGTTCCGTGTCGTAAGTGATCGTGAGCGTGTCGGGATCGAACATCACACCCTGGAAACGGGCATAGGGGCACATGTGTTTGCACACCTGCTCACGCAGATGGCCGGCAAACAGGTAAGTGAAGGCGCCGTAAAACAGCATCCAGAATGTTTCCCAGGGGCCCAGCGAGAAACTCAGAACCGAAGACCACAGGGTCTTGATCGGTGAGAAATAGCCAACAAAGGTGAATCCGGTCCACAGCGCCAACAGTATCCAGGAACCATATTTTGCGGTGCGTAACCACAACTTGCGCGCGCTCATGGGTGCGGCATCGAGCTTGATTCGCGCGTTGCGCTCACCTTCGATTTTCTGCTCGATCCAAGTGAATATTTCCGTATACACCGTCTGCGGACAGGCGTAGCCGCACCATAAGCGGCCACCAACCGCCGTAAACAGAAATAGTGAATATGCAGAAATAATCAGCAGGATCGACAGGAATATCACGTCCTGCGGCCAGAACACCAGGCCGAAGATATAAAACTTGCGTTCAACCAGATCGAACAAAACGGCTTGCCGCCCATTCCAGGGCAACCAGCACGTTCCGTAATACGCCAGTTGGGTGAACCACACGAGCGCCCAGCGCCAAGTGGCGAATACACCACTGACGGCACGCGGGTGTACCTTCTTGTGCACTTCGTAGAGGCTTTCCTCGACGAAGCTGGGCTTGCTCTCCTGCGACGGATTTGGGGTGATTGACGCCATGATCATCGTATTACGATATTCTGATAAAGCTGACCAAAAATTCCCCGGCGCCACAGACTTGGCGCCGGGGAAGTGCAGCTAGTCTACTTCTTTTCCGCGGGTGCCGCTTCAGCCGGTACCGCTGCGGGTGCCTCTACAGGCGCCGCCACGGGAGCGTCCTTGACGCCACCACCGAGTCCATAGACATAGGCGGTCAGCAAATGCACCTTGGCGTCGCCGAGGAACTCGCCGAACGCCGGCATGCGGTTGGTGCGACCCTTCGAGATCGTCTCAATGATGGTTTCCTCGGAACTGCCATACAGCCAGACCTTGTCCGCCAGGTTCGGCGCCACGCCGACGGTACCCTTGCCTTCCGGTCCATGACATGCACCGCACGCAGCAGCAAACAGTTCCTTGCCGCGCTGGGCGCGAATGGAATCATTAGCCAGACCCGACAGGGAGCGCACATAGCTAGCGAGATCCTTGATCTGGTCACCGTTCAGATCCGGCTTGACGCCCTTGGCCGGCATCATTGCGTCACGCCCCTTTAGGATGGTTTCCTTGATCTGATCGGCCGTGCCGCCAAACAGCCAGTCGTTATCGGCCAGATTGGGAAAACCCTTGCCGCCCTTGGCATCCGAACCGTGGCACTGCGAACAGTAGGTCAGAAACAGGCGCTGGCCCATTTCCTTCGCCTCGCTGTTGGCCGCAACGGTACGAATTTCCTGGCTTTGGAACTTCTTGAAGATCGGCCCATATTGCTCTTCCGCCTTCTTCATTTCACCGTCGTACTGCCCGCTGGACGACCAGTTGAACTGCCCCTTATAAGTGCCCAAGCCGGGATACATCGCCAAATAGAACAATGAGAAGACGATGGTGATGTAAAACAACCAGCGCCACCAGCTCGGCAGCGGATTGCTGTACTCCTGCAAATCCTCGTCCCAGACGTGCCCGGTGGTCTCGCCTTCCACATGCCTGGCGGTACTTTGCGACCAAAGAAAGACTCCACACCCGATGATACTGACGAGCACGATGCCCACTACATAAATATTCCAGAAGCCGCTGACAAAATCACTCATGATGATTTCCTTTCCTGATTCTGCATGGCCTGCGGCACGAACGGGCTGTCATCGTCGAGCGGCAGCATGGCCGCTTCGTCATATGTCGTCTTGCGCCGGTCCGAATAAGCCCACCAGACGATGCCGACGAAAGCGATGAACGCCAGCACCGTGAAGAGGGAACGCAGGTCGTTGATGTCCACCCGATTACCTTGCTTGCTTGAGCGCCGTGCCCAAGCCCTGCAGGTAAGCGATCAATGCGTCGAGTTCGGTGACGCCCTCAATGGCCTTTTTCGCTCCGGCGATTTCGGCATCGGTGTAGGGCACGCCGACCGCGCGCAGCGCCTTCATCTTGGCTTCGATAGCATCGTCCTTGAGCGGACGATTCAGCCAGGAATAGGCAGGCATGTTCGACTCGGGCACCACGTCCCGTGGATTCAGCAGGTGCGTTTGATGCCACTGATCCGAGTAACGACCGCCGACGCGGGCCAAGTCTGGGCCGGTGCGCTTCGAACCCCACTGGAACGGATGGTCATAGACGAACTCACCCGCCACCGAATAGTGTCCGTAGCGCTCGGTTTCTGCGCGGAAGGGACGAATCATCTGCGAGTGACAGTTGTAGCAACCTTCACGAATGTAGATGTCGCGTCCCGACAGGCGCAGCGGACTGTAGGGCTTGACCAGTTCATTCACTGGCGTGGTGGTGGACTTTTGGAAGAACAGCGGGACGATTTCGAGCAGGCCACCCACGCTTACCGTGAGGATGGTCAGGACGATCATCAGTCCCACGTTCCGTTCAATTTTGTCATGCGTCAACATGATTTATAGCTCCTTAATCTGTGCAATTAGCGCTCTGCGCGTCGGGAATTCCGCTTCGCGGGCCGACGTTAGTGAGCCGCTGCGGGTGCGAGTACCGGCGCATCGACAGCCTTGCCGCCCGCTATGGTCAGGAACATGTTGTAGGCCATGATCAACATGCCGGACAGGAACAAGAGGCCGCCCAGCAGGCGTATGGTCCAGAACGGATAGGTTGCCTTGACCGACTCGACGAACGAATAGGTCAGCGTGCCGTCCAGATTCGTGGCGCGCCACATCAGACCCTGCATCACGCCGGCAATCCACATCGAGGCGATGTAAAGCACGATGCCGATGGTGGCGATCCAGAAATGCGCCTCAATCAGCTTCTTCGAGGCCATCTCGGGCTTGCCGAACAGTCGCGGCAGCAGGTAGTAGATCGAGCCGATGGAAATCATCGCCACCCAGCCCAGGGCGCCCGAATGCACGTGGCCGACGGTCCAGTCGGTATAGTGCGACAGCGCATTGACAGTCTTGATCGACATCATCGGGCCTTCAAAGGTGGACATGCCGTAGAAGGACAGCGAGGTGATCATGAACTTCAGGATCGGGTCGTCGCGCAGCTTATGCCAGGCTCCCGACAGCGTCATGATGCCGTTGATCATGCCGCCCCACGACGGTGCCAGCAGGATCAGCGAAAACAGCATGCCGACGCTCTGCGTCCAGTCAGGCAGCGCCGTGTAGTGCAGATGGTGGGGACCCGCCCACATGTAGGTGAAGATCAGGGCCCAGAAGTGCACCACCGACAGCCGGTAGGAATACACCGGACGCCCGGCCTGCTTGGGCACGAAGTAGTACATCATGCCGAGGAAGCCGGCGGTGAGGAAGAAGCCCACCGCGTTGTGGCCATACCACCATTGCACCATCGCATCCTGCACGCCGGCGTAGGCCGAATAGGACTTGAACAGCGTCACCGGGATCGCCGCACTGTTCACCAGATGCAGCACCGCGACGGTGAGAATGAAGCCGCCGAAGAACCAGTTCGCCACATAAATGTGGGATACCGTGCGCTTGATGATGGTGCCGAAGAACACCACGGCGTAGGACACCCAGACCAGCGTGATCAGGATGTCGATCGGCCATTCGAGTTCGGCGTATTCCTTGCCGGAGGTGATTCCCAGGGGCAGGGACAAGGCGGCCGAGACGATGATCAGCTGCCAGCCCCAGAACGTAAATGCCGCCAGCCCGGGCGCAAACAGCGGCGCATGACTGGTGCGCTGGACGGCAAAGTAGGATGTAGCAAACAGCGCACAGCCACCAAACGCAAAAATCACTGCGTTGGTGTGCAACGGACGCAAGCGTCCGTAACTCAGAAACTCGTGCACGTTCAACTCCGGCCAGACCAGTTGGGCGGCGATGATGACGCCGACCAGCATGCCTACGATGCCCCAGATTACGGTCATCACAGCGAACTGGCGCACGACTTTATAGTTGTAAGTCGCTTGCGATTGCATGATGGATTCACCTCACATTAACAAAAGAAACCGTTCACCAGACTGCGTTTGATGCAGCGCAGTACAAGAATTTTTCGGGAGATTACACTCGAACGATTGGTGATGTTTGATACAGATCAAAATATATCCAGCTTCAACAAAAATAACTGCACTATCAATATGGCTTATCACTCGATGAATGCTGGGGCTTGGGTGGAGATTGCCGCGGGGGAGTACCGACTGCGTCGCCGGATGCGGCCTCAGACGCCAACGGCAGGCGCACGAAAAAAAAGGGTGCGCAGCGCGCACCCCCAACCCCAACAGAGAGCCTTTCGAAGAAGGCGCGAAGCCATCTCCATAAAACCCACGCGAAGTATGGTTACTTATCGCCTACCGCGCTTTGATCTGAGTCAACAGTGTGTTTTTTTGTTGCGGCCACTGCACTTGATACCGCCAGAACCGGATTCAGTCGCCCCTGGCGGTTGAATCCGGTTCCTGTTTGACGCCCGCAGGACCAGACTTTGCAGCGACCGAAGCACCGCTTTCCGGCAGCTCGGCAGTCTTGTCGTCATCCATCAGGATGCGGTAGCCCGGGCCTTCGAGATCCTCGTACTGGCCACTCTTGAGCGACCACCAGAACAAGCCGGCGATGACGAAGACCAGCACCAGGGAAAGCGGGATAAGGAGATACAGGATGTCCATGCCGATTACTCAGTTCCGCTGCAGGCGCAAGGCATTGAGAACCACCAGAAGCGAGCTGGCCGACATGCCTATGCCGGCCATCCAGGGTGTTACCCAACCGACCATGGCCAGCGGGATGGCAAGGAAATTGTAGGCGAAAGCCCACACCAGGTTTTGTTTTACTACGCGCAGGGTGCGCCGCGCCAGAGCCAGCCCTTGCGGCAGCGCCAGCAGATCGTTGCCAAGCAACACCACATCGGCGTTGGCCCGCGCCAGGTCGGCGCCGCCGCCCATGGCGATCGATACCTGCGCCTGTGCCAGCACCGGGGCATCATTGACCCCATCGCCGACCATGGCCACCGTTTCGCCAGCGTCCTGCAGCGTCTTCAGCGCCGCATGCTTGTCCTCGGGCGACAGCCCGCCGCGTGCGTCGGAAATGCCCAGCGCCGCGCCCACCCTCCCGGCTGCGGCGGGTGCGTCGCCACTGAAGATCGACAGTTTGATACCTGCCGCCAGCAATTTGGCGGCCATGCCAGGCGCCTCGGCGCGAAGACCGTCGTTCAGGCGGAAAAATGCCTGCCATCCAGCCGCACTGCCCAAGGCGATCACCGTGTCGCCAGCGCCGACTACGGCCTGGATATCGTCCGGAACCGCAGCGGCGTGCACGGCGGCGACGAACTCGGGGCGACCAAGCCGCCAGGCGCGTCCATCCACATCCCCCTCGACGCCGGCACCGGTCGTGGCGCGCACTCCGACGACCTCGACATCGACATTCGCCCCGGCTTCCGCAGCGCCAGCGGCCAACGCCCGCGCAATGGGATGTTCCGACCCGCGTTCGAGGGCGGTCGCCACGGCCAGCGCGCGCGCGGCGTCGCCCTGGATCGGGATCACCTCGACCAGCGTCATGCGTCCCGCTGTCAAGGTGCCGGTCTTGTCAAAAATGAAGCGATCGGCGCGTGCCAAGGCCTCGATCGCATGGCCGCGCGTTACCAGCACGCCGTGCGCAGCCAACGCGCCGGTCGCCACGGTCAAAGCCGCCGGGGTCGCCAGGGACAGGGCACAAGGACAACTGACGACCAGCACCGCGACGAAAATCCACAAGGCGCGCGAAGCATCGATCCACCACCAGGCCAGCGCCGTCGCAATCGCCAGCACCAGCAGGGCGACGATGAAGCGCCCGGCGACGCGATCGGCCATTTCCACCAGGCGCGGCTTTTCCGCCGCCGCGCGCTCCATCAGGCGCTGGATGGCCGCCACGCGGGTGCCCTCACCGACGCGCTCGACGCGCATCACCAGAGGGCTGGCCGTATTCACGCTGCCACCGATCAGCGCGTCGCCCGCGCGCTTGGGCACCGGGTGGCTCTCCCCGGTCAGCAGCGATTCGTCCGCGGCGCTCTCTCCTTCCAGGACGATGCCATCGGCCGGTACGGTCTCGCCGGGCTTGATCTGCACCGCGTCGCCGGCACGCAATTCGGCCACGGCGACGCGCTCGCCGGCGATATCCGCCACGCTCAGCGGCCACCCCGGCAGACGGGTGGCGAAGGCCGGAATGGCGCGCGCCAGGGTCTCGACGCTGCGTGCCGCCTTCTGCCGCGCCATCATTTCCAGATAGCGGCCGGAAAGCAGGAAGAAGACGAACATCGTGACCGAATCGAAATACACCTCGCCGGCGGCGGACAGCGTGGCCCACAGGCTGGCGCCGAAGGCCGCACCGACGCCCAGCGCCACCGGCACGTCCATGCCCACCCGCCGCAATTTCAGATCGCGCCAGGCGCTGGTGAAGAAAGGCGCTGCGGAATACACAATCACCGGCGTAGTCAGGATCAGGCTGGCCCAGCGCATCAGCTGCTCGATGTCCGGCGTCATGTCGCCATCGGCCAGGTACACCGGCACGGCGTACATCATCACCTGCATCATGCCGAAGCCGGCGACGAACAACCGCCACAGCGCGGCCTTGCGTTCCTTGCGCGCCAATTCCTCGGAGCGCCCGATGTCGTAGGGATGAGCGCGGTAGCCGATCGCGGCGATGGCTTCGAGGATCGCCGACAGCTTGGTGACACGTTCGTCCCAGCGCACCCGCGCGCGGCGCGTCGCGTAGTTGATGTCGATCGCGGTCACGCCGGGCTGGCGGCGCACATGCGATTCATTGAGCCAGACGCAGGCGGCACAGGTGATGCCCTCAAGAATCAGCGCGGCTTCCTGTTCGTGTTCGCCCGCGGCGCCCTCGGCGCGGCGCACGAAGTTTTTCTGCACGTCGGGATGATCGAACAGGCCGAAGTCGGCCAAGACTTGTGGCAACGCCTCACGCGGGCTTTCCGGCATCGCGTCGCGATGCCGGTAGTAGTCGCCCAGGCCGTTGTCGACAATGGCCTGGGCCACCGCCTGGCAACCGGCGCAACACATCTCGCGCCGGACGCGGTCGATCTCGACCGGGAATTCCACCCCGGCCGGAACCGGCAGTCCGCAGTGGTAGCAAAGCCGGGGATCAGCTGCCATCACGGCTGGCCTGCGGTGAAGCAGGCGCTTACTTGGGCGCCATGCGGATGGCGCCGTCGAGGCGGATGACCTCGCCGTTGAGCATTTCGTTCTCGACGATATGCCGCACCAGCGCCGCGTATTCGGCCGGCTTGCCCAGCCGCGAGGGGAAGGGCACCATCTTGCCCAGCGCGTCCTGTACTTCCTGCGGCATGCCCAGCAGCATCGGCGTCTCGAAAATCCCCGGCGCGATGGTCATGACGCGAATGCCGAAGCGCGCCAGTTCGCGCGCGATCGGCAGCGTCATGCCGACCACGCCGCCCTTCGACGCGGCATAGGCCGCCTGCCCGATCTGGCCGTCGTAAGCAGCCACCGAGGCCGTGCTGACAATCACGCCGCGCTCGCCGGCGGCATTCGGCTGACCCTGGCTCATGACCTCGGAAGCCAAGCGGATCATGTTGAACGAACCGACCAGATTGACCGTGATGGTCTTGGCAAAGGTATCCAGCGCATGCGGACCGTTCTTGCCCAGCACCTTCTCCGCGGTCGCGATGCCGGCGCAATTGACCAGGCCATGCAGGCCGCCGAAGGCCGCCACGGCCGCCGCCACGCAAGCCTTGGCACTGGCCTCGTCGGCCACATTGGTGCTGACGAAGCGCGCATTGGCGCCGAGTTCTGCCGCCAGGGCATTGCCGGCCGCCTCGTTGAGGTCGGCCAGGACCACCTTGGCGCCTTGCGCCACCAGCATCCGCCCGGTACCGGCGCCGAGGCCGGAAGCCCCGCCGGTGATGATGAAAACACTGTCCTTGATCTGCATGAGCGCCCCCTGATCACAGCTTGATACCGTCGCCGACGCGAACGGCAGAGACATAAAAAGAAACAAGGCCTGCCGCCGGGAAAGGAGGCAGGCCCTGAGAGTCTTGGTGCTGTTGGCCGGAATCGAACTGGCGACCTACTGATTACGAATCAGTTGCTCTACCAACTGAGCTACAACAGCGTCCTGAGAGGTTGCGGATTATACCTGTTGCTCCCGCCGCATGGCAACGCGTCCGCCGCCCGTCGGCCGACGGATTGCCTTGCCCCAGTTTGCGCGCAGTTGATAGACTGCCCGCATGATGAAGCTGCCATTTACCCCACATCTGCGCGCCGCGGGCTTCACCCTGATCGAATTGATTGTGGTGATGATCATCATCGGCATCATGGCCTTCGCCGTACTGCCGCGCCTCGACCTGTTGCGCGGCTTCGACGAGATAGGTTATCGCGACAAGGTGAAATCGACGTTGGAATACGCCCGAAAGTCGGCGGTGGCGCAACGGCGAAACGTATGCGTGCGGACCGTAGGCAACAGCCTGCTGCTGACAATCGAAAACGACGTTCCGGAATCGTCGGCGGGTACTTGCACCGCCGTGGCAAGCTTCCCCCGCAACCTAGCCCTGCCCACCGCCGACCGCGCCTGCGGCGGTGCGACGAACCAGGTATGTGCCCCAGCCAATGTGACGCTGACACAGGACGGAAATTCTACCGGTAACCTCACATTTACTCCCCTGGGCGTGCCCTCCGCTGCCGCCACCTACACCGTGACCGGCGACGCGGCGCATTCCTTCACCGTCGAAGCGGAAACCGGCTATGTCCATTAGTCACCGCCAGCGCGGCTTGACGCTGATCGAGCTGATCGTCTTCATCGTCATCGTCAGCGTGGCGCTGGTCGGCGTAATGACGGTGCTCAACGTCACCGTCAAATCCAGCGCCGATCCGATGATCAGGAAGCAGGCGCTGGCAATCGCCGAAGCGATACTGGAAGAAGTCATGCTGCAGCCGTTTACCTGGTGCGATCCGGAAGACGCCAACGTCGCCACGGCAACAAGCTATGCCGGCTGCAGCGTTGCCACCGCGGCGCAAAACACCGCCACCGCCAAGGCAGGAGAAACCCGAGGCACTACCACATCGCTGGACAACGTGTTCGACTACAACGGCGCAGCGATCAATACCAGCATTTCCGGCAGCGGCAATACGCTCTACACCGCCAATGTCACCGTCGCCCCGGCGACCCTCAACGACATCGCGGCGGCCGGAGAGGCGGCCCTGCTGATCAGCGTTTCGGTTTCCTCCGGCACCGAAACCATCCAGCTGCATGGCTACCGCACCCGCCACTCGCCCAACGCACTGCCATGAACCGCCGTCCCGCATCCGCCGCCGGCTTCACGCTGATCGAGGCCATCATGGTGATCGTGATCACCGGCATCCTGGCCGGCGTCGTCGCCGTATTCATCACCAAGCCGGTCGAAGGCTATGTCGATTCCGTGCGCCGCGCCGAACTCACCGATACCGCCGACGTCGCGCTGCGGCGGATGATGCGCGACATCCGGCTGTCCCTGCCCAACAGCCTGCGCGTCACCAGCTCCGGCGGCGTGAATTACATCGAATTCATCATGACCAGCGCAGGCGGGCGTTACCGCGACCCGGCGGACGGTTCCAGCAGCGGCGACTTTCTCAGCTTCACCAGCAGCACGGACCTGAGCTTCGACGTGCTGGGCACCATGCCTGCCAGCCCGGCCGTCGCAGTCAACGACTACGTCGCGGTCTATAACCTCGGCCCTGGCTACGAGTCGGGCAATGCCTACAACTACAACGGCAGCAGTTGCCTGGCCGGCGGTTGCAACATCGCCAAGGTGAGTGGAGTCGCCGGCAACGTCATCACCCTCGACGCCAATCCCTTCGCAGCCCAAACGCCCCCGCTGCCTTCGCCGAGCACCCGCTTCCAGGTCATACCGGGCGCTATCCGCGCCGTCACCTTCGCCTGCCCGACGACCGGTACAGGCAGCTTGACGCGTTACTGGAACTACGGCTTCAACACCGCCCAGGCGACACCGCCGACGGGCGGCAATTCGGCGCCGCTCGCCAACGGCGCCAGTTGCGTGGTCGAATACACCGCCAACGCCACCGGCCGCAACGGCCTGCTTTTCGTGCAACTCACGCTGAGTTCGGGCGGCGAAAACGTGAGCATGTTCCAGCAGATCCACGTGGATAACGCGCCATGAGACTCGCCCTCAAGAAGCTTCGCGGCTTCGCCATCGTCTCGGCCATTTTCATCCTGGTCGTGCTGGCGGCGCTGGGCGCCTTCATCCTGAACATCTCCACCAGCCAGCACATCGGCTCGGCGCTCGACGTGCAGGGGGTGCGCGCCTATCAAGCCGCGCGGGCGGGACTCGAATGGGGGCTGTACCAGGTGCAAGCCACTGCTGCCTACAACTTCGGCTACACCTCCACCGACCCCAACACACGCACCTGCCCTGCGGCGACCACGTCCTTCGTTCCGGCAGCGGCGACGCTTGCGGGCTTCACGGTGACCGTCGAATGTGCGGCAACCGCGGACGCCAGCAGCGGTCCTACCGTCTATAGCATCACCGCCACCGCCTGCAACCAACCGAATGCCGGAGCCTGTCCCAACACCGTCAGCCCCAACTCGCTGTATGTCGAGCGCCGCCTTTCGGTGGCCTTCTGACCATGATGCCGACCAGCCACCGTCCTGCCAGCGCCGACTCTCCTGGCCTGAAGCAGCACCGAGCAAGGGATCACGCCATGCACTCGAATCTTTCGCTCATCCGAAACCTCGGACTTGTCCTCGCCCGCGCCGCCCAGTCGCTGCTGGGCGCGATCGCGCTCATCGCATGGCTGGTCATCGCCCAGAGTCCGGCACACGCCGCCATCACCTATTTCGCTTCGGCGTCGAACCCCACGGACGGCAACAACCGGGATTCGACCACCGTGGCCGTGACACCTCCCGGCTCGATGCAAGTCGGCGATCTGGCGATCATTGTCGCCAACGCCCGGGAAAGCGGACAGACACTGGCGATTTCGGTAACCGGCGGGCAAACCTGGACCGCGCAAACCGCCAACACCACAAACACCAGCCAACGAATTTTCTGGGCGCGCTACAACGGCACCTGGTCGGCCAATCCGAGCGTCAGCTTTCCCTCGGGGGCAAATGCGACGACAGTGGTGATGCATGTGTTCAGGCCCAGCTCTAGCGCAAACGGATGGGTCCTGGATGTTGCCCAGGCCGATGGCAGCTATGCCACACCAGCCTGGCCATTCGATGTGACGATTGCCGGAATTACCACCGTGACCAACGGTGCCCTGGTTCTTGCAACATGGGCCAGTACCGACAACAACTCCTGGACCCTGCAGACCGCAGGCTGGACCAATGCGGGTGGAGCGCAATACCGCAACGGCGACGGCAGCGACTCATCGCAATCCGCAGCCTACAAGATCATGCCGACCGCAGGCGCGTCCGGAGATGTGACCAACCGACAGACAAACAACGGCGGCGACCCCGGCAACACCTCCATCCTGGCCTTCAAGGAAGTGCCCGGGACCACGCTCGCCACGGGCTCCGACCCAGCGGCGGCGACCATCGCTCCCGGCGCCGGCGCCACCGACGTCGACCTGTTCACCCTGCAGACCAGCGGCGGAACGGAGGCTGTCACTTCCGTCACGGTAAATCTGTCGACCAACAGCGGCATCGGGCTGTTGGCGATCACCGACAACGCGAACACGATGCTGGGTTCCACTGCCTCGCCGGTTACCGGATCCAACACGATCTCCGTCGCGGGCATGTCGGCGACGACAACGCTGACGAGCTTCAAAGTGCGCGTCACGCCCCTGAGCCACGCCGCGATGCCGGCACCGCCCGGCGCCGCCTACGCAGTCACTGCTCCGGTGACCGCCTGGGCCGGGCCAAACAATCATGCCGGCAGCGATACCAATACGAATGCACTGACCATCGACAACCTCTCGCCGACGAGCGCCACCGCGGCCAGCGGCGCCGCCGGCAGCAGCCAGACGACACTGAATTGGACAACCTCCGTGTCGACCGACTTCGCCACTACGGCCGGGACTGTGATCTATCGCTGGGCAGCCTCGGCAGCCGGCAGCGAGGTGCCCGTCGAAGGCTCGACGCCGACCTTCGGCACCACCAACGGCACCGCGACTGTCGCCTGCGTGGTGTCGTCGGCGGGATCGACGGCGCTTTCCAGGATCGATGGTCCGGGCAGCAGTTCCGGCGAGTGCACGACGGCCGCCTTGACCACCGGACAGGCCTATACCTACAAGGTATTCCAGAAGGATACGAACGGCAACTACGACGTCGGGGCAACGATCGGAACGATCACCCCCTTCGGGCCGGTCAGTGCCGCCACGTCGACGGTGGTTGCGGTGCCAACCTCATTGGAGGCGGACAACGCCACCACATCGACAATTACCGTAACCCTGAAGGACAGCGCCGGCACACCGGTTTCCGGAAAATCCGTTGCGCTTGCCGCGGGTTCGGGCAGTTCGGTCATCACCACCACCAGCGGCACCACCAATGCCAGCGGCGTTGCCACGTTTTCGGTCAAGGACGGCACGGTCGAAGGGCCGATCACCTATACCGCGACCGACACCACCGATTCGATTGTCATCACCCAAACGGCGCAGGTGACGTTCACCACGCCGTCGCTGTGCTTTACCGATAACTTCAACCGCAGCACCCTGCTGGAAACGGGGAACTGGACCCGGACCAAGAGCGTCGGCACCGCCCTGGATGCGGAGATTGTCAGCAACCGCCTGCGCCTGACGGACGCCGTTGGAAACCGGGCCACCGCGGTGCACTTGCAGCGCCTGTTCCCCGGTGCCGGCAACAAGGTGGTGGCCGAGTTCGACCATTTCGTCTATGGCGGTACCGGTGCCGACGGCATGGTCATCACCCTGTCCGATTCCTCCATCGCACCGGTGGCCGGAGCCTTCGGCGGCTCGCTCGGCTACGCGCAAAAGAGCAACCCAGGCTCCGACTGCACAACCGCGGGCGGCTGTCCCGGCTTCGCCGGCGGCTGGATCGGCGTCGGCCTCGACGAATACGGCAACTACTCGAATCCCACCGAGGGTCGCGTCGACGGCCCCGGGGCGCAGGCGGATACGGTGACCATCCGTGGTTCCGGTTCGGGCCAGAGCGGCTACAACTACCATACCCGGTCGAGCGTGCTGAGCCCCGGCATCGACCAGGTGGTGGCAGCATCGTCGATCACCCACGTGGGCTCCAGCGGCTCAAGGGTCGCGGCGAACGGCGCCAGCGTGACCCCGACCCTCCCCGCCCACCAGATCGACGATCTGCTGCTGTGCGCCGCGACCTCGAACGACGACACTGCCCACAGCGTCGCCACCAGCGGCTGGGCCCAGGTTTATCAGGTGGCGCAAGGCGGTAATGGCCAACCGCGCTCGTCGATGTTCTACAAGAAGGCGGCGTCCGCCTCGGAAACCAATCCGACCATCACCCACAGCGGCGGCGGCGGTATCGTCGCGGCCTGCACGGCGTTTCGCGGCGTGGACACGACGACCCCCTTCGACGTGACCTATGCCGCCAGTCACTATGCCGACACCACCAACAGCAGCAACGTGACATCCGGTTCGATGACCACTGTGACCAATGGCGCCATGATGCTGTTTGCCGGCCACATCAACAACAACCGCTGTAGCCTGACCGCCTCGACCACCGGAGGGCTGACCTGGGCCCAATCGTTCTGCTTCGATTCGACCCAGGGCAACGACGAAACCATCGCCATCCACTATGCGTCACAAACTACGGCGGGCGCCATTGGTCCGATCACTTTCACCCAGGGCAGCACAGACGAGAACCGCGGCGTCCTGCTCGCGCTGCGTCCCATCTCGGCATCGGTCACCGCCCACCGCTACAAAGTGACGGTGGATCACGGCGATGGCACTCATGCCTACGTCACCGTCGATCGGGATACCACCGGCACCGGCACCAGCTACTCCAACGTGATTGCGACCTACGACGCCAAGGCGATCGCAACCCAGGCCGCCGTGCCTCCCTACTGGTTCTTTTCCTTCACGGCCTCAACAGGGGGCGCAACCAATGTGCACGAGATCGACAATCTGACGGTATGTACAGGCCAGCCGATTACCACGCCAACGCTGGACCATGTGCGCATCGTCCACGATGGCAGCGCCCTCACCTGCGCGGCCGAGACCGTCACCATCAAGGCCTGCGCCAACGCGGCCTGCACCGCGCTCTATACGGGCAGCGTAACGGTGGACCTGGCCGCGATCAGCGGTGCCACCTGGTCGTCGGACCCAGTGACATTTACCGGTGGCCAGGTGCAGGTAACGCTGACCAAGGCGACCACCGGCGCAGTGTCCCTGGGGGGCAGCGTAACCGCGCCCAGCAGCATGACCGCGGTGTGCTACAACGGCGCCACGAGCGGCGACTGCTCATTAACGTATTCATCGAATGCCTGCGCCTTCGATGCGGTGGAAGTAGGTAAGAATCCCAGCACGCCTATCTTTACCAAACTGGCCGGAACGGCATTTTCCGTCGATGTGCTGGCCTTGACCGCCGGCGTCATCAACACGGGATACACGGGCACGGTAACCGTGGACCTGGTGGATCAAACTGGAGTGGCATCGGGATCGTGCGGCACGACGTCGCTCGCCAGTCCCACCAACTCGCCGGCATGGAGCAGCGGACGACGGACTTATAACTTCAACTATGCCAATGCCGCCAAGGACGTGCGGGTACGCATGGTCAGCGGCGCGACGACAGCCTGCTCGTCCGACAACTTTGCGATCCGACCGACCAGTTTCAGCCTCAGCTCTCCCGATGCGACCAATACCGGAACGAGCGGCACGCCCGCTATCAAGGCCGGCGCCGCCTTCGGCCTCGATGCCGCCTCGGTCGCCAACTACAGCGGCACGGCGCTGATCAACAGCAACCGGATCGAGGCGCACAGCGGCGCCTCGCAGACCGGCACGGTAAGCGGCAGCTTCTCGCCCGCAACACTTGCCTCCAGCTGGATTTCCAAGGGCACGGCATTTACTTATTCCGAAGTCGGGAATTTCCGTTTCACGCCCTGGGGAATATATGACGACGGCAGTTTTACCGATGTCGACCGCAGCAAGTCCACTCCGGAATGCTTCATCGACAACAAGATCGGCACCGCCGTCGATCCCGCCGACCCCAACGTACTGGACGGCAACGGCAAGTACGGCTGCTATTTTGGCGGCACCAATACGTCCGGCGGCACCATCACCTCGCCCTATTTCGGCCGCTTCACCCCGGATCACTTTGCCTTCGCCGCAGTCAGCCTGACCGCCGGCTGCGGCACCTTCACCTATTTCGGCCAGGATGGATTCACCACGGTCTTCACGCTGACGGCGCAAAACGCGAGCAACGTCACGACCGCCAATTATGTCGGCGACGGCAGTTCCAGCTGGGCCAAGCTGCCGCTAACCGCCTGGGGTGCGGTGCCAGCATCTGCCGCCAGTCCGGGTTTTGGCTTTGGCGTCAGCACCTGGACGCCAACGCAACCGGCCGGCGCCGCCATCGCCGCCAGCACCACGACGCCGACGGCGACAAATTCCAATACCTGGGTGTCCGGCAGCACCACGGTTACCGCCAAGCACAAGATCAGCCGGCCAAGCAATCCGGCAGTGTCGACCACGGCGACAGCAACCGCCTTGCCGGTGGACTCGGATGGTGTGACCATGACGAGCGCGGCATCGCTCGGCACCACGGTGCAGCGCTTCGGCATCCTGCGCCTCGACAATGTCTACGGCTCGGAATTGCTGCCCATCCGGGCGACGGCCCGTACCATGTACTGCGCTACGGTAGTCGGCACTGCATGCACCCAATGGCTTACCAATACCGACGACAGCTGCACCAGCTTCACGCCAGCCGATGGCAGCCTGGCCAACTACCAGGCGCCGGCATCGGTCACCAATCCGCTCGCCGCGACAAACTTCCGCATTACCGGCACCGATCCCAACACCGCTACAGGCACAACCGGGAACTGGACGACTGCGTCCAACCCCGTCACCATGAGCTCCGGCAGCGGTACGATCATCCTGAGCAAGCCTTGTATCGGCGGTCCCGGCGCGGCGTGTACCTCCGCCGTCGGCAGCGTCGACCTGACCCTGGACCTGACGACCATGCCCTGGCTGCAGGGCACCTGGACCAGCACCGGCGCCTGGGACCAGAATCCCACGGCCCGGCTCCGCTTCGGCTCCCCCAAAGCGCCATACATCTACCTGCGCGAACGCTACTGACGGCAGCCCTGGCCAACAGTCGGCGCTGGCGGGACGGCAGTCTTGATCCTCACCGACGCAGTGACCCTATTCGACGGCTGGCTGGTAAGGTAGAGCGCTTTCTTCACTCCGCACTTGCGGCAGCTTCAGAAATCCCCGTACATCGAAGATTTCGTTGATGGTCTGCCCGCCGGCATAAATCTTGTCGCGTATCGCGGCTTCGACCCGCCGCAGTTGCTCGTCCGTCAGCGCCGGGAGTGAGTCCCAAAATATTTGCTGCACCCGTCCATCACCGCTGATGACCAATTTCACCGTAACACCGACTGCCGCCGGGGTTGAATTCGAGAGCCGGCCCGGGATCGGAACGGGCGCGATGCGGGCCGAGCTAGCCGACAGCACCGACTGTGGCCGTGCCATCGGGGGTGCCATTGCCCCTTGCGCTGATTTGGGAGGAACCGAGAAAGCAGACGCAGCGGGATCCTTGCGTAACAGTACCGGGACCCCGGTCTTTTTTGCTGCGGCCGCCGGAGTGGTCGGCGCCAAGGGCGCTGCTCCCCGCAAAACGACTGTCAGGACCGCCTGATCAGCGGCCTTCCACAGAGGCGCGGGCAGCTTCCAAGCCAGCAACAGGACTGCGTGCAACAGAACGGAGACGCCCAGCGTTACATAGAACCGGCTTGCGTCGTCATGCTTCCATCCGGCATGGCTCCAGTGGCTCCGCCCCGCCATCAATAGGCCTCGAACTCCCGCCACAGGCCGCGTTTGCCGCCGAAGATGCTACTGCTGCCACCCCCGCCGCCGCCCGCCGCAGCGGACACCGGCACCGACAGTGTTTCCTGCTGGTAGTTGGATTTGGTAGCGATGGCCTTGTAGTCGCCCGACGCCAACTTGACCACCGTGAGGCCGACCACCAGGGAATCGCTGATCTTGATCGACACCGTGGTTTCGCCGCCGACCGCCAGTCCCGTCGAATAGTCGAGGAAATTGACCCAGGAGCGCCCGCCCACGGTGCAGCTGTCGGCTGCAGGGATGTTGCTGGCGAACACCAGGGTGCCCCGCACCAGTTTGGGATCAACGTTTATGCGCTCTCCGGAATCAGGCAGGGTGACGTGCCAGCCGCCATAGGTGTCCCAGCTCATCGACGTGCTATCGGTGTTGTTGCACGTGCCGGCGGCGGACACCGTGGCCCCGGCACCGAGGCAGATCTTTCGCGCGTTGGTCGTCACCCCATTCGACGTGACCGTAATGGCCGCACCATTCACGTCGGTCGACAGCAAAGTGCGCGTGAGGAACATCGGCACCACGGTGGGAGTACCGGAGACATCGACGGTGGTGGTGTCGCTCAGCGGGTTCCAGGTCGCCTGCGCGGCGCCGCCAAGATTGGCGGCGCCCAACGTGTCCTTGATGGCGTAGAAACCCTGGACATCGACATTGGTCAGGTCCGCGGTCTCAAGATATTTCCCGGTGCCGACGAAGACCTGGCGAATGCCGCTGTCGTTTTGCGACAGTTCGGGCTTGGTCGTGATCGGCTGGACCACGCCGCCGCTCTCCAGGTGCGCCAGCTTGAACACCTGGGTGCCACTATGGCCCGAGGCCGTGTGGTTGAGATCGAAACGCCAGAGGTCGCCGTTCAGGTCCCCGGCGTAAACGTACTGAGCCGTATTGTCGGCCGCGGGATTGTCGGCCCATATTGCAATCTTGCCCAGGTTGCTCGGCGCGGCGCCGCTGCCCGACAAGGTGGCCAGCGGATAGCCGCTTTTTACCGCGCCTGTCTGCGGATTCAGGGCATACAGGTAACCGCCGCCGTCGCCGCCGCTGGCGGTATTGTTGTAGCCGGAAGAGAACAGGACGGACCACTGGCCATTGGGCAACTTGCTGACGGTGGAATTCGAGAACGTGTAGCCCAGGTTCGGCGTCGAGAACTCCCACAGGTACTTCGGACTGAGCGGATCGGTCACGTCAAGGGCATAGTAGGACGTGCCGCCCGCGCCCTGGCCGCCGATCAGGATGGTGTGCCAGTCGCCGACGCCGAAATCCACGTCGGCGACCGTGATCTGGCCGTCGATGAAGTAGCGGTGCGCGTAGTTGACGTCGCCCAGCGTCTTCATCACCGGCAGCACTTGAGTCGGGATGAAGGACCACATTTCCTCGCCGGGCTGCACCGTGGCGCCGCTGACCGTGACCGACGCGGTATGCGCGTTTATCGCATGCAGCATGCCGTCCTGGGCCGAAACAAATACCACCGGGTTGCGGCCGGCCGCGGTGCCCGCCTTGAAATCGGAATAACCGCCGTCGGTATAGCCCGCGCTCGGCGCCTTCATGAACACCGGCTGGGTATTCACAATATCGCCGAAGACATGGGTGCGCTTACGCCAGATCTGGGCGTGGCTGATGTCGCCGTCCTGTTCCAGGCCGCGGTTGCCGCGCAGGAAATCGACCAGATTCGAGGCGGTGATGTCGCTTGGGTTGCTGACCGACAAGGCCGCATACTGGCTCAGCGTGCTTGGGCTGAAATAGGCCTGCTCAGCCCCGGAAAGATTGCTGAAGCTGAAAACGCGCAGTGGATCGCCGCTGGTCCCGGAACTGGGCGCCAGATAGATGCGCCGTGCCGACCAGGTCAGGTTGTCGAGCTTGCCCTGGGCCGACCATTGGCAGCCGGAGTCCGCTGTGGTGCAGGCCGTGGAACTCGACACGTCGCCGGTGGCGACGTCGATCGAACGCGATTGCAGGTCGCCGGTCCAGTCCACCGTGGCATAGCTCGCCACATAGGCAAAGTTGTCGCCCGCCACCGGTTCCAGATTGGAAGTAGCCGCCGCCGCCGCGGAACCGACCCGGGCGCCGATCTTGTTCAGCGCTTCGCGCAGGCCGGCGACCACATTGGGCACGTTGCGCGCACTGAAATACTTGCCGCGCCCGGCGACTGTTGCATGCCACAGATCGTCTACGCCGGTCGGGTCGAGATTGGCCACAGCCGGCCAATTCTTGGTTCCAGCCACGATGGCGGCATAGTCGCCGATGCCTGAGGTCTGGTAGTCGGAACTGTAGTTGAGCTTGCCGTCGATGCCCAGCCCCATGGCGAAGAAATTCATGTGCTGGATCTGGTTCTTGTCGTCGGCGGTGGTGAGGACGTTGTTGGTCGCCACATCGGTCGTGCCGTTGGTGTTGTTGCCCAGCGCAAGCGTGCGCAAATCGGTGCTGTAATAGTGATAGGCGATATCGGACAAAGTGCGGCAAGAACTGGCCGTGCCGCCCCGACTGCTGCCGACCGAGGGGCAGGTAGTCGAACTTTGGGCGCCGTCGTAATAGGGGCGGCCGACGGTGGCCAGCACGTTGTCGGTATTGCCAATGTCGGCGCCGGTGACGCCCTGGATGCTGGAACTCTCCGATTCGTTCCAATAGCCGTCCGTCACCAGCAGCATATAGTTCTGCTGGCACGAGTATTCGAGCGGATCGGCCTGGGCGGTCAGCTTGCCGGCGTAGTAGCGGCCGATCTTGGCGGTCTCGGCGCGCAGCGGCGTGGCGCAGCTTGGACTGGCACTGGTGAGGCTGGTCCACCAGGAGCTTCTCCCGGCGCCCGAAAACTGCGCGACCGGATTGTCCACCGTGGTGCCGGTGGCCTGGCAGATGTTGTCGAAGCCGACCCGGTAGTTGCCGTCGAGCTGGGTGAAGGCCAGGGTGGTGGCGGACTTCATCATCAGCATGCGGGTACGGTAGTAGCTGTACCAGTTGGCGAAGTTTTGCATCTCCTCGGCATAGGTGCAGGTGGCAGCGGCGCAATCGGTGCGGCCCGAGGTGCGGCTGAAGGTTCTGCCATCGTTCACGATATCGGTACGCTTGAAGATGCCGATGCCGTTCCATTGATTGGTCGCCGCATCGGCCGCCGCGCCGCCGCCCATGGTCAGCACGTTCGGCGCCGTGCCGGTGGCGTTGGTGGGAATGGTCAGGACCGAGGCGGCGGTGCCGTTGGTCATCGCCACCGTGGTCGTGCCTATCGTCCCGACGTTGGTGCTGGCGATCTGGGTGATAGTCGTGCCCTGGCTGGGCGCGCCGCCGGAAAAGGCGCTGACGGTGAACAAGTAGGGGGCGTAATCGTCGACCGCGGTGGCTCCGGAACTGCCGTTGGAGGCCGCCGGCACGCAGGAGCGCCAGGTGCCGCTGTTATCCGGGCTGGTCATGCCCGTGGCGGCGAGAGCGATACCGCTACCGTCCTCGTTGCCGTTGTACTTGAAGCTAAGGGCGCCGACGCCGCAGTTGTTGCTGTCGTCCGTGTCGGTTCCCTGGCAGGCATTGATTCCTGAAGGACCGGTGATGGTGCAGTCGGACTGTACCGTGGTGCTGGTGGCGTCGGTACATGAAATCGTGTAGCCGCCTTGCGCGTTGGATTCCAGACGGGAGGCCAGATTGTTGATGCGAGTAACGGTGAGATCCTGTGCCACGCCGGTATTCACCGAATTGGCGGTGATGGTGTTGATGCCGCCACAGGTGATGGTGTTGATGTACTTGGACGCCGCCGTCGCGTTGTCGATGCGGAAGCGCCAGGTGGCCGAAGTACCGGAACTGACCGCCGGGCAGGTCTGCACGACTGCATTGTTATAGTTGAAGTTGATGTTCGAGTCGCTGCTTATGCTCAGATTGGTGCAGGCGGCAACTGCAACGGGGCCCGTCACGGTGCAGCCGACTTTGTTGTTGTTGGCATATTGGGTACACGAATAGCTATAGCCGTTGGTATCGTTGGCCATCAATTCAGTCTTCAATATTCCGCGGCGAGTGTCGGAATTGCTGGTCGACGTTCCGGTATTGACCGAATTGGGCGTTATCGTGTTGGTACCGCCGCAGGTAATCGAATTGATGTACTGATCCGCCGACGAGGCGGCATCAAAATATCCAATTTCGAACTGCCAGGTCGGCGCCGTGATCGTCGCACAGCCCGCGCTGCCTGAGGTCGGTTTGGTGTAGTTGTCGATGGTGATCGACGCATCGTAGGAAAACGACAAATTGCCGGTACAGGCGCTGACCCCGGTGGGGCCGGTAACGTCGCACCACTGGTTGTTCTGGCTGCCCGATTCGTAGCTGCAGCTGTAGCTATAGCCGTTGCTACCGGCCGCATTCAGGCCGGTGGCCAGCGCCGTGGTGTATTGCAGCGAAGAGCTGCCCGCCGAGCCGGTGCTGGCATCGGTGCTCAGCACATAAATTTCATCGCTGCCGGCGCTGTCCGACGCATCGCAGCGAATGTAGTCGACGTTGGCGTTGTCGGCGGTGGCGTTGCTGATGCTGAAGTTCCAGGTCGGACTGGTGGCCGAGCCAGCGACGACGGCGGTGCCGTTCTGAAAGGTGAAGGACTGGCCGTTGTAGGCAGTGCCGGCGGGCGCGGTCACCGTGATATGGTAGTCGCTGCCGCTCAGGACTGGCGCGGCGGCCGTGAAGCCATGCGTTCCTGTGCCGGCATTGATCGCGGTGCGCAGGGAGGTGGCATTGGCCGAGACCGAGGTGCCGTTGGCAATCGTGGTCGACGCGATATGCCCGGCCAGGCTGCTTGCTCCCACCTGGATCCCGCCCAAGTCGGCACCATAGGTGTGGCCGGTACTAGTGACCTTGATGGTGCCCGTCGCCAGGGCGCTGGATGAGGTCACAGCCAGCGTGCCGGTGCAGCCGGTGATGCTTACCGTACTACCGGAGGCCGTTGCGGTGCAACCGCCATTGCCGTTGATTTTTGCGGCAAGGCTGCTGGCAATGGCCACCGTTTGCGTGCCGTCGAGAATGCTCAGGGCCGGCGCGGTGAAGATCGACACGCCGTCCTTGGTAACATCGCTGATGCTGGTCGCGCCTGCGGTCGAATTGATCTGGATCGACCCGGTGCTGATGGTCGCGGTGGCCGGCCCCGCGACGACGATGGCCTGGCCGTTGTCGGTATCGTCAGCTTGGATGCGCTTGATCTGGACGTAGGCATCGCCGTGCGACTGGCAAGTGCCATAGGCGTAGGCATCGGCCGCGGCGCCCGCTTGCGAACCGGACCGCGCGATGTATACGCCCTGCTGGAGGCCGGAGTTGATGCCCTCGCAAATCATCCGCGCGGTATTGCCCGTGTCGCCGTCGGCGGTCACGTTGGCGCTGAGCAGCTGATTGCCGTGGATGGTGATCGACGAGATCTGGTAACCGGAGGTCGCCGTGGTGACGCGAATCTCGCCGAGGGAATTGGCGGCGGCAACCACCGCCGGGCCGGTGGCCAGTACCGGCAGGCCGTTTGCGGCCGTACCGATGGCGGCTGCCTGCAGCAGGGCCGTGCTGCCGGTCGCCGCGCAACTGTAGCCTGTGCTCGCGGTTTGCGCCTGGACTGCCGTGCAGATATTGGCCGCCATGGTGGCCTGATCGCCATTCGCGGCGGAAGTAAAGCTAGCGCCGCCAACGATGTCCACGCCGCCGATAGTCAGCCCGGTCAGCGACTGGCCGGCAGTCGTCGCGCTGACCACCAGGCTGGCGGTGGCCTGCACTCCGGCAGCCCCTGTGCTGACCCAGCCGCCGAGATAATTGGGAATGTAGTGATCGAGATCGCGCCGGCCCTGGCAGCCGCCGAAGGTATGGGAAATCGGGTTGTAATAGGCGCACCAGCGATACTTGGATGCGACGTTGAAGGTCACCCCGCCGACGACAAACGCCGGGATTGCCGCCAGCGCCGCTGCCTTTGTAATGCAATTGGTATAATCTGTGCTGGTGCAGTACTCGGAAGGCTCCATGCTGAAGTAGGACGCCGGGCCGGTATAGGTCTTGCGGAAGGTATAGGTGACATTGGGATAAAGATTGTCGCCGCTGGTGTCAGCGTTCTCCTTGCATTGGGTGTGCGTGGCGATGTTGGCGGAAGTCGGGGTCGGACTGGGGCTGGCGGTGTTGCACCAGACTTCGTGAGTCCAACTGGTGGTCAGATTGGTCGCGCCGGTGCCGGCGAAACCATCGGTCTTGGCTGCGGTGCTGCTCGCGCTGGCGTAGGATGTGCCGTCCGCCTTGATCGGCGGCAGATAGCGCACCGCCGGATCGTAGAACTGGTAATTGACCGCGCTGGTCGAGTAGGGCACCTGCGACACGGTGCTACAGGTCGGCGAAGCCGAAGTATCCTTGGGAGTACCGCCTTGGTTGCTGGTGCCCGTAGTGCCCCAGCACATGCCCCAGCCCGCGGTCTTCAGCCCGCCGAGGAAGGTGACATAGGTGTTTGCCGCAGTGTAGCCGCTGCCGCCACTGGTGACGGTGACCGATTGGATCGTCTTCGAGGCATTCAGCGTTACCGTCGCTGCCGCGCCGGTGCCATTGCCCTGGATCAACACCGTAGGCGTGCCATGCTCATAGACGTTGCCTCCGGTCGCGGTGATCGCCGTGATCACGCCGCCGGCGATGGTCGCCGCGCCCCTGTCGCCCGAAGAACCGGGCGGCGTAATGCCGGCATTGGTGGGATCGGTGACGGTCGCGTCGTTGATGTAATCCGGCGTGTAGTCCCAGCCCATCGAGCCGGAATCGTCGAGCACGTACATGAGATTGGGACGCACCACCGAAGTCGTGCTCGCCGCCAGCGGGGTGGTCGCCAACGTCAAGGCGACGGCCTGAGTGACATTGCCGACGCTTAACGCCAGCATCAGGAGCCAGGCGACGGCTCTGCGGAACTGAAGGGTTTTCATAAAGGCACCTCTATGCGTACGGGCTTGCATCATCAATAGACGAAGGCCTGGATGTAACGGTTGTTCTGCCGCGGGCCCACCACCTTTATGGTGATGCGGTAGTAGACAAGGGAATTGGTGGTGGTGGTGGCGCCGCAGAAACTGGCGCTGGTCGGGTCCATCGAGCAGCCAGCACTGCTGCTCGACGCCGCGGTAATCGGCGGCGCCATGCAGCCGGCCGTCGGACAGGCCGATCCCGCGGTACTTGCCATGCGGTGCACGACATAGTAGAGGTCATAGCCTGCCGGCTTGCCGGCGACTTTCGCGGCGCAGGGAAAGCCGTCGGAACCGGTGACGGTGTCGCTGAAGCGATACTGCTGGGGGGTGAAGCTTCCCGTTGCGCCGTCTTTCTTGCAGCCCGCATCGGCGCCGGACAAGGTGGCGTAATAGCGCGGCGTCGCAGCCGCCGCGATGTCGCTGTTGAGACCCGAGGCTACCGCCATCTGCGTCTGCACCCACTGGAAGGCGCTATCCACCGCCACGTCCGCCGCGCGCGTGGCTGCCTGCCGAAAGGCGATATTGCCCGAGGCAGAAATTCCGCCGCGCAGACTGGTGATCATGGCCACTGCCGACAGAGTGATGATGACCAGGATCACCAGCGCCAGGACCAGAACAAAGCCCTGCTGGCGCACTGGACGACGCAATGGGGTCAGCGTGTCCATATGACGTTTTTCAGCGGAATGATGGTGGAATAGGCGCGGTAGCGCGAGCGGGTATCGGGAATAGCGAAGCTCACCGCATCCGTGGTAGCCGAACTGTCGGACATCTCCTGGAACACTGGGAGCGGATTCGGCTGGTCGATGGCTTCATTCTCCCGCGCCGAACTGCGAGCCACGACACCAACCCGGATCGCAATGACGCGTCCGACATTGGCGCTGGTGAGCGCCGTGGCGCCGCTCACCCAACTGGTCACGGTCGTGCTCGCGGTGGTATCCGCCAAGCCATACTGCGCCTTGAGAAAGACGATGTCGTCGACCAGATTGTTGGTGCTATAGGCCGGATAGTCGGCGACGGTCATCGCCGTGGTGCTGACGGCATAGCTGCGACTGAAGAATTCGCCGCTAGCTCCGAAATAGACCAGATAACCCGCCGTACTCGACGCCGCCAAAGCGGGGGTATAGCCGATCGCCGTGGCGCCGACGCTGGTCACCGTGGTCATGGTGCAGGTTGGTATGAAGTTGGTCGCCACCACCTTGTCGTTGACGCTGAAACCCACCGAAGAACGCACGTTGTACTGGCTGCTCGTCATGGTGCTGCCGCCGCTGACGGCCAGCTCGGTGCCCGGTACACCCGAGGCCGGATTGGTGCCTTTCACCGTGATGGTGTCGGATGCCCCGCTGCCGCCATCGCCGATGATGACCGGGTAGGGCACGAAGGAATTCACGCCGTCGGTGATTGTGGTGCAGCCCTGCAGCGGCGCCAGGCCGTACCCGGCCTGGCTGATGTCGCGCTCCAACCGGTAGAGCGCCATCACGCCGTTGTCCTGAGTCGCCATGGTCTGGGTAATGGCGCCGCGCTTGGTGGAAAATGTCATCATCACGGCGGAAACGGCGGCCAGGCCCATCAGGCTGATGGCCAGGCCGATCAGCAGTTCGATCAGGTTGAAGCCTCGTTGGCGACGCATGGCGGTATCGGCTCTTGGCTGGCTCGGTTGCGCGCTCAGTTACGGGTAATCATGCTGCTGGCCTGATAGCGGCGCGGATTATCGGGATCCTTGCGGTCTGTCCAGGCGACACAGACCGTGACCGCCTGCGGATTGGCGATCGTGACCGTGCCGCTGGCCGCACTCGAACAAACATTGGTCCCAGTATCGACGCAGTCGCAGGTGGACAGATAAACGGTCCCGGTAGCGCCGGGAATAGCCGTTTGCAAACGTGACGACCAGTTCGTGAGGTTAACCGACGAACTGACCCACATCTCCGACAGCAGTTCGCCGACGGCATAGCTCGCATCGTTGCGCGCCTTCGACTGTCCCACCTGGTTGAGCCCCTGCGCCGACAATGCCAGCAGGCCCATCAGCGCAACTGCGAACAGCAGCAGGCTGACCAGCGCCTCGATGATGAAGGAGCCGGACTGGCGGCGGGCTGAAGCGGCATAGTTCATGGCTACCATGGCCAGCCCCTCAGCACGCCATGGCGTCGCTGCTCGGCGCATCTGGATTGCATAAGCGGACGGTGCCGTTGGCGTTGACCTGGACCCGATAGCGGCGACCGGAAACACCGTTGCTGGGTCCGACCGAGATGCTTGCCGCAGTCGCCGCCTGGGTTGCTGTTCCGTCATAGTTGGCCGCCAACTGGCCTAGCGGGCCGAAGGTGACGAGAAATCCGGCTAGGCTCCCGACCGCTGACGGACTGGCAAAAACATCGACGTTGGTGGCGGTCTCGGTTCCGCTCTTGTAGGCAATGAAGGGATCGGCGGCGCAGCTCGCCGCGTTTCCCGAGTAGGCCGGCGTCGTCGGACAGGGTTCCTCCTGATCGGGCGGAGAATACGCATTGACGTCGCAACGCAGCCAAGGCTCGCCTCGGGTATTTGCCGGCGTGGTTGCCCCTGTAAACTGCGTGACCACCCACAGCCGTGAGGTCGCGCTGGCCGCACAGGTTGCGTCCATGGTCGAAACCAGTTGAAAGCGCGTCAATGCGTTGCGCTTGATCGCCTCGGACCGAGCCAGCAGCAAGCCGGACTGGATCGATTCCGCGACCCCCCGAGTACGGCTGCTGACAATCTGACTTTCAAGCGAGGGCACCGCAATGGCCATGGCAATGCCGACAATCACCACAACGATCATCAGTTCAATCAGATTGAAGCCTCGCTCGGCGGTCAACATGAAGTGCTGCTGCCTCTTAGCCAGCAGGAATAGGTCGTGCCGCCGACGGCGGTAGTCTTGGAGCCCGCCTCGGTGACGGTGTAGACATAGCCAAGCGTCGCTGAGGTCGCCGTGCAGGTATAGGTCTGGCCGCCGCCGGCCGTTGCGCAACTGGTGGTGCAAAAGAAGTTCTGGCTGGCATTCGCCGCAGTGCAGGTGGCGAGGACAAACGGACTCGGAGTTCCCTTCGGTCTCATGCCATCGGAATAGGCGCGATTGTCCTGGTAGTACTGCTCCTGGCGAATCTGCAGATCGGAGAGCAGTGAAATCGCTTCGGCCAGCTTGCCTTTGAGTAAATGTTCGCTGTATTGGGGCAAGGCGATAGCCGCCAAAATCCCGATGATGGCAATGACGGTCAACAACTCAATCAGGGTAAAACCACGCGCGCAAATCTTCATGGAAGCCTCCTGGATGGGATCATCAAGAGCTTCGCCGCGCCTTACAAGCGACTGCCGACCACTGGTCAGGATTGGGTGACGAACGGCGTCCGGCCGTTCGTCGGACTATTCGGCGAGGAGTTCCCTGGGCAAGGGGAAATTGACGTTCTCGGCCGCGCCGTCGAGGGTTTCCACGCCGCCGGCACCCAACGCCCTGAGGCGTTCGACGACGCCGTTGACCAGCACTTCAGGTGCGGACGCGCCGGCCGTCACGCCCACCCGCGCGTTGCCGGCCAGCCATTGGGGATCGATCTGGTCGGCGCCATCCACCAGATAGGCCGGTATGCCGCCGATCGCCGCCACTTCACGCAGACGGTTGGAGTTCGAGCTGTTCTTCGAGCCGACCACGATCACCAGGTCCACCTTGCCGGCCAACGCCTTGACAGCGTCCTGGCGATTCTGCGTGGCGTAGCAGATATCGTCCTTGCGCGGCCCGACGATGCTCGGAAATCGCTCCATCAGTGCGTGCACGATAACCCGCGCATCATCGACCGAAAGCGTGGTCTGCGTCACATAGGCCAGCGGCGCCGGGGTGCCAGCGCCGACTTTCAATTGCGCCACGTCCTCGGCGTTTTCCACCAGATACATGCGACCGGTGGCCTGGCCCATGGTGCCTTCGACCTCGGGGTGACCCTTGTGCCCAATCATCACGATCTCATAGCCTTGCTTGTGCAGGCGCGATACTTCCAGATGCACCTTGGTCACCAGCGGACAGGTGGCGTCGAATACCTTCAGGCCGCGCGCCTCCGCCTCCTTGCGCACCGCCTGCGGCACGCCGTGGGCGCTGAAGATCACCGTCGCGCCGTCCGGCACCTCGTCCAGTTCCTCGACGAACACGGCGCCCTTGGCCTTGAGTCCATCCACCACATAGCGGTTGTGCACCACCTCGTGCCGCACATAGATCGGCGCGCCGAATTTTTCCAGCGCACGCTCGACGATGGCGATCGCCCGTTCGACGCCGGCGCAAAAACCGCGGGGATTGGCAAGCAGGATGTTCATTACAGTATTCCGATGATCTCGACCTCGAAGCGCACCGGCTTGCCGGCCAGCGGATGATTGAAATCGACCAGCACCGCCTCGTCGTCGAGTTCGCGCACGATGCCGGTGAACTTGTCGCCGCCGGGTGCGGCGAACTCGATCAGGCCGTGCAACTCGGGAGTGGCATTGGGCGGCAGTGCGCTGCGCGCCATGCGCTGCGTCAGTTGCGGATTGTGCGGACCGAAAGCCTGGTCGGGTTCGAGCAGGAACACGTGGCGCTCACCAACGGCAACGCCGATCAGGCAATGCTCCAGCGGCGGCGCCAGTTCTCCGCTGCCCAGTTGCAGGGTGGCCGGCGTCGAGTCGAAGGTGCTCACCAGTTCGGTGTCGTCGCCCGTGGCAACGCGGTAATGAAGGGTGATCAGGTTGCCGGCGCGTACGGTTTCAGTCATTGGGAACTCATTTCGGTTTCCTTGCCGAAGCGGAACTGATGCCAGAGCATCAGCGCCACGCCGACGGTGATGGCCGAATCGGCCACGTTGAAGGCCGGCCAATGATAGCCCGCCAGGTGAAAATCGAGAAAGTCGACCACCGCGTCGAAACGCAAACGGTCGATCACATTGCCGATAGCGCCGCCGAGGATCAGCGCCAGGGCCATCGGCAGCAGGCGCTCGCCGGCATGCTTGCGCAGCAAGTTCAGCAGCCAGAGCGAAATTGCCAGGGCGAGAACGACGAAGAACCATTTCTGCCAGCCGCCGGCACCGGCCAGGAAGCTGAAGGCCGCGCCCGAATTGAAGACCAGGACGAGGTTGAAGAAGGAGGTCACCGCCAGGCTCTCCATCAGGCGAAAGCTCGCCAGCACCCAGGCCTTGCTGGCCTGGTCGAGCACCAGCACCAGCGCTGCCAACGCCAGCCAGCGACCGAGGATGGCTGACGGACTAGGCAAACTCGCGCGCCTCGCCGGCGCCGAACAGGTTGGAACTGCAGCGGCCGCAAAGCTCCGGGTGCTCGGCGTCGTGACCGACGTCCTCGCGCCAATGCCAGCAGCGGCCGCACTTGGCATGGGCACTGGGACTGGCCTCGATGCTGATGCCGCTCGCCGCGTCGGCTTTTTCGAGGCTCACCTTGGAGCAGATGAAGATAAACTTGAGGTCGTCACCCAGCGCGGCGAGCAAATCGTAGGTCGCGGCGTCGGCGCGCAGGCTCACCTCGGCTTGCAGCGAAGAGCCGATCTTGCCGGCAGCGCGCAGGTCTTCGAGCACCTTCGCCACCTCGGCGCGCACGCCACGAATCGCCTGCCACCGTGCCGCCAGCGCCGACTCTTCGGCCAGTTGCGGCAACTCGTGCCATGTCGTCAGCATCACGCTGTCGCCCTGCTCGCATTTGGCACCAATGGTCGCCCAGATTTCCTCGGCGGTGAAGGACAGGATCGGCGCCATGAGGCGCGTCACGGTTTGCAGGATGTGCGACAGCGCGCTCTGCGCCGAACGGCGCGCGCGCGAATTCTCGGCGGCCGTATACAGCCGGTCCTTGAGGATGTCGAGATAGAAGGCGCCGAGATCTTCCGAGCAGAAGTTCATCAACGCCTGCACGATCTTGTGAAACTCGAAACGCTCGTAGTCGGCCGTACACTGCAACTGCAGCCGGCGGGTCAGCGCCAGCGCATAGCGATCCACTTCCAACCACTCGGCCGGGGGCAGCATCTGGGTCTTTACGTCGAAATCCGCGGTATTCGCCAGCAGGAAGCGCAAGGTGTTGCGCAGGCGGCGATAGACCTCGACCACGCGCGGCAGGATGGTCTTTTCGTCGATCGACAGCTCGCCCGAATAGTCGGTGCTGGCCACCCAGAGGCGCAGGATTTCGGCGCCCAGGGTGTCGGAGATCTTCTGCGGCGCGACTACGTTGCCCTTCGACTTGGACATCTTCATGCCCTTGCCGTCGACCACGAAGCCATGGGTCAGCAGCGCCTGGTAGGGCGCGCGGCCGTCGATCGCGGCGCCGGTCAGCAGGCTGGAATGGAACCAGCCGCGATGCTGGTCGGAGCCTTCGAGATAGAGGTCGGCAGGGTAGGTGCTCTCAGCCGCGTGCGAACCGCGCAGCACCGTGCGATGGGTGGTGCCGGAATCGAACCAGACGTCCAGCGTGTCGCGCATCTTGTCGTAGTTCGCGGCGTCGGCACCGAGCAATTCGGCGGCGTCGAGCTTGAACCAGGCGTCGATGCCCTCCTGCTCGATGCGCTTGGCCACGGCTTCCAGCAGCTCCAGCGTGCGCGGATGCGGCTCGCCGGTCTCCTTGTGCAGGAAGAAAGGTATCGGCACGCCCCAGTTGCGCTGGCGCGAGACGCACCAGTCGGGCCGGTTGGCGATCATCGCGTGCAGCCGCGCCTTGCCCCAGTCGGGATAGAAGGTGGTCGCCTCGACCGCGGCCAGCGCCTTGTCGCGCAGGCTGCCGCCACCCTCGTCGACCACCCGATCCATGCCAACAAACCATTGCGTGGTGGCTCTGTAAATTATCGGCGTCTTGTGCCGCCAGCAATGCATGTAGCTGTGCACGATTTCCGCGCTTCCGAACAGGGCGCCGACTTCGGCCAGCTTTTCGATGATGGCCGGATTGGCCTTCCAGACGTTCATGCCGCCGAAGAAAGGCAGGCTCTCGCCGAAGCGGCCGTCGCCCTGCACCGGAGTGAGGATTTCGTCGTTGTGCATGCCGTGCTTGCGGCAGGATTCGAAGTCTTCCAGGCCGTAGGCCGGAGCGCTGTGGACGATGCCGGTGCCGGTGTCGAGCGTGACGTATTCGCCCAGATACACGGGTGACTTGCGTTCGTAAAACGGGTGCAGGAAGTTCACCAGCGACAGCGCAGTACCCTGGCAGGCGCCGAGCACTTCGCCCTGCAGCTTGTAGCGTTCCAGCGCCGCGGCGCGCAGTTCGGCGGCAAGGATCAGGCAGCCGCGTTCGGTCTTCACCAGTTCGTAGGTGAAATCCGGGTGCATGTTGAGCGCCTGGTTCGACGGGATGGTCCACGGCGTGGTGGTCCAGATCACCGTGTAGCACTCGCCTGCCGGCAACTCGGCAAGGCCGAAGGCATGGGCGACGCGCCCGCGCTCGGCGGCGTCGAGCCGAAAGGCGACGTCGATCGCCGGCGACTTCTTGTCCTGGTACTCGACCTCGGCTTCGGCCAGGGCCGAACCGCAGTCGAAGCACCAGTTCACCGGCTTGAGGCCCTTGAACAGGTAGCCGCGCCGGTACAGGTCGCCGACCGCCCGTATCTCGTCCGCCTCGTTGCGAAAGGCCATGGTGAGATAGGGATTGCTCCAGTCGCCGAGGACGCCCAGGCGGATGAAATCGGCCTTCTGCCGCTCGACCTGCTCGGCAGCGAAGGACCGGCATAGCTCGCGCGCCTTGTCCGCCGGCAAATGCTTGCCGTGGGTCTTCTCGATCTGGTGCTCGATCGGCAGGCCGTGGCAGTCCCAGCCCGGCACATAGGGCGCATCGAAGCCGGCCAGCGTCTTCGAGCGGACGATGATGTCCTTGAGAATCTTGTTCACCGCATGGCCGATGTGGATGTCGCCGTTGGCATAGGGCGGGCCGTCATGCAGCACGAAGCGCGGGCGGCCCTTGGCGGCGGCGCGAATCTTCAGGTAAAGCTTCTGCGCTTGCCATTGTGCGATCCAGCCCGGTTCGCGCTTGGCGAGATCGCCGCGCATCGGGAAGGGCGTGTCGGGCATGTTGAGGGTCTTGCGGTAGTCAGCCATGGGTCGTGCCATCAGGTGAACGGGTGTTGAAATATGCGCGTACCGCCGCGACATCGTCGGCGATCTGCGCCTTGAGTGCATCGAGGGAAGCGAACTTGGCTTCGTCGCGCAGCTTGTGCAGGAAATTCACGTCGACGTGCGTGCCGTAGATGTCGCGGTCGAAATCCAGCAAATGGACTTCCAGCACGGGCTTGAGGCCAGCGTCGACGGTAGGCCGCACGCCGATGTTGGCGGCACCGGGCAGCGGCCGCGGCGCAAGCCCGGCGACCGTGACGGCGAACACGCCCGACAGGGGCAGGCGCTTGCGCCGCACCTGGATATTGGCGGTGGGAAAGCCGATGGTGCGACCGAGTTTCTTGCCGTCCATGACCCGCCCGGCGATGACGAAGGCGCGCCCCAGCAACTCTTCGGCATGCTCGATGTTGCCGCCGGCGAGAGCCTCGCGCACCGCGGAACTGGAGACCCGGACGCCGCCGAAATCCACCGTGTGCATCGCCTCGACGACAAAGCGATGCTCGCGACCGGCCTGCTGCAGCAGGGAAAAATCGCCGCTGCGGCCCTTGCCGAAGCGAAAATCGTCGCCGATGATCAGGTGTCGCACCGAAAGCCCGCGCACCAGGATGCGTTCGATGAACTGTTCGGCGGTGAGCGCCGCCAGCGCACGGTTGAAACGGCAGACGTGCACGCTGTCCACGCCGGCTTCCGCCAGTAGTTCAAGCTTGTCGCGCAGGCTGGCGAGACGCGCCGGGGCCTGGTCGGGAGCGAACAGTTCGCGCGGATGCGGCTCGAAGGTGAGCACCGTCGCCGGCAGCGCAAGATCGCGCGCCTTGGCTGTCAATTCGGCCAGCAGCGCGCGATGGCCACGATGCACGCCATCGAAATTGCCGATGGTCAGTACCGTAGACGTCGTCGCCCGCTCGGGAACACCGCGAAAAACCAGCATGGGGTTGGGACGGCAGGGAAAGCGGGCAATTATATCAAGCTACGCCGGTACCACCGGCACCGGCCCGGGCTGCGCGGCCGCGACCGGGGGCCTCCGGCGGGCTCAGTCCAGGCGCGCCAGCTTCGACTTGGCCAGCGGCGGGTTCTTGGCGAAATAGCGGCGGATGCCCTTGAGGATGGCGTCGGCCATGCGGTCCTGATAGGCCTCGTCGTTGAGTCGCGCCTCTTCCTCGGGATTGGAGATGAACGCCGTCTCGATCAGGATCGACGGAATATCGGGCGCCTTCAACACCGCAAAGCCGGCCTGCTCGACATGAGCCTTGTGCAGGGTATTGATGCGGCCCAGTTCGCCCAGTACGTCCTTGCCCAGCTTGAGACTGTCGTTGATCGTGGCGGTCTGCGACAGGTCGAGCAGGGTGCGCGCCAGATAGGGGTCCTTGACGCCGAGGTTCACGCCGCCGACCAGGTCGGCGGAATTCTCCTTGTTGGCCAGCCAGCGCGCGGCCGAACTCGATGCGCCGTTTTCGGAGAGGACGAACACACTGGAGCCGCGCGCCGTGCTCTTGATGAAAGCATCGGCATGCACCGAGACGAACAGGTCGGCCTGCACCCGGCGCGCCTTCTGCACCCGCTGCTGAAGCGGAATGAAATAGTCGCCGTCGCGCGTCAGCACCGCGCGCATGTTGGGCGTGGCGTCGATCTTTTCCTTCAGGCGGCGCGCCACCGACAAGGTGACGTTCTTCTCGTGGCTACCGCCGCGCCCGATCGCACCGGGGTCTTCGCCGCCATGTCCGGGATCGAGGACGATCGTGACCAGACGCGCAATCTCGGGTTTCTCGTCCGGCTTGGCGGCGCCGCGCGGTGCCGGCCTGGTCTGCGTGTCGAGCGCCGACTCCGCCTTGAGCGGCGCCTCGCCGGTCTTTTCCAACAGCGCCATCAAGGGATCGACCGGCTCCGCCGGGTAGAGATCGAGCACCAGCCGATGGCCGTACTCGCCCACCGGCTTCAAGGAAAATACCTGCGGCTTGACTTCGCCCTTGAGCTCGATCACCAGGCGCACCACGCCGGGCTTGTTGCGTCCGGCGCGGATCAGCTTGATGTAGGGGTCGGCGTCGATGATCTTCGACGGCAGCGTCTGCAGCACCGAGTTGAATTCGACGCCTTCCAGGTCGAGCACCAGCCGGTCCGGGTCCTTGACCAGCAGATGGGAATACCGGATCGCCTGGTCATGTTCCAGCGTCACCCGCGTGTAGTCGCGGGCAGGCCAGACCCGCACGGCGAGAATGCTGCTGCCCGGCGTGGCGCCAGCGCCGACTCTCGATACCAGCAGTGTCAGGCTTGCCGCAGCGAACTTGAGGACATCACGCCGGCGAGGCATGCCCGTCCCTTGTCGCTGGCGGCGATGATGCGCGCCCGGCGCCCCTCGCCGCCGGGGCCCGACTCGACGCCAGAGGCCACGTGCAATTCGATTCGCATATCGGCGGGCGGCAGGTATGGCGCGGCCTTGTCGGGCCACTCGACCAGACAAACTCCGCTTCCTGAAAAATATTCGTCGAGTCCCGCATCGAGATATTCTTCCGCTTGATCGAATCTATAAAAATCAAAGTGATAGAAGTTTAATCCAGAAACCACATGAACTTCAACTAGTGCGTAAGTCGGGCTTTTTACCGGCCCCGTCTCCCCGGCTGCCCGCAGGAGTCCACGTACCAAGGTGGTCTTGCCCGCGCCCAGCTCGCCTTCGAGCCAGATCACCATGCCCGGCGCCAAGTGTGCAGCGATGGCGCCCCCCAAAACCAGAGTATCGGCTTCGTCGGGCAGGGCTAAAGTAAGATGGTCCGTATGCATGGTGGCGATCAGAAGAACTCGGCAGAACTGAAGGAAGACATACGGCGCTGGAGCCGCGAACTCGGCTTCGATGCCGTGGGCTTTTCCGGCACCCGGGTCGACGCTGCCGAAGCAAACCTGATGGCATGGCTCGCGGCCGGCTGCCACGGCGAAATGGATTATATGGCCGCCCACGTTACCGATGCCGGAAACATGCGCGCGCTGCCGACCGAGTTGATGCCCGGCACCCGCAGCATCATCACCGTGCGCATGAATTACCGTCCCGTCGCCGCCGACTCCGCGGCAGCGTTGGCCGATGGCGAGCGCGCATTCATTTCGCGCTATGCCCTGGGCCGCGACTACCACAAGCTGCTGCGCGTCCGGCTGCAACAACTGGCCGACCGAATCACCGCCGAGATCGGCCAGTTCGCCTATCGGGTGTTCACCGACTCGGCGCCAGTGATGGAAATCGGGCTGGCGCAGAACAGCGGGCTGGGCTGGCGCGGCAAGCACACGCTACTGCTCGATCGCGAAGCCGGCTCGTATTTCTTTCTCGGCGAGATATTCACCGACCTGTCGCTGTCACCGGACACGCCGGTCACCGATCACTGCGGCACATGCTCCGCCTGCATCGAGGCCTGCCCGACCCAAGCCATCGTGGCGCCCTATCGGATCGACGCGCGGCGCTGTATTTCCTATCTCAGCATAGAGCTCAAGGGCAGCATCCCCGAGCCGCTGCGGCTTCCGCTGGGCAACCGCATATACGGCTGCGACGATTGCCAACTGGCCTGTCCGTGGAATCGCTTCGCACCGCTCACTCGCGAAAGCGATTTCGCGCCGCGTCGCGATCTCGACCAGGCACGGCTGGTCGAGCTCTTTGCCTGGGAAGAAGAGGACTTTAACGAACGGCTGGCGGGGTCACCGATACGCCGCATCGGCTACCCGCGCTGGTTGCGCAACATCGCGGTGGCGCTGGGCAACGCGCCCTCAAACAATGAAGTGATCGGCGCCCTGCGCTCACGCGCCAATCATGCTTCGGCGCTGGTGCGGGAACACGTGGCGTGGGCGCTGCAGCGCCATGGCTCTGTTCCCCAAAAGGCCTGACTAGCCGCCGCGTGCCACCGGCCGCGAGGGGTCGGCGCACCACTCGCTCCATGAGCCCGGATACAGCTTCGATCCTGACAAACCGGCCAGTTCCATCGCCAGCAGATTGTGGCAGGCGGTGACACCGGAGCCGCACTGCTGCACCACCCGTAGCGCCGGCCGCCCGGCGAGCAACTCGGTGAATTCCGCACGAAGCTCCGCTACCGGTTTGAAGAAGCAGCCATCGTCGTCGAGATTGTCGAAATAGAAGCGATTCAACGCACCGGGAATGTGGCCGCCCACCGGATCGAGCGTCTCGTTCTCGCCGCGAAAGCGCTCTGGACTGCGCGCATCGAGAACCACCATGCGATCCGACTGCAAATCGGCCAGAACCTGCCCGGAATCGACCGTCATGTTTTGCGGACGCAGCGTGAACTCGCGCGGCGCCACGGTTGGCTCAGTCTCTTCCAGAGCCCGCTTGCTGCGCTTCCAGGCAGCGAGCCCACCGTCGAGCACCGCCACCTTGTCGTGACCCAGCCAGCGCAACAGCCACCACAGGCGCGACGCAAAAATGCCGCCTTCATTGTCGTAGGCCACCACCTGCGTCGTCGCATCGACGCCGCAGGCCGTCATGCGACGCGCAAAGCTCTCGACATCGGGCAACGGATGGCGGCCGTTGCGCCCGTCCTTGAGGCCCGAGAGATCGTCGTCGAGATGCAGAAACAGCGCGCCGGGTATATGCCCGCGGGCATAGGCCTGGCGCCCGTATTCGGTGTTCTGCAGGTCATGCCGGCAGTCGAACGCGCGCCATTCCGGATGCGCTGCAAGCGCGTCAACGTTTGTCAGCAGATTTGCCGACGACACGCTCATTCGTCCTTCTCGGCGAGCCACCTGCGCGCCTCGGCTTCATCGGCAAACACGGTAACATCGGCATTGACGAACAGCTGCTCCAACCACGCGCTCCACGCCACCCACTGGCTCTCGGTGACGATCGCAATGCGGTCGAAGTCGCCGGCGTGCTGCCGCGAAAAACGAATCTCTTCCCACGCCACATCGAGCGTGAAGTCGGCCATGTCGCGCAGATCGACCAGCAGATTCACCGGTCCGGCAAACTTGATCTCGAAGAGGACGAGTTCCTCGAATTCCTTGAAGTCGGCCAGCGTGAATTCGCCGAACACGGCAAACTCGACCAGATGGTCCTGATGTTGTGTGGTGATCATGATCATGCCTCCTGAAGAGCCGCCCCGAGGGCGACATGCGCCCCCTCGGGGGCAGCGAGCGAATGCGAGCGCGGGGGCTCAATGTGGTTCCTTGCTAGGGAGAATAATCAGCAGAAGCTGAAAACACAATCGAAATCCTGCGAGTGCCGCTCGTGCCAGCAGGAAAGGATAATCCGCACCGCAAAAATACGAAGGGCCCGCTAGCGGGCCCTTTCATACGAACAGCTGAGATGCTTACTTCTTGGCTTTCTTGCCGGCGACAGCCAGCTTGAAACCCGCACCCGCGCTGAACTTCGGCACAGTGGTGGCGGGAATCTTGATGGTGGCACCAGTCTTGGGATTCTTGCCGGTACGCGCCGCGCGCTTGGCCGATTTGAACGTGCCAAAGCCAACCAGAGTAACAGTATCCCCTTTCGAAACCGCCTTTACCACTGCAGCCATAATTCCATCGAGCGCCTTGCCTGCGGCTGCCTTGCTGATGTCGGCTTCCTTGGCGGCGATTTCAATCAGTTCTGCTTTATTCATACCTAAAATTCCTCCAGAAATTTGCGGGCATCCCGCCCAAAAAAGATTCTAAACCCGATCCCACGGGCTTGTACAAGGAATTTATGCACATTGCGCCACATGTGTTGCGATGATGCCGCCCCCCAGACAAACCCTCGATTCGTAGAGCACCAGCGATTGTCCGGGCGTCACTGCCCATTGCGGCGCAGCAAAAACAATCTCGCATTCTTCGCCGGAAATGCGCTCGACCTCGCACGCGGCATCCGGCTGGCGGTAGCGCGTCTTCGCGGCATAGACCCAATGGGTATGCGGCATGTGCCCGGAGACCCAGGACAAGTCCTGCGCCACCAGGCTGGTAGAAAGCAAGGCGGGATGTTCGTGGCCCTGCACCACCCAGAGAATGTTGCGGGTCATGTCCTTGCCGGCGACGAACCACGGTTCCTCCGGGGCGCCCTTGACGCCGCCGATACCCAGGCCCTCGCGCTGGCCAAGGGTGTAATACATCAGACCCTCGTGACCACCGACCACGCGATCGGTGCCGAGCACGCGAATCTCGCCGGGTTGCTTCGGCAGGTAGCGCGCCAGAAATTCGCGGAAGGGTCTTTCACCGATGAAACAGATGCCGGTCGAGTCCTTGCGCGCGTGGTTCGGCAGGCCCGCCTCCTCGGCAATGCGCCGCACGTCGCGCTTGTACAGATGGCCGACCGGAAACAGCGTCTTGGCCAACTGCGCCTGGTTCAGCCGATGCAGGAAATAGCTCTGATCCTTGGTGCCGTCTTCGGCCTTGAGCAATTGCCATTCACCGAGAAATTCGCGCACCTGCGCATAATGACCGGTGGCGATCTTGTCGGCGCCGAGCGCCAGTGCGTGATCGAGAAAGGCCTTGAACTTGATTTCCGAATTGCACAGCACATCGGGGTTCGGCGTGCGTCCGGCCTGGTATTCGCGCAGGAAATCGGCAAACACGCGTTCCCGATATTCGGCCGCAAAATTGACCGCCTCGAACTCGATGCCGATCACGTCGGCCGCAGCCGCGGCGTCGACCAGGTCCTGGCGCGAGGAGCAGTACTCGTCGGTATCGTCGCCCTCCCAGTTCTTCATGAACAGGCCGATTACCTCGTAGCCCTCGCGCTTGAGCAGCAATGCCGCGACCGAAGAATCGACTCCGCCGGACAGCCCGACTATGATTTTTCCCTTAGACATCGAGTTCATTTCCTTCGGTACGCAGCGGGAACGAACGGCAAACCGGCTCGCGCATCAGCCGTAGTGCCGCACCAGTTCGAGCGGAAAACGCCGGCCAGCAAGGTAGTCGCTGACGCACTGCGACACCAGCGGGCTGCGATGGCGATCCGCCGTGGCGCGAATTTCTTCGGGCGTCATCCATACCGCGCGCTGGATGCCGGTGTCGAGAGCCCGGCCTTCCTCGTGGGCGCCCAGTTCGCCGGCAAAGGCGAAGCGCAGATAGGTGATGTCGCCCTGCGGCCGCGGCCATTGATATATGCCGACCAGTGCCGTCGGCGTAAACCCCCAGGCGGTCTCTTCGAGCGCCTCGCGTGCACAGGCAGCGGGCAGCGATTCGCCTTCGTCGAGGTGGCCGGCGGGCTGATTGAAGCGCAAACCGTCGTCGGTTTCCTCCTCGACCAGCAGGAAGCGCCCATCGCGCTCGATCAGCGCGGCGACAGTGACATTGGGTTTCCAGATACGATTCATCCGCGCATTTTAGCGCCCCTGCCAACGCTCATGGCGGAGAGAGCCAACGCCGCTGATGAAACATGCGGAAAGCGGCATGAAGGCCCGCTCCTCCCATCCTCCCCTCGCGGGGAGGCGGCCAGTTTGCCCACTACGCTCGACGTATTGCCCGACGCCAAATGTGCCGCTTCAAGTTAAAATCGCGTCTTTCCTCAACGCAATGCTGGAGATCCCCCATGTCCATGGCCGACCGTGACGGCTTCATCTGGTACGACGGCAAGCTCGTGCCCTGGCGCGACGCCACCACCCATGTGCTGACCCATTCGCTGCACTATGGCCTCGCCGTGTTCGAGGGCGTGCGGGCCTACAAGACGGTCTCCGGCACGGCGATCTTTCGCCTCAAGGAACATACCGACCGGCTGTTCAACTCGGCGCACATCTACCGCATGCCGATGCCCTACGACAAGGCCACCCTGATCGAAGCGCACAAGGAAGTCGTGCGCAGCAACAAGCTCGAATCCTGCTATCTGCGGCCGATCGCCTTCTACGGCTCGGAAAAAATGGGCGTCAGCCCGCGCGGCGCCCAGACGCATGTCTCGATCGCGGCCTGGCCCTGGGGCGCCTATCTCGGCGAGGAAGGCATGGAGAAAGGCATCCGCGTCAAAACCTCCAGCTACTCGCGGCACCATGTGAACGTCAACATGGCACGCGCCAAGTTTGCCGGCACCTATGCCAACTCGATCCTGGCCAACATGGAAGCCACCGAAGACGGCTACGACGAGGCCCTGCTGCTCGACGTCGACGGCTTCGTTGCCGAGGGCGCGGGCGAGAACCTGTTCGTGATCAAGGACGGCGCGATCTACGAACCCGAGATCGCCTCGGCGCTGATGGGCATCACCCGCAACACGGTGATCACCCTGGCGGCGGAACTCGGCTACCAAGTGATCGCCAAGCGCCTCACGCGCGACGACATCTACATCGCCGACGAAGCCTTCTTCACCGGTACCGCGGCGGAAGTCACGCCGATCCGCGAACTCGACAACCGCCGCATCGGCGCCGGCAGCCGCGGCCCGATCACGGCCAAGATCCAAAGCCTGTTCTTCGATGTGGTCAATGGCAAGGTGCCCGCCCACGCCGACTGGCTCAGCTACATTTAATCGAAATCCAGAGGTTGAACATGTCCACTCTCGACGAATCCCAGCGCCAGATCGCCGTCACCGCCCACGATCTGCCGCTGGCCTGCCCGCGCCCCGGAGCACCCTTGTGGGCCCGCCATCCGCGGGTTTTCATCGACGTTCTGAAGAGCGCCTCGGGCGAGGCCGCCTGCCCCTATTGCGGCACACTGTACCGCTTTACCGGCGAGCGCCCCAAGGGCCATCACTGACGCCTGCCCGCAAGGCGGCGTCACGGGCGTGCAAAGCATACTGCGGGCATGAAGATACTGGTCGTCGCTCCGTCCTGGATCGGCGACACGATTCTCGCCCAGCCGCTCCTGGTATTGCTCAAACGCAAGCATCCAGCCGCCCGCATCGATGTCCTGGCGCCGGATTGGTCGGCGCCGTTGCTGGCGCGCATGGCCGAGGTCGATGCGGTCATCATCAACCCGTTTCGCCACGGTGAATTCAATTTTGGCATGCGCCGCGCGCTGGGCCGCCGTCTCGCCAGCGCCGACTATCAGCAGGCCTATGTCCTGCCGAACTCCTGGAAGTCGGCGCTGATTCCCTTCTTTGCCGGCATTGCCCGCCGCATCGGCTATCAGGGTGAAGCGCGCTACCTGCTGCTCAACGAGCGTCATCGGCTCGACGTCGCCCGCCATCCGCAACTGGTGCAGCGCTATGCCTCGTTGGCGGGTCCCTTGCCGGACAGCCTGCCGCTGCCGCGCCTGAATTCGACGACCGAACAGCAGCAAGCAGTTAGGCGTGCCTTGCATCTGCCCCCCGATGCCGCACCGGTGATCTTCTGTCCCGGTGCCGAGTACGGCCCCGCCAAGCGCTGGCCGGCGCAACACTATGCGGCGCTGGCGCGGCTCGTGGCAACGTCGCAGCAGCCGGTATGGCTGGTCGGGTCGGCCAAGGATGCCGCCGTCGGCGACGAAATATCCGCGCTGGCGCAAGGCGCGGCGCTCAACCTGTGCGGTCGCAGCAGCCTGGAACAAGCCATCGACCTGATCGCCTCCGCCCGCTGCGTGGTCAGCAACGACTCCGGCCTGATGCACGTGGCCGCCGCGCTGGGACGCCATCTCGTGGCGCTCTATGGATCGTCCTCGCCGACCTATACCCCGCCGCTGTCGCCACATGCGAAAATTGTTTCCAGAAGCCTGCCCTGCAGTCCCTGCTTCCAGCGCGAATGCCCGCTGGGGCACTTCGACTGCCTCAACGGAATTGAGCCGCAGCAAGTGGCAGCGACCATCAATGAGCAACTTCTGGCTTCAAACGCTGCGCCGGAGGCGTATAAAGCCGGCATCAGCGGCCCCTGAAACGTCGCCTGTCATCTGACCGTGCCCAACGCGAAAATCTTTGCCAGCCCGCAAGACGTCGAAGCCGCTTTCTACGAGGCGCTCGAACGCTGCGATATCGACGCCATGATGGCCGTCTGGGCCGAAGACGAAGAAGTGGTCTGCGTGCACCCGGGCGGACCGCGCCTGGTCGGCTACACGATGATTCGCGAAGCCTGGCAGCACGTCTTCGCCAACGGCAGACGGCTCAGCGTGCGCCTGTCGCAGCAAACCGCAGTGACCACGCCCTTCGCCATGGTCAGCACCCTGCTGGAACATATCGCCAGTCTCGACGACGAGAACCTGAGCGCACCGGTGGCCGCCACCAATATCTATGTGCGCGGCGCCCTGGGCTGGCGCATGGTCGCTCACCACGCCTCGCCGGTACCGCCGAACAGTATCGCCGAGGCGCCGCGCATCCTGCATTGAGCCCGGCCATGACGGGCCCCCATTACCGTGCGCCGGCGTGGCTGCCCGGCAGCCACCCGCAAACCATCTGGCCGTTGCTGATCAAAGGTCCGCTGCCAAGCTACAGGCGCGAGCGCTGGGATACTCCCGACGGCGACTTCATAGACCTCGACTGGATCGCCGGGCATGCCGAGGCGCCGTGCGTGGTCTTGTTCCATGGCCTCGAAGGCAGTTCGCGCAGCCACTACGCACGACGCCTGATGCATGCCGTGGCGCAGCGCGGCTGGCAGGGCGTGGTAGTGCATTTTCGCGGCTGCTCGGGCGAGCCGAACCGCCTGCCGCGCGCCTATCATTCGGGCGACTCGGCGGAGATCGACTGGATCCTGCGCCGCCTTCAGGCGCGCGGCTATCCGGCGCTGTTCGCTGCCGGAGTTTCGCTGGGCGGCAATGCCCTGCTGAAATGGCTGGCAGAACAGGGCAGCCTGGCCTCGCGTGTGGTCAATGCGGCAGCGGCGGTGAGCGCGCCGCTGGATCTGGCGGCGGCCAACACGGCGCTTTCCTCCGGCTTCAATTTGATCTATGCCCGGCATTTCCTGCGCACGCTGATTCCTGCGGCGCTGGCCAAGGAGCGCCGTTTCCCGGGCCGCGTGGACCTTCGCCGTGCGCTGGCGGCGCGTACCTTGCGCGATTTCGACGATGCCGTCACGGCGCCGCTGCATGGCTTTGCCGACGCCGACGACTACTACGCGCGCAGCAGCGCCGGCCCCATGGTAGGCGCCATCCGCGCGCCGACGTTGCTACTGCATGCCGCCAACGACCCGTTCCTGCCGGCAACGGCATTGCCGCGCCGCGAAGCTTTGTCCGCCGCGGCGCGACTGGAAATCCATCCCCACGGCGGCCATGTCGGCTTCGTCCACGGCACCCTGCCCGGCCGCATCGACTGGCTGCCGGCGCGATTGCTGACGCACTTTTCCGCATATATGCCTGTCCCTGGCGGCGTGCGATAATTTCTCTTCTGCCACTCGACCTGATCCGCCATGCAAACTCCGGCACCCGAGATTTTCAAGGCCTACGATATTCGCGGCATCGTGCGCAGCACACTGACCGCGGAGACGGTACGCCAGATCGGCATGGCGCTGGGCAGCGAGGCCTGCGCGCGCGGCCTCAAGGCAATCGTCATCGGTCGCGACGGCCGCCTCTCCGGCCCCGAGTTGTCGAGTGCGCTGGCCCACGGCATGACGCAGACCGGCATCGACGTGATCGACATCGGCCGGGTGCCGACGCCGATGACCTATTTCGCGGCGCATGAGTTGGGCACCGACAGTTGCGTCTCGGTCACCGGCAGCCACAATCCGCCGGAATACAACGGACTGAAGATGGTGCTGGGCGGCCAGACGCTTTACGGCGCGATGATCCAGGATCTGCGCCGCCGTATCGCCAGCGCCGACTATTGCGAAGGCCACGGCTTCGTGCGCCACGCCAATGTGCGCCAAGCCTATATCGATCGCATCGTCGATGACGTGAAGCTCTCGCGGCCGCTGAAGATCGTCGTCGATTGCGGCAACGGCGTGGCCGGCAGCATCGCGCCTGAGCTCTTCCGCCGCATGGGCTGCACGGTGGTTCCGCTGTTCTGCGAGGTCGATGGCAACTTTCCCAATCATCATCCGGACCCGTCCAAGCCGGAAAACCTGGTCGACCTGCAGCGCGCCTTGCGCGAGACCGATGCCGAACTGGGGCTGGCCTTCGACGGCGATGGCGACCGGCTGGGCGTGGTCACCAAGGACGGCGAAATCATTTTCCCCGACCGTCAGTTGATGCTGTTCGCCGCCGACGTGCTGACGCGCAATCCTGGCGCGCAAATCATCTATGACGTGAAATGCTCGCGCTGGGTGGCGGAATCAATTCGTTACCAGGGCGGCCGGCCGCTGATGTGGAATACCGGCCATGCCCTGATCAAGACCAAGCTGAAGGAAACCGGCGCGCCGCTGGCCGGCGAGATGAGCGGCCACATGTTCTTCAAGGAACGCTGGTTCGGCTTCGACGATGCACTTTATACGGGCGCCCGGCTGCTTGAAATCGTCTCGCGCTGGAACGATGCCAACTGGCCGCTGAAGAATCTGCCCAACGCTATCTCGACGCCGGAACTCAACATCAAGATGCAGGAAGGCGAGCCTCATGCGCTGGTCGCCAGGTTGCAGCGCGAGGGACGCTTTCCCGGTGCACGCGAGTTGATCACTATCGACGGCGTGCGTGCCGAGTATGCCGACGGCTTTGGCCTGGTCCGTGCCTCGAATACCACGCCGGTCGTGGTGTTGCGCTTCGAGGCCGACACCCAGGCGGCGCTGGCCCGCATTCAGAAGGAATTCAAGAGCGCGCTTGGCGCAGTCTGGCCGGGTATCGACACGGATTTCTGATGCCTGATCGCGGCGAAGAAATCTTCATTGGCCGGCAGCCCATTCTCGGCCGCAGCCACGAGCTGTTTGCCTACGAACTGCTGTTCCGCAGCGGCCGGCAAAGGAACACGGCCGAGGTGCAGGATGATCTGCAGGCCTCCGCCGCCGTGATCAGCCACGCCTTTGCCGATCTCGGCGTGGAGCAGGCGCTGGGCCCTTACAAAGGCTTCATCAACTGCGACGACAGCCTGCTGCTATCCGACCTGCTGGAAGCCCTGCCTTCCGACAAGATCGTGCTGGAGGTGCTGGAAACCGTCGAGGTCACCACCGAGATTATCGAGCGCTGCAAGACGCTCAAGGCGCTCGGCTATACGCTGGCGCTCGACGATTTCGTCAATTACGAAGACAAGTTCCGGCCGCTGCTCGACCTGGTGGAAATCGTCAAGGTCGACCTGATGCCGCTCGATGCAGCGGGCCTGGCAACCACCACGAAAGCGTTGCAGAAATGGCCGCTCAAACTGCTGGCCGAGAAAGTCGACTCGCGCGAATTGGCCGACACCTGCCACGCGCTGGGCTACACCTATTTCCAAGGCTACTATTTTGCCAAGCCGACCATCATCGCCGGCAAGAAGCTCGGACACTCGCAGCTCTCGCTGATGCGGCTGCTCGGCCTGGTGCTGGAAGACGCCGAAACGCCGCAACTCGAAGCCGTGCTGAAAACCGAGCCCGGGCTGACGATCAACCTGATGCGGCTGACCAATTCAGCGGCCACCGGCATCCGCACCAAGGTTACCTCGATCCGCCACGCCATCACCATCCTCGGCCGCCGTCAGTTGCAGCGCTGGCTGCAACTGCTGCTCTACACCAATCCGTCGGGTAACCGGGTGGTCAGTCCCCTGCTGCAATTGGCGGCATCGCGCGGCCGCCTGATGGAACTCCTGGCCGGCAAGTTGCACCCTGGCCGCAGCGATTTCGAGGATATGGCCTTCATGACCGGAATCATGTCGCTGATGCCGACGCTGATGAGCGTCAGTCTTGAGGAGATACTGCGCGGCATCGAGATTCCAGGCAGCGTGCGCGAAGCGCTTGAGGTCCGCAATGGCGAACTGGGCACCATGCTCAAACTGACCGAAGCGTTGGAGGCGGGCGACGGCCCGACCTGCTCGGCAATCACCCAGCAGTTGCCCGGCTTTGATGCCACGACCATCAACACCTGCCTGGCGCAGGCGCTGGCCTGGGCCAACAACATCGGCCGCGAAAATGACGCCTAGCTGCGTCGGGATGCGGGCGGACCTCTAGCTACAGGCCAGTCCAACGGATATGTACACAAAAATCTTGCAGTTGCTCAACACGCTCAAGGGCTTCGTATTTTCTGCCACGGTTGCGGTCGCCTTGCTCGTGTTTCTTGGCGCGACACTGGCTTCTTCCCTGCTCTATGAAAAGTTGCTGGAGGAACGGACGCTGGAAACGTCGAGGGAAATTTCCCGCCACAACCATGCGGCCCTTTATCAGGTCCTCCGCAGCGGCGGCTCGCGCCAGCAACTGAACGAAGTAGCCGCCCTCAGCAAATCGGGTTTTTCCAGCACGCTGGACCAGGTCGCTTTCTATCGCACCAAATCCGTGGAAACCTTGTTCGGCGTGATGCCCTCATCGCCGCTGGCAGAGGAAATGCAGCCTAGCCTGAGCAGCGGCGAGGAATCCGCGCTCAAGACCGACCGGCATGTCCGCTATGCCTTCCCGGTCGTGGCGCAAGGCGAATGCCTGCGCTGCCATAGCAATGCCAAGGAAGGCGAACTGCTCGGCGCGATTGCCATCCAGCACAACCTGCAAACGGTGACCGCAAGGGTCCGCACCTATTACGTCGGGCTGTTCCTCGGCCTGGGTTTGCTGGTCTTGCTGGTCGCCGGAGCGGTGTCGGCATTTGCCGCGAGGAAGATCAAGCGCTCGGTAGACCTGTTCCGCGGCAAGGTGGAGGCGGTCAATACCATCCGCGACTTCGACCAGTTCGATATCCGCCGGATCAATTTCGGCTTCGAGGAATTCAACAAGACCTTCGATGACGTCGCCCTGCTGGTGGAGAAGATGAAGGGCGTCGCAGTCGATAAGGACGTCCTCGAATTCGAGATCAGGCTGCTCGAAAAATTCATCATCACCTCGGACGTCGTGCGCGACTGGCGCGAGTTCGTCAAGGGTCTGCTGCTGGACATCCATCCGATCATCGATGCCTACGCACTGGTAACGATATTTCGCGTCGAGGAAGAGGCCTATGAGTGCGAGATATTCTGGTATGCCACGCCGTCCGCCGAAACCATCCAGATCTTCGAGAAGGTTCTGCGCAAGCAGCTCGGCGAGCATCCGTTCTTCGGTGAAGGCACGGTCCAGAATATTGCCCACAACATCGCCAATGAAAATGCCCGGCTACCCGAACTGAGCGCGCAGGACATCGAGCTTAAAACCAAGTCGCTGCTGCTGGACACCCCGAAAATCGGCGGCATCGTCGGCATCGGCGTGCAATCGGCACTGGCCATGGACGACGTGCGCTACATGGTCATCGGCAGCATCCTCACCACGCTGCTCAACCTGGTCGGATCGGTCAAGGCAATCTACAAGTACACCAACGATCTGGAGCACTACGCCACGCGCGACCCGCTGACCGACCTCTACAACCAGCGCATGTTCTGGGAATTGCTGGGCTACGAGGTTAGCCGCTCGAAGCGGCATAACCAACAATTTGCCGTGTTGATGGCCGACCTGGACAACTTCAAGACGATCAACGACCGCTATGGCCACCACTTCGGCGACTCCTTCCTGCAGGCATTCGCCGGGCTGCTGCACAACGCGCTGAGAAACGGCGATTTGCTGGCGCGTTACGGCGGCGACGAGTTTTGCATCATCCTGCCGGAAGCCGACGATACCCAGGCCCACATGGTCGCGCAACGGATCGCGGAGATGCTCGACGCTTTTTCGGTCGAAACGCCGGATGGCCAGAAGATCAAGGCCACCACCTCGATCGGAATCGCCATCAGCCCGAATCATGGCGACAATCCGAAGGACCTCTTCCTCGTCGCCGACAACATGATGTACAAGGCCAAGAGATTGGGGAAAAACGCCATCGCGATTCCCAGCGAAGATGAAATGGCGGAAGTATTCCGCCAGGCCGGCCAGAAAATCGTCATGATCCAGAACGCCCTGGACCAAAAACGGATCATTCCCTACTTCCAGCCCATCTGCGCTGCGGCGAGCGGCGAGATCGTGATCCACGAACTGCTGATGCGCATCCAGTTGGACGACAAGATCGTCACCGCCAACGATTTCATCACCGAAGCCGAGACCATGGGCATTGCCCACAAGATGGACTACCAGTTGATCGAGAAAGCTTTCCGGCAGATCAGCGAACAGGGCTACCGCGGCATGCTGTTCATCAATCTCTCGCCCAAGGCGCTCATCGTCGGCGAATTCGTGGCGCGGGTGCATCGGCTGGCGATGGATTTCGACATCGCGCCGAGCCGCATCGTGTTCGAGATCACCGAACGGGAAACCGTCAGCAACCTCAGTCTGCTGGAAAAGTTCGTGCTCGACATCAAGCTGCAGGGCTTCAGCTTTGCGATCGACGACTTCGGGTCCGGCTTTTCATCGTTCCAATACATCAAGCGTTTCCCCGTCGATTACATCAAGATCGAAGGCGAGTTCATCAGGAACATGCTGACCGACGAGGTCTACCTGGCCTTCGTCAAGAGTATCGTCACCCTGGCCAAGGAATTGCGCGTCAAGACCATTGCCGAATATGTCGAGGACGGCGAAACCCTGGCCGAGGTGTGCCGTTTGGGCATCGATTACGCACAGGGCTACCATATCAGCCGGCCTTCGCCGGTGATATGCGCGCCTGGTGGAGAAAGCGGACGCCTGTCGCAGGCGTAGCAGGCCTTACGCCGCAGCCGAACGACGTGTGGCCGCGCGGCCACAGGATATCAGGCGCGCTGCCCGACCCAGGCCTTGACCGAGGCCAGTGCCGCCGGCAATGCGGCCGGATCGGTGCCGCCGGCCTGCGCCATGTCGGGTCGCCCGCCGCCCTTGCCGCCGACCTGCTGAGCGACGAAATTCACCAGTTCGCCGGCCTTCATCTTTCCCGTGAGATCGGCCGTAACGCCGGCGATCAGGCTGACCTTGCCGTCGCTGGTGCTGGCCAGTACGATCGCCGCGCTCTTGAGTTTGTCCTTGAGCTTGTCCAGGGTTTCGCGCAGCGCCGTGGCGTCGGCTCCATCCAGAACCGCAGCGAGCATCTTGATGCCGTTGACATCGACGGCCTGGCCGAGCAGATCGTCGCCTTGCGCGGCGGCAAGCTTCGACTTGAGCCGCGCGACTTCCTTTTCCAGCGCTTTGGCGTGGTCCAGAATCTGCGCCACACGGGCGGCGGTTTCCGCAGGTTGAGCCTTGGCCTCGGCCGCCACGGCGTCGAGCAGGGCCTGCTGGTGCTGCACGCGGACTACCGCCACATCGCCGCAGACGGCCTCGATGCGCCGCACGCCGGCAGCGACGCCGGACTCCATGACAATCTTGAACAGGCCGATGTCGCCGGTGCGACTCACATGCGTGCCGCCACACAGTTCGCAGGACGAGCCGATGTCGAGCACGCGCACTTCGTCGCCATACTTCTCACCGAACAGCATCATGGCGCCCGTCTTCTGTGCTTCGTCGATCGGCATCGCGCGCGCGCGCGTCGCCGCGTTGGCGATGATTTCGTCATTGACGATGCGTTCGATGCGCACGATCTGATCCGCGGTCACCGGCTGGGTGTGGGCGAAGTCGAAGCGGGTCTTGTCCGGATCGACCTGCGAGCCCTTCTGCTGCACGTGGGCACCGAGGACTTCGCGCAGAGCCTTGTGCATCAGGTGTGTCGCCGAGTGGTGACGGATGGTGCGGGCGCGCGCCAGACTATCCACTTTCGCCGTCACGCCGTTGCCGACTTTCAAGGTGCCGGTGCGCACCACGCCATGGTGGCCGAAGACGTTGGCCTGGATTTTCTGCGTATCCTCGACGGCGAAGATGCCATGCGTCGAACGCAGCTCGCCAACATCGCCGACCTGGCCACCGGATTCGGCATAGAAGGGCGTGTCGTCGAGCACCACGACCCCGATCTCGCCTTCGATCAGTTCATTGACCGCGGTGCCGTCCTTGTACAGGGCCAGGATGTTGCCTTTGGCTTCCAGCGTCTCGTAGCCATGGAAGGTCGTGGTCGGCCCGGCGTAGTCGAGATTGGCCGCCATCTTGAACTTGCCGGCGGCACGCGCCTGCTCCTTCTGCCGCGTCATCGCGGCATCGAAGGCGGCGCTGTCCACGCTCATCTGCCGCTCGCGGCAAATGTCGGCGGTGAGGTCGAGCGGAAAACCGTAGGTGTCGTGCAGCTTGAACGCGGTCTCGCCGTTGAACAGCGTGACGCCGGTCTTCTCCATCAGATCCAGCTCGGCTTCGAGGATCGCCATGCCGTGCTCGATGGTGGCGAAGAAGCGGTCTTCCTCCTGCTTCAACACGTCCAATACGCGCGTCTTGCCGCTCACCAGTTCCGGATAGGCGGCGCCCATTTCAGCGACCAGGTCGGGCACCATCTTGTGGAAGAAGGCGCTGCGCGCGCCCAGCTTCCAGCCATGGCGGATGGCACGGCGGATGATGCGGCGCAGGACATAGCCGCGGCCCTCGTTGCCGGGGATCACGCCGTCGGCGATGAGGAAGGAACAGGCGCGGATGTGGTCGGCCAGCACGCGCAGGCTGGGGCTGTCCATGTCGGCATCCGAAGTCTCGCGCGCGGCGGCCGCGATCAGCGTCTGGAACAGATCGATTTCGTAGTTGGCGTGGACTCCTTGCAATACCGCCGAAATGCGCTCCAGTCCCATGCCGGTGTCCACCGAGGGCTTGGGCAGCGGATGCATGACGCCGGCTTCGTCGCGGTTGAACTGCATGAAGACGTTGTTCCAGATCTCGATGTAGCGGTCGCCGTCCTGGTCTTCGCTGCCCGGAGGGCCGCCCCAGATGTGCTCGCCGTGATCGTAGAAGATCTCGGTGCAGGGCCCGCAGGGCCCGGTGTCGCCCATCATCCAGAAGTTGTCCGAGGCATAACGCGCGCCCTTGTTGTCGCCGATGCGGATCACGCGTTCGGCGGGCACGCCGACCTCCTTGGTCCAGATCTCGTACGCCTCGTCATCTTCCGCGTAAACCGTCACCCAGAGCTTGTCTTTGGGCAGCTTGTACACGTCGACCAGCAGTTCCCAGGCGTACGTGATCGCATCGCGCTTGAAGTAGTCGCCGAAACTGAAATTGCCCAGCATCTCGAAGAAGGTGTGGTGGCGCGCGGTGTAGCCGACGTTTTCCAGGTCGTTGTGTTTGCCGCCGGCGCGCACGCATTTTTGCGACGTGGTGGCGCGGCTGTAGGGGCGCTTGTCAAACCCGAGGAAGACGTCCTTGAACTGGTTCATCCCGGCATTGGTGAACAGCAGCGTCGGGTCCTCGTGCGGCACCAGCGAGCTGGAGGCAACAATCTGGTGGCCCTTCGACGCAAAAAAATCGAGAAACTTCTGGCGGATTTCGGAGCTTTTCATGGCAGGCGAGCTGGCGTTGAAGCAAAGCGCCGATTTTACGCGATCAAGGCGCGTCCCACAGCGGGATGCCGTCTCCGCTTCCAGTAGAGACGACAAGGGCCCGCGCCAAGGCGGGCCCTGTGGCGCACGACGGACCTACCTGGCCCTGGCCGGGCGATCCTTCCTGCCGTCGTGGTTGCGGTCATGCTGGCGGTCGTGCTTCTCGCGATAAACCTGCTTGCTCTGCTGGTTCTGCGCATGCTGCAGACGCTCGCGTTCCCTGGCCGTAACCTTGCCGTCGGCCTTGGCCTTGTCCTCCATTTTCTGCACGTGTTCCTGGCCCTTCTCCAGACGGGCCGCTTCCTTTGCGGTCAGCTCGCCCGACTTGACACCTTGCTCGATACGCTGCTGCTGATTGGCCTGACGCTTGTCTATGCCTGGCGTGGCAGCGGGATCCTTGGCTGTTTGTGCCATGACCGGCAGGGCAAAAGCGGCAAGGACGGCGACCAGCAGACCGGATGTGCGTTTCATGTATAGCTCCTCATGTTTGGAATGGGATGGCCCCATGCTGCGATTAACGCCGACGGCAATCCGCCGCTGACAGGCAAAATGTAAGCAGTGGTAAGCAGCGATTACATTTCGGCTGGCAACCACAAGTCGGGCCTGTCCGTAAACACGGCGCTGACGCCCATGGCAAACAAGCGGTCGGCGTCGGCGCGCCGATTCACCGTATAACAGGCCAACGGAAATCCGGCGGCAAGCACCGCGTCCCGCGCCTCCGCGGTCAACGCCCGCGCCGCGACATGCAGCGCGCCCGCGCCCGATGCCTCGATGCGCTCGCGCCAATCGAGCGGAATTGCTTCGACCAGCAGCGCGCGCGGCAGTTGGGCCGCTTCATTGGCGGTGGCGCACAGCGCAAGGGACGAAAACGACGACAGCAACAACTTGCCTCGCGCCGCTACCGCATGGCGCGCGACGGCGCGGCCGGTTGCCGCCTCCTGCCCGACGGATGGCTTGATTTCCACGTTGGCCCACAAGCCGAGCGCGGCGCACAGCCGCAATGCCTCGTCAAGAGTCGGCACTGGCTCGACGGCGAACGCCGGATG
>Ga0156014_1110_pt1 | contig 84593 bp, 80 predicted proteins | sample RifCSPlowO2_02_FD_107668 | JGI IMG/M metagenome (GOLD analysis project Ga0156014, IMG submission 107668) | Rhodocyclales bacterium RIFCSPLOWO2_02_FULL_63_24 | reverse complement strand
CTCGGAACGTCCACCCACCACCACCGCCAGCACAGCAAGCACCTACACCTATCGGTTGTTTGGTTTTTAAAGAACGTTGCTGCTTTGTTACAGTCGGCAGCGAAGAGGGGCGCATTATACGGATCGATTTTCGTTGGTCAACAACTTCAACGAAAAAATTTCAATCCACCCTACAGGAGGGTCACGCGCGCAAATTTCCGTTTGCCTACCTGCAGCACGACACACTCGCCGACACCCAGCGCCGCACTGCGATCGCCGACTTTCTCGCCGTTGATTCGCACGCCGCCACCGTCAATCATGCGCAAGGCGTCAGATGTGCTCGCGGTCAGCCCCGCGGCCTTCAGCACCTGGGCCAGCGAGCCTGCTGCGACTTTGATCTCAGGCATATCCTCGGGAAGTACGCCACGCTGAAAACGGGCCTCGAACTCCGCCAGCGCAGCCTCAGCATCTTTTGGCGAATGAAAACGGGCAACGATCTCCTGTCCCAGCAACACCTTTACGTCGCGCGGATTGCGCCCTTCGGTAACTTCGCGCTTGAAGCAGGCAATCTCGTCATTGCCTCGAAATGACAGCAGTTCGTAGTAGCGCCACATCAACTCATCCGATATCGACATCAGCTTGCCGAAGATTTCGGTAGGCGACTCAGCAATGCCAATGTAGTTGCCGAGGGATTTCGACATCTTGTTGACGCCGTCCAGCCCCTCCAACAGCGGCATCATCAGCACACACTGCGGTGCCTGACCGTAGTGCTTCTGTAGTTCGCGTCCGACCAGCAGATTGAACTTCTGGTCGGTGCCGCCCAGTTCGACATCCGCCTTCATCGCCACCGAATCGTATCCCTGGCACAGCGGGTAGAGAAATTCGTGGATGGCTATGGGCTGGCCGCCGGTATAACGCTTAGAGAAATCGTCTCGTTCCAACATGCGCGCCACTGTGTGCCGGGCAGCAAGCTTGATCATGCCTGCCGCACCCAATGGCTCGAACCAGGTCGAGTTGAAACAGACTTCGGTCTTCTGTGGATCAAGGATCTTGAACACCTGCTCGCGGTAGGTATCGGCATTTTCCAGTATCTGCTCGCGGGACAGCGGCGGGCGAGTCGCATTCTTGCCGCTCGGATCGCCGATCATGCCGGTGAAGTCGCCGATCAGGAACATCACATGATGACCGAGATCCTGAAAGTGCCGTAACTTGTTGATCAGCACCGTATGCCCGAGATGGAGGTCCGGAGCCGTCGGATCGAAGCCCGCCTTGATGCGCAAGGGACGGCCGGACTTCAGTTTTTCCAAGAGTTCGGACTCGATCAGCAGCTCGTCGGCGCCGCGTTTGATCAATGCCAGTTGGGAGTCGATATCGACCATGATGATTAACCCGGTTTGACGCAAAGGGGATTTTTGCTACACTCGCCAGACTAATTAAGCCGGTCCGCCCATTCAATTGCAAAAAAACAAGAGCGGGATTTTAGCGCAACTCCGTAACTACCGATCCGAACGACCGGGGCCTTTCTGGGCCGGTGCGGGCGTGGTTGGCGTTTCGCTTTTCAGCATGGTCGCGGCCTTTGGCACCGCGGCCGAAACCCGTTTAGCAGACATCCCCCAGCGACAGGTGGTCGAACAGCTTGCGCTGCCCGCGCTGAAAGCCGTGGATGACGACGGTCAAAGTTTCCTGCGCGAGGAGCGCGTGCAGCGTGGCGACACCGTAATGGAGTTGCTGCAACGACTCGGCGTAGACGATCCTGCGGCCGTTGGCTTTCTGAAGGCGAACACTACGACTCAAAGCCTGTTCCGCCAACTCAGCCCGGGCAAGAACCTGACGGCACGGACAGGGCCCCAGGGCGAACTGCAGACTCTGGTCTTCCCGCTCAATGGCAACAAGGACCAGGCATTGCTGGTTGAACGCCGGGGCGACGGATTTTCGGCCTCGGAGCAACCCCTGCCACTGGAAACCCAAGTGGTCATGAAATCCGCAGAGATCCGTTATTCCTTGTTCGGCGCTTCCGATGCGGCAGGAATTCCGGACTCGATCGCGACACAACTGGCGGACATTTTCAGCGGCGACATCGATTTCCATCGCGACTTGCGCAAAGGCGATCGGTTTGCAGTCATCTACGAATCCGTCAATTATCTGGGTCGTGCCGTACGTAGCGGCCGCATACTCGCTGCCGAGTTCGCCAACAGTGGCAAGACCTACCGCGCGGCATGGTTCGCCGATCCTGCCGGGGGCGAAAACAGCAGCGGCTATTACACGACCGACGGCAAAAATATTCGCAAGGCCTTTCTGCGTTCGCCATTGGAATTTTCACGCATCACCTCCGGTTTCACGTCTGCGCGCTTTCATCCCGTCTTGCAGAAATGGAGGGCACACAAGGGCATCGACTACGGCGCCCCGGTGGGCACCCGTGTCAAGGCTACGGGCAACGGAGTGGTCGAATATGTCGGTGTGAAAGGCGGCTATGGCAAAGTGGTCGTCCTTCGCCACCAAAGTCGCTACACCACCCTCTACGGCCATCTGTCGGGCTTTGCCCCTGGCCTGCGCAAAGGTAATCGCGTCACTCAAGGCGATGTGATCGGCTTTGTCGGCGCCACGGGACTGGCCAGCGGCCCACACTTGCACTATGAGTTCCGCGTCAGCGACGTGCACCAGAATCCCCTGGCGATGGCCTTGCCGAGCGCGCCGCCATTGCTGCCCCAACAGCTTGGCCTGTTCCGGGCTCGCACCGAGCCTCATCTCGCTCGCCTTGATCTGATTCGCGGATTCAACCTCGCCCAAGGCGATTGACATGTCGTCGGCAGTGCCACCACTGGTTGTGGGGCTCATGTCCGGGACCAGTCTTGATGGCGTCGATGCTGTTCTGGTCGACTTTGCCGACCGACATCCGCGCATGCTCGCAACATTCTGGCAGCCGTATTCGGACGCGATTCGGCAGCAAGCCCTGCAACTGCAGACCCCGCAATACGACGAAATTCGCTCCGCGGCGTTGTTCGCCAACGAGTTGGCGCGCTGCTATGCAGAAGCCGTGCGCCAGGTGATCGCCAAGGCGGGCCTGGAGGCGACGCAAATCGCGGCCATCGGCTGTCACGGGCAAACCATCCGCCACCAGCCTGCAGCCGGCTATAGCGTGCAGCTCAACAATCCGGCTCTGCTGGCGGAACTTGCCGGAATCGCGGTCGTGGCGGACTTTCGCAGCCGCGACATCGCCGCCGGCGGTCAGGGCGCGCCTCTGGTGCCGGCTTTTCATGCGGCAGTCTTTGGTGATCCCGAGCGGCATAGGGTGATACTGAACATAGGCGGTATCGCCAACCTGACGGACCTCAATCCCGGACACGCGGTACGGGGATTCGATTGCGGTCCCGGCAACCTGTTGATGGACGCCTGGATCGAGCGCCACAAAGGGCTGCGCTACGACGAAGCCGGACGCTGGGCCCGCGAGGGCCAAATTCTCCCGGAACTACTGGACAAGCTGCTCGCCGATGCTTTCTTCAATACCAATCCGCCCAAGAGCTGCGGCCGCGATGAATTCAGCATTGCGTGGCTGGAACATCGCTTGGCAGGCAGGGAGCGGCCGGAGGATGTGCAGGCAACCCTGCTCGAACTCAGTGCCGTGTCGGCAACCGACGCGCTCCGGCGCTGGTGTGAACAATCACAGGAGCTTTTCGTCTGCGGCGGCGGGGCGCACAATCAAGCGCTCATGGCTCGCCTGCAACAGCTTCTGCCGGATTGCCGTGTCGCCAGCACCGACTCTCTGGGGCAACCGGCGGACTGGGTCGAAGCGGTAGCCTTTGCCTGGCTGGCTTGGCGCACCCTGCGCGGCGAAACAGGAAATCTTGCCGAAGTGACGGGAGCCGGCGGCCCGCGAATTCTCGGCGCAATCTACCCGCGCTAAACAAGAAGGCGCGGGCCAGGAACCCGCGCCTTCTTGATAATCTTTACCGCAATCGAATCAGGCCGAAAACGACGATCCGCAACCGCAAGTACTCGTCGCGTTCGGATTCTTGATTACGAACTGCGAACCCTCCAAGCCCTCGGAGTAATCGATCTCGGCGCCAACCAGATATTGATAGCTCATCGGGTCGATCAACAACGACACGCCGTTCTTTTCCATCACCGTGTCGTCTTCGTTGGTCACTTCATCGAAAGTGAAGCCATACTGGAAGCCCGAGCAACCGCCGCCAGTCACAAATACCCTGAGTTTCAACTCGGGGTTGCCTTCTTCGGCGATGAGTTCCTTTACCTTGGTCGCCGCATTGTCGGTGAAATTGAGTGGTGCCGGCATTTCGGTGGGTGCATTCATGTTGTTCTCCTGTGGGGTGTTCCGCAACAAAGATTTAGATATGTCCAAAAATTATGGTTTCAATAGTGCAGAAGGTCAATTGCTGGCGGCAAGTTTCAACTCAACTGCCTTCGCTGGCAACCCCTGATGCACCAAGCGGCCTTGCACGACAGCCCCAAGATGCATCTCGATTGTGCTGTATTCCACATCTCCGGTGACCCGGGCGCGCGTCTGAAGTTCCAGGAAATCACTGGAATGCACCGGCCCGATCACGGTGCCGTTGATCACCAGATGAGAAACAGAGATCTCTCCCTCAATCCGCGCATGTTCGCTAATCACCAGCGTCGCCGGTTGTCCGTCAACGCCACGGACATTGCCCTTGATTTCACCGTCGACGCGCAGGCCACCCGTAAAAGTCACATCGCCGGCCAGCGAAGTACCGGCGCCAATCAAACTGTCGATGCGCCCTTGCGGCTTGTTGGTTTTCTTGCCAAACATTACTGGAATCTCCTCATCGATAAGTTTCGGCTACAGCACGCGGTACCAAACTCAGCCACACATACCGTCCGGGCTCAGGCAGGGACATAAACTCGCTTAGCCGCTCACTCAAACTGCACTCCCGGCACGACGCCTTCCCGCTCAAAGCGCCACGCTCTGACTGGCCTTGACCACGCCATCCTGAATCAGGCGCGCCTCGACACGCTGGACTCGCGCCTCGGCAGCCACCTTGAACATGCCTTCCAGGCGCCGGAAGTAACGAAAATTGACCTGATACTGACTGGTCGCAGGATCCCCGGTAGCGGGAAACTGAATCATAGCAGTCTCCTTGCCTCGCTGCACAGTGGCGATCAACTGAATCATCCCATTGAATTCCTTATCTTTCTTGTCGCCCGTCTGCGCCAGCAGGAGGCGATAGCGATATTGCCCGCCACCACCGGGAAGAATCTGCAGGCGACTGATCGCGAGGCCGGAATTCCCAACCTGCCCCCCTGCCAAGCTTTCGAATGTCGCCAGATCCGACTTGAGTCGGGTGTTTTCCTCTTCCAGCGTCCGGATCTGCAGCGAAAGCTGCTCTTGCGAGGTACTTTCGATGCGCAGGCGACTCTCGCTGGCGTTCGCCACCTTGCGGGTACTTTCCAAGTCAGCTTCCAACTGGATAATGCGCTCGCGCATTTCGGCGATTTCATGCTCGCTCGCGCCCTGATGAAACCCGGCAAAACGCTGCCCGGCGTCATAGATCCAGCCCGCCAATGCCAGTGACGCGCCAGAGAGAAGTACGACAGACAGCGCCCGCCAGTACCAAGGCACATGCGTTCGTATCGCGACGCGAGGGGCCGAGATACCGAAGCGGCTACGCAGCCGCCGCAGCGTCAAGGCAAGACGGGAACTTGCGAAAGACCCGAACATTCATCCAGACCAAACATAATGTTCATGTTCTGCACTGCCTGCCCAGCAGCTCCCTTGACCAAGTTGTCGATCACCGAGAGAACCACCAGCGTATCGCCGCCTTGCGGCCGATGCAGCGCTATCCGGCACATATTGGCAGCGCGCACCGACCGTGTTTCGGGATGCGATTTTGGCGGCAGCACATCAACAAATGGTTCGTTAGCGTAGCGCTGCTCGAACAAGGCCTGAAAATCCTCTTCACGAGTAACGCGAGCATAGAGCGTCGCATGGATGCCGCGAATCATTGGCGTCAGGTGCGGCACGAAGGTCAGGCCGACCTGCCTTGCCTCGCGACCAGCCGCGCGCGCCAGCCCTTGACGAATTTCAGGCAGGTGCCGATGACCCGGAACCCCGTAGGCCTTGAAATTGTCCGACGCTTCGGAAAACAGGATATGGGTCTCCGCCTTGCGGCCGGCGCCAGATACACCCGACTTGGCATCCGCGATCAAGTGCTCCAAATCGACACAGCCGGCTTCCACCAGCGGCAGGAAACCAAGTTGCGTCGCCGTCGGGTAGCAACCCGGGTTGGCCACCAGGCGGGCGCCGCAGATCTGTTCGCGATTGACCTCAGGCAAGCCATATACCGCCTCGGCGACCAGCGCCGGGCTGGCGTGGCTCATGCCATACCATTGCTCCCAGAGCGCTACGTTCTGGATGCGGAAATCGGCCGCCAGATCGATTACTTTCACGCCTGCGTCCAGCAGGGCTGGCGCCTGCTGCATGGCGATGCCATTGGGAGTGGCGAAGAAGACCACATCGCACCCGTTCAGCGGCGCCTCCTTCGGATCGCTGAACTTGAGTCCTACCGAACCGCGAAGGCTGGGAAACATATCGGCGACCGCCGTCCCGGCCTCGCCGCGGGAAGTGATGGCCGCCAGTTCAACCTTGGGATGCCTTGCCAACAAGCGCAGCAGTTCCACCCCGGTGTAGCCAGTCCCGCCGACGATTCCTGCCCTGATCATACCTAGCTCCTTGCTGCGAAGGGTTGATGGTAACCCGTAATCAAATGGAACGAAATGGAGTACCGACAGAGGCTTCCGGCGGCATTTCGAGAAAGCTTAGCGGGGACATATCGCTGGGATACCGTCCCCGCCCTTTGGGACGGGGACATAACTAAAAAGCCGCCCGAGGGCGGCTTTTTCACAACAGCGGTACAAGCGCTGAAGATTACCGCTTCGAGAACTGCTTGCGGCGACGTGCCTTGCGGAAGCCGACCTTCTTGCGCTCGACCTCGCGCGCATCGCGCGTAACGAAACCGGCACCGGACAGGGCGGGTTTCAGCGTCGCATCGTATTCGATCAGGGCGCGGGTAATTCCATGACGCACAGCACCTGCCTGGCCAGACTCGCCGCCACCTTCGACATTCACAAGAATGTCAAAGGTATTGGTGTGCTGGGTCAGTTCAAGCGGCTGGCGCACGACCATGCGGCCGGTTTCGCGCGAAAAAAACTCGTCGACCGGCTTGTCGTTGACCACGAACTTGCCACTGCCGCTGCGCAGGAACACGCGGGCAATGGCGGTCTTGCGCCGACCGGTACCATAATATTGGGTGACTGCCATGAGAACTCCTTAGATTTCCAGCGTCTTCGGCTGCTGAGCGGTATGCGGGTGGGCGGTGCCGGCGTAGCACTTCATCTTCTTCAGCATCGCATAGCCCAGCGGGCCCTTTGGCAGCATGCCCTTGACGGCCTTCTCCAGGATGCGACCGGGGAAACGCTGCTGCAGCTTGGTGAAGTTGGTTTCATTGATGCCGCCCGGATAGCCGGTGTGGCTATAGTATTTCTTGTCCTGGGCCTTGTTGCCGGTAACGCGCAGCTTTTCGACATTCACCACGACGATGTAGTCGCCGGTGTCAACGTGCGGCGTGAAGATCGGCTTGTGCTTGCCCCGCAGGCGGCGGGCAATCTCTGTAGCCAGGCGGCCGAGCACCTTGTCCGTGGCATCGACGACAAACCAGTCGTGCTGGACCTCATGCGGCTTGGCGGAAAATGTTTTCATTCTCGTATTCCTTGCTTGCTTCGATAACCCGGCCCGCGCAGCAAGGGATGAAATCCGCCCATGCGCTTCTCGGAAAGCCGAGCATTCTAACCAATCGCGAAAGCCCCTGTCAAATAGGATTTATCGCGTCTTTTCCGGCCGGCCATCTTGCCGTCCGGTGCACTTGTTGCCGGTCAGGCTTCCTGCATCATCCGCCAGTACTGATACTTCATCGTGCCGGCGGCGCCCGCCACGATCGCCATCAGCGTCAGCACCGACCCCAAGGCCAGCGTCGAAACGCCGGTAATCCCCTGCCCTATGGTGCACCCCATCGACAACACGCCGCCAATGCCCATCAGCACCGCGCCCACTGCATGATTGGCGAAATCGCCGAGACTGACGAACCACTCGATGCGAAAACTTCTGGTTATCAATGCATAAAGCAAGGAGCCGACGATCACGCCGGCCAGCGCCATGATGCCGAAGTTGATCAACGAAGTGTCCGCCGGGCTCATCACATAGCGCGCCAGGTCGCCCATCGGACTCATGAAGGTGAAGGATTGGGTTTCAACCCGCAATGGCTTGACGTCGGCAAAGTCGGCGAATTCCTTCCAGGCCACGCCCATCGAACTGCCGGTGACATACCAGCCGACGATGACGGCGATGCCGATCACCGCGCCGCCCAGGATGTTGTCGAAGCTGCCCCTGAAATCGCGCGAGGAGAAGGCGAACCCAAGCAGCGCCACAGCCAGCGCCACGCCGAACGCCGTATTGCCGAGGCCGACCAGATCCCCCAACGCCTGACTGGCTTTGCCGGCACTCGCCAGATTGACGGTGGTCGCCGACATCCAGCTGCCGAATGCCGTATCGTAGAAATTGGTCCACAGCATTGCATAGGCGCAGGCCGAGGCGATCGCCAGAACCACCAGGGATTTCAAGTTGCCGCCGCCGATGCGCACCAGCGTCTTGTTGCCGCAACCCGAGGCCAGCGTCATGCCGATGCCGAACATCAGGCCACCCAGCACATAACGCAGCCAAGCCAGATTGGGCGTGCGATAGGGCGGGAAAGTGCTGGTTCCGATAGCGACCTTGCCCGCGGCCTCGAGCACCGCCACGCCCAGCGTGGCCACTGCAATGGCCAGCAACCAGGCCCGCAGGCGCCCCGTGTCGCCCATGTTCACCCAGTCCGAAACGGCGCCCATGGTGCAAAAGTTGGTCTTGTTGGCCACCGCGCCCATGATGATGCCGGTGACGAAAACAATGCCCAGAATCTGAAGATGAATAGTGAATTCCATGAATCTCCCCCAAGCCAGGACCGTCGATGGACCCTTGTACAGCCGGCCATTCTAAAATACCGCCTGGAGCGGGGAATCAGTCTTCTTTGACCCTAAATAATGGCAATCAATTGCCGTGCGCGTAGCCGGTGGGGTCCGCCAGGCCAGCGGCGGCAAAGCCTTGGCTGCGCAGGCGGCAGGAATCGCACAGACCGCAGGCCCGTCCCGTCTCGTCGGCCTGGTAGCACGACACGGTAAGCCCATAGTCGACACCCAGCCGGCTGCCTTGGGCAATGATTTGCGCCTTGCTCATCTCGATCAGCGGCGCATGCACTTGCAGCGGCCTTCCCTCTACCGCCGCCTTGGTTGCCAGATTGGCAAGCGCCTCGAAAGCGCGAATGAATTCCGGCCGGCAATCCGGATAACCTGAATAATCCACGGCATTGACCCCGACGAAAATGTCCTGCGCCCCGAGCACCTCGGCCCAGGCCAGGGCCAGGGCCAGCATGATGGTGTTGCGCGCCGGCACATAGGTAACCGGTATGCCGGGCTGCACCCCACCGGTCGGCACGGCGATCGAACTGTCGGTCAGCGCGGAACCGCCCAACTGGCCAAGGTCCAGTTTCAGCACGCGGTGCGCGGCCGCCCCCAAGGCCGTGGCGACCCGTGCCGCCGCCAGCAGTTCGGCGCCATGGCGCTGGCCGTAGTCGAGCGACAGGCAGTGGCAGGCAAAACCCTGTTCGCGCGCCAAGGCCAGAACCGTGGCGGAATCGAGGCCGCCGGAGAGCAGAACGACTGCCGATTTGGTTACAGTTGCTCCGCTCAATGCCGACGAGGCAGGCGTGATATCCGCAGCCAGCCTCTTTTGAAACTTCGTTTTCATCTGGCGATGGTAGCAAACAGCCGCTTGATGCGCTGCTCTATAATTGGCACTGTTCCTTATCTCCTTCCGCAATCGACGATGGCAAAGAAAGTGTTCATCCGCACCTTCGGCTGCCAGATGAACGAGTACGACTCCGACAAGATGGCCGATGTACTGGCCGGCAGCGACGGCGCGGTCAAGACGGAAAACCCCGAGGAAGCCGACATCATCCTGTTCAACACCTGCTCGGTGCGCGAAAAAGCGCAGGAGAAGGTGTTCCACGACCTCGGTCGTATCAAGCATCTCAAGCAACTCAACCCGAACCTGGTGATCGGCGTCGGCGGCTGCGTCGCCAGCCAGGAGGGCGAAGCCATCGTCGCCCGCGCCCCGTATGTCGATCTGGTCTTCGGCCCGCAGACCCTGCATCGGCTGCCGCAGATGATCGCCGCGCGCCGCCGCAGCGGGCGCGCGCAGGTCGACATCTCCTTCCCGGAAATCGAGAAATTCGACGCCCTGCCGCCCGCCAGCGTGAGCGGTACCTCGGCTTTCGTCTCGATCATGGAAGGCTGCTCGAAATACTGCAGTTTCTGCGTCGTGCCCTACACGCGCGGCGAGGAAGTCTCGCGCCCGTTTGCCGATGTCGTCGCCGAGATCGAGGGCCTCGTAAGAATCGGTGTGCGCGAAGTCACCCTGCTCGGACAAAACGTCAATGCCTACCGCGGCGCCATGGATGAGGACGACGAACCGGCCGATCTCGCGCTGTTGATCGAGACGATCGCCGGCATGCCCGGCATCGAGCGCATCCGCTACACCACATCGCATCCGCGCGAGATGACGCAGCGGCTGATCGACGCCTACCGCAGCGTGCCGAAGCTGGTTTCGCATCTGCATCTGCCGGTGCAGTCCGGCTCGGATCGAATTCTGGCGGCGATGAAACGCGGCTATTCGGTGCTCGAATTCAAGTCGCTGGTGAGAAAGCTCAGGGCGGCACGGCCCGACCTGTCGCTCTCGTCCGACTTCATCATCGGTTTCCCCGGCGAATCCGAGGAAGATTTCGAAAAAACCATGCGCCTGGTCGAGGAACTGAACTTCGACAACAGCTTTTCCTTCGTCTACAGTCCGCGCCCCGGCACGCCCGCCGCCGACATGGCCGACGACACGCCGTCCGAGGTGAAGATTCGGCGCCTGATGCGCCTGCAGAAAACCATTGAAGCGCAGGCTTTGAGGATCAGCGAAGCGATGGTAGGTACCACGCAGCGCGTCCTCGTTGAAGGCCACGCGAGGAAGGATGCCAGCGAGTTGGCTGGGCGCACGGACAACAATCGCGTGGTCAATTTCGCCGGCCACCAACGCCTGATCGGCCGCTTTGTCGATGTCGCCATCACCGCCGCGCTGCCTCACAGTTTGCGCGGCGAAATCTGCATCACCGCTGAAGAACTCAACCACGAGAACTGAAGGAGATCGACGTGCGAACAGTCGTCATTGTTATCCTTTCCGCCCTGTCCCTGACAAGCATTGCCCAGACCATTGAGCGCGTGAAACTGACGGACGCGGAACTGACCTGTTCCCAGATCTACGCCGAGATCGACGAAATGAACAAGATCATGGGCATCGCCAAGAGCGACCGCGATGCCAGCGCGACGACTGCGACCACCGCCGGACTGACGCAACAGGCCACCGGCGTTGCGGTTCAAGCGGCGGCGATGTCCGGATCGCTTGGCGCGGCGGTCGGCTTGGCACAAGCGGCCCCCCTGCTCGGCCTCTTCGGCTCGGCCACCAAAGGCGTCGCCGATGCCAAGGAAAAAGAAGCCGCGGAGCGTCTGGGCGAAGCGAAGGCGCGCAAGGAACATCTGACAGGGCTGTTTGTCAGCAAGAACTGCAAACTATCCGACGTCAAGCAGGAAGCGGCCTTGCCGTCACCCAAGCTCAACTAGATCGGATGGCCTTGCCCCGACCCTTGAGTCTTGCATTGCAGCCGCTCGACAACGCGCGGCTGCAGAATCTGTGCGGCGCGCTCGACGAGAACCTGCGCCAGATCGAAGCCGCCTTCGATGTCACGATCAGCCGCCGTGGCCAGCACTGCCGGATCAGCGGCGAGCAGGCGCAGTCGCGGCTGGCGGCGACGGCCTTGCAGCATTTCTACGAACAGGCGAGCGAGCCGCTGTCGATCGACGAGCTCCAGCTCGGCCTGATCGAGATCACGCGCAATCGCAACGCGCGATCACCGCTGGCGCCGGCCCAGCCGAATCCCGGCCTATTGACGAAGAAGACCGACCTGCACGGACGCACGCCGAACCAGGGCAAGTACCTGCGCAACATCCAGGAACACGACATCACCTTCGGCATCGGTCCGGCCGGCACCGGCAAGACCTACCTCGCCGTCGCCTCGGCGATTGACGCCTTCGAGCGCGACCAGGTCAGCCGCATCGTCCTCACCCGGCCGGCGGTCGAGGCCGGCGAACGGCTCGGCTTCCTGCCCGGCGATCTGGCGCAGAAGATCGACCCCTATCTGCGCCCGCTCTACGATGCGCTGTACGACTTGATGGGTTTCGAGAAGGTGTCCAAGCTGTTCGAGAAACAGAACATCGAGATCGCGCCGCTGGCCTACATGCGCGGACGCACCCTGAATCATGCCTTCATCATTCTCGACGAGGCGCAGAACACCACCCCGGAGCAGATGAAAATGTTCCTCACCCGCATCGGCATCGGCGCCAAGGCGGTGGTCACCGGCGATGTGACGCAGATCGACCTGCCGCGCGGCCAGAAGTCCGGCCTGGTCGAGGCGCGGCGCATCCTGGCCAATGTTCGCGGCCTTGCCTTCACCGACTTCGACGCCTCGGACGTGGTGCGCCACCCGCTGGTGGCGCGGATTGTCGACGCCTATGAAAAGGCAGTGTCGGCGGAGGCCCACGCCGGTTCTGCCGACTCCAAGCGCGGCGGCGGCCACTAAACAGAATGGCGCCGCCCCGCCTGCCCGAGTTGCGTCTGTCGATTCAGTATCCGGGCGGCAAGGACCGGGCACCGTCGCGTCCGCAGGTGCGCCGCTGGGTGCACGCGGCCTGCCTCAAGCCCGCCGAGGTGACGGTGCGCTTCGTCGGCCAGGAAGAGGGCCAATGCCTCAACCGCGACTACCGCGGCAAGGACTACGCCACCAACGTGCTGTCCTTTCCCTACGAATGCGGCGCGCGGATCAGCGGCGACCTGGTGCTGTGCCTGCCCGTGGTCGAACGCGAAGCGCTGGAACAGGGCAAGTCCCTGGAAGCCCACTTCGCCCACATGGTGGTGCATGGTATGCTGCATTTGCAGGGCTACGACCACGAGAGCGGCGCCGATGATGCCGAACGCATGGAGGCGATCGAGCAGAAGATTCTCGCTACCCTGGGCTATCCTGATCCTTACGCGTAAATAATGGACCCTTCCAGTCGCCCCGGCCTGATCGAACGTCTTTCCGCGCTGCTGTTGCGCGAACCCGAAGACCGCGAACAACTCCTTGATTTGCTGCACGGCGCCTTCGAGCGCCACCTGATGGACGCCGACGCCTTGTCGATCATCGAAGGCGCACTTGCGGTGGCCGACATGGCGGTGCGCGACATCATGGTGCCGCGCGCGCAAATGGACGTCGTGGATATCAACGAATCCCCCGAACAAATCGTCGAGGTGGTGCTGGAAACCGCGCACTCGCGCTTTCCCGCGATCGGCGAAAGCAAGGACGACGTGCTCGGCATCCTGCTGGCCAAGGATCTGCTGCGCTACTTCGCCGGCAAGGAATTCGACCTGCGCGACACCTTGCGCCCGGCCATCTTCATCCCCGAATCGAAACGGCTGAACGTCCTGCTGCGCGAATTCCGGGCCTCGCGCAACCACATGGCGATCGTGGTTGACGAATACGGCGGCGTTGCCGGACTGGTCACCATCGAGGACGTGCTGGAACAGATCGTCGGCGACATCGAAGACGAATACGACTTCGACGAAACCGCCGACAACATCGTCAAGGACAACACCGGCCGCTATCGCGTCAAGGCCGTGACCGAAATCGCCGACTTCAACGCCGCGTTCGCCACCCAGTTTCCCGACGAGCATTTCGACACGGTGGGCGGCCTCGTCATTCATCACCTCGGTCGCCTGCCCAAGCGCAACGAAGTGGTCAGCATCGACGGCATGCGCATGCAGGTATTGCGCGCCGACAGCCGTCGCGTGCACACCCTGTTGGTCGATCCGCAGAAAGACCTGCCGCTGTCAGCGTTGCCCCCCGCTGCCCAATGACGCAGGCGCGGACGCCACTGCCGACGCCGCGGCGTCCGGCAGTTTCCTCGCTTGCCGCGGCAGCGGCGCTGGGGGCGCTCTGCGTCCTCGGCTTCGCACCCTTCGACGCCTATTTCGCCGCATATTTCCCCGTCTGGCCAGCGCCGACTCTTGCCCTGGGCGGGCTGTTCCTGCTCTGGCGCAAGGCGACCACCACGCGCGCAGCGATGCTGCTCGGCCTGGCCTGGGGCGCCGGCTGTTTCCTGTTCGGCGTGTCGTGGATCTATGTCAGCCTCTCGCAGTTCGCCGGCCTGGCGCCGCCCGCGGCGGCCGGCGCGACGCTGCTGTTCTGCCTCTACCTGGCCCTGTTTCCCGCACTGGCGGGCGGCCTGTTCGTGCGCTGGCGCAGCAGCACGCGACGCGACGCGCTGCTCTTCGCCGGCCTGTGGACCCTCGCCGAATGGCTGCGCGGCACGCTGTTCACCGGCTTTCCCTGGCTCGCCGTCGGCTATTCGCAAAGCCCGCCCAGTCCCTTGGCGGGCTGGGCATCGGTGCTCGGCGTCTATGGCGTCGGCTTCGGCGTCGCCCTGATCGGCGGGCTGCTGGGCGCAATGCGCGGCGGCGGCTGGCGCAAGCCGGGGGCGTGGATCGCGATCATGCTGCTGCTCGGCCTCGGCGGCCTGCTGCGACGCATGGACTGGACCCAACCGGCCGGCAGCCCGGTCACCGTCAGTCTGTTGCAGGGCAACGTGCCGCAAAGCCTGAAGTGGGACCCGAAACGGCTGCCGCTGTCGGTGGATACCTACCTGCGCCTGGCGCAAAATCATCCGGCCGCGCTCACCGTGCTGCCGGAGACCGCCCTGCCACTGTATTTCAACGAAGTTCCGCGCGAAGTGTTGCACGGCCTGACGCGTCACGGCGACGCGCTGATCGGCGTCGCCGTCGGCACCACCGACGGCGGCTATACCAACGGCGCGGTGACCCTGACGCCGCAACTCGCCGCCCAGGCCTATGCCAAACGCCACCTGGTACCCTTCGGCGAGTACGCCCCGCCCGGCTTTGGCTGGTTCTTCCGCTTCGCGCATATTCCAATGTCGGATTTCACCGCGGGATCGGCGCGCCAGGAAGCGCTCAACGTGGCCGGACAGCGCATCGCGCCGAATATCTGCTATGAGGATCTGTTCGGCGAGGAGCTGCTCGGCGCCTTGCCGGCGGCGACCCTGCTGGTGAATCTTTCCAACACGGCGTGGTTCGGCGATTCGCTGGCGCAGCCGCAACACTTGCAGATTGCCCGGCTGCGCGCCATCGAAACCGGCCGCGTGATGCTGCGCGCCACCAACACCGGAATGACCGCCATGGTCGCCCCGAACGGTGAAATCGCCGCCGCGCTGCCGCCTTTCGTCACCGCTGCGCTGGTGGTGCAGGCCCAGGGCCGCAGCGGCCTGACGCCCTATGCGCGCTGGGGCAACCTGCTGGCGCTGCTGATCGCGGCCGGCGCCTGCCTGGCGGCGCTACGCCGCCGCGAAGCCTAGAGCTTGTTGGTCACCAGGTCGATGGTCAGGCTGGGCCGTCCCATGGCCAGCAGGGCCGCGCACAGGAAGCGGTGCACCTCGGGACTCAGCGGTTTGTAGTCCGCAGGCTTGAAATTCTGGGCGAGCAGCAGGATCTGGTCGACCAGCAGCAGTTTTCCCATCGGATTCGGAGTTTCCAGCCCTGCCGCCTGGAAAGCCTCGGCGATCCAGTGCCGCGCGCCGGCGGCATCGAAAGCGGCAAGATCGTCCGCGCCCAAGGGAATGTCGTAACGCTCGCCGTTCTTCAACACTACGCTGACTTCATGATCCACGATGCCGCTCCTTTAGCCTGTCGTTGCATTGGCGCCGATGATACCGGAAGCCGCTGCGGCGATCCCGGATAGGCATGCAATTCATGCCCGCTTGACGATGCGTCGCTCAAGTTCATAATCGCCGCTTCCGCGGCCACACCGGAGTTTCCATGTTCTCCCGGAGTTCACTGGCTTACTGCTTCGCACTTGCGCTCGGGCTCCTGCTGGCCTTCCCCGCCTTGCCGCAAAGCGGCGGACGCACGCTGGCCGTGCAGGGCGCGAAGGGCGACGGCAAGCGCATCGCGCTGGTGATCGGCAGCGACGGTTACCAGCGCGTCGACAAACTCAAGAATGCCCGCGCCGACGCCCGCGCCATGGCACGGGCGCTGGAGGAGGCCGGCTTCAGGGTCATGCTGCGGCTCGACGCCGGCGAGAAGCAGATGAAGGAATCGATGCGCCTGTTCAAGGGCCAGATCAGCGGCGGCGACGAAGCCGTGTTCTTCTTTTCCGGCCATGGCGTGCAACTCGGCGCCGCCAACTACCTGTTGCCGACCGACATCGTCGGCGAGAGCGAAGACCAGATCAAGGACGATGCGATGCCCCTGCAAAGGGTGCTCGACGATCTGCAGGACCAGAAGGCGCGCTTCTCGCTGGCCATTGTGGACGCCTGTCGCAACAACCCCTTCCGCGGCGCCGGGCGTGCCATCGGCGGGCGCGGCCTGGCGCCCACCAGCGCCGCCACCGGACAGATGGTGCTCTACTCGGCGGGCGCCGGACAGCAGGCGCTGGATCGGCTGGGCGACCATGACACCAACGTAAACGGCCTGTTCACCCGCGTCTTCCTCAAGGAAATGACCAAGCCCGGCATCCCGGTCGACAAGGTGTTGCGCAACGTGCGCGAAGAAGTGGTGCGCCTGGCGAAAAGCGTCGGCCACGAACAGGTGCCGGCGCTCTACGACCAGGCCCTGGGCGAGTTTTACTTCCGCCCCGGCCAGGCCCTTGCTGCGCCGGCGAGCAGTACCGCCGCCGATCCGGCCATGCTCGAACTGGCGCTGTGGGACAGCGTCAAGGACAGCAGGCAGGCGGCGGAGTTGAATGCCTACCTCGACCAACATCCGAGCGGACGCTTCGCCGCCGTGGCGCGCTCCCGCCTCAAGCAGATCGAGATCGAGACCCGGCCGGCGCCCGTCGCCACGCCGGCGCCGCTTCGGCCCGCGGCGCCGGTCACCGTGGCGCTGGCGCCGACTGTCACCGCCGGCGCCCGTCCGGCGGAGATTCCCGTGGCGAGCGTCAGCGGCTATCCCAACAAGCCGCTGCGACTGATCGTGCCCTTCGCAGCAGGAGGCTCCACCGACCTAGTTGCCCGCGTACTGGCGCAGGTGCTGACCCAACGCCTGGGGCAACCGGTCATCGTCGAAAACCGCGCGGGTGCCGGGGGCATGATCGGGCTGGAAGCGGTTGCCAACTCGGCTCCCGATGGTTACACCCTGCTCGTCGGCAGCTCGTCCAACATTTCCATTGCCTCGCAGCTCTATCGCAGCACGCCGGTGGATGTGCGCACCGACCTGCAGCCGGTCGCCGCATTGACCCAGGTGCCGCTGCTGCTGGCGGTGAATGCCGGCAGCGCCCACGGCAACCTGCGCCAACTGGTCGACGAGGCACGGCGCAATCCGGGACATCTGACCTATGCCAGCCCCGGCCAAGGCAGCAGCCATCATCTCGCCGCAGTGGCGTTCGAAAACCAGGCTGGCGTCCAGTTGATCCATGTTCCCTACCGCGGCTCGGGGCCGGCCATCGCCGACCTACTCGGCGACCGGGTAAATCTCGCCTTCGTCGACCCCGCCGCGGCGGCGCCCCAGGTCAAGGCCGGCAAATTGCGCACATTGGCCGTCACCGGCGAACGGCGGCAGGCGCAATTCCCCGACATCCCCACCTTCGCCGAACTCGGCGTGGCGGGCATGGACATCAATCCCTGGAACGACATCTTTGTCCCCGCGGCAACGCCGCCAGCCATCGTCCGCTACCTCAACGCCGAAGTGCGGCGTGCCCTGCAGCAGCATGACCTGGTCGACCGCCTCGCGCACCTGTCGATCCAGACGGCATCCGGCGACGGCAGCGAGGAATTCGCCGCTTTCGTGCGCGAGGACGCGGCGCACATGGCGCGCTGGATCAGGGCCGGCAATATCCGCGTCGACTAGCCGCCGGCCTTGATGCACAGCAGCTTGACCCGCCCCCGCGCGCTCGCACAATGAGCCGCACCCAACACCACCACGGAGCCAAAACATGAAAACGCTTGCTCGCCTGTATTCCGCCCTGCTGCTGCTCACTGCTCTCATTTCCGCACCGGCGCTCGCCGCCCCGATTGTCGATGCGGCGGCCGTAAAAGCCGCGCAGGCACGAGGCGCCATCGTCTGGGACGTGCGCGCCACGCCGCTTTACCGCAAGGGCCACATACCCGGCGCGGTCAGCATCGGCGATGCCGGCAACGTCCTGCGCAACGCCGTGACGGAAGATTTCATCGAAACCGCGCAGATCGAGAAGATCCTTGGCAACGCCGGCATCGATCCGGCCCAGAAAATCATCGTCTATGCCGAACGCGGCAACCCCTATGCCTATTTCGGGCGCCTTGCCCTGCAATACTTCGGCGCACAGAAGGTCAGCGTCTTCCATGACGGCGTCGAAGGCTGGCAGGATGCCGGCTTTGCGCTCGAAACCGCCGATGCGCAACGCCCGGCGCGCACGCTCAAGCCCAGCCCGCACCCGGAACTGATCGCCAGCACCGAAGACGTGGTGAGCCGCGCCAAGACCGGTGCCGCGCAGATCATCGACGCCCGCTGCGCCGGCGAATACCTCGGCAACGACGTCCGCGCCATCCGCGGCGGCCACATCCCGGGCGCGCTCAACATTCCCTACGAACGGAACTGGAAGGACCCCGAAACCAACGCCAAGATGTCGCGCCGCCAGGTCGCCGACAACAAGGGCGCCGGCCTCGCGCCGACCGACGCCCTGCGCAGCCTCTACGCCAAGCTCGACCCGAACAAGGAAACCGTCGTCTATTGCCAGAGCGGCGTGCGCGCGGCGGAAACCGCGGCGGTACTGGAGACGCTCGGCTTCAACAAGGTCAAGGTCTATGACTCGTCCTGGCTCGGCTATGCCGCCCGCCTCGATGCCCCGGCCGAGCGCGAAACCTTCTTCAACGTCGGCGCCATGAACGGACGCCTCGCCTCGATGCAGCGCAAGATCGACGAACTCGAACGCATGATCGGCGAACTGCACTCCAGCCATGTGGCGAAGGCGACCTGCGCGGCAGGCAAGGTCTGCTGAGCTACAAAAATGCCGGCTGCGATGTTGCGGCGGGCTTGCGCGCTGCGGCGATGATCGCGGTCGGCCAGGAGCCGTCACTCGAGAATCACCCGCAAAGCCGATGTTCGAGCCCTGTCCGTATGATTGGTGATTGATAAAGAGACCGGGTTCGGATAATCTCCACGTCATTCAATACCTTAAAGGCATTTCTACAGTGTCCATATTTTTGACAATGACCCAGACGTTTCTGCGCGTGAATAATTATTCTAAGTCGCCATGAGAACGGATCGATACATAACCTCTGTCGAGGATCTTGTCGCCTCGACAGAGTCATTAGTCAAAGACACCAGTGGCTATCTCCTATTTCGTGGCCAGCCAGTGAACGAGCCGCTATTACCTAAAGTGGCGCGCAGAAATCCCAAGGAGAACACGGTCAAAATCGAACGACAACTCATTGAAGAGTTCAGGAGGAGACTAGCTCGCGAGAGAGATATTGCAGCAATGGATGCTTGGGATATTTTGGTCTATGCCCAGCATCACGGTTTGACCACTAGGCTACTTGACTGGACCACAAACCCATTATTTGCTTTGTGGTTCGCGTGTTCAGATTACAAGTCTCCTTCCGACGGCTTTATTTATATGCTTTCCGCAAAGGACAACGAACTACTGGACACGTCAATCGAAAAAGATCCATTCGAAATTACAAAAACCTACGTCGTAAAGCCAAACATTAACAACAGCAGAATTAAAGCTCAGAGCGGATGGTTCACCGTACACAAATATTCTGAAGAAGCTGAGCAGTTTGTTGATGTGGCCAGTAATACTTCAATTGACGGAAGGTTTCTTATGAAAGAAATTCCCCACGTTAAGAAACTAGACATACTGAGAACGCTAGATAAGCTTGGGGTAAATCAAGAGTCCGCGTATCCAGGCCCAGAGGGAACAGCGCATTACATCAATTGGCTACACAGAGATTACTTATAGGTACTCATTGGTGCCGACGCCCATCGGCGCCGCACAATTCGGATGTTGATCTTCCGCTTTCTCTACCCGTCTAGGTCCGCCATGGGCACGAACAGGACCGGCAAATTCCGAACGTCATAAGCCCGGAATGGATCGAAGGCTGGCAGATCGCTTGTCGCGACCATCTGCACGATTGCGCGATACGCGCCACATCCTCCGTCTCCGCCACCCACAGTGGAATAGCAGTCCGTGGCGCGCTCCGCGAAAGCACCTGCAGACGTTCGCGAACTCCTGCCCACCGCCGCAAACCCGGTAAAATCGCTCCTCTCGCGAATTGACGGGGTTTCCCGATGAACCAAAAACCTACGTTCCAGGAAGTCATCCTGCGCCTGCAGGACTTCTGGAACAAACAGGGCTGCGTGCTGCTGCAGCCCTACGATATCGAAGTCGGCGCCGGCACCTTCCATACCGCCACTTTCCTGCGCTCGATCGGCCCCGAGCCGTGGAAGGCCGCGTACGTGCAGCCCTCGCGGCGCCCCAAGGACGGCCGCTATGGCGAGAACCCGAACCGCCTGCAGCACTACTATCAGTACCAGGTGGTGCTCAAGCCCAGCCCGCCCAACATCCAGGAACTCTATCTGGACAGCCTGCGCGCGCTCGGCATCAACACCTCCGAACATGACATCCGCTTCGTCGAGGACGACTGGGAATCGCCGACCCTGGGCGCCTGGGGCCTGGGCTGGGAGGTCTGGCTGGACGGCATGGAAGTCACCCAGTTCACCTACTTCCAGGAAGTCGGCTCGCTGGCCTGCCGCCCGGTGCTGGGCGAGATCACCTACGGCATCGAGCGCCTGGCGATGTACCTGCAAAGCGTGGAAAACGTTTTCGACCTGGTCTGGGCGCCCGGCGTCACCTACGGCGACGTGTATCACCAGAACGAAGTCGAGCAGTCGACCTACAACTTCGAGCATTCCGATGTGGACTGGCTGTTTGCGCAGTTCTCCAAGTTCGAATCGGAGGCCAAGCGCCTGATGGGACTCAACCTGCCGCTGCCCGGCTTCGAGATGGTGATGAAGGCCTCGCACAGCTTCAACCTGCTCGACGCGCGCGGCGCGATTTCGGTCACCGAGCGCGCCGCCTACATCGGCCGCGTCCGCGCCCTGGCGCGCGAAGTGGCGCAGGCCTACTACGATTCGCGCGAGCGGCTGGGCTTCCCCATGTGCAAAGGAGCGGCGGCATGAAGGCAACATTGCTGATCGAACTCCTGACCGAGGAACTGCCGCCGAAATCGCTGGCCAGGCTCGGCCTGTCCTTCCGCGAGCAGATGCAGAAGGCGCTGGCCGAAGCCGGCTTCATCGACGCCGCCAATGTGGGCCGCTGGTTCGCCACGCCGCGCCGGCTGGCGCTGCAATTCGACGACTGCCTGGAAAGCCAGCCGGATCGCGTGATCGAGAAGAAGGGCCCGGCGGTGGCTTCAGGAGTCGGCGCCGACGGCACGCCGACCAAGGCGCTGGAGGGCTTCATGCGTTCCGCAGGGGTCGAGTTCGGGCAACTGGAAAAACTCAACGATGGCAAGGCGGAGTATTTCGTCGCCCGCCTCAAGAAGAGCGGCGGCCGCCTCGACGAATATTTGTCCGCCATGGTCGAAGCCGCGCTGAAGAAACTGCCGGTGGCCAAACTGATGCGCTGGGGCGCCGGCGAGGCGCAGTTCGTGCGTCCGGTGCATGGGCTCATCATGCTGCACGGCCCGCGCATCGTCGGCGGCACGGTGCTCGGCCTGCCCAGCCGCAATGTGACGCGCGGCCACCGCTTCATGAGCATCGGCGTGATCGAGATTCCGAGCGCTGCCGACTACGAAGCGGTGCTGGAAAAGCAGGGCCACGTCATCGCCAGCTTCGGCCGGCGCCGCGCCATGATCGTCGAGCAACTCGACCGCGCCGCCGGCACGCTGACCTGGCTGAAGGACGAAGCGCTGGTGGACGAAGTCACGGCCCTGGTCGAATTCCCCGCCGTGTATGAAGCGAACTTCGAGCCGGAGTTTCTTGCCGTGCCGCAGGAATGCCTGATCCTGACCATGAAGGCGAACCAGAAGTACTTCCCGCTGATGGATGGCGCGGGCCAGGATGCAAAGCTGACCCATCGCTTCCTCGTCGTCTCCAACATGAAGGTCGCCGATCCGGTGCATATCGTCACCGGCAACGCGCGCGTGGTGCGCCCGCGCCTGGCCGACGCCAAGTTCTTCTTCGAGACCGACAAGAAAACGCCGCTCTCGGCACGCATCGGCAAGCTGTCGCGGGTGGTCTATCACAACAAGCTGGGCAGCCAGGGCGAGCGCGTCGACCGCCTGGTCAAGCTGGCCGCCGCCATTGCGCAGCGCCTCGGCGCCGACGCCATGCAGGCGGAACGCGCGGCCCTGCTGGCGAAGGCTGATCTGGTCAGCGACATGGTCGGCGAGTTCCCCGAACTGCAGGGCATCATGGGCCGCTACTACGCGCTGGCCGACGGCGAGCCGGCCGTGGTGGCCGACGCGATCCAGAGCCACTACCAGCCGCGCTTCAATGGCGATGCGCTGCCGCAAGGCCCGGTCGCCTGCGCCGTGGCGCTGGCCGACAAGCTCGATGCGCTGATCGGTTTCTTCGGCATCGGCCAGATACCGACCGGCGACAAGGACCCCTTCGGCCTGCGCCGCGCCGCGCTGGGTGTACTGCGCATCCTGATGGAAACACCGCTGCCGCTGGCGCTGCCGGATCTGATCGACGAGGCCGCCGCCGGCTTCGCGCCTGAACTGTTCAGCGGCAACTGGCGTGTCGCCAGCGCCGTCCCGCAAGGGGATACCGCTTTGCATAACTTCTTCAAGGAGCGCCTGCGCCACATGCTGCGCGACGCCGGGCACGACCACAAGGCGGTCGATGCGGTGCTGGCGCTCGATCCGGCGCGCATCGACCAGGTCCCGGCGCGGCTCGCCGCAGTCAAGGCCTTCGCCGCGTTGCCCGAAGCCGAAGCGCTGGCGGCAGCCAACAAGCGCATCGTGAACATCCTCAAGAAATCAGGCAGCGACGCCGACGCGACGGTCGATGCCACGCTGTTGCAGGAAGATGCGGAGCAGGCGCTGTTCGCCGCCGTCACCGCCGCCGCCCCCCGCATCGAAGCCCAGCTTGCCGCCGAGGACTATGCAGGTGCGCTGAAAGCCCTGGCCGGCTTGCGTGGCGCGGTCGATGCCTTCTTCGACGGCGTCATGGTGATGGCCGAGGATGCGGCGATTCGCGCCAATCGCCTGGCCCTGCTGTCGCGCCTCGCCGGCTTGATGAACCGGGTCGCCGACATTTCCCGACTTTCCAGCTAGTCAAGGCGCACAGGGCGACACGGCGTGCCAAACAAAGCCTCTTTTGCATCCGTGTTCAACCCTGCCGCCGTGCGCTGCATGGAGAAAATGAAATCATGAAACTTGTCATCCTCGATCGCGACGGCGTGATCAACCACGACTCCGACCAGTACATCAAGTCGCCGGACGAATGGAAGCCGATCCCCGGCAGCCTCGCCGCCATCGCCCGCCTCAACCAGGCCGGCTACCGCGTGGTGGTGGCGACCAACCAGTCGGGCGTCGGCCGCGGACTGTTCGAGACCGACACGCTGGTCGCCATTCACGACAAGATGCTGAAGGCGCTGGCGCAGGTCGGCGGCCGCATCGACGCGGTGTTCTTCTGCCCGCACACCAACGCCGACAACTGCGACTGCCGCAAGCCCAAGCCCGGCATGCTGCGCGAGATCGCCGCCCGCTTCAACGCCGACCTGGCCGGCGTGCCGGCGGTAGGCGATTCGCTGCGCGACCTGCAAGCCGCCGCCGCGGTTGGCGCGCAGCCGATGCTGGTGCTGACCGGAAAGGGCCGCAAGACGGTGGATGATCCCGCGCTGCCGCCGGACACGCTGGTGTTTCCCGACCTTGCGGCTGCCGCCGCCCATATCGCCCGCTGATGGCCGTCTTCCGCTCCCTGCTGTTCCTGCTGATCCTGCTGCTGGTGACGCCGCCCTACACGCTGGGGGTGATCCTCTGCCGGCCGCTGCCGCACCACATGCGGCGCCAGACCGTGGTGCCCTGGGTGAATTTCACGATCTGGCTGGTCAAGCATGTGCTGGGCATTCCCTACCGGCTGCTGGGTGCCGAGAACATCCCCGACCGCGCCGCCATCGTGCTGGCCAAGCACCAGTCGGCCTGGGAGACCTTCATGCTGCAGGAAGTGTTCAAGGACACCGTCTTCGTCTGGCGCAAGGAGATCAAGTACCTGCCGTTCTTCGGCTGGGCGCTGGCCTCGATTCCGATGATCGAGACCGATCGCAGCGCCACCAAATCGAGCCTGAAACGCCTTGTCGAGCAGGGCCGGGATCGGCTGGCCAACGGCTACACTGTAATCATCTTCCCGGAAGGCACGCGCTCGCAACCCGGCTCGAAAAACCGCTACAAGGGCGGCGGCGCGCTGCTCGCCGTGGAAACCGGCGCGCCGGTGGTTCCGGTGGCGCTGAATTCGGGCGAATTCTGGGGCCGCAATGCGCTGTTCAAGCGTTGCGGCACCGTCACCGTCAGCATCGGCCCGACCATCGATCCCGCCGGCCTGACGGCCAGCGAGGTACTGGATCGTGCCGAAGCCTGGATCGAAACCGAAATGAGCCGCATCAGCCCACACCTCTATGGAGGTCCGCAATGAACATCGCCAGCCACCGCAACCCCCAACTCAATCTCAAGCTCGACGGCACCGCGCCCGACCCGGCCAGTCGCTGGCATGACGGCGCCGCGTTGCCCTTCCTCGGCGGCAGCCTGCGCCTGGTGCTCGACACCCGGCACAAGGATGCGCTGCGCGAAGGCGATACGCTGGATCTGCCGCTGCCGCCGCAAGCCACGCCACGCCAGATCCAGGACCGGGCCGAAGCATGGCTGCGCGGCGAGGCCAAGCGCTGCCTGCAGCAGGTCATCGAGCAACAATGGGCGCTTGCCGGCCCGCGAAGCGGAAGCCCCGGCAGACAGAGTCCGGGACGCCGCGCTCCGCGCCTGGCGCTGTCGTTCTCGGCGCGCGGCCACTGGGCCGAGGTGCAGGACAGCGACACGCTGCGCTGCAACTGGCACCTGATCGAACAACCCATGGCCGTGATCGAGCAGACCATCGCCCGCGCCATCGCCGCCCTGCCGCCGGAAGACGGCGGCTGCGACCTGTTCGGTGCGCCGCTCGTCACTCATTGATACGGTCCGATGTTTCTCGAACAGCTCAAGCTATTCCGCCTGCCGTCGCCGCCGCCCGAGGCCAAGACGCGCCACCTGCTGATCGGCGGCCGCATCATCGACTACCGGCTCAAGGGCGGCGCCAAGCGCCTCACCATGACCATCGACGAGCGCGGGCTGCGCATCGGCGCGCCGCATCGCATCACCCTGAACGAGATCGAGAGCTTCGTCCAAAGCCACAGCGACTGGGTTCTCAAGAAGCTCGGCGAACTCGCCCATGCCACCCAGCCGCGCCACCTCACGGTCAAGGACGGCGCGCGCCTGCCGCTGCTCGACACCGAAGCCGAAGTGCGTGTGCTGCCCGGCGCCAACCGGGTGCGCTGGGTCGCCAATCTGCTGGTGCTCGAAGCGCGCCCCGAGGCCGACCTTGGGCCTTTGGCCGTGCGCGCGCTGCAGAAGCGGGCACTCACCCATTTCGGCGAGCGCCTGGCCCACTACACCGGCCGGCTCGACCTGGCGGTGCCCAAACTCAGCCTGTCCTCGGCCCATACGCGCTGGGGCAGTTGCAGCCGGCATGGCGGCATCCGGGTGAACTGGCGCCTGATCCACCTGCCGACGCACCTGGGCGACTACGTGGTGGCCCACGAGGTCGCGCACCTGCTGGAAATGAACCACAGCGAACGCTTCTGGCGCGTGGTCGGCTCGCTCTATCCGGAGTGGAAAGCCGCCCGCGGCGAACTCAAGCAGCGCGCCGCCTCGCTGCCGATTCTCTGAAGGAATCAAGATGCGAATCCTGCACACCATGCTGCGCGTCGGCGACCTGGACAAGTCGCTGGCCTTCTATACCGAGGTGCTGGGCATGCGCCTGCTGCGGCGCAACGACTACCCGGAAGGAAAATTCACCCTGGCCTTCGTCGGCTTCGAGGACGAGCAGGACGGCGCCGTGATCGAACTGACCTATAACTGGGGCGTCGAGCGTTACGAGATCGGCACCGGCTTCGGCCACATCGCGCTGGCGGTGGACGATGCCTACGCGGCCTGCGATGAAATCCGCCGGCGTGGCGGCAAGGTCACGCGCGAAGCGGGACCGATGAAAGGCGGCACAAGCGTGATCGCCTTCGTCGAGGACCCCGACGGCTACAAGATCGAGCTGATCCAGAAGAAGCGCCAGCCGGCCTGATCCGGCCTCACAGGCGGATTTTCGCCGCCAGTTCCCGCAGTCGTTCCAGCCCCGGCTCCTGGCGTGGCCAGGTCAGGTCGACGCCGTCGTCGGCGTGGCGCGGCAGAACATGCAGATGGAGGTGCGGCACGGTCTGCCAGCCGGCGGCCTTATTGGCCTGGAGGATGGTCATGCCGGCCGGGGCGAAGGCCTCCTGCACGGCGCGTGCGATGCGCCAGGCGGCGGCCATCATGGCCCGCGCCGTGGCTTCGTCGGCATCCATCAGGGTTTCGAACGGGGCCTTGCTGGCGACGATGACATGGCCCGGATTGACCTGGCCGGCGTCCATGAAGGCGAACACCAAGTCGTCCTCGAAAACTTTGGCACAGGGCAGTTCGCCGGCGATGATGCGTGAAAAAACGGTGGTCATGAAGGTGGCTCCCGGTGTCCGATGCGCGACGAGTATAGTGAAATGCGCGGCGGCCGCGATGGCGTCGCGCAGATATTGGCGGCCCGCACCCTGTTGCTCGGCGCACAACAATGTGTTCCGCGCCGCCCGCTGACCGCACGCTTGCGCCGGGCTAGACTGCGGCCATGAACCCCATTCCACCGGTATTCGTTTCCCATGGCTCGCCGATGCTGATGCTGGAGCCGGGCCGCAGCGGTCCAGCGTGGCAGGCGCTGGCGCTGCAACTGCCGCGGCCGCGCGCGATTCTCGCCGTCTCCGCGCATTGGACGACGCGCGCACCTGCGGTCAGCGCCACCCTGCGACCGGCAACGATGCACGATTTCTACGGCTTTCCCCAGCCGCTCTACCAACTCGACTACCCCGCCCCCGGCGCACCCGCGCTCGCCGCAGAAGTGGCCGAGCTCATCCCCGAGATCCAGCTCGACCGCCAGCGCGGGCTCGACCACGGCGCGTGGTCGCCCTTGCGCGCGATGTATCCGGCCGCCGAGATTCCCGTGATCCAGCTCGCCGTGATGCCGCAGTCCGATGCCGAAAGCCATTTCCGGCTGGGGCAGCGGTTGCAGCCTCTGGCCCGCAGCGGCGTGCTGGTCCTCGCCTCGGGCGGGCTGACCCACAATTTGCGCGACATCGTCGCCGATGCGGCGGACGGCGCGATCCTGCCCTACGTCAGCGAATTCCGCGAGTGGTTTGGCGCTGCCTTGCAGCGGCGCGACCTGCCGGCGCTGTTCGACTGGCAGCGTCAGGCGCCGCATGCCGCGCGGGCGCATCCGTCGGCGGAACATCTGCTGCCGCTGTATGTCGCGCTGGGCGCCGGCGGCGAGCAGGCGAACGTGCGCACGGCCTACCGCGACAGTCAACTGGGGGCGTTGGCGCTCGATGCCTTCGTCATCGAGGCGGACGGCGCCTGATGCCTGATCAGAGCGACGCGCCCCGGCTCTGCTCCATGAACTGGCGCATTTCGGCAGCCGGCAAGGGCTTGCTGAAGTAGAAGCCCTGGATTTCGTTGCAGTCGTTGGAGTTCAGGACTTCGAGCTGCTCGACGGTTTCCACACCCTCGGCGATGACCTTCAGGCCGAGGCTGTGGCCGAGCTTGATGATGGCCGCCGAGATGGCGCCGCTGTCGGCATTGCCGGCAATATCGCGGACAAAGGACTGGTCGATCTTGAGCCGGTTGATCGGGAAGCGCTGGAGATAGCTGAGGCTGGAATACCCCGTGCCGAAGTCGTCCACCGCCAGCTCGATGCCGATCTCCCGCAACTCGCGCAAGGTCGAGATGAACAACTCGGCATTGTGCATGATGAGGCTTTCGGTCAACTCGAGCTCCAGGTATTCGGCAGACAGCCCGGTCTCTTCCAGCGCCTGCTTGATCGAGGCGACCAGGTCGCGCTGGATGAACTGCCGCGCCGAAAGATTGACCGACATCCGGACCGGCGGCAAGCCCTCGTCCTGCCAGGCCTTGGCCTGCTTGCATGCGGTGCGCAGGACCCAGGCGCCGATCTGGACGATGAGCCCGGTCTCTTCGGCCAACGGAATGAACTGCACCGGCGAAATCAGGCCGCGTTGCGGATGCTGCCAGCGGATCAGCGTCTCCATGCCGACCAGGCGGCGCGTGGCGAGATCGATCTGCGGCTGGTAGCAAAGGAAGAATTCGCCGTTCTCCAGCGCGCGGCGCAGGTCGCCTTCCAGCGACAGCCGCCGCGCCACTTTCTCGTTGAGTTCGGCCGCGTAGGCCTGGATGTTGTTGCGGCCGAGTTCCTTGGCGTGATACATCGCCATGTCGGCATTTTTCAGCAGCAGTTCGGCGGTATCGCCGTCATCGGGCAACAGGCTGTAGCCGATGCTGCAGGACAGGAAGAACTCGTGCGGGCCGATCTGGTAGGGCTGCGCGATTTCATCGAGGATGCGTTGCAGCGTGAGGTTGGCCGAGGTGCAGTCGGCGCTTTCTTCGGCCTGGTGGTCGCACAGCAGCACCACGAATTCGTCGCCGCCGAGCCGCGCCACGGTATCGCTGACGCGGATGCACGACAGGATGCGGGCGGCAACGGTCTTCAGCAACTGGTCGCCGGACTGGTGGCCGAGGCTGTCGTTGATCAGCTTGAAGTTGTCGAGGTCGATGAAGGCTACCGCCAGCCCTCGCTGGTAGCGCTGCGCATAGCCGATGGCCTGGGCGATGCGGTCCTTCAGCAGGTTGCGGTTGGGCAGGCCGGTCAGGGTGTCGTGGGTGGCCTGATGTTCGAGTTCATCCTGGTAGCGCATCGAGTCGGTAACGTCGTTCAGGATGCCGATGAAATGCGTCACGACACCGCCATCGCCCTGCACCGGAGCCAGGTGCAGGTCGTTCCAGAACAGGCTGCCATCCTTGCGATAGTTGCGCAGCAGGGCCCGCCCCTTCTTGTTCTCGCGCAAGGCGGCGCGGATGTTCTCCAGCGCCGGCTGATCGGTATCGTCGCCGAGCAGGAAACGGCAGTTGCGGCCCAGCACATCGGCGGCGGCATAGCCGGTGATATGGGTGAACGCCGGATTGACGTATTCGACCGGATCGTCGGGCGCGGAATGGTCGGCGATGATGATGGCGTTGATGCTCGACTCGATCGCGCGATCCCGCAGGTTCAGGGCCTGCGCCGCGCGGTGCGCGTCCTCCAGCTTCTTCCGCACCAGCAGGAAGAGCAGCAGGGAGGACGAGAGCACCACCAGCATGCCGCTCACGGTCTGGCTCCAGGGCAGGTCGCGCAGGGACACCTGGCGGCTGAACAACAGCGCGGGAATGCCGCTGGTGAGCAGCATCCAGAGGACGCCGATCACCGCATAGATCAGCGCGATGCGCAGCGCGTGGCCGCGCTCCTGGGAAAATGCCGGCTGCTGCGGGATCATCCCGCCCTCCTCTTGGCGATTTCGGTGGCGCCAGTCTAATTCATGCCATCGCATTTGTAACCGACGCCGCCAGACTCAGCGGGCATGGCGGTCGGTACCAGGCCCTCGATTGGAGCGGAGAACTTCAGGGACGCAGCAGTCCGGCCTGCTCGATGAAGGCGATGATCTCGGGCAAGCCCTGGCCGGTCTTGAGGTTGCTGAAGACGAAGGGCCGCGCGCCGCGCATGCGTTTGGCGTCGGTCGCCATGACCTCTAGCGAGGCGCCGACCATGGGCGCCAGATCGATCTTGTTGATGATCAGCAGGTCGGAGCGGGTGATGCCGGGTCCCCCCTTGCGCGGAATCTTTTCGCCTGCGGCGACATCGATGACGTATAGCGTGAGGTCGGAGAGTTCGGGGCTGAAGGTGGCGGCCAGGTTGTCGCCGCCGCTCTCGATGAAAATGATGTCCAGTCCGGCGAAGCGCCGGCTGAGACGATCCACGGCTTCGAGGTTGATCGAGGCATCCTCGCGGATTGCCGTGTGCGGGCAGCCGCCGGTCTCGACGCCGATGATGCGCTCCGGCGCCAGGGCCTGGTTGCGCACGAGGAACTGGGCGTCCTCCTCGGTGTAGATGTCGTTGGTCACCACCGCGATGTTGTAGCGCTCGCGCAGGGCCTGGCACAGGGCCAGGGTCAGCGCCGTCTTGCCGGAGCCGACCGGGCCGCCGATGCCGATTCTCAATGCCTGTTTCATGATCTGAAGAGTCTCGTGTATTGGGTTTCGTGATTGCAGCAGGCGATGGCGAAGCCCGGCGCGAAGTTGGAATAGTCGGCCTCGTCGAGCGCCAGCGCGCGCTCGACGAAGGCAGGCAGGCGGCGGCCGATCTCCTGCAGGATGCGCTGGCCGGCAGCCTGGCCCAGCGGCACGGCCTTCAGCGCGGCCATGGTCTGATTCTCGGCCCAGCTCCAGAGCCAGGCCGTCAGCGCATCCGGCGGCGGGATCTGCCAGGCCGCGGCGGCACAACTCCAGACATAGGGGAGAGTCGGCGCCGGCGACACGGCGACTGCATCCAGCAAAGGCTGCGGAAAGTCGCCCAGCTCGTGCAGCAGGCGTTGCATCGAATAGCCCATCTGCAGGGTCTCGGCGCGCAACTCGGCCGTCTCGCGCGTCGCCAGATACTCGACGTCCAGTTCAAGCGCCGCGTCGGACTCTGTCTGCCCGGGATTCCGCTTCGCGGGCGGGCAAGCGCCGACTCTCCACGCTTCCATCATGCGAATCAGCAAGGGCGCCTCGTAGCGGCCGAGATTCCATTCGAGTTGGCCGACTATCCAGCCCAGTGCGCTGGCCTCGTCCTGTATCGTGCCGGCCTCGACCGCCCACTCCAATCCCTGCGAATAGGTGTAGGCGCCCACCGGCAGCGCGGGGCTGGCGAGTTGCAGCAGGCGAGTCAGCGCGAGGCTCATCCGGCAGCGAAGTGATCGTGAATGCGTGCGCCGCGGCCTTCGCCGTCGGTGCTGTGGCCATGCCCGCCGTGCGCGCCGTAAGCGCCGCTCTCGGGTTCGAACGGCGTCTCGATCGAGTCCACCGGCAAGCCGAGGCCGCGCACCATCTCACCCAGCACGTGGTCTTGAGCGAAGCGCAGGCGGCCTGGCAACAATTGCACGGCGACATGGCGATTGCCCAGATGGTAGGCCGCGCGCGCCAGTTGCAGCGGGTCATTGCTCACCGCTTCCAGCAACAGCTCAGACGCGGCGACTACCGCGACCACGCGACCGTCCTGGCCCAGCAGCTTGTCGCCGCCGCGCAGCACGCCGCCGCGTTCGAGGAACAGGCCGCATTCCTCGCCGGAGGCCAGTCGCGTGCGCAGGCGGCTCTTGCAGCGGCTCTCGAAGGGCAGCCGCAGTTGTTCGGTCGCCGCCGCATCGACTGCGGCGCGCTGTTCGATGAGCAGCATGTCAGAACAGGAAGTAGCGTTGCGTCATGGGCAGTGCGCTTGCCGGTTCGCAGACCAGCAGCTCGCCGTCGGCACGCACGGCGTAGGTTTCCGGGTCGACCTCGATCACGGGCGTAGCGCTGTTGTGCAGCATGTCGGCCTTGGTCACACGGCGGCAGTTCTGCACCGGCTCCAGGCGTTTGGCCAGGCCCAGCGCGGCGACCGCCGGATTCTGCAATGCCGCCTGCGAGACGAAGCTCAGGGAAGTTTTGAGCGCGCGGCCGTAGGCGCCGAACATCGGCCGGTAATGCACGGGCTGCGGCGTCGGGATCGAGGCGTTGGGGTCGCCCATCGCCGCCGCGGCGATCATGCCGCCCTTGAGGATCAAACTCGGTTTGACGCCGAAGAAGGCCGGCTTCCACAGCACCAGGTCAGCCAGCTTGCCCGGCTCGATGGAGCCGACGACATGGCCGATGCCGTGGGTGATGGCCGGGTTGATGGTGTACTTGGCGATATAGCGCCGGACGCGCATGTTGTCGTTCTTCGCCGTGTCTTCCTTCAGCGCACCGCGCTGCAGCTTCATCTTGTGCGCGGTCTGCCAGGTGCGGATCAGCACCTCGCCGACGCGGCCCATGGCCTGCGAGTCGGAGGACATCATGGAGAAGGCGCCGAGGTCGTGCAGGATGTCCTCGGCGGCGATGGTCTCGCGGCGGATGCGCGATTCGGCGAAGGCGATGTCCTCGGCGATGCTCGGATCGAGGTGGTGGCAGACCATCAGCATGTCGAGGTGCTCGTCGATGGTATTGACCGTGTAAGGCCGCGTCGGGTTGGTCGAGGAGGGCAGCACGTTGGGCTGGCCGACCGCCTTGATGATGTCGGGCGCGTGTCCTCCCCCGGCGCCTTCGGTGTGGAAGGTGTGGATGCTGCGGCCCTTGAAGGCCGCCAGCGTGGCCTCGACGAAGCCGGATTCGTTGAGCGTGTCGGTGTGGATCGCGACCTGCACGTCCATCGCGTCGGCCACCGAGAGGCAGTTGTCGATCGCGGCCGGCGTGGTGCCCCAGTCCTCGTGCAGCTTCAAGCCCATGGCGCCGGCGGCGACCTGCTCGGCGAGCGGCCCCGGCAGCGAGGCATTGCCCTTGCCGAGAAAGCCGAGGTTCATCGGGAAGGCTTCCGCCGCGGCCAGCATGGAATGGATGTGCCACGGCCCCGGCGTGCAGGTGGTGGCGAAAGTGCCGGTGGCCGGCCCGGTGCCGCCGCCGAGCATGGTCGTGACGCCGGACATCAGGGCTTCCTCGATCTGCTGCGGGCAGATGAAGTGGATGTGCGAATCAATGCCGCCGGCGGTGAGGATCATGCCTTCGCCGGCGATGATCTCGGTGCCGGCGCCGATGGCGATCGTCACCCCCGGCTGCACGTCCGGATTGCCGGCCTTGCCGATCGCGGCGATCATGCCGCCCTTCAAGCCGACGTCGGCCTTGACGATGCCCTGCACAGCGTCGACGATCAGGGCGTTGGTGATCACCGTGTCGGCGACGTCCTTGGCGAGCCGCTGGCCCTGGCCCATGCCGTCGCGGATCACCTTGCCGCCGCCGAACTTCACTTCCTCGCCGTAGATCGTGTAATCCTTTTCGACCTCGATCCAGAGTTCGGTATCGGCCAGGCGCACGCGGTCGCCGACCGTGGGGCCGAACATCTCGGCGTAGGCTTGTCGGGTGATTTTCATTTCAGCGCTCCTTGCACCTTGGCCTGAAAGCCGTACACTTTTCGCTCGCCGGCGTAGTCGACCAGCTCGACCGTGCGCACCTGCCCCGGCTCGAAACGCACTGCCGTGCCGGCGGCGATATTGAGCCGCATGCCGCGCGCTTGCGCACGATCGAACGACAAGGCCGCGTTGGTCTCGAAGAAGTGGTAATGCGAGCCGACCTGGATCGGCCGGTCGCCGGTGTTGGCGACTTCCATGGTCAGCGTGCGGCGGCCGGCGTTGAGTTCGATCTCGCCCGCCTCGATCTGCATTTCGCCTGGAATCATGTGCTGCCTCCTTCCGTCTTCATGGCTGTTGTTCGGCGGCGGCGAGGAAGTCGCGCACCACGGCAATCTGGTCGGCCGACGCCAGCGCCGGAACGTGGCCGACACCGGCGAATTCGACCACCTGCAGGTTCGGCTTGCGCCGCTGCATCTCGTCCACCGTCGCCCGCGGCAACACCTCGGACTCGGCGCCGCGCAGCACCAGCACCGGGCAGCGCACGGCATCCCAGGCCGACCAGAGATCGATGCCGCGCAGGAATTCGGGCCCGATCGGCAGTTCCGGGTCGCGATGCACGGGCAGCCCGCGGCTGATGTCCGGGTCATACCGCAGGCGGTAGCCGCCGTCGGCCTCGCGCACCGCGGCATGCGCGGCCAGGTGGCGCCAGAACTCCTCGTCGAGCGGCCCGAAGCTGCCGCAGGCCTGGCGCACCCAGGCCTCGACGCCGGCGAAGTCGGCGAAGCGAGTCTCGCTGCCGACATGGCCTTTGAGGCGGATCAGCGCGTTCCAGGGCACGAAGGGGCCGACGTCGTTGAGCACCAGGCGGCGGATCGGCGAGCCCGGCTTGGCAGCCAGCAGCATGCCGATCAGGCCGCCCATCGAGGTGCCGACCCAGTCCAGCGTGGCCGCCGGCCGTTGCCCGCGCAGGCGCGCCTGCAGGCTTTCCAGCAGGCCGCCGGGCGCCGGCGTGGTGACGCGCGCGATCAGCGCCGCGGCGTCGCCCAGGTAAGTGCCGAAGCTGTAGCCGGACTTGTCGTCGAGCCAGTCGCTGTCGCCGCGCCCCACCACGTCCATGCAGACCACGCGGTGACCGCCTTCCAGCGCGGCGGCGAGACGGTCGAAGTCGCGGCTGTTGCGCGACAGGCCATGGACGCAGAGCACCACGCGCGGATCGCGCGGATCGCCCCAGTCGGTATAGGCGATGCGGTGGAAGCCGTCCGGGCCGAGGCTGAGGAAGCTCTGCTGCGTCATCGCCATGGCGGTCAGACGATGGGGTGGTGCACGGTGACGAGCTTGGTGCCGTCGGGGAAGGTCGCCTCGACCTGGATCTCGGGAATCATCTCCGGCACGCCTTCCATGACCTCGTCGCGCTTCAGCAGCGTCGCACCGTAGCTCATCAGCTCGGCCACGCTGCGGCCGTCGCGCGCGCCTTCGAGGATGCCGGCGCTGATGAAGGCCACCGCCTCCGGGTAGTTGAGCTTGAGTCCGCGCCCCTTGCGGCGTTCGGCGAGCAAAGCGGCAGTGAAGATCAGCAGCTTGTCTTTCTCTTTTGGCGTGAGTTCCATACGTTCTCCTTCAGGTATTCCAGTTGCGCGGCGCTCGCGTCTACAACCCGGCGGTGAGATCGCGCAGGCTTTGGGGCGCGACGTCAAGGGTCTGCAACTCGGCCTTCACCGCTTCACCGATGTCGGGCGCTATGGCGACAAATTCCGTTCGCCAGTCCGCAAACCGGGCGTGCGAATCCAGGAAGCGGCCGGCACTGCGCTTGAGCGCATCCACCGCGCCGGGCAGACGTTCGGGGTTGCGCTTGCAGGTGCCGAAGCGTAGTCTGCGCTCGTCCTCATTGACCGCCACCAAGTCGATTTCCACGTCGGCCCGTTCCCAATAGCCGCGAATACGCTCGCTCAGGGGGAAATCCCCCAGGCCGAGACGGCTGCGCTCTTCATAAAGCTGGCCGGCGAGGTCTTCCAATGCATGCCCTTCGACATCGGCCAGCCGCTCGTTCGCCTGGTCGATCAGCGCATCCACCGGCCGGAAGGCCACCGCCGACACGGGCCGCTGCAACGCGGACAGCCAGGCACGCAGGAAGTTGTCGCGAATGTAATAGCGGCCGCTGCGCGCCCGCGGCGGCGAAAAGATCGGCAAGCGCCGTTCGATCATGCGGTAGCGCTCGGACAGGATTTTCAGGTAACCGCCGACCTGGCGCACTTCGCCGGGGCCGGACAGGTCGGCCATCGCCGCTTCGATATCGGCATTGGTGCAGCCTGGGTGCTTGGCCAGGAATTGCAGCACCATGTCGTAACGGCCTCGAAGTTCGCGCAGGAACCAGTTGTCGGCCTCGTTGCGCAGCGGCGAGGAACTGGAGAAGAACAGGCTGCGCAACAAATGCTTGCGCTCGGCACCGAGCACGCCCTGTTCGTAGGCATCGCGGTAGAACTTCGGCACGCCCTCGAAAAGATTCCAGAGAAACAGCAGCCGCGCCAGGTCGTCGTCGGCATGGACGCGCAGAATTTCCAGCACCGAGCCGATGTCGAGATGGCCCAGTTCCAGCGTATCCGTCGCGCGGTTGAACAAAGGTGCATCCCTGTCCTCCAGCAATGCCGTCATTTCGGCGTGCAGCGAACCCAGCACGATCAGGCCGCCCGGCACGCTCGCCGCACGCGCCGCGAGCCGGTCCACTTCCGCCTGCAACAGAGAACAAAAGTCGGCAAGCTGCTTGCGGTGGAAATACTGGAACTCGTCGAGGGCCACGACATAGCCCTCCTCCGCCAGCCGGCCGATGAGTTGGGCCAGTTCGCCGAGGCTCGTCACTCGCGCATCGATGCCGAAGGTTTCCAGGTAGCCGTTGCAGGCCGCGACCACGCCTGCCGGGTCCGAATCGGGTATCTGCACGTAGAGCGTTTTGGCGATGCCGGCACCCCGCAGAGCCTCCTGGATCAGCGCCGTTTTGCCAATCCGCCGCCGGCCGGAAATCTGCAAGAAGAACCAGCGCCGTCGCTCCAGAATCCGCTGCATCTGCTGCAGCTCGGAACGACGGCCGTAGAATGACCAAGGAACGTCATTTGCCATGTCAATTGGGCAGGTGAAGTTAATATAAAAGTTTTTACATTAAATCAATAAATATCGCAAGCTTTTGTTGTATATATACAAAGCAACAATCCGCAACGCGCACCAAGGCACCGCTGCGGCGGGACTTTGAGCGCGGCTCGGCGTTTCCGGCGCCGTTCCGCCAACGCCGACTTTTGCGGGCGCGCTTTCCAATTTCATGTGTTCCAGATGCGCGGCGCGGCAGCTTCGCGGCCTATGATTGTCGGCCGCAAACATTGCCAGAGTGCGACAAACCATTCGCGCGCCGCCTCGGCGGAATGGCCGAGATAGCGGCCGACGAAAAGTTGCGGCAGGGCGCTGACGCCGCAGCGGGCACCCATCTCCTTCGACGCCGTCCGGCGACAGGCGGCGAGCGTTTCCGCATCCACCTCGGCACCGGCTGCCAGCACCGTGCTGCAGACGCTGAAGCCGGCGAGGCCGATCGGCGAGGCCAGCAGCGGCGAACCGCCGTCGATCGCGCCGCGTTCGCGCCAGACCAGCCGGCCGTCGATGCGAATGTCGGTCGCCAGCCGCAAACTGCCGCGCTCGAAGGTCTCGCCGCTGGCGCGGCGGCCAAAACAAATCGTCTCGACGCCGACATAGCAGCCGCCCGGTTCCAGCTCGACCGTGGTGTGCATGCCGGCGCGGGCGCCCGAGAACACGATGCTCTCCTGCGGCAGCCATTCCACCGTGGCGCCAGCGCCGACTCTTGCATGCACCCGCTGCGCAGCCTGCGCCCCACCCGAGCGATACCATTTCCCCGCCCCCGGCGTCGTCAGCAAGGCCTGGGACGCCGCAGCGGCGTCGACGCGGATGTCGAGCTGGTCGCCGCCCGCAATCCCGGCCGGCGGATGCAGCACGATGGCATGGCATACACGCGGCCCTTCCGGATAGAGCGCCTTCTGCACGCGCAGCGGGCCGCGATGCTCGCGCCGGGCCAGGATCGTCGATTCGCCGCGCCGCTCGAAGCCCAGTTCGAGCGAAGCCTGCCAGCAGGATGTGATCGGATCGGCGCAGGACGGGAAAGGCGGCATCGGCGGATCATAGCGCCACGTTACACCGCGAGCATGTCCTGCACGCCATCGGCATCCATATTCGCGCCGGCGCCGCGAGCGATGATTTCGCCGCGTTCCATGACCAGGTACTGGTCGGCGAGGCTGGCGGCGAAGTCGTAGTACTGCTCGACCAGCAGGATGGCCATGTTGCCATCCGCGGCCAGGCTGCGGATGGCGCGTTCGATGTCCTTGATGATCGAGGGCTGGATGCCCTCGGTCGGCTCGTCGAGGATCAGCAGGCGGGGTCCCGCGGCCAGCGCGCGGCCGATCGCGAGCTGCTGTTGCTGGCCGCCGGAGAGGTCGCCGCCGCGACGCTTGAGCATCTGCTTGAGCACCGGAAACATTTCGAAAATCCGCTCCGGTATCGGCGTGCCGCCGGGGCGCGTGGCGAGGCCCATCTGCAGGTTTTCCAGCACCGTCAGGCGCGGGAAAATCTCGCGCCCCTGTGGCACATAGCCGATGCCAGCCCTGACCCGTTCGTGCGAAGGCGCGCGCGTAAGGTCGCGGCCGTCGAAGCCGATGCTGCCGCTACGCGAAGGGACGAGGCCCATCAGGCATTTCAGCAGCGTGGTCTTGCCGACGCCGTTGCGACCGAGCACGGTGGTCACCTTGCCGATCGGTGCCTGGAACGATACATCGCGCAGGATGTGGCTGCCGCTGTAGTACTGGTTGAGCTTGTCGACTTTCAGCATCAGAATCTTTCAAAGCCTTTAGCGTCCAAGGTACACCTCAACCACTCTTTGGTCGTTCTGCACCGTGGCCAGATCGCCTTCGGCCAGCACCGAGCCTTCGTGCAACACGGTGACCTTGCCGCCGAGCTGGGCGATGAAGGCCATGTCGTGCTCGACCACCACCAGGGAATGCCTGCCGGCCAGCGACTTGAACAGCTCGCCGGTGCGCGCGGTCTCGTCGTCGGTCATGCCGGCCACAGGCTCGTCGAGCAGCAGGAGCTTGGGGTCCTGCATCAGCAGCATGCCGATTTCCAACCATTGCTTCTGCCCGTGGGAAAGCAGGCCGGCCTGACGCTCTGCGTCGTCGTCGAGGCGGATCAGGCGCAGGGTGTCGGCAATCTTGTCGCGGGCGCCGCCGTCCAGCCAGGCGAAGAGGCTGGTGCGGACGCGCTTGTCCATCTTCATCGACAGTTCGAGGTTCTCGAACACGGTCAGGTTCTCGAACACCGTCGGCTTCTGGAACTTGCGGCCGATGCCCAGATGCGCGATGTCGGCTTCCGACATGCGGCGCACGTCGATGTCCTGGTCGAACAGCACCTTGCCGCGGTCGGCGCGCGTCTTGCCGGTAATGACGTCCATCATGGTGGTCTTGCCGGCGCCATTGGGTCCGATGATGCAGCGCAGCTCGCCGACCTCGATGTCGAGCGAGAGCTCGTTCAGCGCGCGGAAACCGTCGAAGCTGACCGTCACCTCGTGCAGATACAGAATGCTGGCGGCACTCATGGCGCATCCTTTGCGGCAGCCTGGTGCCGCTCGCGCAACTTGCGCCACAGGCCGACCACGCCGTCCGGCAGCCACAGCGTGACGCCGACGAACAGCGCGCCGAGGAAGAACAGCCAGTACTCGGGGAAGGCCACGGTGAAGAAGCTCTTCGCCAGGTTCACGATGAAGGCGCCGAGCACCGGGCCGATCAGCGTGGCGCGGCCGCCGACCGCGACCCAGATCGCAATCTCGATCGAGTTCGCCGGGGACATCTCGCCCGGATTGATGATGCCGACCTGCGGCACGTAGAGCGCACCGGCAATGCCGCACAGCAGCGCCGACAGGGTCCAGATGAACAGCTTGTAGTAGAGCGGGTTGTAGCCGATGAACATGACGCGCGACTCGGCGTCGCGGATCGCGGCGAGCACCCGGCCGAGTTTCGACGTCACCAGATAGCGGCCGAGCACCAGCGTCGCCAACAGCATCAGCGCGGTCAGCGCAAAGAGGCTGACGCGCATCTCGGGCGATGTGATGCTGTAGCCGAGGATGCGCTTGAAGTCGGTGAAGCCGTTGTTGCCGCCGAAGCCGGTTTCGTTGCGGAAGAAAAACAGCATCGCGGCGAAGGTCAGCGCCTGGGTGATGATGGAAAAGTACACGCCCTTGATGCGCGAGCGGAAGGCGAAGAAACCGAACACCAGGGCCGCCAGCGCCGGCACGACGAGCACCAGGAAAATTACCCAGAGGAAGGAATCCGAGCCGGTCCAGTACCAGGGCAATTGCTTCCAGTCGAGGAAGACCATGAAGTCGGGCAGGTCCGACTGGTTGGAGCCGTCGCGGCCGATCTGGCGCATCAAATACATGCCGAAGGCGTAGCCGCCGAGCGCGAAGAAGAGGCCGTGGCCGAGCGAAAGGATGCCGGTGTAGCCCCAGATCAGGTCCATCGCCACGGCGACGATGGCGTAGCACATGATCTTGCCGACCAGGGTGATGACATAGGCCGAAACATGGAAGGAACTGTCCGCCGGCAGCAGCAGGTGCAGCGCCGGCAGCAGCACCAGCGTGATCGCGGCGACGGCGGCGATCGCGAGCCAGCCCTGTGTCGGCGTGGCGCCGATGAAGCGGACGATGAAGGGCTTAGGCATGGTAGTGGACAAAATCAAGTTCCTTCACCACCAAGGCACCAAGGACACCAAGAGGCACCAAGGAAACCCTGCGTGACGTTTGCATTGCACTTCTTGGTGCACCTTGGTGTCCTTGGTGCCTTGGTGGTGAGATTTTTCCCATCATCAACTTTCCACGAAGCGGCCCTTGAGCGCGAACAGTCCCTGCGGACGCTTCTGGATGAACATGATGATGAACACCAGCACGACGATCTTGGCAATCACGGCGCCGGCCCAGCTTTCGATGAACTTGGTAACGATGCCGAGGCCCAGCGCCGCCCACACCGCGCCGGCGAGCTGGCCAACACCGCCCAGCACCACCACCATGAAGGAGTCGACGATGTAGCCCTGGCCCATATCGGGGCCGACGTTGGCGATCTGCGACAGGGCGACGCCGCCCAGGCCGGCGATGCCGGCGCCGAGGGCGAAGGCGACGGTGTCGATGCGCCCGGTCGGCACGCCGACGCAGCCGGCCATGGCACGGTTCTGCGTCACGGCGCGGACGAACATGCCCAGTCGCGTCCGGTTCATCAGCACCCAGACCAGGGCCAGCACGAAGAGCGCGAAGCCGACGATGACAATGCGATTGAGCGGCAGCACGATGGAAGGAAGAATCTCCAGGCCGCCCGACATCCAGGAGGGATTCGCGACCTCGACGTTCTGCGCGCCGAAGATCACGCGTGCGGCCTGGATCAGCATCAAGGACAGGCCCCAGGTGGCGAGCAGGGTTTCCAGCGCGCGGCCGTAGAGCCAGCGGATCACCGTGCGTTCGAGCAGAATGCCGACCACGGCCGCGGCGAAGAAGGCCACGGGGACCGCTGCCAGCAAATACCAGTCCTCGTGCGCCGGAAACTGGCTGCGGAACAGGCCCTGCATGGCGTAGGTGGCGTAGGCGCCGATCATCAGCAGTTCGCCGTGGGCCATGTTGATCACGCCCATCACGCCGTAGGTGATGGCCAGCCCCAGCGCGGCCAGCAGCAAGATGCTGCCGAGGCTCAAGCCGGAGAAGATGCGGCCGATGGTCTCGGCCAAAGTCAGGCGGTCCTCGACTGCGAGATAGGACTGGAAGGCGGCGCGGCGCACCTCGGTCTCGGCTTCGTTGGCGGGTTCCGACTGGGCTTTCAGCACCGCCTTGGTGTTGGGATCGGCGCTGGTCGCCAGCGACTTCGCGGCGGCAATGCGGATCTGCGGATCGGCATCCTTGAGCGTGGCCAGCGCGTGGGCCTCGACCAGCAGGGCGCGGATGTTCGCATCGGTTTCGCGATCGCGTGCCCTGGCCAGCATCGGCGCCATGGCGGCATCGACATTGCTGGCGATTTCCTTGACCGCCTTGAAGCGTACCGTGGCGTCGGGATCGATCAGCTTGAGCACGGCCAGCGCGCCTTCGAGCTCGCGCCGCACCCGGTTGTTGATGGTGATGTCTTCGCCCTTGGCGTCCTTCAGCGTGCCGTCGGCGAGCTGCTGCAGCACGGCCAAGGCCTCGGGCTCGGCAGTCAGAGCGAGCTTGTGGATCGCGGCGATCTTGTCGTCCGACTCCTCCGCCGCGAGCTGGCGTACCACGGCCGGGTCCGGTGCCGCGTGCGCGGCAAAGCCCAGCAGGAGCATCAGCAGGAGGAAAAATCTCGGGATCATGGCGAGTGTCTGGAAAACGGCGCGGCCGGCCTTCACCGGCCGCGCAAGGTGCTGCTTCTCTCTCTAGCTATGCAAATCAATTACTTGCCTTCGGGCTCGCCCTTCTTCTTGTCGTTGCCGGCAATGAAGGGCGACCACGGTGCGGCCTTGACCGGTCCCTTGGTCTTCCACACCACGTTGAACTGGCCGTCGGCCTTCACTTCGCCGATCAGCACCGGCTTGTGCAGGTGGTGGTTTTTCGGGTCCATCTGGATCTCGAAGCCGGAAGGAGCCTTGAACTTCTGCCCGCCCACTGCGGCGATCACCTTATTGACGTCGGTGCTCTTGGCCTTCTCAACCGCCTGCGCCCACATGTGGATGCCGACGTAGGTGGCTTCCATCGGGTCGTTGGTGACGACGGTGTCGGCCTTCGGCAGCTTCTGCTTCTTGGCCCAGTCCTTGTACATCTTGATGAATGCGTCATTGGCCGGATTCTTCACCGACTGGAAGTAGTTCCAGGCCGCCAGGTGGCCGACCAGCGGCTTGGTATCGACGCCGCGCAGTTCTTCCTCGCCGACCGAGAAGGCCACCACCGGCACGTCGGTGGCCTTGAGGCCGGCGTTGCCGAGTTCCTTGTAGAAGGGCACGTTGGAATCGCCGTTGATGGTCGACACCACGGCCGTCTTCTTGCCCTCGCCGGCGAACTTCTTGATCTTGGCGATGATGGTCTGGTAGTCGGAATGGCCGAAGGGGGTGTATTCCTCCATGATGTCGGCCTCGGCGACGCCCTTGCTCTTGAGGAAGGCGCGCAGGATCTTGTTGGTGGTGCGCGGATAGACGTAGTCGGTGCCGAGCAGCACCCAGCGCTTGGCCAAGCCGCCGTCCTTGCTCATCAGGTATTCGACGGCCGGGATCGCCTGCTGGTTGGGCGCGGCGCCGGTGTAGAAGACGTTCTTTTCGAGTTCCTCACCCTCGTACTGCACGGGATAGAACAACAGGCCGTTGAGTTCCTTGAACACCGGGTTCACCGACTTGCGCGAGACCGAGGTCCAGCAGCCGAACACCACCGCGACCTTGTCCTGGGTCAGCAACTGGCGCGCCTTCTCGGCGAACAGCGGCCAGTTGGAGGCCGGGTCGACCACCACGGCTTCGAGCTGTTTGCCCATGACGCCGCCCTTGGCGTTGATCTCGGCGATGGTCATCAGCGCCGTTTCCTTCAGCGCAGTCTCCGAAATGGCCATGGTGCCGGAGAGGGAATGCAGGATGCCGACCTTGATGGTGTCGGCGGCAATCGCCGGCTGGGTAATGAGGCCTGCGGTAGCCAGAGCGAGCGAGACGGCGGTGGCCTTGATGAAATTGCGTCGTTGCATGGAATACCCCTTTCGATGGATGTGAGCGGACCGACCGTTTGGTTTGAAACGGTGCAGGCCTTCCATAGCGAAGGGCGTGCCATGCCATCGACAAGCTCGGCCGAAAAGCCGCAGTCGACTGCGGCGGCTGGTTTAAGCCTCAATATCCGGTCGCGGACAAACTGCCGGAGAGGGAAAACGGCGCGCACCAGAATGAAGAAACAGCAATTTTTCGCTGCTCCCTATTGGTGCGTCGCCCGCTACTTCTTCTTCGCGCCGGCGCTGGGTTTTGCGGCGGCCTTGTCGCCGGTCTGCGCTTCAGGCGCAGGCGGCGCGTCGCCGAGCACGCCCTTCAGCGGGCATATCTTGAAGGCCGGGCATTTCCGGCAACCGGCGACGATGGCAATCGGGCAAACAGTCATGGGGATTCCCCTGGTGGGTGGCGGAGCAGCGGGAAGTATGCGCTTCATCGAGCCGGCCGGGCGATCCGCGAGTCGCGCGCTGCCCGATGCGCTGCCACGACTGCCGTAGCGCCGGCGCCGACTTTCTAGACAGGCCCCACGATGCGGTCGCGCCCGCCTTGCTTGGCCTCATACATTCTGGCGTCGGCCTTCTCCACCAGTTGCCGCCAGTCGGCGGCGGCGTCGGCCAAGCGCTCGGCGATGCCGATGCTGGCGGTCATCGGCGTGCCGTCCGGACGCCGTCCGAGCCCAGCCTGGCGCACCCGCTGCAGCGCATGGCCGGCCTGCATGGCATTGGTATTGGGCATGATGACGAGGAATTCCTCGCCACCCCAGCGCGTCAGCATGTCGCCGGTGCGCAGCTGCAGGCGCATCTGGCTGGCGGCGCCGATCAGCGCCTGATCGCCCGCGTCGTGGCCATGGCGATCATTCACCTGCTTGAAATGGTCGAGATCGAGAAAGGCCACCGCCAGCGGCGTCTGGCTGCGCTCGGCGAGGACGAACTGGAGTTCGATCAGTTCTTCGCCGCTGTGACGCGAAAAGCAGCCTGTCATCCGGTCGCGGATCGACTCGCGCACCAGCACGATCATGAAGCCGAGCTGGGACAAGCCCGCCAGCGCCGACACCGCCGTGATCAGCAGCAGCAGCCAGAACGAGGCGGCCACCGTCGGCCAGTCGAAGATCGGCCAGCGCAGGGCGGCGGCAACCACCTGCATCATCAGCATCGGCGTCGCGAAGGACAGGCTTTCGATCAGCGTCAGGGGAAAGATCGACAGGCCCGCGAGCATGACGAAGGGCAGGAAAGCATAGCCCGCCGCAAACGCCGCCTGGACGCCGTGCAGCTCGAACTGCGCCATGTGCTGATAGGAAAACAGGAAGAACGAGGTGGGGACGGCGAGCAGCATGCCCAGCGCGCGATACGCATCCGACATGCTGTCCATACGGCGCAGGGCAACCAGGATGGCGGCGAAGGCCCCGGTGGCCGCCAGGCGTGCGGCGACCAGGCCATGCCAGACCTCGGCCGGGAAGGCCGCAATGTCGATCACGACCCACAGCGGCGTCAGCACCGCGAAGAGGCCGGCGACCAGCCTCACCCGCGTCACCACGATGGTGGTGCGCCGCGCCGCCAGCAGCGAGAGATGCCCGCCCGGGCGGAACAGCCAGGCCAGTTCCTGTCCACTCATTTCGACGAGGATCAGCGACCAGGCCTGGTACCAGAGTTTGGAGAAGAAATCTTTCGTCATGTCGTCAACGCCGGATGTCGCGCCGCATCATAATCGATAACAATGTCCGGCGAAACGTAACGCCGACGTCAGCACCAGGCCGTCGGGTGCCGCGGGGCCGCTAAGTCTTGTCGCCGCATTCAGCGCCGAAATGGTACCGCGACTGGTGCCGGCGAGCCATACGGACGCCTTGGTGCGCCGGCGCGATCCGCGGATGGGCCAGCGCGTAACGGGTGGTGCTGCGTTCGTGGGTGTCGACCCTGACCACCTCGCCGCAGCCTGCCCCGGCCGGAGGGATGTCCACCTGCGCATGGCACGCGGCAGTCGCGCACATCAGCAACAGCACGGGCATCGGGTAACGCATCGCAGTCCTCCGAAATGCCACGTTCGCATGGCCGCCGACGGACGACCGTGGGCGTCGTCCGCTACAACTGCTTCGTCGCGCCCGATTGCAGGGCGTGGATCAGCTGCGCGCGCCAATCCTGCATGAGGCCTTCCGCCAGCCCCGACGGCGGGCTGGCGCGCGGCTCGGAAAAGTCGCCGTAGATCAGTCCCAGCAACTTGCCGCCTGCGATCAGGGGCAGGATCACGAATGAACGAGCGCCGACCAGTTCCTGGTACCAGGCCGGCAGCAGTTTGGCATAGGCCGGGGCGTTGGCGTCGGCGACAAAGGTGTCCAGCTTGCGCGCCATGATCGCGCGGAACAGGTCCGGCTTCGGCCCGCTGCAACGGAAGCGGGAGGTGACCTGGCTTGCATTCTTGCCCACCCCGGCAATCGCCGCCAGTCCGGACGAACCGTCCGGCAGACACAGCAGGGTGTGGTCGAAGCTATACCGGTCGTGGATCAGTCGCAGGACGTACTGGATCACCTCGACCGGGGTGCGGCCGTCGACGCTGTATTTGTTCTTGGTCAGGCTGTCGCCCGACGAAAGCACGTCCAGCACCCGCTCGGAGGCCTTGCGCAGCAGCGTTCGGGCCTGTTCGACGTTGCACGGAAAGGCCATTTCGGCCAGCAGCACGTCGGTTTCATGCAGGCAGTTCTCGATCCACTCGCGAACCTCGTCGTCCTTCAGGCGCAGCGCGCTGCGGAAGAACTCCAGTTCGCGGTTGATCTCGACCCGCTCCCGGTTCTCCGGCAGGCGAAACAGGGCCTCCGTGACACGGCGGCAAAACGAGGAACACAACTGATGCCAGCTCAGGGCGTTGGCCGCGGCGCGCGGCGGCGCCTTGCCGATTTCCGGGGCCAGGCTGTTCTGCAGCACATCGGGCAGGCACCAGTGGCGCGCGATGGCGGCGCCGATGGCTTCAAAACTCATGCCCAGCGTCATTTCGACCGCATCGTCTTCCGTCAGGTTCTTTTCCGCCTGGAGGATGCGACTTTGCTCGATATCCTCGTACAGATAATAGGTCGCCATCATCCGGCCGAGGTTCTGCATCAGTCCGCACACCTGGGCTTCCTGGGCACTGAAGCGCGGCGCATTGACGCGGGTGATTTCGCCGGCCAGGGTGCCGCAGAAGTAGGCAGCGACAATCTCGGCCTGCAACAGCCTGGATTGCGGCTTGCGCGACAGGGAATCGAGCAGCGCCAGGGACAGCGCGACCGACTTGACGGTATTCAAACCCAGGATCACCAGCGCCTGGTCGATGGTCGAGATGTTGCGCCCGCCCCGCGCATTGCGGCTCGAATTGGCCATGCGCAGCAACCGGGCGGTCAGCGCCGCATCGCGCAAAATGCTTTCTGCGATATCGCGCGTGCCGCCGTCGACATCGTCGCTCAAACGGCTGATGGTCTGTACCGAAGCGCCCAGCCCGGCGAATCCGGGGCTGCTGTCCATACGCTGCAGGAGCGTCGCAATGGCCGATTGCTGCTGATTTTCCATGGCAAGACTTGAATGTGAACGATGGGGGCAGGAAGTGGCATTTGAACACGCTTGGCGCGCCGGTGAGCTCCGCTCTATGTCCCGGAGGGACGGTATCCGCTCGGACGCGGGCCGGCGTTGCCCACCGCGCAGCGGAATCCGGGGTAAGCAAGCTCAGGCCGCCGGAACCGGCATGCCGCGGCGATCAAGCAGCGCCATCCAGCCTCGGATCACGCGGTAGAGCACCCACAGGCCGGTACCGACAACCACCATGAACGCCGCCGGAATGCCGATCAGGGTAATCGTCAGCAGGCCCGCCACCAGCAGCCATAGCGCGGCAAACCAGAAGCTGCGCAACTGCCAGCGCCAGTGGGTGGCCAGCCAGGTGCCGCGCACCCTGTCGCGCGTGACATAGTTGATGATCACGGCAATGATCGACGGCCAGCCGAAGACAAAGGCGCCGATGATGGTGGCTGAACTGAGTATCCCGGAAGCCGCCGACAGCGCATGCAGCCCGTACATCACATGGCACCAGGCGCGCGGCCCATCCAGCTCGCCGTCCGCTCCATCGTCCGCGGGAATCACCTCGGATTCGGTCATTGTTCCTCCTACAATCCCAATTGCTGCCAGAGCGCGTCTATGCGCTGCTTGACGGCTTGCTCCATGGCGATCGGGCGGCCCCACTCGCGCGCTGTTTCTCCCGGCCATTTGTTGGTCGCGTCGATGCCCATTTTGCTACCGAGGCTCGCCACCGGTGAGGCGAAATCGAGGTAATCAATGGGCGTGTTCTCGGCAATCAGGGTGTCGCGCGCGGCGTCAACGCGCGTGGTGAGCGCCCAGATCACTTCCGGCCAGGAGCGCACATCGACGTCGGCGTCGGTGACGATGATGAACTTGGTGTACATGAACTGGCGCAGGAAGCTCCAGATGCCGAACATCACGCGCTTGGCATGCCCCGGATACTGTTTTTTGATGCTGACCACAGCCATCCGGTAGGAACAGCCCTCCGGCGGCAGGTAGAAATCGACGATCTCGGGAAACTGCTTCTGCAACAGCGGAACGAAGACCTCGTTCAGCGCCAGGCCGAGCATCGCCGGTTCGTCGGGCGGCTTGCCGGTGTAGGTGGAATGGTAGATGGGATCGCGACGCATGCAGATGCGTTCGACGGTGAACACGGGAAACTCGGCCGTCTCGTTGTAATAGCCGGTGTGGTCGCCGAAAGGGCCTTCCTGCGCGACTTCACCGGGGTGGATGACGCCCTCCAGCACGATCTCCGCGGAAGCCGGCACCTGCAGGTCGGACCCGAGACATTTCACCACCTCGGTCTTGGCGCCGCGCAGCAAACCGGCGAACTGGTATTCGGACAACGTATCGGGTACGGGCGTGACGGCCGCCAGGATGGTCGCCGGATCGGCACCGATCGCCACCGCGACCGGGAAAGGCTCGCCGGGGTGGGCCGCGCAATGCTCGCGATAATCCAGCGCGCCGCCGCGATGCGCCAGCCAGCGCATGATCAGCTTGTTCGGGCCGAGCAGTTGCTGGCGGTAGATGCCGAGATTCTGCCGCGTCTTGGCCGGCCCGCGCGTGACGACCAGGCCCCAGGTAATCAGCGGCGCGGCGTCGCCCGGCCAGCAGGTCTGCAGCGGCAGGCGCGCCAGGCCGACCTCCCTGCCCTCCCAAACGACTTCCTGGCACGGCGCCGAGCTCACGAGCTTGGGCGCCATGTTGAGCACCTGCTTCAACACCGGCAGCTTGTCCCAGGCGTCCTTCAGCCCCTTCGGCGGCTCGGGTTCCTTGAGAAAGGCCAGCAGGCTGCCGACCTCGCGCAGGCGGCGCGTCCAGTCGGCCGCAGCGCCGTCATCGCCCTCCGCGGCGGCTATGCCGAGCGCCACCCGGCGCGGCGTGCCGAACAGGTTGGTCAGCACCGGCATCGAGTGCCCCTTCGGTTTCTCGAACAGCAGCGCCGGCCCGCCCGCGCGCAGTACGCGGTCGGCAATTTCGGTCATTTCCAGGCAGGGATCGACTTCGACCGCTATCCGCTTGAGCTCGCCAAGCGCTTCCAGTTGAGCAATGAAATCGCGCAGATCGGAGTAGTTCATGGCGCGAGTTTAACCGCCCGCGTCCAAGCGTGCTTCATCGCCGGGCACGGATTACGCAAGCGCAACGCCGCCGCGCGCCGATTGCCGGGTTGTCGGCTACAGTGTCGACCTGTTTCCCGTCCAAGCAATCCGTTACGCACGATGTCCATCGAATTCCTGTCGGAGGAAGAGCGCGCTGTCGTCAAAGCCGAGCAGATCAGGGCCTTTTTCAGCGAAACCAACGACCAGAACCTGGCCGGTGCGCTGGTACTGAGCCTGCTGGTTTATGTGGTGCACGACGGCATCCCGGACTGGACCTGGCAGCCGGCCTTGCTTGCCCTCTATGTCGTCACGCTGGTACGCGCCTGGCAGGTATGGCGCTATCGCCGTGCACCGGGCAGCCGCAGTACCCGGGAGTGGGGGCGCAGCCAGGCCATCGGCGGCGGCCTGGCAGGGGTCTGCTGGGGCCTCGCCAACACCGCCATGCTCGCGCATCTGCCGACCGAGTCCCAACTGGTGATTCTGACGGTGATCACGGTGGCGGCCTCGAGCAACGCCTCGGAAGGCTTTTCCTACATGCCGCCGTCGCGCGCCTATATCGTCGCCTCGATCGGCCCGCCCACGGTCTGGCTGCTGACGGTCGGCGACCGCCTGCATACCATCCTCGCCCTCATGCTGCTGGTATTCCTGCCGATGACGATCTGGCAGGCGCGGAAGCGCAACCGGATTTTCATCGAGGCCCAGCAGCTGCGTTTCCGCAACGAAGCCATGGCCAAGGAACTGACCACGCAGCGCGACGTGGCGGAACAGGCCTATCACGCCAAGGCGCGCTTTCTTGCCGCCGCCAGCCACGACCTGCGCCAGCCCATGCAGGCCTTGTCGATCTTTCACGAACTGCTGCGCCACGAAGCGCAAACGCCACGCGGCGCCGAGTTGCTGACCCACGCCCGGCAGTCGGCCGAGGCCATGAACGCGTTGCTCGACGCCCTGCTCGACGTCTCCAAGCTCGACGCCAATGTGATCAAGGCGGACTGCCGCCCGTTTCCGGTACAAACCGTACTTGCCGAGATGGCGCGCGAATTCATGCCGATCGCCGAACACCAGGGTATCCGGTTGCGCGTCATGCCCTGCTCGGCGCAGATCGTCAGCGATCCGGCGCTGCTCGGCCAGGTCTTGCGCAACCTGTTGTCAAACGCCATCCGCTACACGCCCGCAGGCCGCGTCCTGCTCGGCTGCCGGCGGCGCCAGGACCGACTGCTGATCGGCGTGTTCGACACCGGCATCGGCATTGCCCACGAGGAGCAAGCAGCGATCTTCAGCGAGTTCTACCAGGCCGGCAACAAGGCCAGGGACCGGCAGCAGGGGATCGGCCTCGGCCTGTCCATCGTCGAGCGCGTCGCGCGTCTGCTCGACCATCCCTTGTCCTTGCGTTCGGAACCGGGGCGGGGCTCCTGCTTCGCCGTGTCGGCGCCCCTGACCACCGCGCCGGATCCGGCGGCGACGCCCCTGTCCAAACCGGAACCCGCGCCGGCCGCGGGCAACCTCAAGGGGCGCCGGATACTCATGATCGACGATGAAGAGGCGATCCGCACCGGAATGCACGCCCTGCTGCAGGGCTGGGGCTGCGAGGTAACGACCGCCGGGTCCGTCGCCGAGGCCCTGGCCCGGATCGAGCGCGGCCAGGCGACGATCGACGCGGTCATCTCGGACATGGGTTTGTCGGGCCCGGGCAACGGTATCGATGCCATCGAGGCCCTGCGCAAACGTTACGGCGCCCACTTGCCGGCGCTGCTGGTCAGCGGCGACACCAGCCAGGCCGCATTGCGGGCGGCCAGGGAGGCCAATCTCGTCATGCTGCACAAGCCGATCAAGCCGGCCCGCTTGCGCGCCGCACTCAGCGAAGTGATCGCGCTGAACCGGGATGAGGACCGCCGCAGCGGGCAGGCAGCGGTCACTGCACCAGCCAGGGCTGGAGATTGAGCTCCGCGACGATGCCGGCGAAGATCGCCGCGCCAAACCACTTGTTGTGCCTGAACGCGGCGAAACAGCCCTCCCGTCCGCGATCGCGGATCAGGGTGTAGTGGTAGCCGGCCACCGCGGCGGCGGCGGCCAACCCGATGAAATACCCGGCGCCGTAGCCCAGTTGCCAGCCGACCACGGCGAGGATGGCGAGCGTCGCGGCATAGCAGAGCATCACCGCGACGACGTCGAAGCGGCCGAAGGTAATGGCTGCGGTGCGAATGCCGATCTTGAGGTCGTCCTCGCGGTCGACCATGGCGTATTCCGTGTCGTAGGCCAGCGCCCAGAAGATGTTGGCGACCAGCAGCGTCCATCCCAGCAGGCCGACTTCGCCGGTCGCGGCGGCAAACGCCATGGGAATGCCGAAACCGAAGGCAACGCCGAGATAGGCCTGCGGCAGGGCGAAGAAGCGTTTGGTGAAGGGATAGCTCGCGGCGAGGAAGACCGCGATCAGCGCCAGCCACCAGACATCGCGCAGAATCGGCAGTATCAGCAGGAAGGCGCACACGATGAGAACGGCGGCGAGCGTCAGCGCCTCGCGGGTGGACACCCGGCGCGCCGCCAGCGGTCTTTCCCGGGTGCGCTCGACGTGCGGATCGAAATCGCGGTCGGCATAGTCGTTGATGACGCAGCCGGCGGAGCGCATCAGCAGCGTGCCGAGTGCGAAGATCCAGGCCAGCAGCGCCTGCGGCTGGCCCTCGCTGGCGATCCAGAGCGCCCAGAACGTGGGCCATAGCAGCAGCAGCGTGCCGATCGGCTTGTCCAGCCGCATCAGCTTCTCGTAGAGATCGAGGCGTTGCCTGAGGTCAGCGAAAGTCATGCGCCGATTTTAACGGCAGTCGCGCGCAATGGCCGCAGCCGGCGACGGCGGGCAAACGATTCAAGATTGACCGCGGGACCACGGCAGAAAGACTTCGGTGACCAGCAGGCGCGCCGCGCCGCGGACAAACAAGGCGCGCCGGGCCGGCAGGCGGCGCGGCTCCGGGCCTTCGCACCAGAAGACCGCGGCGCGATGCAAGGGATGACGGGCATCGAGCTGGCGGTAGTAGAGCGGCCCAGCCTTGACCCGCGGGTCGGCAAACAACACACTGGCCAGCGGGCGCCGGCCGGCGCGGCGCAGCAGTTTCAAGGCCGCGAGGTTGGCGGCGGTGTGGGCAAACACGGCGACACGGCCAGCCACCTGCAACACCACCTCGCGCACCGGCGCAAGACGGCCGGCCGCCAGGTGCAGCGCGCGCCGCTCGTCGTGCTGCGGCCGGCGCAGCCCTTGGCGCAGCAGGTGCACGCCGACCAGCCCGCTCAGGCGCAGGCGCGCGGTGAGCGAACCGGTTTCGCGCAACCAGGCGCGCAGCGCACCGCGCTCGGTACACAACGCCGGCCAGCCGCCGGCGTCGCGACCACGGCTCTTGCGATTCCTCGGCCTCATGCCTTGAGCAGTTCCTCGCGCCCGCCGAGCCAGCGCTGGAGATGGGCGGCCGCGAGCTGCGGCTGGTCGCGCAGCATGTCTTCCGCCGCGGCGCGCGCCTGCTCGACCAGCGCCGCATCTTCCAGGTCGGCATAGCGCAACAGCGGCAGGCCGCTTTGCCGCGCACCGATGAATTCGCCGGGACCGCGCAGGCGCAGGTCCTCGCGCGCAATCGCGAAGCCGTCGGTGCTTTCGAAAATGACTTTCAACCGTGCTCGCGCCAATTCGCCCAGCGGCTGGGCGTAGAGCAGGATGCAGGTCGAAGCGTCGACGCCGCGCCCGACGCGGCCGCGCAGCTGATGAAGCTGCGCCAGGCCGAAGCGCTCGGCGTGCTCGATCACCATCAGGCTCGCGTTCGGCACATCGACGCCGACCTCGATCACCGTGGTTGCCACCAGCACCTGGATTTCGTTGCGCACGAAGGCGGCCATCACCGCGGCCTTCTCCGCTGTCTTGAGCCGGCCGTGCACCAGGCCGACGCGCAGGTCCGGCAGCTCGGCGAGCAGACGCGCATAGGTTTCCTCGGCGGTCTTGAGCTGCAAAACGGCGTTTTGGTTCCGGCCGCTGCGCTTAACGTTCGCTTCGCTCTCGTTAGCCTCCACCGAAACTTCGTTTTCTTCGATCAGCGGACAGACCCAATAGGCCTGGCGCCCGCCGCGGCAGGCCTCATGCACGCGCGCCACGACCTGCTCGCGACGGGCCTCCGAGACCAGCTTGGTGGTCACCGGGCTGCGCCCGGGCGGCAGTTCGTCGAGTACCGAGACATCGAGGTCGGCGTAATAGCTCATGGCCAGAGTGCGCGGAATCGGCGTCGCCGACATCGCCAGTTGATGCGCGAAGAGGCCCTTCTCCTTCAGCGCCAGACGCTGCCGCACGCCGAAGCGGTGCTGCTCGTCGACAATCGCCAGGCCGAGCCGGGCGAACCCAACCTTATCTTCGATCAGGGCGTGGGTGCCGATCACGATCGGCGTCTCGCCAGCGCCGACTCTTGCGATCGCCGCATCCTTGTCGCGCTTTTTCAGGCTGCCGGTAAGCCAGGCGACTTCCAGACCGAGCGGTTCCAGCCAGGCCGCCAGCTTGCGGTAATGCTGCTCGGCGAGGATCTCGGTCGGCGCCATCAGGGCCGCCTGATAGCCGGCTTCGACCGCCTGCAGCATGGCCAGCGCGGCGACCACGGTTTTGCCGCTGCCGACGTCGCCCTGCAGCAGGCGCTGCATCGGATGCGGCTGCTTGAGGTCGGCAGCGATCTCCTGCCAGGCGCTGGCTTGCGCGGCGGTGAGACGAAACGGCAGGGATTCGAGCAAGGCCGCGGTGAGGGTCGTCGTCGGCACCAGCGGCGGCGCGCCGCGCGCGCGGCGGGCACTGTAGGCGCGGCGCAGGCTGAGTTGCTGCGCCAGCAGTTCGTCGAACTGGACGCGGCGCCAGGCCGGGTGCTCGCGCGACTCCAGCACCGCCTGGCTCATTTCCGGCGGCGGCGTGTGCAGGCGCTGGATGGCGGCGGCGAATTCAGGCAGGCGCAGGCGCCGACGCAGCGCCGGCGGCAGCGTGTCGCCCAGGTCGGCGCGCTCCAGCGCGCGCCCGATCAGGCGGCGCAAAGTGGCCTGGCCGAGGCCTGCGGTGGTCGGATAGACCGGCGTCAGGCGCTCCGGCAAGGGCTCGTCGGCGGCGACGGCGCGGAAGCGCGGATGAATGATTTCGGCGCCGAGATAGCCCTCGTGGGTTTCGCCGAAGATGCGCAGGCGCGCGCCCGGATGCAAGACCTTTTGCTGACTCGGATAGAAGTTCAGGAAGCGCAGCAGCAGTGCGCCGCTGCTATCCCTGACCCGCGCCAGCAACTGGCGCCGCGGCCGGTAGGCAATTTCGCTGTCGACCACCTCGACTTCGAACTGCGCCGCGATGCCGGGTCGCGCGTCGCGCAGCGCGGTAATGCGGGTCTCGTCTTCGTAGCGCAGCGGCAGGTGCAGGATGAAATCGGCATCGGTGCGCAGACCGAGCCGGGCCAGGCGGGCCGCGAGGGTGTTGGCGCCGGCAGCCGGCTTTTCAGCCAAGGACGAGCACGGCGTCCGCCTCGACCAGTGCACCGCGCGGCAATTCCTTGACGCCCACCGCGGCGCGTGCCGGATAGGGCTCGCTGACATACTTCGCCATGGTTTCGTTGACCTTGGCGAAGTTGGCCAGATCCGTGAGGTAGATGTTGAACTTCACGGCATCGTTCAGCGTCGCTCCGGCAGCGGCGGCAACGGCCTTGAGGTTTTCGAAGACGCGCACGATCTGCGCGTCGATGCCGTCCACCATCTGCATGCTGGCGGGGTCGAGGCCGATCTGGCCCGACAGGTAGATCGTGTTGCCGGCCTGCACCGCCTGGGAATAGGTGCCGATGGCGGCCGGGGCGGCGACCGTGGAAACGATTTTGCGGGTCATGACAGGCTCCGGATTACTTTGGGGATACGTTGTAGTCGAGACGGGAAAACACGTGCTGCAGGCCGCGCCGGGTTTCCATGTTGATGATCAGCGGCGCGTTCAGATTGGCGCGCACCGGCCGGCCGGGGCCTTCCTTGGTCAGCATCACCACCACGACCAGTTTCGAGATGGAATTGGCGACCGATTTGGCTGCCTCGCAATCGGCCGCGGACAGCGCAAGATCGGCGGCCTCTTCGTCGGACAGGATGATCTCGTGGCCGAAGCCGAAGTGGGACGGATCGGCGATATGAAACGCGAGTTCGGGATCGTCCAGCGATTGCAGGATGAAGTAACTGGGCTGTTCGCCTTCGGGATGAAACAGGGAAAAGCGCTTGCACTGCTCCAGCCCGACCAGTCCGCGCGGAAATTCGATGATGCGCGAGGGCTCTACTTCGAGTGTGCCAAAACGCGGGCTTTCAATTTTCATGGCTTTGTCCTGTTCACTTTTTGGTTATGCCCTCTCTTCCCAACGCCTATGATACTTGCGTTAGCCTTCACTGGGATTTCGCCTTCATGGTAACCAGCAGGCCGCCGTCGAGCCCGAGTTCCTTGAGCCTGGCACGGGCGGCATCGGCCTCCTCGCGCGTCCGGAACGGACCGACATGGACCCGCGCCTCGATGCTGGAGGGAATCCCGTGCAATTCCAGTTTCGCGCGCAGGTCTTCAGCATTGGCGACGTTGCCGAAAACCCCCACTTGCAAGGCGTACTGGCGTTCGCCGGCCTGCGTGATCGGTCGCGAAGCAGGCGCCCGGCGCGGCGCGGCCGGCCCGCGCGCCAGTTCGCGCGCCGGCTCCGGGCGCGCTGCCGGGGAAGTCGCGGCCGGCACCGGTTCGGAAGGACGCACCGACGCGGGTCGGCTGACGGCCGGACGGGTCAACGGTTTCTCCGGCGGCAAGGGCCGCAGCGGCGGCGCGCCCGGCGAGGCGGTGCGCTCCGGCACCGCCTTTTCCTCCGCCTTGGCCGCGACGGCGGGCTCCGGCTTGCCCTCGGCTGCCGGCGCGGCTGCCGGTTCGGCCGGCTTGGCTTCCGTCGGGGCGGCGGCCGGCTCTTCCTTGACCGGCTCCGCGACCGGAGGGGCCTCGGTTTTGGGCGGCAGGGCGGCCACCTTGGTCGTCAGCGGAGGCTTCGACGTGTAAATCGCATCGAACATCGCCAGGCTGCCGAGCAGACCCACCACCACCACGGCGGCCACGGCGATGCGATTGAGGAGACGCCGCTTGAGGGCGTCTTCAGCCGCGGGGTCGGTTTCCGGAGTCGGTGTTTCGTTCATCGCGATCCTCGCTTTGTCCATGACGCTCAAATTCAGCTCCGCCGCGGGCCAGCGCCGCGACCAATTCCGCCTCGCCGATGGAAATGCCGCAGCGGCCGGCGATTCCATCGGCGGGCATGCCTTGCTGTGCCAGCGTCATCGCCTCGTTGTAAAGCGGCGACACGTTGCGACTTGCCTTGAGCCGCGAGACTTCCTCGGCCAGGCGCACCAGTTCCTCGCGCAGTTCGGCGCTTTCGCGCCGCAAGCCCTGAAGCTCGGCCTCGACACTGGAACGCGCCAGCGCCTGGGCAAATCCCCGCTCGGGCGCAGCCGGCTCGGACCGCGGCAACGGCAGCGATTCGGGCTGCGGCTCGGGGTCCTGACGCGGGGAATAGGGTTCCCATCCGGAAAACGTGCGTTTGGTGTCGTGTTTGGCGCCATGCCGGTGCCGACCGCCGACCTGAAACAGGCGCATCACGGACAACACCAGATAGACACCGATGATCGCCGCCAGAACCAGCACCAGATCGCGCCAGCCGATGCCGCCGATGAAGTCGAAGTCCATCAGGCGCAGCGCTCCAGGGCCTGGTCGATGTCCCACAGGATGTCGTCCAGCGTCTCCAGTCCGACCGACAGGCGCACCATGTCCGGGATCACCCCGGAGGCGCGCTGGTCGGCCTCGCTCAACTGCCGGTGGGTGGTCGAGGCCGGATGGATCACCAGCGTCTTGGCATCGCCGATATTGGCCAGGTGGGAGCAGAACTGCAGCGCATCAATGAAGCGCTCGCCTGCCTGCTGCCCCCCCTTGACGCCGAACGCCAGCAGCGCGCCAGCACCGGGATGGCGCGACGAACCGAGGTAACGCTGTGCCAATGCGTACGCCGGGCTGCTCGGCAGGCCCGGATAGTTAACCCAGGCCACACGCGGATGGCTTGCCAGGTGTCGCGCCACGGCCAGTGCATTTTCGCAATGCCGCTGCATGCGCAAGGGCAGCGTCTCGATGCCCTGCATCAGCTGCCAGGCGGAAAACGGCGACAAGGCGGGACCGAAGGTGCGCAGGGTTTCCATGCGCGCCTTCATGGTGAAGCCGAAGTCGCCGAAGGTTTCAAAGAACTTGACGCCGTGGTAGCCGGCCGAAGGCTCGGTCATGCCGGGAAACTTGCCGTTGCCCCAGTCGAAATGGCCGGACTCGATGACCACGCCGCCCAACGTGGTGCCGTGGCCGCCGAGAAATTTGGTCGCCGAATGCACCACGATGTCGGCCCCATGCTCGAAGGGCCGGCACAAATAGGGCGAAGGCACGGTGTTGTCGATGATCAGCGGCACGCGGTGAGCGTGGGCGACTTCCGCCACCGCGGCGATGTCGAGCACATTGAGGCGCGGATTCGCCACCGTCTCGGCGAACAGGCAACGGGTGTTGTCCGACAGTGCGGCACGGAAGTTCCCCGGATCGTCGGAATCGACGAAGACGGTCTCGATGCCCAGCTTGCGCAGGCTGACGTCGAGCTGCGAAAAGCTGCCGCCATACAAGGACCGCGCCGCGACGATGCGGTCGCCCGCCTCGCACAGGGTCAGTAGCGCCACCATCTGCGCCGCCAGCCCGGTGGCAGCGGCCACCGCGGCGCGCCCCCCCTCCAGCGCCGCCATGCGTTCCTCGAAGGCGGCGACCGTCGGGTTGCCGATGCGCGAATAGACGTTGCCGAAGGTTTGCAGGTTGAACAGGCTGGCCGCGTGCTCCGCCGAATCGAAGACGAAGGAAGTGGTCTGGTGGATCGGCAAGGCACGTGCGCCGGTCGCCGCGTCCGGCTGGGCGCCGGCATGCAGGCAAAGCGTTTCAATGCCGTAATGGCGATCCGTCATTTAGAGCCTACGTTGGCAGTAATCGTGGTCAGGGTAAATTACATTGATAATAGCGGCCCGGTAAGTCCTCATAAAACGCGATCAACCTCCTCTTTAACCCATGTTTCTGCTGAAGAAGCTCCTCGCCGCCCTGATTCTGCCGCCCACCGGGCCGCTGCTGCTGGCATTCTTGGGACTGTGGCTGACGCGCGCCAGGAGTCGGCGCTGGCAGCACGGCGGCCGCCTGCTCGCCGCCTTTTCCCTGCTGGGCCTATTCGTGCTGTCCCTGCCCATCGTCGGCAACGGTCTGCTGGCCAGCCTGGAACCCGCCCCGCCGATCGCCCGCAGCGATCTCGCCAAGGCTCAAGCCATCGTGGTACTCGGTGGCGGCACCTATTACGGGGCGCCCGAATACGGCGGCGACACGGTCGGCCGCGCCACGCTGGAACGGCTGCGCTACGGCGCCCGGCTGGCGCGCGAATCCCGCCTGCCGCTGTTGGTGACGGGAGGCGCGCCCTTCGGCGGCCGGCCCGAGGCCGAATTGATGCGCGACGCACTGGAACACGACTTCGGCGTCAAGGTGCGCTGGATCGAGGCCGCCTCACGTGACACCGCCGAAAATGCCAGCCTGTCGGCCTCCATGCTGAAGGCCGCGGGCATCGCCCGCATTGCGCTGGTCAGCCACGGCTGGCACTTGCCGCGGGCGATTCCGCTGTTCCAGAAGCAGGGGTTGGAGGTGATTCCGGCACCGACAGCATTCACCACCGCATCATCTTCGCGGATGGAAGATCTGCTTCCCCGCGACTTGAACCGCAGCCGCCAAGCATTGAACGAGTATCTCGGCCAACTCTACAACCGCCTCAAGGACTAGTCATGAACGAAGAACTCCTGATCGGCCTGGTATCGATTTCCGACCGCGCTTCCAGCGGCGTCTACGAGGACAAGGGTATCCCCGCGCTGCGCGAATGGTTTGCCGGCGCACTGGCCTCGCCCTGGCGCCTGGAGACGCGCCTGATTCCGGACGAACAAGCCGTGATCGAACAGACCCTGATCGAACTCTGCGATGTCGCCGGCTGCCACCTGGTGCTGACCACCGGCGGCACCGGTCCCGCGCCGCGCGACGTGACGCCGGAAGCCACGCTGGCCGTGGCGCACAAGCTCATGCCCGGCTTCGGCGAGCAGATGCGGCAGATCTCGCTGGCCTTCGTGCCGACGGCCATCCTGTCGCGGCAAGTCGGCGTGATCCGCGGCAAGTCCCTGATCCTCAACCTGCCGGGGCAACCGAAGTCGATCCGTGAAACCCTGGAAGGCGTCAGGAATGCCGACGGCAGCCAGCGCGTACCCGGCATTTTCGCCGCGGTGCCCTATTGCCTCGACCTGATCGGCGGGCCCTACGTGGAAACCCACGAAACCGTGGTCAAGGCCTTCCGGCCGAAGTCGGCGGTGCGCCCGGTCAGCTGAACGACTGCACGAAAAAATTCGCGATGACGAAGTCGGCGCCCGTCGACAAGGTCTCCCGCGGATGCAGACGGGCATTCTTGTCGTCCAGCGCAAACACCAGCGTCACCTTGTCCTCCAGCGCATTGGCGGGCAAGGCCATGCGCGCGTATTCGCCGACTTCGGGGACATCGAGCAGCAAGGCTTCGGTCTGCAGACCGCCAGCATCGGCAAACACGGCACGCGGGGTTTTCGATATGGTTTCGATCCCCACCGAAGCCTGATTCGGCGTGGTCCGCACATAGCGGCGGATGATGCCGACCAGCCAGTTGTCGCCGCCCTCCGGCTGCAAGCCGACCAGGCCGCCGATGCGGATCCAGTCGTTGCGGGAAATCCCGGCCTGGGCGCCGAGACCGCCCAGGCTGACATCGTCAACGGTCCAGGTTTCGAAGCCTTGCGTGCCGGCGCTGCGTCCGGAAAGCCGCTGATGCACGGCGGCCAGGCCATTCACCACCTTCAACGGCGAATTGATCCGATGCCGCACGTTGCCGCGCATCGGCGGCTTGGGCGCCCAGCACATCGCCAGGTGTTCCAGCACCGGAATCACCTTGGCGGCTTCGTACTGTGCGCCGAGATTGATGCCCGGCGGCACGCGGCCCTCGCTGCGGATCTGCTCGATGGTGGTCGCCACGGCCTCTACCGCCCGCGCCCCGTTGAAGAAGCGCAAGGTCGGCGTGATCTCGGGGTGCTTGGCAAGCCGCGTCGGCGGCAACGGCTTGGCGGCATCCACCCAGTACACGTTCTCCCTCAGGAGTTCCCGTATCAACGAAAAGTGAGGCAGGAAATGGGTAATGAAGCGTTCGGCGATCTCGATCTCGAGCGGCTGCAGGTTGTCCATCGAGGTCGCGTGGAACAGCAGCACCTTGAGGTATTCCGCCTCGATGCTGCTTTCGACACTGCCGGGATAGAGTTGCAGCGGCTTCTGCGCGACTTTCGCATCGACGGCGGCGAGATAGACGCCGCCCACCCTCATCCAGAATTCCGGATCGACCGGACCGTAGCGAAACTGCATCCACTTGAGCCGGGCCGCCAAGGCATTGACCAGGCGGCCGTAGAGCATGGGCAGCTGCGGCCGCAGCGCGTCGTGCTCCTTTTCCGCGGCGCGGTAGCCGGCGAGGCAGTCGAAATAGGCCGCGGCAAGCTGTTGCCAATAGCCGTGGCTGAGTTCCCACTGCCGCGTTTCCGCGGCGCGGCTGGTACTGCCCAGGGCGGGATAGTCGCGGCCAAGGCGTCGCGCCTGCGCCACGGCCGCTTCGTCGAGCTTGAATATCAGTTCGAGGCGCTGCGCCAGCTTGAAGCTCTCATTCGCGGTGAGCGATTCCAGCCAGGCGGTGGCCTCTTCCACGGCACTCTGCGGCTCGCCGGCGACGATCTCGGCAAGAATACGCTTGACCTCGCGCGCATCGGCCAGCGGATGTGTTGATTTGTTGGAAAAGAATCCGAGCATGGGCGATTGGTCGTCAGGCTATTGACTTGTCAGCATAGACGGTCGAAACATCATTGTCATTTCAGCGGCAACCGCGGCGCCGGACGAACCGAGCCCCAGGATACGAGAGAGGGCGCGGGCCGCGAGTGGCGACGTGCCGGCTGCACGATGGGGCGAGGGAGCGTCATGGACGATTCCAGTAAAATGGACGCTTGATTATATGTCCCGCCGCCGCCATCCATGCGCCCCTACCTTGACCTGATGCGCCACGTCCTCGACCACGGACACGAGAAATCCGACCGTACCGGCACAGGCACCCGCTCGGTGTTCGGCTGGCAGATGCGCTTCGACCTGGCCGAGGGCTTTCCGCTGCTGACCACCAAGAAGCTGCACCTGCGCTCGATCATCCACGAACTGCTGTGGTTCCTCCAGGGCGACACCAACATCCGTTACCTCAAGGACCACGGCGTCTCGATCTGGGACGACTGGGCCGACGCCAACGGCGACCTGGGTCCGGTCTATGGCCATCAGTGGCGGCACTGGCCGGCCGGCACATCCGACAACCCCGGCAAGGAAATCGACCAGATCGCGCAACTGATCGAAGGCCTGAAGCAGAATCCGGATTCGCGCCGGCACATCGTCTCGGCCTGGAACCCGGCCGACATCCCGCAAATGAAGTTGCCGCCCTGCCACGCCCTGTTCCAGTTCTACGTCGCCGACGGACGGCTGTCCTGCCAGCTCTACCAACGCAGCGCCGACATCTTCCTCGGCGTGCCCTTCAACATCGCCTCCTATGCGCTGTTCACGCTGATGGTGGCGCAGGTCTGCGATCTGACGCCGGGCGAATTCGTGTGGACCGGCGGCGACTGCCACCTCTATTCCAACCACTTGGTACAGACCCGCGAGCAACTTTCCCGCGAACCGCGTCAACGCCCCACCATGCTCTTGAACCCGGAGGTAAAGGACATTTTCGGCTTTCGTTACGAGGACTTCGCGCTCGAAGCCTACGACCCATATCCGCACATTGCGGCGCCGGTGGCCGTGTGAACGTCCCGCCGCAGGGCCGCCCCAAGACGGGACCATCCATCGCCGAAGGAGGCGTAGCCGACGAACCGCCGTCACCCCCTTCCCAGGGGCAAAGGCGGGAATTCGCGGAGCACGGCTCCGCGCCGCCGGAGCCGGCCGGCTGTGCAAAGCCGGCCGTGGGACGGGGGTTGGGGGAAAGGCCTTATATCCTTTGCGGCGACATCGGCGGCACCAAGACGCTGCTGGGCTTGGCGCACAACGGCAATTTTGTTGTTGAACGCCGTTACGCCAACGCCGACTTTCACGATTTCGCCAGTCTGCTCGCGACCTTCTTCGCCGACACGCAGACGAACCCATCCACCATCGACGACGGCTGTCTCGCTGTCGCCGGCCCGATCGCCGATGACGGCCGCACGGCAGAGTTGACCAACCTGCCCTGGCGCATCGCCAGCGAATCCCTGGCGAGCGGATTCGGCCTTCCCGTATTGCGCCTGGCGAACGATTTCGCTGCCGCCGCCATGGGTGCGGTCACCGCCTCCCGCGCGCAAACACTGACCCTGCAGGCTGGAGAACCGCTAGGCACAGCGCCTTGTCTGGTGGTAGGGGCCGGCACCGGACTGGGCATGGCTATCGTCCTGCCGCAGGACGGGCAATGGCGGATCGTTGCCGGCGAGGGCGGCCATGTCGCTTTCGCCCCCGCCGACGAGCAGCAGATGGCGTTGTGGCGTTTCCTGCACGCCAGGCATGGCCGCGTCACCTGGGAACGAGTGGTGTCCGGGCCTGGGCTGACGGCGATCCACGAATTCCTTGCCGGAGTCGAATTGCCGCCCGAGGAAATCGCCGCGCGCGCCGCATTGAACGACCCGGACGCGCCGGACAGCGCCGAACGGCGCTCGCTGGACCTGTTCCTCGCCGCCTATGGCGCTTTCGCCGGCGACATGGCCCTGGCTTGCCTGGCGCGCGGCGGCGTATTCCTGGCCGGCGGCATCGCCGCCAAACTGCTGCCGATACTGCAACACAGCGGCTTCCTCGCCGCCTTCAAGGCCAAGGCCGAACACGCCGCCATCGCCGCACGCATGCCGGTCCATGTCGCCACCGATCCGGCGCTGGGCCTGCACGGCGCACTGCAGCTGGCCGCCCTCCGCTCCTGATCCCGTCGCGGTTCGCGACCGCGCAAACATGCTGCAACTTGACGTTCGTCAATATCTTGTCATGTAGCGGGAGCAGGATGACAATGGAAGTGTTTTTTGAAATCCGGAGGAGATCACATGGCAACCAAGACTAGTGCGAAGAGTCCGCCCACCAAGCGTCCGGCGCCTGCCGCGGCAACCAGCGCGACAAAGGCAAAAACGGCCGCCAAGGCGAAGCCGGCGCCGAAACCGGAGCCCGCAGCAAGAGCCAAGGCGGCGCCAAAGCCGGCGGCAGCGGCTAAACCGGTGCGAGCGCGCGCCGCCAAGAAGCCGGCCGGCGTGCCTCCCGAGCAGCGCAAGCATTACATCGAAATGGCCGCCTATTACATTGCCGAGCGACGCGGCTTTGCGCCCGGCAATCCGCTGGAAGACTGGGTGCAAGCCGAGGCAGAAATCGACCGGCTGCTGACGCAAGGGCTCTTGGGCGGGTAAAGAGCCGCGCCGGGCTCAGTCAGCCGGCAGCAATACCAGCGCCGCCAGCGGCGGCAAGGTCAGCGCGAGCGAAGCGGGGAAGCCCATCCACGGCTTGGGCTCGGCCTGTACGCGGCCGCTGTTGCCCAGATCGCTGCCGCCGTAGTGCGCCGAATCGGTGTTGATCCGCTCGACGTAGTCCTGCAGCCGGGGTACGCCGAGGCGGTAGTCGTGGCGCGGCACGGGCGTGAAATTCAGCACCACCACGGCATGGCGGCCATCGCGCGAGCGACGCAGCCAGCTCACCACCGACTGGTCGGCATCATGGCAGTCGATCCATTGAAAACCCTCAACGGAAAAATCCAGTTCGTGCAACGCCGGTTCTTTCAAATAAAACCGGTTGAGGTCGCCCACCAGCCGCTGTACGCCGGCGTGCATGGGATATTGCAGCAGATGCCAGGGCAGTTCTTCGCCGGCTCGCCATTCCCAGGACTGCCCCAACTCCGCGCCCATGAACTGCAGCTTCTTGCCCGACGCCGTCATCTGGTAGGCCAGCAGCAGGCGCAGGTTGGCGAAGCGCTGCCACTCGTCGCCCGGCATCTTGCCCAACAGCGAACTCTTGCCGTGCACCACTTCGTCGTGCGACAAAGGCAACACGAAGTTCTCGCTGTAAGCGTAGAGCTGACCGAAAGTCAGGCGCTCGTGGTGATAACGCCGATGCACCGGATCCTGTTGCATATAGGCCAACGTATCGTTCATCCAGCCCATGTTCCATTTCATCGAGAAGCCCAGGCCGCCCAGCCAGGTCGGCCGCGACACCATCGGCCAGGCGGTGGATTCCTCGGCAATGGTCAGCGCACCGGCAAACTCGGCATGGACCATTTCGTTCAGCTCGCGCAGGAAGGCGATGGCTTCAAGGTTTTCGCGCCCGCCATGGACGTTCGGCGTCCATTCGCCGGCCTTGCGCGAGTAATCGAGATAGATCATCGAGGCCACGGCGTCGACGCGCAGGGCATCGACATGAAACTCGGACAGCCAGTAACACGCGGAAGAAAGCAGGAAGCTCCTGACCTCGTTGCGCCCGTAATTGAAGACATGCGTGCCCCAGTCGGGATGCATTTTCTGCCTCGGGTCGGCGTGCTCGTACAAGGCCGTGCCATCGAAGTGGGCCAGCGCCCAGTCGTCGGCCGGAAAGTGGCCCGGCACCCAATCGAGGATGACGCCGATGCCCGCCTGATGCAGGCTGTCGATCAGGAAACGCAGATCGTCGGCGTTGCCGAAGCGGGAGCTCGGCGCGAAGAAACCGGTGCATTGGTAGCCCCAGGATTCGTCGAGCGGATGTTCCATCAGGGGCAGGAATTCGACATGGGTGTAGCGCAATCCGGTCAGATAGGGCACCAGTCGCGCCGCCAGTTCGCGGTAACTGTAGAAACTGCGATCGGGATGGCGCATCCAGCTGCCGAGATGCATTTCGTAGGTGCTCATCGGCGTCGACAACCAGTCGCGCCTCGCCCTCGCCTCCATCCAGCCATGGTCGTTCCAGGCATGCGCCGAGGCTGGAGCCACACAGCAGGCGGTAGCCGGGCGCCGCTCGAAGGCACGCGCATAGGGATCGATCTTGAGCCGCAGTGCGCCGCTGCCGCGCACCCGCAATTCGAAGCGATACAGGGCGCCGTCGGCCAGCTCAGGCAGAAACAGCTCCCAGACGCCGGAGCCGCCCAAGGTCGCCATCGGATGCACGCGCCCATCCCAGCCATTGAAGCCGCCCACCACCGAAACCCGTTCGGCATTCGGCGCCCAGACACGGAAACAGACGCCGGCAATGCCGTCGCGGACTGCCGCGGTCGCGCCCAGCGTGCGCCAGGCCTGGCGCAGGCGCCCGGCGTTGAACAGATACAGGTCGTCGGCCGGCGCCTGTGGCGGGAAAGCATAGGGATCGTATTGCGCCACGCCATCGACATTCAGGCGCCACGGCCGCGGCAGCGGCGCAGTGCCCCGCCACTCGAACAGGTCCGTGCGGCCACGACGTTTCAGCGGCGCCCATTCGCCATCGGCCAGCGCCACGGCGACCGACTTGGCGTGGGGGCGCAAAACCCGCAGGCGCCAACCCGCTCCCTCCGCGTGGAGACCCAGCACGGAAAACGGATCGTGTTCGCGCGCTTCGAGCAGCGCGGTGCAGGCAAGCTCGGACATGGATATATGTTCGAAGTGTTTTTTTGTTATCGTGCGGATTGTAGCCGCAACGGGGAAATCGCCACGCCTTCGATTGCAGGCATGGGCGGCCGCCACATCCATCTGCAGGCAAACAGCAAGGGGACGCAGGCATGAACGTAAGCGAACTCACTCGCAACAGCTTCGGCATTGTGCTGGCCGGCGGACGCGGCAGCCGCCTGATGCAACTCACCGACTCGCGCTCGAAACCGGCGGTGCCTTTCGGCGGCAAGTTCCGCATCATCGACTTCACTTTGTCCAATTGCGTCAATTCCGGCATCCGTCGCATCGGCGTCGCGACGCAGTACAAGGCACAAAGCCTGATCCAGCATCTGCAGCGCGGCTGGAGCTTTCTTGACGGCCGCTTTCACGAGTTCGTCGACATCCTGCCGGCGCAGCAACAGGTAGGTGAAAACTGGTACCAGGGTACCGCCGATGCGGTATTCCAGAACCTTGCCCTGATTCGACGCAACCGGCCCAAGTACGTACTGGTGCTGTCCGGCGATCACGTTTACAAAATGGACTACGGCCGCATGTTGTCCGAGCACGTGCATCGCCAGGCCGATCTCAGCGTGGCCTGCCTCGATGTGCCGTTGGGCGAGGCCAGCGGCTTCGGCGTCATGCAGGTCGGCGACAACCAGCGCGTCGGGGCCTTCGTCGAAAAACCGGCAAACCCGCCACCGATACCGGGGCGCCCCGACCGGGCCCTTGCCAGCATGGGGGTGTATGTATTCAATGCCGAATTCCTTTATGAGCAGTTGATCCGCGACCACGACGATCCGCGCTCGTCGCGCGACTTCGGCAAGGACGTGATTCCGCATTGCGTCGAGCGCTACCGGGCGTTTGCCCACAATTTCGCCAATTCCTGCGTCGGCATGGACAGCAGCGGGATACCCTACTGGCGCGACGCCGGCACCATCGACGCGTATTGGGAGGCCAACATGGAACTGACCAAGGTCACCCCCGAACTGAATCTTTACGACGACGACTGGCCGATCTGGACCCATCAGGAACAGCTGCCGCCGGCCAAGTTCGTTTTCGACGATGAAGGCCGGCGCGGCATGGCGATCGATTCCCTGGTCTCCGGCGGCGACATCATCAGCGGTGCCGTGGTGCGCAAGTCCTTGCTGTTCTCGCGCGTGCACGTGCATAGCTACGCGGAAATCGCAGACTCGGTGATCCTGCCCGACGTACACATCGGCCGGCACGCCAAGCTGCGCCGCGTGGTGATAGACAAGCATTGCCGGATTCCCGAAGGCACTTCCATCGGCTACGACATCGAAGCCGACCGCCGGCGCTTCCATGTCAGCGAAAACGGCGTCACCCTGGTCACGCCGGAAATGCTCGGCCAGCAGACACATCACATTCGCTAGAAAAGGCAACATCGGCAATGAAGACCCTCGACCTGGTATTTCTCTGGCACATGCACCAGCCGGACTACCGCGACCATGGCGCCGCCTCAAGAGTCGGCGCTGGCGATACGGCGGCCGGCGAGTTCGTCCTGCCCTGGGTATACCTGCATGCCATGAAGGATTACGCCGACATGGCGGCGCATCTCGAACGTCATCCGCAGATCCGCTGCGTGGTCAATTTCGTGCCGGTGCTGCTCGACCAGATCGAGGATTACGTGCAGCAATTCGCCAGCGGCGAGTTCCGCGACCCGCTGCTGCGCATGCTGGGCACCCGCGACCTGGAACACATCAGCGAAGCGGACCGGCACCTGCTGCTGGCAACCTGTTTCCGCAGCAACCACGTCACCATGCTGGCGCCCTTCCCCCGCTACCAGCGCCTGCACGACCTTTACCTGCTCGCCGCCCACGAGCATCCGGCGGCCAGCCGCTATTTCTCCGGCGCCTACTTCTCCGACCTGGTGACCTGGTACCACCTGGCCTGGACCGGCGAATCCGAACGCCGCCGCAATCCGCTGCTGGCCACGCTGATGAGCCAGGGCGAGGGCTACGACGCGGACGACCGGCAACGCCTCCTGACCAGCATCGGCGAATTGATCACGGGCCTGATCCCGCGCTGGCGGGCGCTCGCCGCGCGCGGCCAGGTGGAACTGTCGACAACGCCGCAAACCCATCCGTTGTCGCCGCTGATGCTCGACTTCCGCGCCGCGCGCGAAAGCCTGCCCGAGGCGCCGCTGCCCTTCAATGCCGCCTACCCCGGCGGACGCAGCCGCGTCATCGCCCAGATCGAGGCCGCGCGCAGCAGTCATGCCAGGCGTTTCGGCGCGCCTCCGGTCGGCATGTGGCCCGCAGAGGGGGCCGTCTCCGAGGACTTCGTCAAGCATCTGGCCGCGGCAGGCTGCCGCTGGATCGCCAGCGGCGAAGGAGTGCTGAGAAACAGCCTCACCGCCAGCCGCATGACCGACCCGGCGGCGGCCTACCATCCCTGGCAACTGGAAAAGGCACCCGGGCTGACGCTGTATTTCCGCGACGAACGGCTTTCCGACCTGATCGGTTTCGACTACGCGAAGTGGCACGGCCGCGACGCCGCCCAACACCTGGTCAACCAGCTGGAAGCCATACTCGATGCCGCCGGCGAAAACGCAACGCCGGTGGTCAGCATCATTCTCGACGGCGAAAATGCCTGGGAGCACTATCCCTACAATGGCTACTACTTTTTCGACGATCTCTACGGCCTGCTGGCCGAACATCCGCGCATCCGCAGTACCACCTACGGCGACCTGATGACGCGGGCAAGACCGCCTGCCGCCGTACTGCCCCACCTGACCGCAGGAAGCTGGGTATATGGAACGCTGTCGACCTGGATCGGCGACGAAGCGAAAAACCGCGGCTGGGATCTCCTGTGCGAGGCCAAGCAGAGCTGCGACCGGGTTCTCGCCAGCGGGCGGCTCGATGCCGCGCAGATCGCCGCCGTGGAGGCGCAGCTGGCCATTTGCGAAAGCTCGGACTGGTTCTGGTGGTTCGGCGACTACAACCCCTCGGCCGCGGTCGCCAGCTTCGACAGCCTGTACCGGCGCAACCTGGAGCGGCTCTACCGCCTGCTCCAACTGCAACCGCCGTCCCAGCTCGATACCCCCATTTGCGCCGGGTCGGCCACCGCGGAAAGCGGCTCGATGCGTCGTGCCACCGTTTCCTAACACTGAACCCATCCATGACCATCAGTCTTCTGTTCGGGGTCCACGCCCACCAGCCTGTAGGCAATTTCCCCGCCGTCATCGACGACGCCCATGTCCGCAGCTACGGCATGTTCCTGCGCGTGATGGAGCGCTACCCGGAGTTCCGCTTCAGCGTGCACTTCTCCGGCTGGCTGCTGGATGTGCTGTTCGAGCGCTTCCCCGACGACATGGCGCGCCTGGCGGCAATGACGCGGCGTGGCCAGGTCGAGTGGTTCGGCTCCGGCGACTGCGAACCGGTGCTGGCGGCGATTCCTCACTGCGACCGGGTGACCCAGATCGCCACGCTGTCGGACAAGATCGAGCGCTGCTTCGGCATGCGCCCGGCCGGGGCCTGGCTGACCGAGCGGGTCTGGGAATCCTCGGTGGTTCCGGCACTGGTGGAAACCGGGATCCGCTATGTGGCGGTCGACGACTACCACTTTCTGTGCGCCGGGGAAGATGGCGCGAGGCTGGACAGCTTCTACACCACCGAAGAGGACGGCCGCTGCCTCGACCTGTTCCCGATCTCCGAAGCGGCACGCTACCGGCTGCCGTTTTCGCCGGCGGCCGAGGCCGTCGCCTGGCTTGAGGCGTTGGCGAGCCAGGGTCACCGCGCCTCGATCTATTTCGACGACATCGAAAAGTTCGGTATCTGGCCCGAGACCTACGAATGGGTGTTCGAGAAAGGCTGGCTGACGCAGTTCGTCGAAGGCGTGCTCGCCTCGCCGCTGATTCGCACCGACACCTTTGCCGACTTTCACGCCCGCGAGAAAACCCGGGGCATCGTCTATCTGCCGACCACGTCCTACATCGAGATGAACGAATGGACGCTGCCCGCGCCGCGCGCCGCCGCCTATCACGCCCTGGTCGACACGGAAAAGGCCGCGGGACGCTTCGAGCTGCACAAGCCTTTTTTGCGCGGCGGCATCTGGCGCAATTTCATGTCGCGCTATCCGGAAGCCAACTGGATGCACAAGCGCATGCTGGGCGCCTCGCAGCGGCTCGCGGCACTGCCGGCGCCACAGCGCAGCGCCGCCATGCAGGAGCATCTGCACCGGGCACAAGCCAACGACGCCTACTGGCACGGGCTGTTCGGCGGCCTCTACCTGCCCCACCTGCGCCGCGCCGTATGGAACAACCTGTTGGCACTGGAAGCCACGCTGGCCACCGTGGCGCCGGCGCCGACTTTCGAAAGCGTCGACCTCGACCACGACGGCCACCTCGAAACCGTCCTGCGCAACGGCCATTTGCAGGCCTTTGTCCGCGACGATGGCGACGCCACGCTGGTGGAGCTTTCCAGCCTCGTCCTGGCACACAATTTCGGCGATACGCTGCGCGCCTACGGCGAGGCCTACCACGCCAAAATCGACCAGGCCCAAACGGCGCACGCCGAACATGGCGCCGGCATCGCCTCGGCCCATGACCGCGTCGCCTTCCTGCATGCCATCGTGCCGGGAGATGCGACCCCCGACCTGCGTCCGCGGGGAATTTTCCTGGACCGCCTGTGCAGCGCCGACGGCCCGTTGCGGGCGCTCGACGACTACCGCGCCGGAAACCGGGAGGGCACCTGGATCGCCGGCGGCGAAGGCTGGCGCCTGGAAAAATCCTACCGCCTGGAAGCCGACAGCCTGAGCGTGATCTTCCGCACCGAGGGCGACGCATTTCCGGCCTTGATCGAAACCGAGCTCAATCTCGCCCTGCCCAGCTGCGATGGCTACGGCGGGCGCTATGTGCTTGCCAGCGGCGATATTCCCGGTGGCTTCGGGCAGCCGCTGGAACTCGACGAAATGCTGCAACTGACTCTCGACGACAGCGAACTGCGCGGCGCGCTGCGGATCGAAACCGGCCTGCCGGTCCGGCTCAAGGCGCAACCGCATCGAACCGTATCCCAATCCGAGGCTGGCTTCGAGAAAATCATGCAGGCCGTCTGCATCGCCCTGGCGTGGTCGCCGCTCGCCGGCAGCGAACAGCGCATCACGCTCAGAGTCATCCCTGCGACGTAGAATCATTCGACAACGTCTTCCACTTTCGTACGGCCCACCATCATGCCCGGCACCCGTCATCAGCTCGAAGTCAATCCGAACATTCCGCCGCGCCTGGCGCGGCTTGAAGAACTCGCCAACAACCTGTGGTACAGCTGGGACCGGCCGACCCGTTCCCTGTTCGCGCGACTGAGCACCGGCTTGTGGCGTGCCGTGCACTACAGCCCCAAGGCCTTCCTCAAACGCATCGACCAGAAGCGGATCAACGAAGCAGCCGACGATCCGGTGTTCCTCGGCACCATGAACCGGGTGCTCTCGGCCTTCGATTCCTACCACACGGAACCAAGGCTGGAACTGCCAGGCAAACCACCGCTGCAGGCCTCCGACCTGATCGCCTACTTCTGTGCCGAATTCGGCTTCCATGAAAGCCTGCCGATCTACTCGGGAGGCCTCGGCATTCTTGCCGGCGACCACTGCAAGGGCGCCTCCGACCTGCACCTGCCCTTCGTTGCCGTCGGCCTGCTCTATCGCCAGGGCTATTTCCACCAGACCATAGACCGCGAAGGCAACCAGACCGCGCATTACGGCGACAACGATTTCGAGGACATGCCGATCGAGCCGATACGCACCGAAGACGGCAGCGACCTGCGCATCGGCGTCGATTTTCCAGGGCGTACGGTGTGGGCCAAAATCTGGCGGGCGCGGGTCGGCACCAACAGCCTCTACCTGCTCGACACCGACCTGGAAGAGAACAGCGAGGCCGATCGCGGCATCGCGCATCATCTCTACGGCGGCGACCGGCGGACGCGCATCGAGCAGGAAATTCTGCTTGGCGCCGGCGGAGTCCGCGCGCTCAGCGCGCTCGGACTGCGTCCCACCGTCTGGCACATCAACGAAGGCCACGCCGCCTTCCTGGTGCTGGAACGCATCCGCGATCTGGTCGGCCAGGGCATGCCCTTCGCCGCCGCGCTCGAAGCGGCCGCCGCCAACACGGTATTCACCACGCACACCGCGGTGCCCGCCGGCCACGACCACTTCGCCGACGACATGGTGATGCACTACTTCGGCGAGTTCTGCAAGTCGGTCGGCCTCGATCGCGACGGGCTGCTCAACATGGGCCGCGTCGGCGGCAGCGGCGAGTTCAACATGACCGCCCTGGCGCTGCGCAGCTCGCGCTTTCACAACGGCGTCTCGCGCATCCATGGCGAAGTATCGTCGCGGATCTGCGGCGACATGTGGCCGCAGGTCACTCCCGCCGAGAACCCGATGGACTACGTCACCAACGCGGTGCACATACCGACCTTCCTCGCTACGGACTGGTACGAGACCTTCGACCGCCATCTCGGCCTGGGCTGGCAGCACCGCCTCACCGACCAGAGCTGCTGGAACGGCGTGCATCGCATCCCGGACCAGATCTTCTGGAGCATCCGCCAGTCGCTCAAGGCGCAACTGCTGCACCTGGTGCACGCCCGGGTACGCGCCCAGCATCTGCGCAACCAGGGTTCCGAGGCGCACCTCGATCGCGTCCTGCGCGGCGCCGACCCGACCAACCCGACGGTACTGACCATCGGCTTCGCCCGCCGTTTCGCCACCTACAAGCGCGCCGCGCTGCTGTTCAACGACCTGGCCTGGCTGCGCGAGATCATGTCCGACGCGCAGCGCCCGGTGCTGTTCATCTTCGCCGGCAAGGCGCACCCGGCGGACGAACCGGGGCGACAGTTGATTCGCCAGATCGCCGAGCTCTCGCATCAACGCGAGTTCGAAGGCCGCATATTGCTGGTCGAAGGCTATGACCTGCACCTGGCCCGGCGCATGGTGGCCGGCGTCGATGTCTGGCTCAACAATCCGATCTATCCGCTGGAAGCTTCCGGCACCTCGGGCATGAAAGCCGCCATCAACGGCGCGATCAACCTCTCGGTGCTCGACGGCTGGTGGGGGGAAGGTTACGACGGCAAGAACGGCTGGGCCATCAAACCGGCCGCCGAGGGCCTCAATCCCGCGCAGCGTGATGCGGACGAGGCGCGCACGCTGTACGAGCTGCTACAGGACAGCGTGATCCCGATGTACTACCGCAACACCTCGCTCGGCTACTCGCCGGCCTGGGTGGCGATGGCCAAGCAGTCGATCGCCTCCATCATGCCCCGCTTCAACATGCAGCGCATGCTGACCGACTATGCCGAAAAGTTCTATTCGGTCGCCGCCGAGCAGGGGCGCAAATATTCGATCGACAGTTATTCCGGGGCGCGCCAGGTGGCCGAGTGGAAAGCGCGGGTACGTGCAGCCTGGCCGCGCATTCGCCTGCGCCGCATCGACCAGGCGGTGGTACGCATCCGTTACGGCGAGACGCTGCACTTTGCCGTCGGCGTCCAGCTCGACGGATTGCAGCCGGAAGACCTGACGGTGGAACTGGTATTCACCCGTCCCGGCGAACCGACCTCGGCCCGAGCGCGGCGCTATGCACTGAAGCATGAACGCCCCCTGGAAAGTGGCGAGCACTTGTTTTCGCGCGAACTGACGCCCGACCAGTGCGGGAAAATGGAGTATCGCATCCGGGTATTCCCCACCCACCCGTTGCTGACCCATCCCTTCGAGATGGGCATGATGCTCTGGCTGTGAGAGGAATGCCATGACACCCGCGACCCGCGCCGCCTGGAAGGCCTTGAGCGGCACCGCCGAGGCCGGTCGCCGCGTCCATCTGCGCGATTTGTTCGCCGCCGATGCGCGGCGCTTCGCACACTTTTCCACCCGCTGGAACGACTGGTTGCTGGACTATTCCAAGCAGCGCGTCAGCGCAGCAGCCATGGAACAGCTTTGCAGCCTGTGGCAGGCGGCCGACGTCCCCGGCTGGATGGCACGCATGCGCGGCGGCGAGGCGATCAACCACAGCGAGGGGCGCGCCGCGCTGCATATCGCCTTGCGTCATCCGGCGCACAAGGGGCCGATCCTGCACGCCGGGCGCGACGTCATGCCGGCGGTGCACGCCGAACTGGATAAGCTGCAACGCTTTGCCGCACAGATACACGGCCGCCATTGGCGCGGCGCCACCGGGGAACCGATCACCGACATCGTCAACATCGGCATCGGCGGCTCCGATCTGGGCCCGCGCATGGCCACCCAGGCCTTGGCCGCTTACCGCCACCCGGAACTGCGGGTGCATTACGTCGCCAATCTGGACGGCGCCGATCTGGCCACCGTGCTCGGCGCATTGCAGGCGCGCACCACCTTGTTCATCATCGCCAGCAAAACCTTCACCACGCAGGAGACCATGCAGAACGCCGCATCGGCGCGCCACTGGCTGGTCCAGGCGCTGGGCGAGGCCGCTGTGGCCAGGCACTTTGTCGCGGTGTCGACCAATCTGGCGGAAGTTGCGCGCTTCGGCATCGACCCGGCCAACGCCTTTGCGTTCTGGGACTGGGTCGGCGGGCGCTACTCGCTGTGGTCGGCGATCGGCTTGCCGCTGGTGCTGGCGGTAGGCTTCGACCACTTCCGCCAACTGCTGGCCGGCGCCCATGCCATGGACGAGCATTTCTTTTCGGCGCCTGCCGCCGAGAACCTGCCCGGCTTGCTGGCACTGCTGGAAATCTGGAACACCAACTTCCTCGGTGCCAACAACCGCGCCCTGTTGCCCTACAGCCAGTCGCTGGCGCTATTGCCGCGCTATCTGCAACAACTGGAAATGGAGTCCAACGGCAAGCATGTGGACCGCCAGGGCGCGCCGCTCGACTACGATACGGCGCCGATCCTCTGGGGCGAGGCCGGCACCAACGGCCAGCATGCGTTCTACCAGTTGATCCACCAGGGCGGCCGCCTGGTGCCCTGCGAATTCGTCGTCTGCAAGCAGCCGGATTTCCCCATGGCGGGGCACCATGAAAAGCTGCTGGCGAACTGTTTCGCCCAGAGCGAAGCCCTGATGCGCGGCAGGACACTGGCCGAAACCGCGGCCGAGCTCAGCGCGAGCGGCATGGCGCCCGACCAGGTGGCGCTGCTCGCCCCTTACCGCAGCTTTCCCGGCAACCAGCCCTCGACCACGCTGCTGCTGCCGCGCCTCGACCCCTTCAACCTGGGCGCACTGCTGGCGCTTTACGAACACAAGGTCTTCGCCGCCAGCATCATCTGGAACGTCAATCCCTTCGACCAGTGGGGCGTGGAATACGGCAAACAACTCGCCGGCCGGTTGCTGCCGGTGATCGTCGGCGCGTCTCCTGGCGAGCATCTGGACAGCTCCACCGCCGGACTGGTTGCCGCCTGCCGCGAAACCTGAAGCGTCCACGGCGGCCAGCAAGCCATGCGATCCGCTCGCCCTGCCGCAGCCAACGCCTATTTGACTGGATAGCGCATTGATGAAAGTGCTTTTCGCCACCTCGGAACTGTCGCCCTGGGTCAAGACCGGCGGACTCGGCGAGGTGGCCGGCACGCTGCCCGCCGCCCTGCGTGCACTGGGACTGGACGTCCGCGTCCTGGTGCCGGCCTATCCGGAAATGCTGCGGAGCTTCCCCCACGCAGAGGAGATCGCGCGGCCCCACGGGCTTGGCGGCCTGCTGCCCACCCCGACCCTGCGACAAGCGCTTGCGCCCGACGGCACGCCGCTGCTGCTGGTCGACTATCCGCCCTATTTCAACCGTCCGGGAAACCCATATCTTGGCCCGGAAGGACGCGACTGGCTGGACAATCACCTGCGCTTTGGACTGCTGTCGCGCGTCGCCGCCTGGCTGGGTTCGGACGCCAACACGCTCGCCTGGCAAGCCGAGATCATTCACTGCAACGACTGGCAAACCGGACTCGCCCCCGCCTACCTGCGCTACCTGCCGGGACCGCGCGCGAAGTCGCTGTTCACACTGCACAACCTGGCCTTCCAGGGCTTGTTCGACCACGCCTCCCTGTTTGAACTGGGGCTGCCGGACGGCGCCTGGCATCTGGATGGCGTCGAGTATTACGGCTTCCTGTCCTTCCTCAAGGCCGGATTGCAGCTTGCCGACGCCATCACCACGGTGAGCCCGAGCTATGCCCGGGAAATCCAGACCGATGCCGAGGGCATGGGCCTGGCCGGCCTGTTGCGCCATCGCAGCGAACGGCTTTCAGGAATTCTCAACGGTATCGATACCCAGGCCTGGAACCCGGCCACCGATCCGCACCTGTTCCGCAACTACAGTGCGCGGAATCTCGATGCCAAAGCGGACAACAAGACCGGGCTGCAGCGGCAGCTTGGCCTGCAGCAACGCACAGACCTGCCCCTGCTGGCCGTGGTCAGCCGTCTGACGGAACAAAAGGGCCTCGATCTGCTGCTCGAGGTGGCCCCGCAGGTACTCAAGCTGCCGGCGCAACTGGCGGTTCTCGGCACCGGCACGCTTGCGCTGGAGCAAGCCTGGGCAGCCCTGGCGCAGCGACATGGCGGCCAGTGCACAGTAACCGTCGGCTTCAACGAGGAACTGGCCCATCGCATCGAGGCCGGCGCCGACATTTTCGTCATGCCGTCGCGCTTCGAACCCTGCGGCCTCAACCAGATGTACAGCCTGCGCTACGGCACCCCGCCGGTGGTGCGCGCCACCGGCGGCCTGGCGGATACCGTGATCGATGCCGCCGACCAAAAGCACGGCAACGGCTTCGTCTTCGGGCCGGCTACCGCGGACGCCCTGTTGCAGGCGCTGCAACGCGCCACGGCAGCGTGGCGCGACCCGGTGCGCTGGCGCGCGCTGCAGAAGCGCGGCATGGCGCGCGATTCGAGCTGGGCGGAAGCGGCCCGCCAGTACGTCGCCCTGTACCAGCGGGTATAATCGCCGGCCGATGTCCAAGGCCACCCTCACCCTCATCGCGGCTGTCGCCAGGAACGGCGTGATCGGCATCGACAACCGCCTGCCCTGGCGCCTGCCGGCGGACCTCAAGCACTTCAAGGCCCTGACCCTGGGTCACACGGTGATCATGGGACGCAAGACCTGGGAGTCGCTGCCGGCCAATTTTCGCCCGCTGCCGGAACGCCGCAACATCGTCGTTACCCGCGACGGCAATTACCGCGCCGCTGGAGCTACGGTCGCCTTGTCCCTGCCGGCCGCCCTTGCTGCGGCGGATCCCGACGAAGCCTTCGTGATCGGCGGCGCCGAGCTCTACCAGGCCGCGCTGGCCCTCGCCGATAGGCTGCAATTGACCGAGATCGACGCCAGCTTCGAGGGCGACACCCGGTTCCCTGCCGTCGACCGCAGCCGGTGGCGAGAGGTCAGCCGCGAAAAGCATCATGACGAAACAGGTCTCGACTATGCATTCGTCCTCTATCAGAGAAAATAGGGCGGGTGCGGAACGACATCCGGCTTCCGGCGAGTGGCGCTACCGGCACCGTGAGGCTATTTGCCGAGCTGGGCTTTCTGCATATATAGTTCCTTCCACCCGCCATGTGGAAGCAGGGGCAGATCCTGCACCGGACGGGCATCCCGCAAGCAAAGGAGCGCCGTATGGAACTGCTTGAATGGAATGACTCCTACAGCGTGGGCGACGCATTGATGGACGCGCACCATCAAGTATTTTTCCGGATGGTCAGGCAGTTCAGTCAATCCCCGGAACGGGACAGTCACGATGCCATGAAGAAACGCATCGCCTTTCTTGCGGAATACACGACCATGCATCTGGGCGCCGAGGAAAAGCTGATGCAGCAGGTCAGTTATCCCGGGCTGGAGCAGCACAGGGCAGTCCACCAGGCATTTGCGAAAAGGGTGCACGCCGCCAAGGAAGCCTACATCAAGAACCCGGGATCGATCGCAGCCGACGACATCCTGACCATCATGCAGGAGTGGTTTGCCGATCACATTCTGGGCGAGGACAAGAAATACATGCCCCATGTCCGGCAGCAGGCCTGATCCAGGGCTGGCCCCGGCGGCGGATCAGTTCGCCACGCAGTCTACGTAATAGCGCACGGCGCCGTTGCTGGCGTCCTTGACCAGGCCGTGGATGTCGGTTTCGAACCCGGGGAATTTCTCGTTGAACTCGCGCGCGAACTGCAGGTAGCGAACAATCGTGCCGTTGAAGCGCTCGCCCGGAATCAGCAAGGGAATGCCCGGCGGATACGGCGTCAGCAGCACGGCGGTGACCCGGTTTTCCAGTTCGTCGATGGCGACGCGGTCGATCTCGCGATGCGCCATCTTGGCGAAGGCATCGGCCGGACGCATCGCCGGCACCATGTTGGACAAGTACATCTCGGTCGTCAGGCGGGCGATGTCGCGCGCCTTGTACACCTCGTGAATCTGGGTGCACAAGTCCTTGAGGCCGACCCGCTCGTAGCGCGGGTGTTTGACCACGAACTCGGGCAGCACCTTCCACAACGGGTGATTGCGGTCGTAATCGTCCTTGAACTGCTGCAGGGCGGTAACCAGGGTGTTCCAGCGGCCCTTGGTGATGCCGATGGTGAACATGATGAAAAAGGAATAGAGGCCGCACTTCTCGACGATCACGCCGTGCTCGGCGAGGTATTTGGTGACGATCGCGGCGGGAATGCCGAAGTCGTCGGAAAAGTCGCCGTCCACATCGAGCCCCGGCGTGATGACAGTAGCCTTGATCGGGTCGAGCAGATTGAAGCCTTTGGCCAATTTGCCGAAACCGTGCCAGCGCTCGCCGGGCTTGAGCATCCAGGCGTCGCGTTCCTCGATGCCTTCCTCGGAGAGGTCGTCCGGACCCCATACCTTGAACCACCAGTCGGCGCCCCATTCCTTGTCCACCTTGCGCATGGCGCGGCGGAAATCCAACGCCTCGGCGATCGATTCCTCGACCAGGGCCTTGCCGCCCGGCTCCTCCATCATCGCCGCGGCGACGTCGCAGGAAGCGATGATCGAATACTGCGGCGAGGTCGAGGTGTGCATCAGGTAGGCTTCGTTGAACACGTCGCGGTCGAGCTTGCTGTTCTCGGCGTCCTGCACCAGGATCTGCGAAGCCTGCGAAAGACCGGCCAGCAGCTTGTGCGTCGACTGGGTGGAGAACACCATCGATTCCTGGCAGCGCGGCCGGTCGGCGCCGATGGCATGGTAGTCGCCGTAGAAATCATGGAAGGCGGCGTGCGGCAGCCAGGCTTCGTCAAAGTGCAGGGTGTCGATCCTGCCGTCGAGCATCTCCTTGATTTCCTCGACGTTGTAGAGGATGCCGTCATAAGTGCTCTGGGTGATGGTCAGCACCCGCGGTTTGCCCTCGACCTTGGAGGCGAAGGGATGGGCGGCGATCTTCTTCTGGATGTTCTTCCAGCGGAACTCTTCCTTCGGAATCGGCCCGATGATGCCGAAGTTGTTGCGCGTCGGCATCAGGAACACCGGGATCGCGCCGGTCATCATGATCGCGTGCAGCACCGACTTGTGGCAGTTGCGATCGACGATCACCACATCGCCGGGCGCCACCGTGGAGTGCCAGACGATCTTGTTCGAGGTCGAGGTGCCGTTGGTGACGAAGTAGAGGTGGTCGCTGTTGAAAATGCGTGCGGCATTGCGCTCGGAGGCCGCCACGGGGCCGGTATGGTCGAGCAGCTGACCGAGCTCCTCGACCGCGTTGCAGACGTCGGCGCGCAGCATGTTCTCGCCGAAAAACTGGTGGAACATCTGGCCCACCGGGCTTTTGAGGAAGGCGACGCCGCCGGAATGGCCGGGGCAGTGCCAAGAATAGGAGCCGTCGGCCGCATAATGCACCAGCGCGCGAAAGAAAGGCGGCGGCAGCGAATCCATGTACGACTTGGCCTCGCGCACCACGTGGCGGGCGATGAATTCCGGCGTGTCTTCGAACATGTGGATGAAGCCGTGCAACTCGCGCAGGATGTCGTTGGGGATGTGGCGGCTGGTGCGCGTCTCGCCATGCAGGAAGATCGGGATCTCGGCGTTCTTGTAGCGGATTTCCTCGACGAAGGCGCGCAACTCGGCAATGGTCTGTTTTTCCCGGTTGGCCAGTTCCTCGTCGTCGATCGACAGGATGAAGGCCGAGGCGCGGCTCTGCTGCTGGGCGAAGGAAGAGAGGTCGCCGTAGCTGGTGACGCCCAGCACGTCCATGCCTTCCTTCTCGATCGCGTCGGCCAGGGCGCGGATGCCGAGTCCCGAGGCGTTCTCGGAACGGAAGTCCTCGTCGATGATGATGATAGGGAAATGGAAGCGCATGGGAATTCCTAATTCTTGAACCACAGAGACACAGAGACACAGAGAACTTCACAGAGCATCCTCATGGTTTCTCTCTGTACCTCAGTGTCGCTGTGGTCAATGCCTTTAGATTTTTGGCAGCGTCACGCCGACCTGGCCCTGGTACTTGCCGCCCCTGTCCTTGTAGGAAGTCTCGCAGACTTCGTCGGACTCGAAGAACAGCACCTGGGCGCAGCCTTCGCCGGCGTAGATCTTGGCCGGCAGCGGCGTCGTGTTGGAAAATTCCAGCGTCACATAACCTTCCCATTCCGGCTCGAAGGGCGTCACATTGACGATGATGCCGCAGCGCGCGTAGGTGCTCTTGCCCAGGCAGATGGTCAGGACGTTGCGCGGAATACGGAAATATTCGACGGTGCGCGCCAGGGCGAAGGAATTCGGCGGGATGATGCAGTAGTCGGCAGTCACCTCGACAAAGGAATTCGGATCGAAGTTCTTCGGATCGACGATGGTGCTGTTGATGTTGGTGAACAGTTTGAATTCGCGCGAGCAGCGGATGTCGTAGCCGTAGCTCGAGGTGCCGTAGGAGACGATCTTCTGGCCGTTGGCCTCGCGAACCTGCCCGGCCTCGAAGGGCTCGATCATGCGATGCTGCTCCGCCATGCGGCGGATCCACTTGTCAGACTTGATGGTCATGGTTCATCCGGGGAGAAGGGGACTCAAGGGGGCGCAGTATACGGCCTAGACGATTTCGGGGCACAGCAGCGCCGCCAGGCGGACGACCCCGGGCTGAGGAGTGTCGCGCGCTATGGACACCAGGGGGATGCCCACAGCGTGGCGCGACAGGGCCTCCAGCGTCGCATCGAGCGCCACTGTCGAATCTGGCGTCTCATTGACGACGACCGCCGTGACGCCAGCGCCGACTCTTGCCAGGGCCTCCAGCGCCGTCAGCGTATGGCTCAGGCTGCCGAGGTAGCTGCCGGCCATCAGCACGCAGTGCAGGCCGCTGGCGGCGATCCAGTCGCGCACCGTATGGCTTTCGTCGAGCGGCGCCATGACGCCGCCGACGCCTTCGACCAGGATCGGACCGGAGTTATCCGCGCAAACAGCGCTGGCTCGCTCTGCATGCCTGGGATTCCCCCGCGGGGGCAGGCAACGGCGGGTATACGCGACCAGCTCGGCGAAATCGATGGTGCGCCCTTCGCGCGCCGCCGCCATGTCCGGCGACAGCGGTGCAGCGAAGCGCCAGGGTGCGATGGCATCCAGCTCGCCGACGCTGGCAGCGCGCCCCAGCGCCGCCAGCAAGGCTCCGGCATCGCTGGCCTCAGGACGCTGGGGATCGAAGCCGGAGAGCACCGGCTTGAACGCCGCCGGCCGCATGCCCGCGTCCCGCCAATGGCGCAGCAGGGCGCAGGCCAGCCAGGTCTTGCCGATGTCGGTACCGGTGCCGGTGATAAAATGCGCGTCCATTTCGCTGCTCCTTGCGCCGCTTTTGCCTACGCTGGCGCGCATTCTAGGCCGTTTCCCACCCATGTCCGACGCCCGCGACTGGCTCACCGAGGGCCTGCCCCATATCTGGCTGCCCTACACCCAGATGGCCACCGCGTCGCCGCCGCTGCTGGTGACGGCGACGCAGGGCACGCGCATCCGCCTGGGCGACGGCCGCGAACTGATCGACGGCATTTCCTCGTGGTGGACCGCCTGCCACGGCTACAACCATCCCCACATCCGCGCCGCGGTCGAACGGCAGCTGGCCAGCCTGCCGCACGTCATGTTCGCCGGCCTGGTGCACGAGCCGGCGTTGCGCCTGGCGACGCGGCTGGCGGCACTGTTGCCGGGCGATCTCGAACGCGTCTTCTTCACCGAATCCGGTTCGGTCGCGGTGGAAGTCGCGCTCAAGATGGCAATCCAGTACTGGCGCAACAAGGGTCAGGCGGAAAAGCAGCGCATCGTCTACTTCCGCCACGCCTATCACGGCGACACTTTCGCCACCATGGCCCTGTGCGATCCCGAGGAAGGCATGCACACGCTGTTCGCCGGGACCCTGCCGGACCAGATCATGGCCGAACTGCCGACCGACGAGAACCTGCGCCGCGCCTTCGACCTGCTGCTGGCGACCCACGGCGAACGCGTCGCAGCCGTCATCGTCGAGCCGCTGGTACAGGGCGCCGGCGGCATGAAGATGCACGACGCGCAGACCTTGGCCTTCATCGCCGAGGCCTGTCGCCGCCACCAGGTGCTGCTGATCGCCGACGAGATCATGACCGGCTTCGGCCGTAGCGGGCGGATGTTCGCCTGCGAGGAAGCCGCGGTTGTTCCCGACATCATCTGCCTGTCCAAGGCGCTGACCGGCGGCACGCTGCCGCTGGCCGCAACCGTGGCGCGGCGCCATGTGTTCGCGGCCTTCCTTGCCGACGACCCGGCCGCGGCGTTGATGCACGGCCCCACCTACATGGCCAACCCGCTGGCCTGCGCCGCGGCCAATGCCTCGCTCGACCTGTTCGAACCCAGTCACAATTCGCCGTGCCTGGCCCAGGTGGCCGCGATCGAAGCGCAACTGCGTGCCGAACTGGAAGCCTGTCGCGATCTCGCGGGCGTCGCCGACGTGCGCGTCAAGGGCGCCATCGGCGCGGTGGAACTCAGCTGCCAAGCCGGCGGCGCCATCGATCTCCACGCCCTGCGCAGCCGCTTTTCCGAACTCGGCGTCTGGCTGCGGCCCTTCGGCAACGTGGTGTACCTGATGCCGCCCTTTGTCATTTCCACCGGCGAACTGGGCATCCTCACTGCTGCGGTTCGCACCGCGCTCACTGAGCGCGCAAGGACACTCTGATGGACACCCACCTCGACGCCCTGCTGCAAACCGAACTCGACCGCCTCACCGCCGTCAACCGCCGGCGTCGCCTGCGCCCCGTGCAGTGGCGCGACGGCGGCATGCACGACGCCGCCGGCCGGCCGCTGATCGACGCCTCGTCCAACGACTACCTGGGCCTGTCGCAGCATCCGCTGGTCAAGCAACGGGCGGCGGAATGGGCGCAGCGCCACGGCGCCGGCGCGCCGGCCTCGCGTCTGATCACCGGCACCCGCGACATCACCCTGGCGGTGGAGGAGAAGCTGGCCGCCTTCAAGGGCTGCGAAGCGGCGCTGCTGTTCAACACCGGCTTCCAGGCCAATGCCACGGTAATACCTGCGTTGACGGGAGTCGGCGCTGGCGAGACGGTGATCTTCAGCGACGCACTCAACCACGCCAGCATCATCCACGGCGTGCGCATGGCAAGGCGCCCGACGGAAATCTTCCACCACAATGACCTCGCCCATCTCGACCAACTGCTGGCCCGGCACCGCGGCCGCAAGCTGATCCTCACCGAATCGGTGTTCAGCATGGACGGCGACCGCGCCGACCTGCCGGCGCTAGTGGCGCTGGCGGAGCGACACGGCGCCGCTCTCTATGTCGACGAGGCCCATGCCACCGGCGTCTGCGGCCCGCAGGGACGCGGCCTCGCCGCTGAATGTGGCGGCATCGACATCGTCATGGGCACGCTGGGCAAGGCGGTCGGCGCCTTCGGCGCCTACATCGCCGGCTCGCGGGCCTTGATCGACTACCTGGTGAACCGCTGCAGCGGCTTCATCTACACCACCGCCCTGCCGCCACCCGTGCTGGGTGCGGTCGATGCGGCGCTCGATCTGATCCCGAGCATGGATACGGAACGCACACGGCTGGCGACCCATGCCCAGCACCTGCGCGAGGCCCTGGCCGCCGTCGGATTGTCCACGCAGCAATCGACGACGCAGATCGTGCCGGCCATCATCGGCAGCGAGGCCGATGCCCTGGCGGCGGCAAAAAAGCTGGACGACGCCGGCATCCTCGCGGTCGCCATCCGCCCGCCGACGGTGCCCGAAGGCACCAGCCGGCTGCGCTTCGCGCTCAGCAGCAGCCTCGACGACGAGGCGATGGCGCGGCTGCTGGCGGCCGTTAAAACGATTCCCGATTAACCACGCAATGCAGCGCGTGTCCCCGGCGCGGTCCGCGCCGCCATGGCGGCACATTGTTCGTGCAGCCAGGCACTGACCAGCGGCCACAGCGACTCGCCCTGGGCGCTTTTGAAGAAGCCGAAATGGCCGATGCGGCGCAGACCGAACTGCTGCGGACTGATCACCCGGTAATCGACCTGTGTTCCCGAATAGGCGGCGTGCAGCATGCGCGAGCCGACTTCGAGCAGCAACTCATCGTCGGCAAAGGTCAGGCCCAGCACCGGATAGCGGGCGCCGGCATAGGCTTCGCGCGCACCGGGTTCGGCAGACAGAAGATATTCGTGTGCCAGGCACCAGCGGCGCCACTGAAACAAGGCCCGACGCGGAATGTCGCCGATGATGCCGATGCGCACGCCCGGGAAATAGCCAAACAAGGGACACAGCAACGGCGCCAGCACATACCAGAGCAGCGGCGCGGTGCGTTTCACGCGGGGCTGGTTGTGGCGGATCGAACCGCTGCCGACCGCTATATTGACCAGGCCGCTGACCTTCGCTATCGAGGGCAGCAGGGGCGCGGCCTGACCGCCGAGGCTATGTCCAAGGACGTACAGCGGCCGGCCGTCGAGACTGGCGGTGGCGTGCCGCACCACGGCATCGAAATCGCGCGTGATCCAGTCCGAAATATCGGCCGTGCAGTGCCGCATCGACCCCTGCGCGGATTCGGCGATGCCTCGGTAGTCGAAGGTCCAGACGCGAAAGCCCTGGCGTGCCAGAAAGGCGGCGTGATCGGCGTAGAAGGCCTGG